>Ga0081540_1000219_pt1 | contig 60720 bp, 54 predicted proteins | sample TabmetS2T1R1_FD_71024 | JGI IMG/M metagenome (GOLD analysis project Ga0081540, IMG submission 71024) | Tabebuia heterophylla rhizosphere microbial communities from the University of Puerto Rico - S2T1R1 | ecosystem: Host-associated > Plants > Roots > Rhizosphere ...
CGCGGCTTGGGAAAATTTCATTACGCGAGGAGCTTACGGTTGGGTAAAGGAGGCGCAAACGTGCTTGAAATTTTTTTATTGACCCCGCCGCAAGAAGGTGGTTAAAAGTGGTGTCAAGTGGAGCAAAATGGATGATTTCTCCACTCGATCCATGGACAACGATTCTCCACCCGAACGTTTCTACGCCGGAGAATTCCGGCATTCCATCGATGAGAAGAATCGAATCACGATTCCTTCTCGTTGGCGTCGGGACAAGGCAGAGGAATTCATTCTTTTGCCAGACGCGACTCATCAATTTCTGCTCGTTATGTCGCCCAAGGAGTTTGCGCGAATGAGTTCAGCGGCAGAAACAAACCAAGGCGTTTCCGCGCGGGATCGCCGAATTTTTTTGCGCCATCTGCATTCCCGTGCCCAGCACGCAGGCGTCGATCGTCAGGGGCGTCTTGTTTTGCCCGAAGAGCTGTGCCGCAAGATCGGGCTGAAAGATGAAGTGGCGTTGGTTGGTAACCGGGGACGCTTTGAGGTTTGGAATCTGCAACGCTGGAAACGGGCGCACGAGGAGGAAACAGCTACTTACCAGCACGTAGCAAACATCATTGGCCTATAGTCAGATGCTTGGTCAAAACGTCATCGACACATTTTGGTTTGAGCGGCCCATGTGGGCAGCCGCTGATCCGTTTACTGCCGAAGAGGAGGCACCCGAAGTGGAGGAATTCATCTATCACCGTCCCGTGCTCGAGAGCGAAGTGCTGGAATTACTCGCACCAAAGGCGGGCTCGCTCATTGTAGATGCCACATGTGGCGGCGGCGGCCACACGGAAGCGTTTTTGGAGAATGGGGCCAATGTTCTGGCTCTGGACCAGGATCCTGATGCTGTCCGACACGTCAGTGAGCAACTGGCACGCTTCGGCCAACGCCTTGCGGTGCGACAGGCGAATTTTAGATGCGCACTTGCCGTTCTAGATGAGCTCGGCATTCGCATGATCGGCGGGGCGCTTCTTGATCTTGGGATGTCTTCCCGGCAACTCGAAAACGCGGAGCGCGGATTCAGCTTCATGCGAAACGGGCCGCTCGATATGCGCATGGACCCGCGGGCGCAACTGACCGCTGCTACGATCGTAAACGAATACAGCGAGGAACAATTGACGCGATTGTTTCGCGAGTTGGGGGAGGAGCCGGCAGCGCGCCGCATCGCGAGCCTGATTGTAAAAATGCGGAAGAGTGTACCCTTTCGCGAAACTCTTCCGTTCGCGCGAGCGATTGAGAAGCTTGTCGGCCGTCATGGCCGTCATCATCCGGCCACGCAGGTCTTTCAGGCGTTACGCATGGAAGTGAACGACGAACTTGGCGCGCTCGAAGAGGGCCTGCGATCGCTAACTGCACGGCTGGCGCGCGGCGGGCGCATCGCGGTGATCACTTTTCATTCACTGGAGGACCGGATCGTGAAGAATTTCTTTCGTGATCATAGTCGCGAATGGCTGGACAAGCCGGAGTGGCCCGCGCCGCAACGCAACCCCGATTACGATCTCAAAGTGATCACGCCAAAACCAGTTGAGCCCACCGAAGAGGAACGACGCATGAACCCCAGGTCACGCAGCGCAAAATTGCGCGTGGCCGAAAAAATCTAAATGAACCGCTCCCGTCGAAAAAATTGCAATACGGTAAACGCGGCGTCACTGGCGCGCTGGATTGTGGTGACGGCGTTTCTGGCACTAGCCGGGCTGAGTTACGTTTATTTGACCCTGCAACTTTATCATCTGGGCGAGCGCAGGAAGGCAGTCGAGAACGAGCTCGCTACTCTTCGTACCCAGAACGACATAGCCAGCGCACAAACCGCGGCTTTGATCTCGCGCTCTGCGCTGCAGCGCCGTTTGAAAGAAGGCTACTTGAAAATGGTGCCGATTTCGGAAGCCAACATTGTGCGGCTCACCATGCCTGCCCGTTCAGTGGACGACGACGCGATCCAACCCGTAGTCAATCCTTCCAGCACAAAATGAATGTAAACAGCCGAACCCGGTGCGTGCTGGTGTGCGCTGCTTTCGTCGGGCTGTTTAGCATTTTTTCACTCCGCTTAATCTACCTGCAGGCGATCAAGCATGACGAATACGCCGGTCTTGCCGCTGAAAAGCACGTTTATAAGCAAATCATCCACGCAGAACGCGGCACGATCCTCGATGCGAATAACGAAGTTCTCGCGCATAACATTCCTGTTCAAACAGTAGTGGCCGACGCCACGCATCTTAACAACAGGGAAGAGATCGTCGACCTCGTGAGCAAAGAACTTGGGCTCCCGCCCTCGCAAGTCGCGGAAAAGTTAAACAGCGAGCGCCGGTATATCATCGTTAAGCGTGAAGTGCCCGAAGCGCAGACAGGCGTGCTACGGGAAAAACTTCGTGCCGCTAATCTCCGCGGAATTTATTTCGAGCACGACGCTACGCGGATTTACCCGAATGGCTCGATGCTTTGCCATGTCATTGGATTTACCGACTTTGACCATCGCGGTATCCAGGGAGTGGAAGCGTCGATGGAGGAATATCTTCATGGGCAGGACGGTTTTCGCTTTATCGAACACAACCGCGCCGGACAGGAGATCGTCCCTTATCGCGGACAGGAGCGGTTGCCGCGCGACGGTTATCAGGTCCACCTGACTGTCGATCTAAGTCTGCAGAACATTGTCGAGAACGAGATCGACGCCGCGATGGACGAATATTCTCCTCAAAAAGCCACGATTATTCTGATGCGGCCGCAGACGGGCGAAATCCTGGCAATGGCTAATCGGCCTGATTTTGACTTAAATCTCCGCTCCGAGGCGAAGCCGGAAGAAATGAAAAACCGAGCCATCATCGACATGATGGAGCCGGGCTCGACTTTCAAGATCGTTGCCGCCGCCGCTGCTCTCAATGAACGCAAGCTCCGACCCGATTCGACGATCTTTTGCGAGAACGGTCTCTGGAATTTCGGCGGGGCGGCCCTACACGATCATCGCGCGTTTTCGTATCTGAGCGTGCGCGACGTTCTGGTTAAATCGAGCAATATCGGTGCCGCCAAGCTCGCACTGAGCGTGGGCGAACAAAGGTTCTACGAATACATACGTCGATTCGGTTTTGGCGAGCGGACCGGAATTGAGCTGCCGGGTGAAATTAGTGGACTCATTCGGCCGCCCAAAGCTTGGAGCAAAATCTCCATCACGCGTATTCCGATGGGACACGAGGTCGGAGTCACGCCGCTGCAAATGATAGTGGCGATGACGGTAATTGCTAATGGCGGCAAATTAGTCACGCCACGCATCATAAAATCGATTAACACACCGGAAGGCAAAACCATCAGCGCACTTTCCCCTGTAATGCAGCGTCAGGTAATTTCTCCGGAAACTGCGCGGGAAATCGGTGATGCGTTGCGCGGTGTAGTGAGCGATCGTGGCACTGCTGCCGCCGCTGCCGTTCCCGGTTTTACGATTGCGGGTAAAACCGGAACCGCGCAAAAGGTTGATCCTAGGGGCGGATACGAGCAGGGGAAGTACGTTGTTTCTTTCGCTGGCTATCTGCCGGCGGACCACCCTGAGTTTGTCGGTCTGGTCGTTCTAGATGATGCGCACACAAGCAAACCGGAGCTAAACTACGGTGGGCTCATTGCAGGACCAATTTTTTCCCGATTGGCGGAGAAGGCGGCCCGCTATCTAGATCTTGAGCCGCATGAGGAGATTCGCAAAGCGATTCCCGTAGAGCGAGTCGAAAAAACAACGCCGGCAAAGCGAATTCGCAAGCCTCAGCCGGCGGAACGAATCGCCTTAACCAATGCCTCGGACCATTGAACACGTCGCCATGGTTCGCGGCTGCGAATCAGTCCCGTTGCGGACATGTTAAAGCCTCATGCAGCTCAAGACTCTCCTCTCCGCGACTGCAGTTCGCCAGGTCATCGGGACACTTGATCGCACGGTGGAAAACATCGCGTATGACTCGCGGCGCGTGCAAAGGAATGGCATGTTCGTGGCGTTGCGGGGTGAGAAATCCGATGGTCACGATTTCATCGGCCAGGCAATCGAAAAAGGCGCATCGGTAATTGTTGCAGAACGCGAGGAACAGAATCCGCGCGCAACTTGTCTCGTTGTCGAGAACACGCGGACCGCACTAGCTGACTTTGCCGAAACCTTTTATGGGTACCCTGGGCGCAAATTGAAATTGGCCGCAGTCACGGGTACGAATGGTAAAACCACCACGACATTCCTCATCAAGCACATTTGCGAAAATGCCGGCGTGCGTTGCGGATTGATCGGCACGGTGCGCTACGAGATCGGTGAGCGGGTGTTGCCTGCTATTCGCACAACGCCAGAATCACTCGATTTACAAGAGCTACTGGCGCAGATCGTCAACGCGGGCTGTACGGCAGCGGCGATGGAAGTTTCTTCGCATGCGCTCGCGCAGGATCGTACGCGTGGACTCGAATGGAACGTTGCTGTCTTTACAAATCTTACACAGGACCATCTCGACTTTCACGGGACGATGAAAAGCTATTTCGAATCCAAGATGAAGCTCTTTACGGGGCTCGCGAGTCAGAAAAAAAAGCGCAAACCCGTTGCGATTGTGAATATCGATGATCGTTACGGCGAACAACTGCTCGACAAAATCGACAAGCGCATCGCGGTTATCACCTACGGAATGGGGATGCGCGCGGAGTTCCGCGCCTTAAATTATCGCGTTGAGTCCAGCGGCACTTCTTATCAGCTGGACGCTCGCGGCAAAAGTTATCTGGTCCGCGTCCCGTTGATTGGTCGGTTTAATGTTACAAACTCCATAGCGGCGCTGGCTGCCGCCAATGCTCTGGGGATTAATCTGCGTGACGCAGTGTTTAGTCTGGGCAAGTCGCCACAAGTACCGGGACGCCTGGAATTGGTTCCAGCGAAGCGACAATTTCAAGTTTTCGTAGACTACGCGCATACCCCCGACGCTTTGGGGAATGTGCTCAAGACCCTGCGCGAACTTGAGCCGCATCGGTTGATTGCGGTTTTCGGTTGTGGTGGCAATCGCGACCGGCAGAAACGTCCTTTGATGGCCGAAATAGTGGATCGCCATGCTGATTACGCCATCATTACTTCGGATAATCCGCGCAAAGAGAATCCGGACACGATCGTCGCCGAGATCGAAAAAGGATTCCGATCGACTCACTATGAAAAAGTTGTCGATCGGACTCGGGCCATTAATCGCGCCATCGAGCTGGCCCGGCCGCACGACATTGTTTTGATCGCGGGCAAGGGGCACGAAAATTATCAGGAATTCGCGGATCACACCGTCCCGTTCGACGATATTCAAGTCGCGCGCCGTGCGATCGAAGATCATCCAGTGGAGTTTTCGTCATGATACTTTTGTTTGGAAATTCGCCGGCACGCGATATGCGCTCTCCAGTTTTCGCATAATGAATCCGCTTTCGCTCTCTCAGATTGCGCAATTAGCCGGAGGCTCGCTCTCATCCGGCGACGGAAATGTTGTAATCGATAGAGTCAGCACCGATTCGCGTACGATTAAGCACGGCGAACTGTTCGTCGCATTGCGTGGCGAGAATTTCGATGGTCACAATTTTGTAGAAGCTACCGCAATATCTGGCGCGGCAGCGGCAATGGTTGATTCCAATTGGAAAGGAAACGTGCCGGAGAATCTCGCGCTCATTCGCGCAAAAGACACACTGCAGGCGTACCAGCAGCTCGCCGCTAACTACCGGAAGTCACTGACGCTGCGTGTAGTCGCAATCACCGGAAGCAACGGCAAAACCAGCACGAAAGACTTCGCCGCGGCCGTTCTTGCCCGCCGGTTTCGAGTGACGAAAACACAGGGCAACTTCAATAATCATGTGGGCTTGCCGCAAACAATTCTGGAAGCCACGTCAGGCGATGAAGTCGCAGTTTGGGAAATCGGAATGAATCACCCCGGCGAGGTTGCGGTGCTTGCGAGAATAGCAGCACCGGAGGTTGGCATCATCACAAACATTGGTGTGGCGCATATCGAGTTTTTGGGATCGCGCGAAAGAATCGCGGAGGAGAAAGGCGCACTGGCAGAGGCCGTTGGCGCCGAGGGAACCGTCATCTTGAACGCCGATGATCCTTTTACAAACGGAATCGCGACTCGCGCGCGCGGCAAAGTGATTTTAGCCGGCACAACTGCCGGCACGATTCGCGCCAGTGAGATCAACCAGAGCGGAAGCGGAACAGATTTTACCATTCTCGAGGAGGCTCATCGCTGCCGCGCCCAATTACCTGTGCCCGGATTGCATATGGTGCAGAACGCACTGCTGGCCGTTGCAGCCGGTCGTGTCTTCGGACTTTCCCTGGAAGAATGCGCCGCCGGCCTGGTCGCCGCACCGCTTACGAAAGCCCGTTTGCAGGTCAAGGAAATCCGCGGTGTGCAATTTCTCGACGATAGCTACAACGCAAACCCCGATTCCATGAAGGCCGCGTTACGAACATTAGTTGAACTGGATGCCGATGGGCAACGGATCGCTGTGTTAGGCGAGATGCGTGAATTGGGCGACGAATCGGAGCGCAGACACCGGGAAGTAGGCGAAACTGCTGCTGCGTTAAAGATTGATCATCTGATTGCCATTGGAAATGTGGCCGCGACCATCGCAGAAGCGGCAAAACAGGCGGGGCTGAAGAACACCTCGACCGTAGCCTCAACTGCTGAAGCCGGCGAATTCTTGGCAGACCTCGCCGAGCCCGGCGACCTGGTGCTCATCAAAGGCAGTCGTCTGGCACGTACCGAGCAAGTGATTGAAGCGTTCCGTAATCCACAATCCATAACCGCCAAATCGCCATGATGTACTTCCTTCATCACCTGAGCGACCGGTTCATCGGGTTCAACGTTTTCCTTTATGTCACGTTCCGAGCCATTGCCGCGGCGGTGACGGCGTTCCTGCTCACCTTGATCTTTGGGAATTTCATTATTCGAATACTGATTGCGTTAAAGTTGGGGCAACCGATTCGGGGGGCGGCGGAGGTTCATCGCCTGGCTGAATTGCACGGTGGTAAACAAGGAACGCCCACTATGGGTGGTGTGCTGGTTATCGGCTCCGTTTTTGTGTCCAGCCTTCTCTGGGCACGCCTCGATAATCGTTTCGTTTGGCTGGTCTTGTTTTGCATGATTTATCTCGGTGGTCTCGGTTTCGCTGATGACTATCTCAAGGTGACGAAGAAAAAGTCCGACGGCATCAGCGGCCGGATCAAACTGGTTTTTCAGATTGCTCTTGCCTTGATTGTCACGGCCGTTTTTCTCAGCAGTCCGCTGCTGGAAGTACAGGCCCGCTCTCTCTATGTGCCGTTCGTCAAATCACCAGTCATTGCGAACATGGGCTGGTTTACCTTCGTATTTTTTCTTCTCGTCATTGTTGGTTCCTCAAATGCCGTCAATCTCACCGACGGCCTCGATGGCCTGGCCATTGGCTGCACCGTCACCGTGGCATTTGCATATGCGTTACTTTCTTATGCAGCTGGAAATTTCCGGATCGCCGAATATTTACAGGTCCCGTTTTATCCATTTGCCGGGGAACTGACTGTCGTTTGTTCTGCACTGATCGGCGCGGGTTTGGGCTTCCTCTGGTTTAATTGCTTTCCAGCGAAGGTTTTCATGGGCGATACCGGATCGCTGTCTATCGGCGGCATGATTGGCGTCGTGGCGATCTGCTGCAAACAGGAGTTACTCCTGGTTGTCGTGGGCGGCGTGTTCGTGATCGAAGCCGTGTCTGTGATTTTGCAGGTGATGAGTTTCAAACTGACGGGCAAACGGATTTTTGTCATGTCTCCGCTTCATCATCACTTCGAATTGACGGGATGGAAGGAAAACACGGTGATCGTTCGGTTTTGGATTCTCTCGATCATCTTTGCATTACTTGGTCTTGCGACGCTGAAACTGAGATAATGAAGGTGAACTACAAAAATCAGAATATTGCCGTTCTTGGTGCAGGGCTGAGTGGGAGCGCTGCGGCGTTGCTGCTCAGGTCGGAGGGCGCGCAGGTTGCAGTACTGGATAGTGCCGAGGAGAAGAACTTACTGAAATCAACGATCGATAACCTGCGGGCGCAGGATGTCCGCGTCATCTGCGGGTCGGCTGCGGATGAAGACTCGTCCGTTTATCAAATGGCGGTCTTAAGTCCGGGCATCGATCCGGCATCCCGGCTGGTGCGCAATTTTTTGTCGCGGGAAATCGACATCATCGGCGAGCTGGAACTGGGTTGGCGCTCTTGCGAAATTCCCGTAATCGCAGTCACCGGCACGAACGGCAAAACGACAACAACCGAATTGCTCGCTCAAATGTTGAATGCTTGCGGCCAACGAACGATCGCCTGCGGAAATATTGGGAAACCGCTTTCCGAAGTAGCACGCGAGAAACAGCCATACGATGTGCTCACGGTCGAGGTGAGTTCGTTCCAACTGGAAACGATTCGCACCTTTCATCCGTCCATCAGCCTTTGGCTTAACTTCGCGCCGGACCATCTCGATCGTTATCGCTCGGTATCGGAATATCGCGCGGCCAAGCTGCGCATCTTTGAAAATCAAACGAGCGCCGATGTGGCCGTGGTGAATGCCATCGAAAAAATGCCGAATATCCATGCCCGTACCATCACCTTTAGTGCTTATGCCAACGGCGGAGACTTCCGAGTCTCAGAGGGAGCGATTCTATACCGCGACGAATCAGTGTTGCGATTGGCGGATACGAAGTTGCGCGGCTTGCATAACATCGAGAATTTGATGGCCACCCTCGCCGTCGGCATGGCGCGCGGATTGTCCTTCCGGGAGATGATCCCACCGCTCTCCGCTTATGAGCCGCGGCCGCATCGCTGCGAATTCGTGCGGGAAGTCAACGGCGTTGCCTATGTGAACGATTCCAAGGCGACTAACCTCGACGCCATGGACAAAGCGTTACGCGCGCAAAACAAACCTGTCGTCCTGATCGCCGGTGGCAAGGACAAAGGGTTGAGCTTTGATCCGCTTCGATCGCTCGTGAAGGAGAAGGTCACATCGACGATCTTGATCGGCGAAATGGCTGAGAGCATCAGCCGCTCCTGGGATGGTGCGGTCAAAGCCGAAATCGCAACCTCGCTCGCCGACGCAGTTGAGCGCGCACATGCCAGCGCTAAACCCGGGGAAATTGTTCTTTTTTCCCCGGGCACGTCGTCCTTCGACATGTTCAAAAGCTACGTCGATCGAGGCGATCAATTTCGTACACTCGTGCAAGCTCTGCCTCAAACCGAGCGATGAAAATTCCGCGCCTCCTTAAACATAACAAACTGTGGGCGGCGACTGCGCGTCGCTCATCGGCAGCGTCTGCCGGAATGGATTTTGAAGAAATGCCGGAGCCGAACATGAAATTATCGCGAGCGCTGCTGGTTGTTTTGCTTCTGCACGTAGTGGCCGTTTCGGGAATTATCGCGTTCAACGCAATCAAAACCCGGGAGAGTGCATTTGTTCCGGCATCTTCGACAAGCGCGGAACCCAAACCGTCCGCGACCGTGGGCGCCGCAATCCACGCTGATGGCGCCAAACCCCAAACTGCACCGGCGCAAAAAGAGAACGCGTCCTACAACGATCCGAAACCTTCAAATTCGCCTTCGAAAGTATCTTCAAAAGACGACCACGCGAACGCGCCCTCCGTCGCCAATCGGCCTTCGCACAAGTCTACGGCAGGTCAGCAGGCTCCGGCAGGCGAACCCGTGTCTTCTGGAAAGACATATGTCGTGAAAAAGGGCGATAACCCGGTGACCATCGCAAAAAAACTAAAGGTTCCTTACGACGATTTGATGGCTCTCAATCATATCGAGGATCCGCGCAAATTACGGATTGGCCAAAAGCTGTTAATTCCCAAGACAGCAAAGCCAAAAGCAACGAACGGAAAAGCGGCGAACCCGAAAGAAAAGAAAAATGAAGTGCGCCACGCCAAGCAACAGGCGCGCTCCACATAACCATGCATCGTAAGAGCGCCTATATCCTTTTTCTCGCTGTGCTGGGACTTCTTGTTATCGGGATTGTGATGCTCTTCAGCACAAGCGCATTTGCGCGCGACAGTCATGGAGACGTTTATTTTTTCATCAAACGGCAGGCGATTTGGTTCGGGATTGGGCTTGCAATCTGCATCCTTGCCGCGCTGATTGATTATCACTTTTGGCAGCGCACATGGTGGCTGTGGTTCGCGCTGGCGCTTGTCGCATTATCGCTCTGCTATTTTCCGCATATCGGGATGCGCCTTAACGGATCGCGCCGCTGGATCGGCCTCGGCCCGCTAACTTTTCAGCCGTCGGAACTGGCGAAACTGGCGGCAATCGTTTTCCTCGCTGCGTGGTTTGCCCGACGCGAAGAAGCCGGCAGCAATGTTCTCTACGGACTGATTCTGCCGCTTGCAATCATTGGCATCCCGGCGGCCCTTGTTCTGGGAGAAGTCGATCTGGGAACGACAGCTCTGCTGGGAATAACCGCGTTCGTCGTCATGTTTGTTGCAGGAGCGAATCCATTATGGCTCGGAATGATATCCTTCGCCGGCCTGGGCACGCTTCTGGTCGTTGCCAGTCGAATCTCCGAACGCATGGGCCGTCTCGCTGCTTTTCTTCATCCGCAGAACTACAAGGACGACGCTGGCTTGCAGCAAATGCAGGCATTGATCGCCTGGGGCAGCGGCGGAATGGAAGGACTCGGCCTGGGCAATGGACGCCAAAAAATGCTCTATCTGCCGTACGCGCACACCGATTTTATTTTTCCAATTATTGGCGAAGAGCTCGGTCTGCGGTTCAGCCTGCTGGTGATCCTTTTGTTTCTGGTCATCATCGTTTGCGGCATCATGATCGCGCTGCACGCCAAGGATCGGTTCGGTCTGCTGCTCGGCTGTGGTGTTGTTTCGCTGCTAGCTCTGCAAGCCGCAGTCAACATCGGTGTGACCACGTCGCTCCTACCCAACAAAGGACTGCCGCTGCCGTTCATCAGTTATGGTGGTTCGAACCTGGTCGCGTGCATGTTCGGCATAGGTTTATTACTGAATATTTATCGCCAGGGCATTCTTGAGCCGCCACCCAAGAAACCGGTGGCCATGCGGGTGCGAGTAACTCCGCGTATTTAGGCCGATGAATTTTATGAATTGTATAGGTCGTATGAGTCGAAGGAAGGATCAGATCTTATGAATGCAGTAATCGCATGTGGAGGAACTGGCGGACATCTTTTTCCCGGAATCGCCGTGGCGGAAGTGCTGCGCGACCGCGGCCACGAAGTGATGTTGTTAGTTTCTGAGAAAGATATTGACGCTCTGGCGCTCTCGGGTCGTGCAAATTTTCGAGTGGAAAAATTGCCCACCGTGGGGCTGCCATCGCCATTTTCTCCGGCGTTCTTTGGTTTCCTTCGTCGTTTTTACGAAAGTCTGGCGCTTTGCCGCTCCATCTACAGGACATTCAAACCTCAGGTCGTTTTGGGGATGGGCGGGTTCACTTCCACTGCGCCGGTATTGGCGGGTCGGATACGCGGCATTCCTACTTTTATTCACGAATCCAACGCCGTCCCCGGAAAAGCGAACCGTTTGACAGCGCGGATTGTGCGCACGGTCATGCTCGGTTTTAAAGAATGCGCGCCTTTTTTTCCAAAAACGAACACGGAAGTTACAGGCACTCCAGTCCGGACCGAGCTGATTCATTTGGATCAACGCGTGGCGCGTCAAAAACTCGGGCTTCACGAGGACGTCCCGACACTGCTTGTCATGGGAGGCAGTCAGGGTGCGAGCGGAATTAATCAGGCGATGATTAAAGCGCTGCCGCTTTTACGGGGGGCTCAACTGCAAGTAATTCACCTTTCCGGCGCGCGCGATGAACGCTTGGTTGCAGACAATTATCGTCGCGAAAATATTTCTGCCCACATCGCTGCCTTTCATCATCGAATGGAAGAAGCTTATAGCGCTGCCGATCTCGTTGTCGCGCGAGCCGGCGCTGCAAGTCTCGCGGAATTCGCCGCCTTTTCATTGCCCGGTATCCTGATTCCATTTCCGTATGCGACCGATGATCATCAAACCCGCAATGCGGAGATCTATGCTCGGGTTCAGGCAGCGATTCTCCTTAAGGAGTCAGAGGTCTCGGGCGAGTTACTCGCGCGCAAAATTCGCGAGCTGATCGAAAATCGGGAACGGATTCGACAGATGGCAGCGAATTCCTCACGCCTCGCGCCGAAGGACGCGGCCGGGCGCGTGGTCACCACCATGGAGAGATATACTACTCATGAAGCCCGTCTCTGAAGAACGCAGCGCACCGGAGCAGCCGCCGCCATGGACCGGCCCCGCTGCCACGAGCGAGCGCGTGGTGCCGCTTGATCTGCCCGGGTTTCTGACACGTGAGCGTCACCGTATTCATCTTGTCGGTGTCGCGGGCAGTGGCATGAGCGGCATCGCTGCACTTTTAATCGAGCTCGGTCACACCGTGAGCGGCTCGGACAAGGTTAGTACGATGGAAACAGATCGATTGCAGCGGCTTGGTCTGCGTTTTCGTGAGCAGCATCGACCGGAAGAGGCTGACACCGCTGATCTCGTGGTCTTTTCTTCGGCAATCAAGGGTGACAATCCAATTCTTGTCAGCGCGCGGAACTATGGAAAACCGATCGTGCGCCGGGCGGAAGCGTTGGCTGCAATCATGCGGAGCAAGCACGGTATCGTGATCGCGGGAATGCACGGGAAAACGACAACCTCAGCGATGACGGCCCATGTCTTGCGCGAAGGAGGCCTGCATCCGTGCCATTACGTCGGCGCAGAGATTCCAATTCTGGGAACGAATGCACACTGGGATTCGCGCGGCGAGTATTTCGTTGCCGAAGGCGATGAGAGCGACGGAACAATTGTACTCTTTCGACCCGAACACACGTTGATTCTAAATATCGAGGAAGAGCACCTGGATTTTTATGCTGATCTCGATGCCATTGAAAAGGTTTTCGCGCAACTAATCACTCAGACCGCTGGCATAGTTTTTTATAACCTCGACGACAAAAATGCCGCCCGGGTATGTCGATCTTTGGCACGTGGAATTTCGTACGGTTTCGTCGACGACGCCGATTATCGTGCAGCGGATATCCGACTGACCGGGTTCGCTTCGAGGTTCCGGGTCCATCGTAGCGGAAAGGATCTCGGCGAAGCTATCTTGAATGTGCCCGGACAACATAACGTTCACAATGCGCTGGGAGTGATCGCGCTGGCGTCAGAGCTGGGTATTGCGTTTGAAAAAATCGCGAAGTCGTTGGCGAAGTTCGAGCACGCGCGCCGCCGTTTCGAAATCAAGTACGATAGCCCGCGTTTTCTTTTGGTGGACGATTATGGGCATCACCCGACGGAAATCCGCGCCACGCTCAAGGCCGCAAGATCGGTCGGCCGCAAGCGCGTGCTGACGATGTTTCAACCGCATCGTTATTCGCGCACCAAAGCGTTGCGGAAGGAATTTGGTTGCGCGTTCGACGATGCGGACCGCGTAGTGGTGACCGATATTTACGGGTCGAATGAAGCGCCGATTCCGGGAGTGACTGGACAAATCATCGCTGACGAGATCGTCGGGCATGAACACCGGAGTGCCATTTACGAGCCGCGCTTGGAATGGGTGCACCGTACTGTGGGCAACATGCTCGAGTCCGGCGATCTCGTTCTGAGTCTCGGTGCCGGAAATATTCACGAGCAATTATCCGCTCTCGCTGCCGACCTGGTTATTGCGGAAAAATTGAAGGAGGTCGTGAGCGAGAACGGTGAAGTGCGTCTCTACGAGCCGCTGTCGAAGCACACCACGCTACGCGTAGGCGGCCCGGCACAATTCTGGGTTGAGCCGCGAACTGAGAAGGCCTTTGCCGAGTTGATCCGGTTTTGCCGGGACGAAGATCTTCCGCTCTTCGTGATAGGTCGCGGATCGAACCTTCTCGTTCGAGATGGTGGGGTTCGTGGCGTGGTCGTTCATCCGCGCGGTGGTGATTTTGACAAGATCGAGATCAACGGTGTCGAGATCACCGCAGGAGTGGGGGCGAAATTGAAAGAAGTCGCGTACGCCGGAAAGGCGGCCGGGATTGGAGGGATGGAGTGGATGGAAGGAATTCCGGGTGCAGTTGGCGGTGGCTTGCGCATGAATGCGGGGGCGATGGGGGCGCAAACCTTTGAGAACGTCGTGCGTGTTCGCTATCTCGATGGTAACGGCGAGGTGCACACAAAGTCCCGCGACGAGCTGGAAGTGCGCTACCGGGACTTCCCGTTGCTGGAGAAGAATTTTGCGGTCTCCGCCGTTTTTCGCGGCCAGCCCGCGCCGCTTGAAGAAATCGTGCGCAAACTGGAAACGTCGCAGGAGAAACGGCGCACGTCGCAACCAGCGGCGAAAAGCGCGGGCTGCATTTTCAAAAATCCCGACTCATGTCCTGCAGGGAAGCTGGTTGACGAGTTGGGATTGAAGAATGCCCACGTCGGGAAAGCGCGAGTATCCGAGGTGCACGGGAATTTTATTGTTAATGACGGCGGCGCCACAGCGGTCGAAATGCTGGAATTAATCGAAAAGATCAAGGCGACTGCTTTGGCCAAACGCGGAATAAAGCTGGAGACCGAAGTGCAAATCGTGGGAGAGCCGGGGTAACGATGGCGACAAATAAGAATTTACCAAAAAAAATTGCGGTATTAATGGGCGGGCCTGGGTCTGAGCGCGATGTGTCGCTGGCGACTGGTCGCGGCGTTTCTAAAGCGCTTCGCTCCCTGGGTCCAGAAGTCGTCGATGTCGATGTTCGTGACGAAAACTTTGCGCTTCCGAAAGATGTCGATTTTGCCTTCATCACCATTCACGGAACCTTTGGCGAAGACGGTCAGCTCCAACAAATTCTGGAGGAGCGCGGAGTGCCTTACACCGGTGACGGCGTTGACGGAAGCCGGGCCGCTTTCGACAAAATCTTGTCGAAAGAAAAATTTCGCGAACACGAAGTTGCCACTCCGGAATGGGAAGTCATCGAAGCCGGTCGGCGCCCAACGATTTCGGTTCCCCTGGTAGTAAAGCCGGCGAGACAAGGTTCTACCGTTGGCGTGGTGATTGTAAAAAACGCGAGCGAACTTGATTCGGCAATGGCGGAGGCCGGCAAATACGATCAGAAATTGTTGATAGAAAAATTTGTGCCGGGCCGTGAGTTGACCATAGGAGTTCTTGGTGATCAGGCGCTGCCGATTCTTGAAATAATTCCAAAGGGCGGTTTTTACGATTTCAACAACAAGTACCCGTTTCTGAATCCGCAAGGTGGCGGCGGCGCAGAGCACGTCTGTCCGGCGAAGATCGATCCGGATAAGACGAAACAAATTCAGGAACAGGCGCTGGATGCGTTCCGCGCACTCGGGCTGGTTGTTTACGGTCGTGTTGACGTGCTGCTTCCCGATTCGGGCGAGGCAGTCGTTCTTGAGGTCAACACGATTCCCGGAATGACGGAGGCCAGCTTGTTGCCGGAAGCTGCTGCGGCTGCCGGTATTAATTACGTCGATCTTTGCGCGCGGATTCTCGCGCTTTCTCGCGCCAGAGCGGAAGGGGGCCGGAGATGAGACCTGTGCAGAAGCGTCCCCAAACGCGCAATCGGCGAGTCTCCAACGTGCGCCAGCGTCGTCAGCAGCATTTGCTGGACGTGAAAGTACGTTCCCGCAGGGCCGCACAGCATCGGGCGCGACGTGTCCTGGCGGTTCTCTCCCGAGTAGTCCTGCTTGCCGCATTGTGTGCCGCGATCTATGCGGGGACCCGTGAAGCCGCAAGACGTCTGTTTTTCGAGAATTCGGATTATCAGCTGAAGACAATTGAATTACAGACAGACGGAACCTTGCAGCGCGAGCAGATTCTGAACGCTGCCGTTTTGCATGAAGGCGAAAACATCTTCCGCGTAAATCTGGCTCGCGTTCACGATCTCATACAGCAGCTGCCTCAGACCGATGAAGTGCAGGTCGTGCGGAAATTGCCTTCGGAGATTGATATTCGTGTGGTGGAACGTAAACCGATTGCCTGGATCACGAGCGAAAAGGAAATTTCCGATCCATTTGCATCCGAGTCCGCTTTTCTAGTGGACGCGCGAGGTGTTTTGATGAAAGAAAAGAAGTTGTTGCCCGAATATCTCGGATTACCGGTCATTCTGGGGTGCTCGAGCGAATCGCTCGAGGTAGGCAAAGTCGTCGAATCGTCCGAAGCCAAGACCGCGCTGGAGCTTCTGCGTTTGAGTTCGCGCAGTTTTTTGCAGATGCGTTTTCAGATTCGCGAGATCGACGTTTCCGAAAGTTATCGGCTTCTGGTGACCGACAAGAATCATAGCCGCGTCACGTTCGGCTATAACGATCTTGAAACCCAGTTGCGCCGGCTGGAACAATTTCTTGTTTATTGTGACGATTCAAAACAGGAGCTGGCCACGTTAAACCTCCTTGTGCAACGAAACATTCCGGTGACTTTCGCGCCGAGGCCGGTCGCAGTCATTAACGATACCATCGAGCCAGCCGTAGAACCGCGGATTATGAAAGCGATCCCAGTGCATCCTCCTGAAACGCGCCCTCATCAAGGCTCCGGAGGAGAAGAGACGGGGTCACCGCCGTCCAAGGCGCGCAACAGCTCAAAACCAACCCCCAAAGCAATTCCCACTCAGCGACAGAGAACGGATTAACACAATGGCGAGCAATAATTTAATGATTGGTCTGGAGATCGGAACCTCCAAAATCTGTGTGGTTGTCGGCGAGAGCCGGCCCGATGGCACCGTCAAAATTCTCGGCGTCGGCCAGACACCATCGCGCGGCGTGCGCAAGGGCGAGATCGTTGATTTCGAAACGGCAATGAAATGCGTGCATGAAGCGGTGGTCGATGCCGAGCAGAAAAGCGACGTGATGATTCGAAGCGTTTATGTGGCCGTTGGCGGGTCGCACCTTCAAAGCTTCAACAACCGGGGATCCGTGATGTTGTCCGAGGACCGCGATGAAATCGATGAGCAGGACGTCGAAGACGTAAAAATCAATGCGCGCGAGGTGAGCATTCCTGCACAAAACGCATTCCTTCATTCCATTATTCAGCATTATCATATCGATGGACAGAACGGCGTGCTGAATCCAGTCGGGATGCTTGGCCAAAGATTGGAAGCCGATTTCCACATTATTCACGGCGTGCGGACGCGCATTCAGAACACGATCCGGTGTGTGAAAGAATTGCCACTAGACGTTGAGGATGTCGTTTTTGGCGGGCTCGCTTCTGCGCAGGTGGTGATCACCCAACACCAGAAGGATCTCGGGGCCCTGGTAATCGATATCGGCGGCGGAACGACTGATTATGTTTTGTATGCGGACGGTGCAGTGAAACAGAGCGGGTGCATTGCAATCGGCGGTGACCATATCACCAACGACATCTCCATGGGGTTACGCATCCCAATGGCCCGCTCGGAGAAACTCAAAATTGAGGAAGGCAGTTGTGTTCTTGGCAATTGTTTCCCGGGCGAAATGATTTTGCTAAAGGACGATTCAGGTTTTGCCGGGAAGGAGATCGAGCGCGAGACTTTGAATACAATTATTCACATGCGCCTGCGCGAAACGCTGGAGTTGCTCAAACGCAGGCTAGATGAAGAACCATTCATTAATTACCTGGGCGGTGGTATTTTCATCACGGGCGGATGCAGCCTCCTCAATGGCATCGATAATCTCGCGGAAGAGATCTTCGAAATGCCCGCGCACGTCGCCCACGCGCAAACAACATCAGGTGTAACGGCTGCGGTGGAGAACCCGCAATTTTCGACTGCAATCGGATTGATCAAATATGCCCAAGCCGTGCAAACAGACCGGCCGGCGCGAGGAATCGGACGCATTCTCGGAAGAATTTTTAGCGGAAGACGATGAAATTGAAAGATCGATATGATTCAACTTAGCAAAAACTACAGTCTCCCTGAGCGCGCGGAGGATTTTATTCCAATCAAAATTGTCAGTGTTGGTGGCGCCGGTCTGAATGCGCTCGACCGGATTGTGCTCGACGGCTTGGAAGGAGCAGAGGTTCTAGCCGTCAATACAGACGTGCAATCGCTGGCGAGCTCCGTTGCTGCCCACAAAGTTCAACTCGGCCGCACCGTCACCCGTGGCTTGGGCGCAGGTGGCGATCCGGAGGTTGGCTATCAGGCCGCCTTCGAATCGACGGAGGAGATCCGCGAGGCGTTGACTGGTGCGAGAATGATTTTCATCTGCGCGGGCCTCGGAGGAGGCACCGGTTCGGGCGCGGCGCCGTATGTCGCGCATCTCGCTCGCGAGGCCGGAGCACTGGTGCTTGCGTTTGCAACCTTGCCGTTTGGATTCGAAGGCAGACGACGCAACGCCCAGGCGCGCGAAGCCTTGGGCCGGCTCAATGAGATTGCCAACGCAGTGGTTTGTTTTGAAAACGATCAGATGGGCGACATGGTCGCTCCACACGCGGGCATCCATCAGGCGTTTTCCAAGGCCGATACGACCATCAGTCAGAGCATTCGTTCGGTTGTGAATCTGGTTCAGCGACCCGGACTCATTCGCATTGGCTTTGATGATTTGGTTGCTGCCTTGCGAAGTCCCAACGGACGATGCCTTTTCGGCTTTGGGGAATCCGATTCAGACAATCGTGCGCACGACGCACTCGCCCAAGCGCTCAAGAGTCCGTTGATGGATCGAGGTCGCACGCTGGGGGACGCCGCTAGGGTTCTGGTTCAGGTGGCAGGTGGGCCTGGTATGACCTTGTCCGAAGTCGAAATCGTCATGAAGGAACTCGACAGACATGTTAGCGACGAAACGCAGATTCTTTTCGGCACTGCTGTGGATGGACGATTGGGGGATCGTTTAAGCGTTACAATCATCAGTTCGTTTACAGCGAATAATAATGTGGTACCGCAACAGGCGCAGACGCCTCCGCTCAGCAGTGCCCCGCCAATGCCGCCAGCTTGGGAACAGCCGCACTCGAGCCCGCCGAAGATAGAAGTTGAACCCGAACCGGCGCCGATCGAGGATTTTCAGTCGGCAGAGCCGACCCCTATTGAAGAGGCTGAGACCATCGAGGTCGAAGACGTGCCGGCACCATCTGTCGAATCTGTCTCGAGCGCGTTCGAGGTCGTCGACGCGCCTGAGCCGCTCGCGCCTGTAGCAACGCCAAGAGCAAAGGCGACACCTCCAAAAGAGGAAAAAGTGTCCGCTGAAAAAACGCTGCAGGCCAAACAGGAAGTTTTACAATTCGAACCGGTCAACCGTGGTCGCTTTGAGAAAAGTGAGCCAACTATTGTTGAAGGCGAAGACCTCGACGTCCCGACGTACCTGCGGAAAAAAATCAAGGTGAAGTGATTTAGCTGTGGAAGTAGCCGTGGTGGCTGCTAATCCTTCGCCCGCCGGCCACTACAGTTTCACTTCTTCATCAATTCGAGCACGGCGGTCGTCATTCCGATGATCCCAACACGGATTGTTGGTTCGGGAACCGGGGCGAATTTACTCGAATGCAGGCTTGGCAATTCTTTTCCTGCCTGTTTGTACTCCGCCATCTTCGCCGGATCGACGCCGCCGAAGTGAAAATTAACCGCCGGGATGGAGCGGTCCGGCAGGCTGTATTCGGAAAAGTCTTCACCACCCATGGTGGGGTCGACCATCTGGACGTTTTCGTTGCCTAACGATCTTTTCCAAACGGCAACGAAACGTTTGGTCAGTGCAGGGTCGTTGTACATTGCGGGGCAGCGTTCATCCTTACTCACGGTTACAATCGGAGCGCGGTCAGGCGGTACTCCAGCGGCTATCGCGCATCCTTTTACAATTTGATCGATAGCGGTCAGCGCGCGTTCGCGTGTGTCAGATTTGTAGGTACGGACCGTGAGCAGCAGTTTCACGTCGTCCGGAATGATGTTTCGCTTCGTTCCACCGTGAATCGAGCCAACCGTGATTACAATTGGATCGAGCGGATTGTTTTCGCGGCTGGCGATGGTTTGCAGCGCGTTGATTATTTGTGCCGCGAGAACGATCGGGTCTTTTGTCTTGTGCGGGTAGGCACCATGCCCTCCGACGCCACGCACGATAATGTCCACTGAATCGACATTTGCAGACGTATATCCTTCGGTGACGCCAATGTGACCGGTCTCAAGATCGGCTTTGTCATGAAAACCAAGCGCAAAATTCGGTTTACCGAATTTTGCGTAAAGGCTGTCTTTGAGCAGCGCGCGTGCGCCGGTACCAATTTCCTCTGCCGGTTGCGCCACTAACACGATCGTGCCGTGCCATTGATCTCTTAACTTTCCGAGAACACGCGCGGTGCCGATGAACGCCGCAACATGCGTGTCATGCCCGCAGGCATGCATCACGTGGACATCCTTGCCTTCCTCGTTTTTGGCGACGGTCTTACTGGCATACGGCAAACCAGTTTCTTCCTCCACTGGCAATGCATCCATGTCCGTTCGTACAAGCACTATCGGCCCATCGCCATTCTTCATCACGCCCACAACGCCGTAGCCTTTGAGGCTGGAGTTTTCGTATTTGCCCAGATGTTCGGTGACCTGGCAGCCCGCCGCGCGCAATTCTTTTGCGATGAGGGATGCAGTGCGTTCCTCCTGCCCCGATAATTCCGGGTGAGTGTGAATGTCCTTGTAAATCGCAAGTAACGAGGGCAGCTCCGCATCAGCGAGCGATTGCGGCGTTTGCTGCGCGAGTGCAAGTGCCGGCAGAATCGTCCACAGGAAGATCGGCAACGAATGAAATTTCATCTCTCATCTATATCCACAGATTGGCAGATTTCTGTACATTATTTTGTCATCCCGAGTGAAGTAAGCGCTGGCGAGAAACCGCGGCGGAAACTTCGGGTAACGCAGCGGGTTCCTCGACTTCGCTCGGAATGACAGCACGTTAATAGGGATGGAATTTGAGAAAAATACCTTGCTCTTCGGCACGGATTTAACGCCGCGCATCGTCGCTATTGAGCTGGGCGAAACCGGAACAGTTAAGGTTTATCGCAGGGAAGCCGACGGATCGACCGTTGCCGACGTTGAACCTTTCCACCCGTTTGCCTGGTGCGACTCCGATGTTGTCGATCTTGGCATCGAATCCGAAAAGCTTCAGAGCAATCTCAAGTACGGCTGGCTGGTCACGGTCGATAGCTGGAAAGAACTTATCGCCTTGCGCAACGGACTCAAAAACGCAGGGCGCGACTTCTTCGCCTTGACCGATCCGGTGCAGCATTACCTCACCGCAACGGGGCGCACGTTGTTTAAAGATCTGCCGTTTGAAGAACTGAGACGATTGCAGATTGAAGTGCTTTCTATGGCCGGGGTCGCTGATTCCGGCGCCGCGTCCAGCGACGCCGGCCACAACGACGATCACATTATGGGCATCGCGCTCTCAGATAATACCGGTTGGGAAGATTTATTGGTTGTGGATCCTAAAAACGTCGAGGAATCCGAGCACGATGCGCTGAAGCTTCTCACCGCGATTATTAAGGAGCGGGATCCGGACGTCATCGAAGGCCATGACTTGTTCCGTTTCGATCTTCCGTATCTGGTCTCGCGGGCGAAGAAGACAAAGTCGAAACTGGACTGGGGACGTAGTGATGGATTCCTGCGTTCGCGACCATCACGGCTCCAAATTGCGGAAAAAACAATCGATTATCCAAAGTTCACAGTCGGTGGTCGCCACTTCGTCGATACTTTTTTGCTCGCCCAATTTTATGATGTCGGCATGCGTTCTCTTGCCGGTTTCGAGCGGACCGATGTCGCCCGCCATTTTGATCTTTGCGACAGTGAGGAAATTTCCGTGCTTGCGGGCAGGGAATTGCAGCGTGCATACCTGAAAAACTCGGAAGCATTTCGACGCCGCGCGATGTGCGGTGTTCGCGAGACGCGGGCCTTATCGGGACTGTTAAGCGCGAGTTACTTCATCCAGGCGCAGATTTTTCCTTACAACTATCAGGACGTGATCGTCCGCGGTAACGCCACACGGATCAATGCGCTGTTTCTGCGCGAATATTTCCGGCAACGCCATTCCATTCCTGAGTTGCCGATGGTGCGTGCGTTCGAAGGCGGTTACACCGACATCTTCTTTACCGGAGTTGCGCACAACGTCTGGCACTGCGACGTGGCTTCGCTCTATCCGTCAATCATGTTGAAATTTGATTGTTTTCCAGTGACCGATCAGTTGCAAATTTTCCGGCATTTGCTCACTGATCTGCGCACGTTTCGATTAGAAGCCAAGGCAGAGATGCGGGCGGAAAAGGATCCCGCGCAGCAGCACCACCTGCAGGCGTTGCAGAATACGTTTAAGATTTTGCTGAACAGTTTCTACGGTTATCTGGGCTTTGCGCAGGGGCATTTCGCCGACTTCGACGCCGCGTCGCGCGTAACTCAGATCGGACGCGATTTGCTCAGGAAGATGATCGACTGGTTAGGCGCGCATGGGGCGAAAGTCATCGAAGTCGATACTGACGGAATCTATTTCGTTCCGCCGACAAAGATCAAAATCGACGAATTGCGCGATGGTTTAGCGAAGGAATTGCCCGCGGGAATTGAAATCGACTTCGACGAACAATTCAGCGCCATGTTCAGCTACAAGGCGAAGAACTACGCACTCCTTACCAAAGATGGCGAGGTGGTGATCAAGGGCGGCGCCCTTAAATCGCGGGGGTTGGAGAAATTCCAGCGTGTGTTCCTGGAGGAAATGATCAAGCTCATCATGGAAGGAAAGCCAGGGGCGATCACCGATCTTCGGAACGAGTTCGAGAAAAAAATCCGGAACCGCGAATGGAAGATCGATATGCTGATGAAGACTGACACGCTGCAGGATTCGCTTGATAAATACCGCGCTAAGATCGCCGGCTCCACCCGCAATCGCGCCGCTGCCTACGAACTCGCTCTCGCCAGCGGCCGCAATTACAAGCCTGGCGATCAGATCAGTTACTACATCAAAGCGACTCCAAAAAAGGTCCCCGCCTATGAAGCCGCCAAACCGGCGAGCGAATTCGACCCACAAAACCGTGACGAAAACGTCGATTACTATGTCGCGAAACTCGATGAACTCGTGAAGAAGTTCCGCGGCCTGACTGATGTGGCTTCAGCTCCGAAACAGGAGAGCCTGGCGCTTTAGTCGAATGACACGCGCGAAGCTTGGATGCCGTTGAGTTTACATTTCTCCGCCGAGGCCGGTCGACATAGACACGAGCTGGTGATTTTTACGTCCGCCTTGGCCCATACTTTGTTGAACCGGGCACGCGTTGCTTCAAGCTCTGCGCCGTCTTTTTGCTGCGCGGCGAGCGCTTCGGATAACCCGAGCAACGACCAGCCGTTCTCCGGCAGACGTTTCAGGTCATCGCGATAAATTTGCTCGGCCTCGGCGAAGCGGCCCGCGTGCATCAGGTTCGCACCGATACTATGCCGCAACGGAATCATCCAGGACGGCGGTTCGTCGTACTTTAGCCCGTCCTCGAGCGTGAGCGCGGCACGCAGCTCGTCGAGGCCCGCGTCGAGCTTTCCTTCGGCTATCAGTAGCTCGCCTTCAATCATGTGGTTTGCGAGTGCGATGACCGATTCAGCGGCGTTGTTGCCGACCGCCGTTTCTTTTGGAACGTGCTGGCCATCATCGCGAAAGATGGCCTGCTCCTTGCGGGCGTTCTCTCTGTCGCCCCTCGCCGCAAAGGCGATCGCGCGCGCCCCGTGATGAAAAGCGCGCGCGAACGGCATGTAGTCAGGATAATTTTCCGGCTCGGCAAGGATGTCGTCCCATCTTCCGAAGCGCACCATCACTTCCATAGGGACCGCACCGAAACTCTCTGCCAAAGCTGCGTTTTCTTTCACAAAGTCTGTTGGCAGGTCTTTCATCATTTCGCGTACATAACGCATCGCGAGTTTGCTTTGGCCGGTCATGAGCGCGGCATACGCGAGCATGTGCTGGTTGTGCGCCGCGTATAACGGGAATAAACCGAGCGGCCGACTCCCGGTCACCTTGCGGTGACGTTTATCGGCTTCGACCGCTTTCGCATTGGTAGCTATCGCCTGGTGCCAGCGGCCACGGCGGATATCGATGTGCGATGGCATGTGCACGTTATGGGCTAGGCCCGGCTGTAGCTTGCGCAGGCGATCGGCCGCAGCATCGGCACGCTCAGGATGTGGCGAAGCTTCGACAGCATGAATGTAGAGATGATTCGCAAAAGGATGCTGCGGGTTCAGCTTCAATACTGCATCAAGGGTGGCGATGATTTCCTCCGTGCCGGGATTCGGTTCACCTTCAACTGTCCATTGGTTCCACGGGCGAAGGTCCATCATCGCTTCCGCGAATAGCGCCCCTACATCGACGTCATTAGGAAACCGGTTCCAGACTTCGCGCATCGCATCGGCATAAGCCTTATCGAGCGGACTGCGATCCTCCGGCTGCGGATACGCGTAACGTTTGCTCAGGGCCTCGATCAACGCTCGCTCAACTTCTGAGGCGTTTGATGCGTGTTGTTTCGCGAGGGTAAGTTCCTTCCATGCCAGCTCAGCCATCGGCGGCGGCACCAGCGCATAATTGATGTGCGGTCCAGCAGCAAGTGCAGCGCCCCAATGTGCCATGGCGCATTGCGGATCGAGGCGCGCAGCTTCCTGGAAGGAGCGGATTGCTCCGCGATGATTGAAACCATGAAGCAATGCCAGGCCCTGGTCGAAGTAACGCTGCGCCTTTGCGTCTTCTGTTGTGATCTTGCGCGAGTAATTGCCGAGTCCATCGTATAATGGCTCGCTAGCATTGCTTGTTATGCAGAGAAAAAATGCGAGAAGAGCGCAGGCACGTACGTGACCGGTGGCAGCCATACCTCGAATCGAGTGTAGCCGACTCCGCTCCTAGGGCAACACGCGCGTAGCAGGAGAGTTTGATGCTTTAGTTGCCATTCAGGCATCGAAGTCGTTATCGCGCGATTCTTACGAGGGCCGCGTCGAAGCCTCCGCTGAACATCGTGCTTCCATCCGGCGTTGCGGCATCTGCAGCAAGAGTCGTCGCAACACCGGGGACATCAGCGAGCACGCCCTCGACCACCGCAAGAGTGCCTCTGGGCGCCGATAATTTCGCGGAAGCAGGGAGCAACGAGTACGGTGGCGCCATGTTGGTTGTCGCGGCGAGCATAAGGGTTCCTCCGCTCACTGCGACACCAGCACCGGTCTCGAAGCCTGTTCCTCCCCACGTCAATGCATCAATGATTTTCCTGCCCGTCGGTTGCACGTGGAGCACGAAAGCGTCCTGGCTGCCTGCGCCGAAGCTCGTTGTCGTCCCGGCTACATAGATCGTGTTATCCGGAGCAACTGTAACTCCCTCGCCGGTCTCTGAGACCCTGCCATCAAATTGCTTGTCGAAGACCAAATTGCCGTCCGACGTGAGCTTGACGATCAGTGCGGCGATATCCGCGGTCCGACGGACGGTTTGGATGGCGCCCACCATAACAATCGAACCGTCAGGGCCGGCGGCCATTCGGCCGCGCGGATCTACGACGTCGCCGGCAGAATAGGTCCGTTGCCACACCAAACTGCCGTCAGCCGTGATTTTTAGCACAACTATGTCGAAATTGCCGATATCATCCCGAGGCGTGGTGCCTGCGGCGTAAACGCTGCCGTCGGATGCAACTGCGACAGCGTTGCCATTGGCTCGGTCAGAGATTTTCTGCCAGACGAGATTGCCCGCCGAATCAAACTTGACGACAAACAAACCTGCAGAGCTTGGTCCAAAGCTCGTTGCAGTGCCGGCGATGTATACAGAACCGTCAGAGGCTGTCGCCACGGCCATGCCCGCATCGGACTCCGCGCCGCCCCAGGCTCTCTCCCATAGCAACATCCCGCTCGAGTCGAATTTCAGAAGGACCGCGTCATTCCCATTTTCAGCGGTGATGCCGGTCACGTAGACCGAGCCATCTGCGCTAACCGCGACGTCTGGCCTGCCGAGCCCGCGGATCGTCGTCCCATTCCAAATCCGCTGCCAGCTCAACGATCCATCCGGTCCGAACTTCACGACGAAGATTTTGGGACTTGGAATGCCAAATGGATCAGTAGTAAAGCTGTCAGTGATACCTACGACGTACGAGCTTCCGTCGGCCGCGCTGGCGACGCCTTCTGATCCGTCAACACCACTACCGCCCCACGTCGTTTGTGTAAGCAACGTCTGGCTTTGAATGCTGTCAACAGCAAGAGCCACAGACAAAATAATTAAAAAGAAAGCTTTCATGGTCTTATGATTCGTTTTCGTGTTTTTCGTTTCTCTCGCCGACAGCGGGCGGGAAAACAAACCACCGAAAGGTTACCGAGTTGTTACTCTTGCCGATTACGGCCCTGTTAGTGCTGGGTGCAGAAGGTAACGAATCGTGAACCTTTTGAGGTTTGCTGACAGTTATATCCCTTCTCATGCTCCTCAGGTATGAGCCATACATTTCCAAGGTGGAAAGGCACGCATCCGGCGATTGCTCTGTTTGTTTTTGCCGTTGCATGCTCAATGACGTTTGACGAAGTTTCGGCGCAGATCGCGACGTTCACGACTCAGCGGTACCCGCTGCCTGGCAACACCCACATCGCGGCTGATCTTAACGGAGACGGCAAAGTCGACCTCGCCGGCGCCGGCCTGAATGCGGTGTCGGTTATGTTAGGAAATGGCGACGGCACGTTCCGTCCGAAAACCGATTTTAATGTCGGAGCTCAGGCGCAGGCCGTAGCCGCGGGTGATTTCAACGGCGACGGAAAAGTGGATTTGGTGGTTACGCTGAACAGCGCTCAGTTGAGCCTCGCACTGCTTGCCGGAACCGGCACCGGCACTTTCAACGCCCCGATTTTTTTCCCCAACACTTCTGGATTCGATTCACCCGCTATCGTGGCGACGGATCTCAATGGCGACGGCAGGCTCGATCTGGCGGTGATGCATACCATTGCTTGTTTCACCGCGCCATGCCGTGCTGCGCGCAGCATCACCATTCTGCTCGGTAACGGGAACGGCACGTTTCAAACGCCAAGCGAGATTGATGTCGGAACCGGCCCCATGGCCATGGCGGTAGTGGATTTGAACCGCGATGGAATTAAGGATGTGGCGATCGGCGGCGGGAACACGGAGTTCTCCATTTTGCTTGGCATAGGCAATGGAACTTTTGTGCGGCAACCAGTTGTGACACTGGTGCCGGGCGGCGACCTTTTTTCTGCCTGCAATGACATTGGTGTCGGTGACCTGAATCGCGATGGCATCCAGGATTTGGTCGTGCCGCTGGGTAACGGCGAAGGGAACGCCATCCTTATCGGCAACGGGAACGGCACCTTTCAGGTTAGATCGCGCATTCAGATCGATGAGACTTTCGCGCCGCTGCACGTGGCCGTGGCCGACTACACCCGCGATGGCTTGCTCGACATCGCTCGAACCATGGGTGACGGCACCAATGGCTTGATGCAGATCTTGAGGGGCAATGGCGACGGCACTTTTCAAGCGCCCAATCGTTACCTGGTCCCACCACCGAGTAGGGGCGGCATCGCGATCATCGCTGGCGATTGGAACGGTGATGCTAAACCGGACGTCGCCTTTGTGGAGGGGGGTGCTGGTGCACCGACGCTTGACGTTTTGACCAACACAACGGGGGGAGCGCCGCCATCTATCGGTGTCGCCAGCGTCTCGTTGAACCCTACCACGGTCACCGGCGGTAGTTCCTCAACCGGAACGGTGACGCTAACCGCCGTCGCGCCGGCAGCGACAACAGTTGCGATTGCCAGCAACAACGCGGCCGCAACCGTTCCGAGCAGCGTCGTTGTTCCTGCTGGCTCGAGTTCGCGCACGTTCAGCGTCACCACTACTCAAGTGCAGGCAACAACAAGTGCCGTAATTACGGCTTCGCTCAATGGCACTTCGCGCTCAGCTACTTTGACGATTAATCCTGCACCGGGCGGCGACACGGTTTCGATCACGCGAGCCGAATACGAAACTGGCAACCGGAGACTGCGAGTTGAGGCGACGAGCACGCGCTCAACAGCGACCTTGCAGGTGTTTGTCACGTCCAGTAACCAATTGATCGGCACACTCTCAAACAATGGCGGCGGAAGATACCGCGGTGAGTTCACGTGGTCCGTCAATCCGCAGAGCATCACCGTGCGCAGCAACTTCGGCGGTCAGGCGACGCGTACAGTGACTTTGAGATAATTTCAGCGGCGTTAGCCGCGATCATCCCTTGCTCCGCGATTCTCAGATGTTGATGTGCGGTACATAATTGTTATCCAATCCGAGTCGTCGATGAGCCGCTCGCGGCAGTGACGTATCCCGCATTTGCCGACGGCGGCACCGTCAAGACCATAAATCCATGCAAATTCTAGTTGTCGAGGACGAGATTGGCCTTGCGCACCACATCTCTCGCGCCCTCACTCTTGCCAGCCATGAGCTTACCATCGTCCACGACGGCGAAACGGCCTTGGGTGAAGCGGAGGCAAAGCACTACGATCTTATCGTGCTCGATGTGATGCTTCCAGGAATGGATGGCTTCGAAGTGCTGCGACGTTTGCGCAAGGCGAAGATGGACACGCGAGTGCTAATTTTGACCGCCCGTGGCGAAGTGAACGATCGCGTGACTGGCCTCGGGCTGGGCGCGGACGATTACCTCGCGAAACCATTCGCTATGCAGGAACTGGTCGCGCGAGTGATCGCGCTTGGGCGGCGATTTCCAGAGAAAGCGCCCATCAAGCTTCAAGTCGGCGATTTGGTTTTGAATCTGGCGGACAGAGCACTGCACCGAGGCGCGCGTCGGATTGACCTTTCGTCGCGAGAGCTCACCTTATTGCGCGTTCTGATGCGCGAACCCGGCCGCATCTTTAGCCGTACTGAGTTATGTGAGCGTGTCTGGGAACGGGAACATGAGTACGGCGTGAAACTCGTCGAAGCCTTCATCAGCCGTCTGCGCAAGAAAATCGACTCGCCGCCGCTCATTCACACCATACGATATCTAGGCTATACGATTCGGGAGCCGGAATGAGAAATTGGCCGTTACGTTGGAAGATTGCGCTTTACTCCGCGTTGCTTGCAGTGGCCGCTACTCTTGGTGGCGCAATGACCACCTGGTTTGTCATGCGTCATGCCGAGATTGCGGCTTTCGACCGGCGCCTAACGATCGATGCCGATGAGTTCTTTCGTGACGTCGAACATTTTGAAGGTGGTCGAGCGATCAGCGGACCAGCGTTCAACGAGATCCTAGTGCCGCTTTCACTGCGCAAGCACCTGATTGAAGTAACTGACTCAAGCGGCGCAGTGCTCTATCTTTCTCCGCGGTTGCGCAAGCCCTTCTCACGGGACGGCATCAAAGAATTTCATAACCATACGATCGACGGGAAAACGGTCCGCGTAGCGGAATTTAGCCAAAATGGCCTCACCTTGCGCGCCGGTGATGATCTCACGGAGATCAATCAAATCGGGTGGGATATCTTCCTGGCGATGCTAGGGGCGATTCCGACGGTACTTCTGATAACCCTGATCGGTTCGGCTTGGGTCGCGAGCAAAGCGATTGCGCCAGTCGAAGAAATCCGGCAGGCGGCCAAGACGATCACCGCGCAGCGGCTCGACCAGCGGCTGCCTGTGCCTCCGACTAACGACGAGATTGCAGGATTAATCGAAGTACTCAATGCGACCTTCGAACGATTGCAGCGCAGTTTCGAACAGTCCGTTCGTTTTTCTGCTGATGCCTCGCATCATTTGAAAACGCCGATCGCTGTGCTCCGCGCCGGTGTTGAAGAAATTATCGCCGATGTCAACTGCAGCGAAAGCACGCAAGCGCGCGCCGAAGGGCTGTTACATCGCATTCATCATGTCAGCTCAGTCGTGGATAATCTGCTACTGCTTTCTCGCGCCGATGCTGGTCGGCTTGAATTGTCGAAGGCTGAGTTCGACTTAGGCGAAGTGCTCGAAGGCGTTCTTGATGACGCGTTTGTTTTAGCCGAGCCGCTCGGTCTGAAGGTGGAAGCGGATATCCCCAAGCATCTTCCGCTAAATGCCGATCGCACGTTTGTTGCGATTATCGCGCAGAATTTGGTAGAAAACGCCGTTAAATATAACATTCGCGGCGGTCGCATTCGGGTGGAGGCGCGGGTTGTCAACAGCGCCGTGGAAATGATAGTCGGCAACACCGGCGACGGGATTCCCAACGATCGGACAGCACAGTTGTTCGAGCGCTTTTACCGTGTACGCGGAGATGAACGCGTGCCTGGACATGGGCTGGGCCTGAGCATTGCCCGAGAGCTTGCTCGAGCGCATGGGGGCGATGTTGAGTTAGCGCGTTCCGATGATCGATGGACAGAGATGCGCGTTGATTTGCCGCGAGGCGTCTAACGAGTCAAAGTGATCACCGACCGGCGCAAAAGCTGAGTCGCCCGAATCTCTGCACAGCACGAATATTCTTTTGCCCGTTTCAAAAGTTACAGGTGCGCAACCTTTACCTATTAGACACCGACGATTTCGCCGTCAACTTGATGGCCTGAATACGCCATCAGTTATCAGTCAGAATGATTAACGAGCTACAGGAATTGCCTCGTCAGCGGGAGAGTCACATATCGGTCTCACCGAGATCGGTAGAGATAGATCTCGGCGGCGACGTTCGCGAGTTCATGACCCGACCGCCGCACTGGTTGCTTCGTTCGGGCACCACGGTCTTAGCAGCCGTGCTAGGTCTGTTGTTGATGCTTTCGGTCATTATCAAATACCCTGATACGATCATTGGCCGTGTGAACGTGATGGGGACGCAGCCAGTTATGGAAGTGGTGGCGCGGCAAGGGGGTCACTTGGAGAGCCTGAGAGTGCGCGAGGGGCAGCGAGTGAAACAGGGCGAGATTTTGGCGGTAATGCAGAGCGCAGCACGGCCGGCGACCGTCTTTGCCCTGGGGGACAAGCTGCGTGAGCTACAAGCCAAAATCGCGCAAGAGAAACTGGTAGTCGATATTTCTTTCGAACCGAGGCAGGACCTTGGACCCTTGCAGAGCCAATATGCCGATTTCCTGAACGCCTATCATTTGCTTCAAAGCAGGTTGGCCGATGACTACGCGGAAAAGGCGGGTGAGTTACTGCGCAAGCAGGTCGAGGCGAAGAAAACTCAAATCGCGTCGCTAAAAGAGCAGACGACGATGTTACATAGCGAGTTGGAGTTAGGAAAAGAGAAAGTCGGGCGGCTCAAGTCGCTGTACGACAAACAGTCAATCAGCATGGCGGAGTTACAGGAGCAACAAGTGGCCTTGCTCGAACGCATGCGAGCCGAGACGGCCGGACAACGCACCCTGAGTGAAGCTGAAGTCGAAGCCTCCAAATCGGAAAAGGAGTTGCGCGATCTCGAGCACGAGCGGAGCGAAGCCCTGCGCGCCGCGCGCGAAGATTTGCGGGAGCGACTGAACAAGCTTTTTGGCGCGATCGAGCTTTGGGCGGCGGATTATGTTCTGCGTGCGCCAGGTGACGGGAAGGTCGCGTTCTACGATTTTTGGAGCGACCAGCAATTTGTCAGTGCCGGTCGGCAGGTATTTCTCATTGTCCCGGAAACAACCCGGCTGCTTGGTAGGATGCCGGTAAGTCAAGGTGGCTCCGGCAAGGTTAAGCCTGGCCAAGCGGTGTGGATTCGCTTTGAGGACTTTCCTTATAAGGAGTTTGGCGTCGTGTCAGGCAAGGTGCAGTCGATTTCACAGGTCGCACGGGATGGTGTAAACCTGGTTTTGGTGGACATACCTTATCCGCTGGTCACCAGTTTCCATAAGCAGCTCTCTTTCAAACAAGACATGGTAGGTGAGGGGCGCATTGTCACGGAAGACATCAGTTTGTTCGGGCGTATCCTGTATGAGATTCGGCGAGCGTTTGTAAATAACACGACCCGATAATTACCGAATGGATCAGGTCGCGTTGAAGATCCAGCGCCGGCGCTACTTCAGCGAGGCGGTGCGTGAGATTGCCATCTACCAGCGTCTTCGAGAGGCAACTGTAGCTCGCCCCGAGATTATCAATTTGCGTGAGGTTTTCGTGCACGACGGACATGTTTGCATGGCCTTTGAAAAACATGGGAATAGTCTTGGCGCAGCGCTCGATCGCGGCGCAATCTCGCCCGCACGGGCTCGTCGAGTCACCCGCCAGCTTCTCATAGCGCTGGATCAACTACATCGCTCCGGATACGCGCATACCGACGTAAAGCCGGATAACATTCTTTACTCCGCCTGTACAGGCGATGCGCGTCTGGCCGATCTAGGTGATGCAGTTGAGCGCCTCCGGCACGGCACGCTCTACGGCACGCGGGAATACACTCCACCGGAAGTACTGCTGGGGGCGCCTTTGGCTCGATCGCTCGACATGTGGAGTGTCGGCTGCACGGTTTTCGAAATGTTGACGGCCCGCGTTCTTTTCAATCCGCGCGCGGTCGCGGCGAAAAAGTATCAGGAGTTCAACCAAGCAGGCGGAAAAGATCTGCCTCTAGCAGCGTCTGTCGTTCAGGATCGCGCCGATGAAGAAGCTGAACAGTTGCCGCGCGGGGCCATTGTCGGTAACAAATATCGATTGGAGCGCGCCTTGGGCTACGGCCGCTTTAGCACCGTGTGGTTGGCAAAGACTTTGGGCGATGTATCACTCGATACTTCCCGGGAAATTTTGCGCAATAATGTTCGGGGCGTTGGCGCCCGGCAATGCGCGCAAACTGAACGCCAACGCGCCGAGCGCTGTTGGCGACAGAGCAAAGGCGCGGCCGATCTTCTGGATCTGGCGCTCAATTATGAGCACCTTTTGCTAATGGTCGCGCTTCGTGGATCGTTTCCGCCGGCAATGATAAAGGCCGGCCGATTCCGAGCGTCGTACTTCGAAGAAGATGGTACGCCGCGTTTTCGGCCGGCACTGCGCCCCGTGTTACTACGAGACCGGCTGCGCCGACGTTGCAAGCTGAGGGGACCGGCGCTGGATACTGTGATGGATTTTCTTGAGTGTTGCCTGACGATTGATCCGTCACAACGAATTACAGCTGGCACTGCGCTAGCTCACCCGTGGATGCGTAGTAACTAACGAGACGCAGTTAACTAGTCTCGCCCCTGGACCTGTGATGTGTCTGAAGCTCGTGGCGAAAAGTAACAATCTGCGAACCAATGTTCGTTCGACGAAGGGTTGCTATATGGAAACGTTGCCCTCACGCAGCAAACTTAGTTGCCGCGGGAAAGACAAAACCAAAATAGAACAGAAAAGAAATATGAGAAAATCAATACTTGATCAGTTCGCAGCCGACGCGATCAACGCGCCGGAAACCGTTACAGGTGGTCGACGGGGCCGGGGCCGAGGCCACGGCGGCACTCGCACTCGCACGCGCACGCGTGGCAACGGCGCCAACGCGGTGATTGCTGTCAACCGTCGCGGTCGCACTCGCACCCGTACGCGAAACGGCTAGGAGCGGCGATGCATTTTGCATCGCTCGTAAAAAAAGGAGAGCTCGGGAGAGCTCTCCTGTTTTTTATTACCGCCATCATGAACTGGCATCGATGCCCTCGCCTTCGCCGTCAGCACAATTCTATGGCAAGGGCGGTGCTGTCAAAATGCAGACGCGCCGATCTGTTACAGGAATCGAACTCGGGTTCATGAAAGCAAAATTTCCATTTCATCCGCAACTCGATGCGATGGACTGCGGCGCCGCGGCCCTGCGGATGATCTGTTCGCACTACGGCCGGCAATTCTCTCAGGGTTCGATCCGCGATCTTTGTCAGGTCGGTCGCGCGGGCGTTAATCTTCTCGGAATTTCGGAGGCGGCGGAGCGGGTAGGGCTGCGCTCGCTCGCGGTACGGCTTTCCTTCAAACGTCTGAGAGACGATGCACCGCTGCCGTGCATCGCGCATTGGGAAGGCGAGCATTTCATCGTGGTCTACGAAATTACGCGTCACAAAGTGCGCGTGGCCGATCCGGCGGCCGGCCTAATCGATTACTCCCACGAAGAATTTCTTCGCGCCAGTTCGCCGCCAGATTCTGCGCTGACGGAAAGCAACACCGGCATTTACCTCCTGGTCGAAATCACGCCAGTTTTTCAAGAGCGAAATTTGCCCAACGAAACGGAGGATCAGCCGGTGCAACGTGGGTTGACATTCTTTTTCAACTATCTTCGCCCGCATCGGCGACTTCTTTTTCAAGTGCTGCTCGGCATGGGTGTCGGTCTTTTGGTCGAGTTGATCGTGCCTTTCTTTACCCAGGCAATTGTTGACCGCGGCATCGGCAATCTCGATCTCAGTTTCATCTACCTCCTGCTCGCTGCGCAGTTCATGTTAACACTCAGTCAAACAGCTGCCGATATGGTCCGTAGCTGGCTCCTTCTACACGTCGGCTCGCGTGTAAGCGTGGCGATGATCGCCGATTTTCTGAGCAAGCTGTTGCGCCTGCCTCTTCCTTTCTTCGACAACCGCACGACTGGCGATATTATGCAGCGCATCGGCGATCACCGGCGAGTCAAGGATTTCCTCATGGGCTCCTCACTGGACGTCGTCTTCTCGCTTCTGACCTTTGTCGTCTTTACCTTCGTTCTCGGGCTTTACAGCTGGCAAATCCTCACCGCGTTTGTGCTTCTATCGGCCGGCGCGATCGGCTGGCTGGTGCTCTTCCTGAGACGCCGTCGCATGCTCGATTACAAACGGTTCGCTCTCGAATCGAAGGAACGTGACATCCTCTTCGAGGTTTTCCAGGCAATGCCCGACATCAAGACCTACGGCCTCCAGCGCGACAGACGTTGGTCTTGGGAACGCATCGCTGCGCGCGCCTACCAGATCGATGCCAAGGGCCTCGCCCTCCGCCAATCACAACGCCTCGGCATTCTGCTCATTTCTAACTTGCGCGACATCGTCATCACGCTTCTAGCGGCCACCGCAGTGATCAACGGCAAAATGACCATCGGAATGATGCTCGCCACGCAATACATCGTCGGACAACTGAACGCACCACTGACCCGGCTCATCGATTTTCTTTATTCGGCGCAGGATGCGCGGCTCAGCCTTGAACGAATGCAGGAAATCTACACTCATCGCGATGAGGAAGAACATTTAGTCATGCAGCTTCACGCGCCGATTCCTGCTTCGCCGACGCTGGATTTAGTCGATCTCGGGTTCCGTTATCCCGGAGCCGGCCAGCCGGAAGTGTTGCGCGGAGTCAATCTCAAGATTCCCGTTGGCAAAGTGAGCGCCATTGTCGGTGCCAGCGGCAGTGGCAAGACCACACTGCTGAAATTACTCCTCGCTCTCTATCGGCCTACTTGCGGCGAAATCGCACTGAGCGGCGTGCCTCTCAGCGCCGTCGACGCGCAAGCCTGGCGCGTCCGCTGCGGTGTTGTCATGCAGGACGGTCATATTTTCTCGGGTTCCATTGCGAGGAACATTGCGCTCGGCTCTGACTCCATCGATCCCCTTCGCCTTAAAGCCGCAGTTCAACTTAGCTGTCTGCAAGATTACATTGATGCACTGCCTAACGGTCTGCACACAACAGTAGGCGCTGAAGGCCAGGGTCTGTCCGGAGGACAAAAACAACGTGTTCTACTCGCCCGCTCCATCTATCGCATGCCGGACTTCCTTTTCCTCGACGAAGCCACGAGCGCACTTGACGCGCGCACAGAAACGGCAGTTTACCGGGCACTGCGTGAATTCGCGGTAGGTCGCACTGTCGTGGTCATTGCTCACCGGCTTAGCACGGTCCGCGAGGCCGACCAAATCGTTGTGCTCGACCGCGGCCACATTGTTGAACTTGGAACGCACCGCGAACTCGTCGGGCAGGAAGGCGCCTATTTTCAGCTTGTCCGCAACCAATTGGAGCTCGAAACAAGCTCGTCGTCGTAATGTAAGCTCGTTTAAATTTGTATGAGAGAGGTCGGCACGGTCAGCCGGCCTTTTTTTGCTGCGGGGCTCGAGCCCTCAGTAGTGGAGGGTGTCGGGCTTTGAGGCTACAACGCGTCATAGGTCAAACATCCGCCGCTCAAACCAGATTTCTGGTTGAAAAAGACGCAACCGTGTCGCATTCGTGACCGATGAAACGAACGCGATTTTTCTCTCGGACTGTCTTTGTTTTGGCGCTGCTTTGGACGGCCAGCTCAAGTTGTTACTCAGCGGAGACTGACGCTGCCGCTATCAAAACGGAAATTACGAAGCGCCACGACGAAGCGGTAAAGCGGTTACAGGATTGGATCGGGCAAGTGTCGATCGCGGCGGAGAATCGTGGATACCCGGAAGGCGCGGAGTACATGGCGACGCTGGCACGCGATGCCGGATTTCAGCAGGCGACAGTGATCAACACCGATGGCAAACCAGGCGTGTTCGCGACGCTCGATGCCGGCGCACCGAAAACGATCGGGCTTTACTTCATGTACGACGTGAAACAGTTCGATCCAGCGGAATGGACGTCACCGCCGACCGAAGCGCGAATCGTGGACAAACCGCCGCTGGGAAAGGCGATGGTTGGTCGCGGTGCGGTGAACCAGAAAGGACCCGAAGCAGCGTTCCTCGCGGCGCTGCATGCCATCCGCGGGGCGGGGAAAAAGATGCCGGTAAACCTGGTGTTAGTAGCCGAGGGTGAAGAAGAGATCGGTTCGCCGCACATTCCGCAACTCGTTAGGCGGCCGGAGGTGCTCGCGGCACTGAAAAAATGTGTTGGCGTGTTCATGCCCCACGCGACTCAAGATTTAGACGGCGTTGTGACAGTCAACCTCGGCTCGAAAGGCGTGATCGAGCTGGAGCTGGTATCAAGCGGCGAAAAATGGGGACGCGGACCGGCAAAGGACATTCACTCATCGCTGAAGGCGATGATTGACAGTCCAGCGTGGCATTTGGTCAAAGCGCTTAATACGCTTGTCTCGGAAGACGGTAACGAAATCACAATCGACAATTATCCGAAGCCTCTACCGCTTAGCGCCGAAGAGAAGACGATAATCGAAAAAGCGTCGAAGTCGCGGAGTGAAGCTCAGGCAAAGAAGCAATTTAGCGTTCAACATTGGATCAATGATTTGCCATGGGAGCAGGCGAACGAACGACTTGAATCACAGCCGACCGTGAACATTGAAGGTTTAGTCGGCGGTTACACCGGGCCCGGTGGCAAAACAATCTTGCCGCATCGCGCCGTCGCGAAGATCGACATGCGACTCGTGCCCGACATGAAAGCGGCGGACGCCCTCGCTGCGTTGAAGGCGCATCTCGCGAAGCGCGGCTTTGGCGACATCGAAGTGAACATGACTGGCGGATACGACCCGACGAGCACTTCGGCTGATTCCGACTTGATTAAAGCACAGGTCGCAACCTACAAGAAATTCGGAGTCGACGCGCTACTCTGGCCTCGCAATGCGGGCTCGTATCCAGGATATGTCTTCACCGGCGAACCGCTCAACCTCGCCGCTGGGCATTTTGGGCTCGGCCACGGCAGCGGCGCCCACGCGCCAGACGAGTATTACATCATCGAATCAACGAACCCGAAAGTACAGGGATTCGACGGCGCGACGATGTCATTCGTCGAATATCTCTACGAGTTGGCAAAATAACGATAAGTGAAAATTCGGCCACGATCCCAACGCCGGCCGATGCCGTGGCCGACATCGCTGGCGAGTCGCGTGGGAATAAGAACCCGCAGTGAATGCCAGCGGCTACAATAATTTCGCTTCCAGTTTGATCTGTGTGCCGGCAAGAGCGACCGAGACGGGACAGGTCTTTTTTGTTAGCTCCGCTTGCTCCTCGAATTTTGCTTGGTCGATTCCGGGAACGTCGCCTTCCGTTTTCAAATTGATCGATGTAATTTTGAATCCCTTATCTGCTGGCTCCAGTTTGACTGTCGCAGTGGTGCTGATGCGCTTAGCCGGGTGCCCTTCCTTTTCCAGGTTGAACGCAAGAGCCATGGAAAAGCAACCAGCCTCCGCCGCGCCAATAAGCTCCTCCGGGTTTGTGCCCTGTCCTTCCTCGAAGCGCGATGAAAATGAAAAGGGACCTTCAAACGCGCCGCTTCCCAGTTTCATGTTTCCCTTGCCTTTCCTCAAAGTGCCTTCCCAAACAGCCGTTCCAGTACGTGTTGCCATTATTTTTTCCTCCTTGATGTGTTGATAATTACGATTGATTCAGACCCGGCGGGGCGCAATTGATTTTAAATTGACACATTGAACTGCGAAGCTCAGGACGCTTCAAGTGCAGCCGTGTCGGGCAAGGCGCCCTGGCCGCGCTTCGCTTCAGCGAGCTGACGTTGTTTGCGTCCCAGCCAGATGCTGAGGGCGCACCAGATTGCCCCTATTGGAACCGCAACCCAGGAAATACCGACTAATCCCAAGCCAAACCAGCGCATTAACGGATAAGACCACGCGCCGGTTATATCGCCAAGGCGATAGCCAAACGTATCCATCAGACTTTTAGCTTTGTATTTGTCCTCTCGCCGCAAGACCGTGAAGAGAACTTCGCGCGCTGGTCGAAGCAGCGCAAAGCCTGCGGCTCGGCGCAAAATCTGGAATGTCGCAAGGACTGTGAGAATCGGCGCGAAACCGATCGCAGCAAATCCAATCGCGCTCAAAAGCGGCATGAGCACCAGCGTGATCCCAACCCCAAACCATTTCATTAGACGGCCGGTCAGAAAAACCTGAATCAGCACCGTAATTGTGTTCACCGAGATATCGATGTTGGCGAGGAAGGACGTGCGCGCGGCGCGGTTCTGAAGTTGATGTCCTGTAAGGTCAGATTGTTGAAAATATGCCCATGTGTTCGTGATCGTGTAGATGATGAGAAACGCGGCGAGACCAAGTAAGTACGGAGATCGAGCAATGTGCGTCGCGCCTTCCCAGAATTTGCCGCCGATTGGTTGCTCACTTTGCCTGTCGTGCGTCCGGAAATCGACGGGAAATCGGCGCACACATTGCGCAGCGATCTCCAACATGACCGCTGTGATGAGGAGAAACAGGCCGGTGCTGAGCTTTCCGGCGAGCGAACTCGTGACAAAACCACCAACTATCCCGCCGATCGAGCCGCCGACGGCAATAAACCCAAAAAGTCGTTTGCCTTGCTCTGGCGTGAAGACGTCGGCCATGAACGACCAAAACATTGTTGTCGCGAAAAGATTGAAGACGCTCACCCAGATGAAAAAAATGGGCGCGAGGACCGCGCGTTCCTGCGCTGCTGGCATCCAACGCATGAGCAGGAAGAAAACAAAAAGGTTCGCGATGGCGAAACGGTACGCCATCGGAATAAATCGCCGGCGCGACATATGCGCTACGATGACGGCATAAAGCGCGTTAGCGATCAGCATACCGATCAGAGTGCCGGTGTACATCCAGGGCAGATTTTCAACGCCCCGGTCGGCGCCGATCTCATCGCGGATTGGGCGGATGACGTAATAACCGCCGAGAACGACAAAGTTGAAGACAAATGCCAGCACCAGCGCGCGGATTTCGTCGGGCTTTGCGTCAACGATTTTCGTGAAGAGTTTTCTCATACTGTAGCCGCGGACCTGTGGGTCGCACGCGCGCGTCGCATAGCGACGGCTACGATTTTTGTTTCTTCCACGCGGCTAGCACTTCGGCTTCGCGCTCTGGTGTAATGCCGGCTTTCAAGTGCGCCTGTCGATCTTGTGGGCGGGATTTGAACCATTCAAGCGTGTCACGCGCGGTTCCATCAAGCGGCCGAAACGTTAGCCCTTTGGAAAGTGCACGGCTGATGTTCGTGCGTGTGATCCCGTCCTCCGCGCCGGCCCACACCGGCATATCAGACCAGGCCTGCACCTTTTGATCGGTCAAAAATTTCTCATCCGCCCACGTAAACTTGGCGTTGGATTTCAGCGCGGTTTTGATTCCATCGAGCATTCCACCAATGCCGATCGGACTGGCCGGCCCGGTGGCATTGTAAATTCCAGTCTCTCCATTTTCCGTCATGCGGATCGTCCACTCCGCCAAATCGCGTCCATCGATGTATTGAACCGAATCCTGTGGTTTACCCGGGGCGAGCACTTCGCCGCCGCGATCGATCCGCACCGGCCAATAGGTAAAGCGATCGCTCTCGTCCCTGGGCCCTACGATTAATCCCGGCCGGATGATGAGCGTTTTTCCTGGAAACCATTTCTCCGCCTCCTTTTCTGAAAGCACTTTGAGCGGTCCGTACAACTTGAAACCATTTGCCTTCATCGATTCGAGCGTTTCTTTGTATGGATCGGCCCCCTGGTAACTTTGCAGCGCAGCGTTTTCATCCAGACCGGTCTTTGAGTCCTGATAGACGGAGATGGTCGAGGTAAAAACGTATCGATCGACGTTTCCTTTCAAAATCTGCGCGGCATCACGCACCCAAATCGGCAGCGTTGTGGGATTATCGATCACCACATCCCATGTTCGGCTTTTCAACGCGTCCAACTGTCCGTTGCGATCGCCGATCAGTTGCTCGACCTCACTCGGCAACTCGCCCGGATGGCTTTTGCCACGATTGAATGTAGTGACCTTATGTCCGCGGCTCAGCGCATAACTGACTTGGTATGGCCCGGTGAATCCGGTGCCCCCAAGAATAAGAATGCGCAGAGGCTTGACGGATTTCTCTGCAAGCAGCGTGATCGGTCTTGAGCTTATGGCAAGAGCAGTTCCGGCGGCGGTTTTGATAAATGGGCGGCGTTTCATAGGTTTGTCATGTCGAGCCGAAGGCGAGACATCTCTAATTTTTATAAGGCAATAGCCAGAGATTCCTCCACTTCGGTCGGAAAGACAAAAGGATATGACGAGACGCGAAGCTGCACGACTAATTGGCACAACGGCCGGTGGCTTGCTTTTGCCGATTGAGCGGGCTCAGGCGAAAGCCGAATCATCAGCGATGTTAACACGCACAATTCCGTCATCCGGCGAAAAGCTGCCCGTCATCGGCCTGGGAACCTGGCAGGCGTTCGATGTCGACCTTACAGCGGATAACAGAAGACAGCTTGGGGAGGTTCTTTCGCTTTTTGTAAAGCTTGGCGGCCGCGTGATCGATACATCGCCAATGTATGGTCGCGCCGAAGATGTGATTGGTGAGCTGACGGCTGCGCTCGGTATTCGCGACAAAGTTTTTCTCGCAACAAAAGTTTGGACACGAGGCACGGAGAACGGAATCAAATCGATGGATCGTTCGATGACACTTCTACAAGCGAAAAAAATCGATCTGATGCAAGTCCACAATCTCGTCGATGTCCAGACGCAGCTGGCCACACTACGTGAGTGGAAGTCGCAGGGCCGGATCCGTTACTTCGGGATAACGCACTACGAAGCGGGCGCATTCGGTGAAGTGGAAAAAATCATGCGGAGCGAAAAGCTCGATTTTGTGCAGATCAATTACTCGCTCATGGAGCGCGAAGCGGAAGAGCGCCTCTTGCCGCTCGCGCAGGGACGAGGCGTTGCGGTTATCGTTAATCGACCATTTGGTGGTGGCGATCTCTTCAGTCGGACGCGCTCAAAGCCATTGCCTGATTGGGCTGCTGAATTTGATTGTCGTTCGTGGGCGCAATTTTTTCTCAAGTGGATCGTGAGTAATTCCGCGGTCACTTGTACCATTCCTGCGACCAATAAACCGCAGCATCTTGAAGATAATATGCTGGCAGGAATCGGACGCCTTCCTGACGCGAAAATGCGCCAGCGAATGGTTGAATTAGTCTCGGCGCCGTAGCGGCCGAAGATCAAAAATTGCCTCTCAAACGGCTATCGGGAGCCCCTGTCGACATTCCGCAAATGTCAACGGAAAAAATTTACGTTTTCTGAAAAAAATCAGTTGCAGGGGCAGTCGATTGCATCGATAGGACGCGCGCTTTATGGGAAAAATAACCCCCTATCTTATTCTGGGCCTTTGTTGCGTGGCATTCTATCCGCGTCCGGCGGCAGCGCTGAATTTTTCAGCGCCGAAACCTAAATTTGGCTACACGGACGCTTCGGGCAAAAAGCAGTCGATTGAGATCGTCGACAAATATTATCCAAAGAAAATTACACATCCCTTTGGCAATGATTCGAAGATTGATCCTAAGCTGCGCAGAGCGGCGACTATCGCTGAGGAACGCGCTCGCGCACATTCACTTTCGAAGTGCTGGCGCTACGTGAAAGAAGCTCTTGTCGCTGCCGGCGTGGTAAAGTCCCGTCCCCAGACGACCTTGGCAAAACAAGCCGGTCAGGAGCTTGTGAAGAATTACGGGTTCAAGAAACTCCCCGTGACCGATCCGTACCAGGCCCCAGTTGGTGCGGTGTTGGTCTATGGTGCCAAGCGCGCGGCTGGTCACGTCGAGATTCGAACGGAGGATGGTTTCGTAAGCGACTTTCGCTCCAAGACTCCGTCCCGTCGTCCGCTGTTGGGCATTTTCGCAAAAAGTTAGGCGCTCAATCGAGCGCTCCTGAGCTTCTCTAAAGGATCAATTCCGGCTGGCAATTCGTCCGGCTGCGCGGGACTATTTATCGATGGTTCAGCCAGTCCGAATCGCGATGTGGTCGGGCCCGCGAAATATCTCGACCGCAATGATGCGCGCGTGGGGTAATCGGGCCGACACTTTTGTTGTCGATGAGCCGTTTTACGCCTATTATCTGAGTGCAACTGGCAAAAAGCATCCCGTCGCGGATGTAGTGATCGCTTCTGGCGAGACCGATTGGCGAAAAATTATCGCGCAATTGACCGGGCCCATCCCGAACGGGAAGCGAATTTTTTTCCAGAAACAAATGGCGCATCACCTTTTGCCTGATGTGGATCGTGAATGGCTCAATGGAGTTACGAATTGCTTTCTTATCCGCGATCCGCGCGAAGTAATTAATTCGTACGTCAAGAAGCGTGAAGACCCGGTGCTGCAAGATCTGGGTTTAATGCAGCAAGTGGAGGTTTTTGATTTCGTCCAGGCTCGCGTGAACGCAACTCCGCCGGTTCTCGACGCAAAAGACGTGCTGGAAAATCCTGGACGAACATTGCGCCGGCTTTGCGAGGCAGTCGGCGTCGAGTTCAGCGAATCAATGCTCTCGTGGCCGCCGGGTTTGCGCGAGACCGACGGGAGCTGGGCCAGCCATTGGTACGGTGAAGTGGCAAAAACGACAGCGTTTCGACCATATCGTCCAAGTCAGTCTAAAGTGCCCGCTCATTTAGAGGAGATTTACGAGCGGTGCCGCGAGGCTTACGAAAGGCTTTACGAATATCGATTGCACTGAGCTACACGTTGCGCGATTTCCTGACGATCAACTGGGGCGTTCGATACTAACGCCGTTACAACAAGAGAATCGGGGCGTAATCCGCGGTTAAACTAATGCTTCAGAAATCCGATGAGCGAAATCGTAACCTGATCGTTAATATCAACGGTCAGCTTGTGGATCGCGATAAGGCGGGGGTCAGCCCGTTTGATTCTGCCGTGCAGGGAGGGGACGCAGTCTGGGAAGGATTGCGGTTGTACGATGGCCGGATTTTCAAACTTCACGAGCATCTCGATCGGCTGGAGCGTTCCGCGCAGGCTTTGTCTTTTGCCGAAATTCCGCCGCGGGAAAAAATCGTCGAGCAGATCAAACGCACGCTTGCGGCAAACAAAATGACGAACGGCGTGCATATTCGCCTGACGCTGAGCCGCGGTGTGAAAATCACGTCGGGAATGGATCCGCGGTTAAATCAGACGGGGCCGACATTGATCGTTCTAGCGGAGCACAAGGCGCCCGTTTACGCAAAAACAGGGCTGACTTTGATTACCAGCAAGATCCGGCGCCCGCCACGCGAGGTTCTGGATGCGCGAATTCATCACGCAAACCTGCTGAATTCGATTGTCGCTAAGATCGAAGCAAATAACGCGGGCGCGGACGATGCTTTGATGCTCGATACCCGAGGGTTCGTCGCTGAAACAAACGCCACACATGTTTTCATCGTGCGCAACTCCGATAAATCGTCAGCAAGCGGCGACCTTGCAACCAGTCGCGTGCTGGCCTGTCCGGAAGGTATTACTCGCGCGACGGTGATGGAGATATGTGCAGCGGAAAAAATTCGCTGTGTCGAGGCCGATTTGTCAGTGGTCGATATTTACGGTGCTGGTGAGATGTTTTGCACCGGCACCATGGGTGAACTGGCCGCGGTCACCAAGGTGGACAATCGCCAAATTGGCGATGGCAAGGTTGGTCCGATGACAAAACGCCTCAGCGAGCTTTACGCGAAACGAACTGCGGCCGAAGGGGTGCAGGTTGTCTAATTGGGCCTTTAGGGGCGTTGAGACTCCTGATTCTCCCAGGTTTTCTTTTTGAACGAGACCCGCCCCGATCCTTCCTCGAATGCTTCAAAGTGTTCCGGGTTCTGCTGGTAGTATTTCTGGTGGTTCGCCTCGGCCGGATAAAATTTCATCGCCGGTAAGATTTCGGTCACGATTGGCTTATTGAATTTTCCAGAGCGCGCAAGCTTCTCCCTTGACGCTTCTGCAATTTTTTTCTCGTTTTCGTTGCTGAAAAAAATCGCAGCCCGATAACTCGGCCCGATGTCTGTAAATTGTCCGTCCGCCTGGGTGGGATCGATTTGTCTCCAGTAAATATCGAGCAACTGGTCATAAGAGATTTTGGCCGGATCATAAGTGATTTGGATCGATTCGCGGTAACCGGTTTTTTCTGATGAAACAAGCTCGTAAGTCGGGTTCGGTTCCTTCCCGCCGGAATAACCGACCACGGTTTTGATCACGCCTTTTGCCTTGTCGAATGCAGGTTGAATGCACCAAAAGCAACCGCCCGCAAAAATCGCGGTTTTGGTTTCCACCGGAGAAGAATTTTGTCCCTGGCTACTAGCGATAGCGCACGCAGCAATCAGCGCGTACCCAAGCAGAAGAATAGGTGTTCGCTTCATATTTCCGAACTTAGACAGTTTCTCAATCGGCGCGTTGTGAATAACTCAGTCAATTTTTTTGCTTGCCATTGATAGGACGATTGTCATAAACGGGTTCAAACGTTAATTCAATGTGGGCGAGACTAGATTTCCAAAACGGCCACGCTTCCTTCAGCATCGTCTCGCGCTTCGTTGGAATCCTTGGGTTCGTTCTCGATTCACTTTCTCCTCAGCGTGCCTGCGGATGAGGGTAGCTTAGCTCACCGCAGGCACGTCCCCTCTCGAGTAATCGAGCTTGATTCGTTAACTGATCGCCTCGAGCTCGAGACGATTTTCGAGCGCAACGCACCAGTGCACGTCGATCTTGGATGTGGCGACGGCCTATTCCTTTGCGCCCTGGCCCAGCGCATGCCAGACAAAAATTTTCTGGGAATCGAACGGCTGCTCAATCGTGTCCGCGCTTCGGCTCGTAAGGCCGCCACGCTGCATAATGTGCGACTGTTGCGAGTGGAGAGTTCGTATGCGGTCCGTTATCTGTTGCCGACTGAATCGGTGGAAAGATTCTATCTACTGTTTCCGGATCCCTGGCCAAAACGGCGGCATCATCGACGCCGAATTGTAACTCCGGATTTCCTTAGCTCGATCCACGCGGCGCTCCAGAAAGATGGGAGCATTTATGTTGCAACGGATGACGTTGATTACTTTGGAGAAATTAAGGAGGTCGCTGAATCAAATTCCGGGTTTACTACCGGTGATGGTGATGTCGATCTTCCGCAGAGCAAATTTGGGCGTATTTTTCGGGAAAAAGGTGCGCCCGTTCACTGGCTCGAACTGCGAAAGATTTCGCCTGTGAAATAGCTTTGCGCCTCCCAACTGTCTTGACGAAACCGCAGTATCACTGCGCCGGTCTCATCCTGGCGGAAAAGTTTAATACCCCGTTTTTTCAAATTCTCCATCCAGGCGTCGCTGACTCGTTCGTAACTTGGGAAGTCGCGCGAAGTGGCAATTATTAGACGCGGTCGCACGGCGTCGAGGAAAAGGTCAGAGCCGGACTCTCCGGAATGATTCTGCCCTTTAACGATGATTTCACTGCGCAGATCTAACTGACGTGCCAGTAGTTGTTCTTCGGTTTTGACGCCGCTGTCCGACATAAACAGGATCGAGGTCGCGGGCGCCACAAGCAGCCGAACGACATACGCCTGGTCATCAGCGATTGGCGAGCTAAAGTTTCGTGGAGGGAATAGGATGTGGGCAGTGACATTGCGCGACAGACGGAAAGTCTCTCCCGCGGTTAGATTATCCGGTTTGATTCGATGTTCCCGAAACAAGCGTTGCAACCTTTTGTGAACGGCTGAGTGGTCCGGCGTCGGGTTATCCATGAGGCGGATTCGAGGAAAATCTTCCAGTAACAGCGCTGTGCCACCCAAGTGATTTGCGTCGCCGTGAGTCAGCAGTACACCGGAAAGCCGGTTCACGCCGGCCCAATGCAGATACTCACGGATTGCCCGCTGGTAAGTCTGCTCACTCCCGCAGTCAAACAACCAATTTGTGCTTCCTGCTTGTAAATGAACGACCGCGCCGGCGTCGACATCCAGTGCCGTAATCTTTGCAACGAGCTTTTCGGGCCAATGCGGGTGTTCGACATAGAAATGCCCGCCGGGAACGCGTGCAAGGAATTGCACGATTGCCATCACCACTTGTACCAAAAGCCAGTTGGCATTATTGAAGATCACCGCTACTCCGGGCAAAAGCGGCGTCGAAAGAAGGGAAAGAAGCGCGATTGCGAGAATGAAAAAAGCAATCGGCACCACGATCAAATTCGCCACCAAAGAAATCGGAGTGATGATGTAGAAATACCAAAGCACCAACGGCAACGAACCGAGCCATGCTGCGAGGGAAACACCCGTTCCGCGGCAGAGCCATTCGAAGCCAGAGTGCAGCCAACGCCGCGGACCGCGTAACAGGCTTCGTGGCAGGAAAGGATCGGGAGCGGTCCGGCGCTGTAAAAATCCGGCCAGTGGATCGGCAAATAAAATGATGGCGGCAACGACCGCGAAGGAGAGTTGAAACCCTGTTGCAAAAAGTTCGTTCGTGTTCCAGCAGAGAAGAAAGAACGCTGCCGCAGCGAGGCTGTTGAGGACGAAAACCTTCCGTTCGAAAAATAAGCCGCCCACCAGAATAGAACCCATTACGGCCGCGCGCACACTGGGAACGTGTAATCCAGTGATCGCGGCGTAAAAGAAGAGCGATGGAATGATGAATGCTGCCGCCCACCTGCGCGACAGCCGCGCCACTGTTGCCAGCATCCACAAAAGCGCTGCGACAATCCCTACATGAAGACCGGCAACAGCGAAAAGGTGAATAGTGCCGGTCTGTTGAAATGGTTCCTCGATGTCCTCGGGGGTTTCATGCCTGATGCCAAGCACGATGCCACTAAGAAAACTCTGCACCGCAGGTGCGTTCTCCAATCCTCTGCAAATCGCCTTCTGCATCCATTCGCGTGACGTTTGTGCCAGGCGCAGAATAGGGTTACCGCCGCCGTGCCGAATCAATGCGCCATCTTCCGGATAGCGAACAAAGAGCATCCGGCGAACGTCTTGACGCGCCATATAAGCACGCATATCAAATTCGCCGGGATTTCGCGGCGGTGCGATCAGTTCAGCCATTCCAAAAAGCTTCAATTCATCGCCAAATTCTGGAGTGCCTTTCCAACGAACCTGCCAGACGGCCCTCGTGGCGTGTTTCTGACCTTCAAATTCGGCTGAATTGAGCTTTAGCAGGAACGTCGCAAACCCGCTGGGCGCGATCCTTGGTTCAGAGATAACACACCCGGTGGCGGTAACAACTCGTGGTCGGCTGCCAAGTGCATCAGCAAGTTGCTGGCCTTCCGTGATGCTCGTCTCAAGATCGTGTAAGAGGAAAAAGCCCAATCCAACGATGGTGTAAGTCGCGAGCAGTACGGGCCGATACGCGAGGATTAGAATGCCGGCCGCCAGGATAATCGCTACCACAGTCAAAGCGGCGTAAGGCAGGGGAAAGACGTCCGCGATGACAATTCCTATTGCAGCCATGAGCGCTAAACCAACAAATGGCTGACGCGACGCCGTCAGGAATTTCATTGTCCTGCTTTTCCTTCATTTCCTCGCCGCAACGCAAGCTCTTATAAGCCTGGCTTGTATCGAAGCTAGATGCCATATGTCGCCTGACGCGGGTCCTGACGGCGACAGTTCTGTCCGTAAACAAGCTGAGAAAGCCAGCGTCCGCGACATCAGCTACAATGTTTGCCAATTTCCGCCAGCTAAGGTTTCGGGGCCGGTACCAGAAGCACAGGACGAGTGCTGTGTTTCAACACGTCTTTGGTAGCGCTTCCTACCAGCAAGTTATACATCGCACCGTGCCCATGCGTACTCATTACGATTAGATCGACATTAAGTTCATCAGCCTGATTCAAAATTTGTTCGGCTACCGTCCCAGTCGGCTCATGTAAAGTGACCTTGATACCGTCCTGAGCTATTTCTTCTTGCCACCTGGCGAGCTTCGCTTTCTGACCTTCATCCTCTGGGAGTGTTTCCTTCATCGCTTCAAAGCCTGGATCCGGCACGCCAGCCATTGGTGCAAGCTCAGGCATGCCCGCGAGGCTGTAACCGAGTGTGCCCGGCCTTGCCGCAGTAGTGAGTTCCTTTACGTGTAACAGATGGATCTCCGCACCGAGACCCCTGGCGAGTTGTCGGGCCAGTTCAATAACCGGCGGTGTTACGTCGGAAAAATCGATCGGAACAAGAATTCGTTTCATGCTTGCTCGTCTGAGGTTAACCGGCGTATTGCGCTATCTCAAGATTGTCACGCAGGCAACGCTTCGGGATACAGACAATCCAGTCTGGCTACCATGAGTTGCAGGCACGATTGCTTGCATCACCGGCGCGCCGTAATTTCCGTAATGCAGGACCTCTTCGAGGACGCGGAAGACGTGGACGTTGAGCGCGCCGATAGTGCGCCGCTTGCCACACGCATGCGCCCGCGCTCGCTCGATGAGCTCGTCGGCCAGGAACACATCCTGGCGCCTGGCAAACTCTTGCGCAGGGCGATTGAAGCAGATCGATTACCGTCGGTGATTTTCTCGGGACCACCGGGCAGCGGCAAGACTACGCTTGCCCGGATCATTGCGGAGATGACACACGCAAAATTCGTCCGCATCAGCGGAGTGGAAAGCAATGTCGCCGAGATGCGCCGTGTCATTGCTGCCGCCACCAATCGCCTGCGCACGTCCGGGCGAAAGACGATCCTGTTTGTTGATGAAATTCATCATTTCAACAAGGCGCAGCAAGACATTCTCTTGCCCGATGTTGAGGCAGGAACGCTGCGCCTCATCGGCGCCACCACTTACAACCCGTTCTTTTACGTAAACAGCGCGCTTGTCTCGCGTTCGCAGGTTTTTCGACTTGAGCCGCTCACGGTCGAGCAACTCGAAGTGTTGATCGATCGCGCATTGGCTGACAAAGAGCGTGGACTTGGAAATTGCAATGTGAAGATGGACAGGAATGCGCGCCGGCATCTTGCGAAGCTCAGCGACGGCGACGCGCGGAAATGTTTGAACGCGTTGGAAATCGGGGTTCTCACCACGTCGCCAAAACAAAGTGACGGCGCAATTCATTTCACTCTTCAAATCGCGGAAGAAAGCATTCAACAAAAAGCGGTCGTTTACGATCGGGCTGGCGATGCGCACTACGACACGATCAGTGCGTTTATTAAAAGCATGCGTGCATCGGACGAAAAAGGCTCGATGTACTGGCTCGCGAAAATGTTGCATGCCGGCGAAGATTTCCGGTTCATCGCACGGCGTATCGTCATTTTCGCGAGCGAAGACATTGGCCTCGCCGATCCGGGGGCGCTGCAACTTGCGATCGCCACGCAGCAAGCAGTGGAATTTGTGGGCATGCCCGAAGCTCGAATTCCTCTGGCGCATGCCACGGCTTACATGTGCCGCGCCGCTAAAAGTCGGGAAGCGTATGATGAGTTAAACGCCGCGACCGAGAAGATCGAGTTGGAACAGACCAAGCGCGTTCCCGAGCGACTCAAGAACAAACATTTCCCGGTGAATCCGGAGGGGTAAGGCGCGACAGCGAGGGGATAAATCTTCGTATCCTTCGCTGCGTTCTGTAGAAATTCCTCTGCCATTTATGAAACAGCTAGGAGAGCGACCAATGGTTCGATTTCTGCGGTTAATTCGTTTTTCACACACAATCTTCGCCCTGCCATTTGCTCTAGGGGCGCTCATTGTTGCGGCGAACGGCTGGCCGTCGTTGAAAATGCTGGTGCTGGTTGTCGTCTGCATGGTATTCGCGCGCACTGCAGCGATGCTTTTCAACCGGCTGGTTGACTGGTCGCTCGACCAGCGCAATCCGCGCACTGCCTCGCGTCATCTGCTTATCTCCAAGTCAGGAGTGATCCTGTTGCTTGCAGTTAGTTCTGCCGGCTTTCTCATGGCAGCGGCCGCAATTAACCGATTGACCTTGATTCTTGCGCCGGTTGCGTTGGTGCTGATTTTTTTCTACTCGCTCACAAAACGATTCACTAGCACAACGCACTTCTTTCTCGGTATCGCCCTGGCTATTGCGCCGATTGGCGCATGGATTGCGCAAACCGGACGCATCGATTTTGCTCCGGTTGTGCTTGCGGCAGGCGTAATCTGCTGGGTCGCTGGATTCGATCTCATTTATGCGACGCAGGACTACGATTTCGATCGGCGCGAAGGTATTCGGTCGCTTGTTGTGAAACTGGGGATCGCACGGAGCCTTCGTTTGGCGCAGTTGCTGCATCTCCTGGCGTTTGTGGCGCTGATTTTCTTCGGCGTGGTGGCGCGACTCGGCGGCTTTTACTACTGGTCGATGCCGCTGATTGCAGCAGCGCTTTTTTACGAACACAAAACCGAGAATCTCGATCTCCACGGGATTAATCGCGCTTTTTTTCAAAGCAACGCATTTGTGAGCGCGGTGTTCCTGGTCGCGGTTTGCGTAGATCGGTTGCGCTAAGCGGGGCGATTTACCTCAATCGCTGGCGACGGTTTGAGTGAACCGCCCCTAGCTACATTGCGTTTAACATTGCCACCCGTCGCTCGTGCCGGCCGCCGTCGAAAGCTGTTTCCAGCCAGGTCCGCACAATTTCGAGTGCGAGATCTTCTGGAATGAGGCGCTCTCCAATGGAAAGCACGTTGGCGTCATTGTGTTGCCGTGAAAGACGCGCCGACTCTTCACTCCAGCAAAGTGCGCAACGCACACCATGAACCTTATTCGCCACCATGGCCTCGCCGTTCCCCGAACCACCGAACACGATGCCGCGCTCGCACTCGCCGCTTGCGACCGCTTCTGCAGCTGGGCGAATGAAAAGCGGATAGTCCACGGCGTCTTCATTGAATGTGCCGCAGTCTTTTATTTCGTGGCCGAGCGAAGCCAGCAGTTCTTTTACCTTTTCCTTGGAGCGAAAACCGGCGTGATCGGAGCCGAGAGAGATCTTCATTCGACGATTTACGTAACTGCTGCTTCCTTTCTAGCTGGCGAAAATCAAGAGGCTTCCCAGCCTCCGAGGCGATAATAATCGGCCGTGAGTTGTAGTTAGGCCGGTCATACCAAATTTAAGGCTTCTTCAGGGGCGGTTGAGGAGAATAAATATCTACCTGGCCGTGCTTCAACTGTTCTTGTAGAGATTCGGAAAAACTTCTGATTTCATTATCCAGGTTTAACAGGTAATCTTTTAGTCCATCCTGCTTGAAAAAATTTTCTGGCAAAGGTTTCTTATCTCGAAAAGCATTTCTCGCTGCAATCAATTTGTCGTCGACGTAGTTAAACTTCTGCAGAAGATCTTTTAACTGTTGTTCTGCCGTTGCTCCAAAATATCGCTTGGTTAACGCGAATATGCTGTAACGATGTTCGTTCCAATACGAGCGCATGTTGTCGTATTGTTGCCAGTGATCCATTTCGTTTTCATGCGAATCAAATCCGTAGACAGCCTGAAGTGCGTAATAATGTCGCTTACCTAGAGTATCAATTGTGTCGTAGTAAGTATTCGTAGCGGCTTTGCTAGACTCTGCGTAAACTGCTGCAGTCTCTTCCTGGACCTTAAAATGATGTGAGATCCACGCGGCGGCAATACTTGCAAGAATAACCGTCAAGATGGATTTAATAAGGTCAAAAGCCCTACCGGACGAAGCTCTTGGCACTTTCTTGTTGTCTATCTTGACTTCATCAGACATATCCTAATGAAGGTATGATTTGCCCCGGTGTAGCTCACCACATCAGGTTTCGTGCAGATCAAGTCACTATTCGATAGGTAAAGTCAAGGTGGTATTCATCTTCCCTTTCGGTTCTCCCAAAAGGGCTTTCTCCAATTTGTCCACAAGTTCGGCCGTTCCTAAAGGCTCGAGCTCGCCCACCATCTATCCGCCGTGCAGTTTGGCCAGTTCGTTCCAGATTTCGCGCTCGCGTTCGCTAAGTTTTTTCGGCACGTTGATCTGAACTTCAACGTAGAGATCGCCACGCTTTCCTGAGACGCCTGGCAAACCCCGTTCTCGCAAACGAAAGCGCTGACCACCCTGCGTGCCTGGCGGAATCTTCAGCCGCACTTTTCCTTCAAGAGTTGGTACGAGCAACTCGCTTCCAAGCACTGCGCGCCACGGCTCGATCTTCGCCTCATGGATCAAATCGCTGCCTTCGACTGAAAAGTCGGGATGGCGCGCAAGCCGGACGCGCAGAAACAGGTCACCGCTTTTTCCACCCCGCGCGCCTGCTTCGCCCTGACCAGCGAGGCGAATTCGTTGGCCCTCGCGAACGCCACGCGGGATTTTGACCTGATAATTTTCAACCTTGTTCGAGCCTGCCCGGCGCAGCGACACTGGTCGCGTCGATCCATTCAACGCTTCCTCCAATGTCACCATGATGTCGGCCTCGACGTCCGCACCACGCTCCGACGTCGCCTGGCGTCCGCCAAATCCGCCGAAAGCCGAGCGGCCTCGACCGCCACCGAAGAACGCTTCGAAGAAATCGCTGAATCCGGTACCGCCGAATTCGAATTGAACGCCTCCGCCATCGCCGCCCCATTGATAATATCCCCCTTCGCTTGGTTGTGGGCCCCACTGTGGCGGCGGCTGGAATCCCCCCGGTCTGTTCCAATCTGCACCGAGTTGATCGTACTTCTTTCGTTTCTCGGGGTCGCCTAATACCTCGTACGCTTCGTTAATCTCCTTAAATTTTTCTTCAGCAGCCTTCTTGTCCTTCGCAACGTCGGGATGATACTTGCGCGCCAGCTTGCGAAAGGCGCTGCGAATCTCATCGTCGGTTGCCGTTTTCGGCACACCGAGTGTCTCATAATAATCTCGGAATTGTACGGGCATTCGCTCTCAAGCTTGTGCCTCCGCTCGATTCGCGCAACTTTTTGAATAATGCGCGAACTGGGCAAATTCGTCGCGGTTATAGGTGTGGTCATCACGCTGGTGGGTCTGGTGATGTGGGGCGGGTTTGCGCCGAAGTGGCTGGGACGGTTGCCCGGCGACATTCGGATCGAGCGTGAACATTCTGCGTTTTATTTTCCCATAGTCACCTGCATCATCCTCAGCATTCTCTTGAGTCTGCTGCTGTCGATTTTCCGGCGCTAGGTGGATCGGCTTCTCGAAGACGATGGCAAAAAATTCGCCGCAGGAGCAGTATTTCAGCATCATGGACAGATCAAGTCGGCAGAAAGCGCTCGACCGACATGTCGCCCACCTGCTGCGCTGCCGTCGTTGTCCGCGCATGAAATCAACACCAGTCTCTGGGGGCGCAACCGTGAGCGATATTATGATCGTTGGTCAGGCGCCTGGCCCGCGGGAACCGATTCTTCAAAGGCCCTTTGCGCATACTGCTGGCAAGACCCTTTTTCGTTGGTTCGAAGAATTCTGCGGGATGAACGAAGCCGCAGTTCGATCGAAGATTTATTTCGCCGCGGTCTGTCGCTGTTTCCCAGGAAAAAATTTTGGCGGTACAGACCGCGTTCCAGCGCCGGATGAAATCCGAAATTGCTCGTCCTGGATCGATGATGAAATCGAAATTCTGCAACCATGCCTTGTTATCCCGGTTGGTCGACTAGCCATTATGCAATTCATAGACTGCGTGAATTTGGAAAGAGTGATCGGCCGCAGATTCCGTGTGGAGCGAGCAGGGCACTGGTTCGAATTGATTCCGCTTCCTCATCCCTCAGGCGCGTCGCCGTGGCACAAAATTGCGCCAGGAAAAGAATTGCTCCGACGCGCGCTCAAGCTGATCGCGCGGCATTCAGCTGTCGCGGCGAAAGCGGTGGGCGAGAGCTAGATGATTGCAGAGATTGGTTAGGGCTGATTTAGTTCGTCACCTGAAAAACATGGCTGCACAGCGAAAGCCCAACTTGGTTCTTTTCCTGCCGGACCAACAGAGAGCAGACACGATCGCGTGTTACGGAGGTGCAAAGGCGAACACGCCTAACCTTAACAAACTTGCCTCTGAATCCGCGGTTTTCGAGCGAGCGTACGTGACACATCCGGTTTGCACGCCTTCACGCTCGTCGCTTATGACGGGTACATGGCCGCATATCAACGGATGCACACGCAACAGCGTGCCGCTTGATCGACGATTTCTTATTTTTCCTGAGTTGATGGAGGACAGGGATTATCGCACCGCGTACATTGGGAAGTGGCACCTTGGCGAAGAAGGGCCGATCGGGCGAGGATTCGAGGAATGGGTTTCTACCGACGACCACGGCGACTACACAAATTTCCTCACTTCAAAGCGGATTACGCCTGACAAACAGGACGGACGATTCTCAGAGCTGGCCATCAGCAGTCTGCCTGTCGAACTGTCACGGCCAAAGTTTCTCGAGAAACATGCATGCGAATTCATCGAGAAACATAGCGGCGATCCTTTTATTCTCGTTGTTGGTTTCGTAGAACCGCATTCACCTTACAACGGACCGCTCAACGATGAGCATTCGCTCGCTCAGGTGGATCTAGATGTGACAGCCACTCTTCCTGAGAGTGATGATATTCCTCTTCGTTATCGTTTGATGCGCGAATGGCAACAAGCGGAAGCCATCCTGGATCGGCAGCGGCTTATGACTCAATTGTTTTTTGGCGTCACTCCAGAGGAATACCGCAGTATTAAGCAGCGTTACCTCGGCCTGGTTACACTGGTGGACCGAAGCGTAGGCGCCGTTCTTAGTTGCCTGGAACGATTGGGCCTGAGTGATCACACGATCGTTGTGCACACTAGCGATCACGGCGACAGCTTGGGCGCGCATCACCTTTTCGGGAAAGAGACGATGTTCGAAGAGGCCACACGTGTTCCTCTGTTGATTCGGCTGCCTGGGCAAACACGCGCCAAAACCATTCAGCAACGAATCAGTCATATCGATTTTGTGCCGACACTGCTTGATGTTCTCGGCCAGGCGAAACATCCCCAGTGCGCAGGCAAAAGTCTGCTGCCGCTAATTAACGAAGAACCCGCTGCGGCCGAAAACGTGTTTGTCGAATGGGCACCAAACCGGACGAAAGTAAGAAAGGGTACCAAACTAGCCCGGCGACGCATGGTCAAGCGCGCTATGGAGGAGTCCACTCGGGCAATTGTTAGTCCAGATGGGTGGAAGCTTTGTCTGCGCGACAAGGATTTGAATGAATTGTATAACTTGAACGACGATCCGCTGGAGACCCGCAACCTTTATGCAGACCGACAATATGCGTCAGTGATTTCTCGTCTCGGCGACAAGATTCACCGCTGGCAGAAATCGGCAAACGACAAGCTCAAAGTCTGACTGATCGAGTGTTAAGCGCCTGCTTTCTGAGTCCGGTTCAAAGAAAAAGAATAAACAAACCGGCGATCATCAACGCCAGCATCCAGAATAGATCGATGTTGAACCAGGCATATCGCAACAGGTCGACCCCCAGCTTTTCATAAACCAACATCGCCACCAAGCCAGTTGCCAGGATGTATCCAAAGGTATGAACCGCGATTGAACCGGTCAGAAGAAATGGTGAACTGATGTGGCCGAATCCAAAATCGTGCATCGAATGCATATGTGAGCCCGTTGGACTCGCGGGTGTTTCAAGCGGCGCGTCGGCTGACTTGAGGAATAACGGGATAAGCATCAATCCTGCGCCGTGCGCTGATGCCATGATGAAGGACCAGAGGGTTAAATCGCCAAAACCCACTCGCATGCCTACCCAGTTGGGGTGACGCGATCGAAAAAGACGATAAAATCCAAACGCAAACAGAATCGCAGCAGCGGCAAATTTCAGGGTTGAATGGGGCAGGCTGATTCTAGCCACAAGAACTGCCGCAATGATAATTCCAATGGAGAGTGCGTGTCCCAGAGCGATTGGCAGCAACGCACGAAGCACCGCTGCGCGTTTCTGTTCCTGCAGCCCGAGCGCCACTGCGAAAAGCCATCCCATGGCTGGGTTCAAGCCATGAAAAAGACCGAGCGCAAATACCACCAGCCAGGGCCAGAGGTCGCTCACGGAAAACAATACGAATCGCTCGACGAATCGCCTCCTTCGAGGCGGATCTGATGAACACGATAATCGCTGCTCTCAACAAAAAAGTTCTCGTCGAAGCTGATGCCGCCCTGCGGATCAGCCTCTAGCTTGACCATCCAACTGCCCACACCGTCAGGATAGAATTGTTCGTCCCAAGCGGCATAAAGCGAGTTCGTAAAATAAACCCGTTTGCCGTCGCGGCTGACTTCTACCATTTGAGGGCCACCGGCTAGCGGACGATCCGAATTCTTCGGGTGTGACGTCCGGTTGACAATGCCGCCAATGCGGACCGAGCCGCTCTTCTTGGGATTAAACGGGTCCGAGACATCGTACTGCAACATTTCACCTGTTCCCCAGCAGGAGACGTACAGGAATTTGTCATCGATCGACAAATTGATGTCAGTGACTAATGGCGGCACGGCTTTAAAGTCTTTGAGCATCGGTGGCAATTTTTCCGGGTCAGCCGGTTCCGCTGGAATTTCGATCACTTTTTTTAAATCCCACGCTCCATTGTTGCGGTGCCAAAGCCAGACTGATGCGGACAAATTTTTGAGCGAAACAACGACGCCGACGAAGCCGTACGCTTTGGTCGGGTCGTGCGCGGGACGCATCTCAAGGACCATTTGTTGTTCGTTCCCCAAATCGAGGGTTTGCAAATGCTTGTGGCGGCGCAAATCCCAAACGTGCATTTGATGGCCATATTTGCTGCCAAGGAGGAGGTCCGGCTGCAATCCGTTTTCGATCATATTCGGCGTGCCCCATTCGCTGCTCAGCAACGTATCTAACCCCAGATGCCACCAGAAATCGTAATGCAAAAATTGCGGCCCCCTATCAACTTCCCACTGGCCAACTATATCGAAGTTCTCACAATCGAGCATGAAAATACCGCCTGGCCCGTCGCCATTGGGTGCTCCAAGGGCGCTAACGTAAATGCCTTCCGGCCCACAATGAATCGTGTGCGGACGCGAATAGTTAGTCCGCGCAAAAACTTCTTCCGGTTCGATCACTTTGACGATCTTCGGTGTTCGCGGACTGGGCTTGGTGTCGATAATGTAAATGCGTGACGAACGCAGCCCAGGCACAACCAGGTAGCGGCGCTCGACGTGTGGATGTGGCGCATACGGGCAAAGCGCCGAGCTGCATGCGTTCCAGCCAAAATGATGCAGCTCATCGCCAAACTCCGGCATTCTAACCTCGCCGACCTGTTGGCCATGGGTGGGGGATTCCGGATCAACGTCTACCACCAAAAGAGCGTCGTTGAGTCTGCTGCCCGGCGGATTAAGCGCCGCTACGAACGCATATTTTTCTGGCGGGCCCTGCATTGCTAGCCGCGGTGAGGGATAAAATGTTGGGTCAGGTTTTAGTAATGGCATAAGACCTTTCCGCCCAAACTGAGCGTTTAATACATTTCAGAGGGGACGTCTCAAGTACTACCAAAACGCCAACGACGTCGTCAAGAATCGAAGTTCCGCGCCAAGGGCTTCAAAAGCGGTACCCGTGCAGTTCGATTTCTTTGGCGAAAGCTTCTTCCACTATTCGTCGTTGAGAGTCGTTGAATAGTTGCTGGTACGGTCTGCGATCAGTTCGGTATTCCGATTTTGCTTTAACGCCAAGGGTTCCATCGAAGGGGATGTTTAACCGCGAGAAGACTTCGTTGAGCTCGGCGGTCAGAGTTTCGTAGCGCAGCACACGATCGACGATGATCTTTTTTCCTGAGCGATCGGTGTACCGGAAATAGTTAATCGGAAACCGGCCGCGAGCGAAATATTCGTCAAACGAAAGCGAACCGCCTTCGCGGGCTGAGTGCATGTGGTAATGTGACAAGACTTTGTCCCAGGGATTTCGTTCCACGCAAAACTTGAAATAGCTCTTCCAGACATCGCGAGGAACGCGGTTCCGAACCTCCAATGCGGGCATATGGCGATAAAACTTCTCGCGACTGGTGACTGAATGTCGTAACGCCGAGAAGATCTTGTCTGGCCTTTCCAGGATTTCAGGAATCGGGTTTATGGATCCCTGGTAATTGCGCGGTTGATGGCCTTCGATGGGCGGCTCGATCGGGGTCAAGACATCTGAAGGCCCGCAGTGTTTCGAAAGAAAGACTTCGATGCTCGTGCCTGCGGTTTTTGCCGTCTTGATAAAGATGAATTTATGTTTGTGGGACAGGATCATGAGCTTCCCGCCAGCAACAGGTCGCACGAACGGTAAATCACCGCCAGTATTCGCCTAACTGGCCAACGCAGCCTAAAATAATCCTACATTCCGCGCTGATGATTTCGTTTCAGAAACGTTTTCTCTTCGTTCACATTCCAAAGACCGCAGGTAATTCGATTCAGAGCGTTCTCCGCGATTATTCCGAGGATGAACTAGTGGCTTTGCGGGGTGAACAGGACGGGATCGAGCGCTTCGGCCTGCGCAATCCGAAGTATAAGATTAAGAAACATTCAACGCTGGGCACGTACCGGGATGTCCTCGGGGAAGAACAGTTTGCCGAGCTGTACAAATTCACCTGTGTGCGAAATCCGTGGGAGCGGATGATTTCCTATTATTTCACGCCGACACAAAACACAGCCTCGTGGGACCGGAAGAAATTCGGAAAGGTTATCGTTAAGGTCCTCCCAGTCTCAGACTACCTCCGGCTAGATAAGAGCGAAAGAGATCCGTTCGCCAACGTCAATTACATCATGCGTTTCGAAAATCTGGATGACGACTTTCGCACCGTGTGCTCGGCATTAGACATTTCGCCGACGACCCTGCCACAATACAATCGCTCGACACGCGAACATTATTCAAAATATTACGACGACGAGCTTCGTGAATTAGTACGCGCGCGGTTTGCCGTGGAAATCGAACGTTTTGGCTACACGTTCGAGCAGCGATAAGAGCTACAATTTTCCAAGCGTCACGTATTCGCCATTCGGATGGCGAAACCATTCGGGTATCTTAATCCCCGCGGCGACCATGCTCTCGTAACAATTTTGCGTTATTACACCCCGGCTGGTGCTTTCTCCAAAAACCGCAAAATTTTGTTTGGTCACAAACAACCGGTGCTCAGGCAACTTTGGTACGTCGTTCTTCAGTTCATCCATGGTTTTCGCGCTGGGAATGTGGTCTGGCAGATGGCTGAACAGGTGTCGAAGGACTTTGGCGCGCAAGATCTGATGTATCCATATCTGGAACCAGGCTTTTCGCTCGAGGTAAACATCGCCAAATGGGTTTTTAACCTTGCGCGGATAGAGAGTCAGCTTCGGATTATTCAGCGTTGCCCGGCATCTGCAGAATAAGAGACCATCTACTTCCGGCGACTGCATCGCGTGAGAGATGAAGCTGTCGATTTCATCAGTGACCAGTTGGATGGGGTATTTGTCATCCACGCACCAATAAATCCATTCTTCATCGTCGATCTTCGTCAGCAAATGCAAGACGGTTTCCTTAATATCCGAAGGAGTCGGGAGATATTTTACATGTTCGGTATCCACGCCCCCAAGCTCCTGATAAGGAACATGAAAAACGAACGGATGATCCGGCCATAACCGGTCATATTGAAAAATCATGTGCTGTGTGATCGCTCGATAACGATCACACGTGAGCACGATCGCTTTTATTTTATCCGGCGAATTCATAGCCAAACCGGTCTATATCCACCTTGAACTTGTTTTCGATGATGTCCCTGGTCCGCGGCGTGTAATATTCGGTGTAATGCCGGCTTCGCGGATTGGCCCTTTGATGGGGCAAGTTCTCGCTCAAACCTAGCTTTTTCGCCACTAAGGCCCAGTCCTCATCGAGCTGTTCGAATTTCCCGATGAAATCGGCAAGCACAGTGCCATTGGGATCGACGAACCAATCCAATTGATAACGGTGAGGAGATGAGTGAATGCAAGTGGCGCTGCTGTATTGAATCCAATCGACAAATTCGTCGAACGTCATCTTATCTTTGAGTTGCAGCGCCTCGGTGCGCTCGTAAAGAGAGACGACGCGATCCCATGGATTGCGAACGAATCCAAATTTGAAGTAGGTCTCGAATTGCTTGCGGCCGATTTCTCTGCGTCGCTCTTCGGAACGCAACAAATACAATGACGCCAGAATCCGGTTTTTTCTTCCGCCGTAGCGCGTCCAATACGTCTCCATCTGATTTTTGATCTGCCACAGATTCAGATGTGGTCTCCACGCTTTGCCCAGAATGCCCCTGACGCTGGTGGAGCCTGTCTTGGGCACTTCTACGAAAATGCACTTGTACTCATGAGAGATCATGGCCGCCGGCGTGTCATTGTACATTGAAAAATCTCGCAGGCATTAGAAAGTGATCCTCCGCGCAGGGTCGGTAGCTCAATCGGTAGAGCAGCGCCCTTTTAAGGCGTTGGTTCCGGGTTCGAGTCCCGGCCGACCCAATTCATCAAATCGTGCAGCGAATTGGTTGGTCGATCCAAACGAAAGATCGACAAACCGGCGGCTCTGGCTGCTTCCCAATCGCGTTCTGGATCATCGCCAATGTGAAGCACCTCATCCGGTT
>Ga0081540_1000220_pt1 | contig 60652 bp, 52 predicted proteins | sample TabmetS2T1R1_FD_71024 | JGI IMG/M metagenome (GOLD analysis project Ga0081540, IMG submission 71024) | Tabebuia heterophylla rhizosphere microbial communities from the University of Puerto Rico - S2T1R1 | ecosystem: Host-associated > Plants > Roots > Rhizosphere ...
AAGACCGCTGCAACCGCTGCGGAGCCCCGCTGGGCGGAGGGACGCTGACGATGGGACCGCCGACCGGCCCCCGGCCTCAAGTCAGCTTCCGCGTCGTCCGCGCCGACGGCGGCCCGGAGATGTCCGTGCCGATGAGCGGAGTGACGCTCACCTGTGGCACCCGCGCCGACCTCACCCTTCCCGACGACCCCTTCATCGCGCCGGTGCAGGCCCGGTTCTTCTTCTCCGGGCAGCGCCTGGCCATCGAGGACCTGGGCGGCGGGAACGGAGTCTTCGCCCGGCTCAAGAACGAGCGCGAGCTCCCGGTGGGTGGCGAGCTCCGGCTCGGACGGCAGCGCTTGCTCCTCGAGGCCATCCCTCCGGTCACACCCGGCGAGGGCGGCACGATCGCCTGGGGGTCGGCGGACCCTGGATTCAAGCTGCGCATCGTTCAGCTGCTGGAAGGCGGCATGCGCGGGGCGGCGTTCTGCCTTCGCGAGGGTGAGAACCTCCTGGGGCGCGAGGTGGGTGACATCACCTTCCCCGGTGACGGTTTCGTGTCCGGGCGGCACGCGGTGCTCAATGCCCGGGGCGAGCGGCTCACGGTGAAGGACGTGGGCAGCTCGAACGGCACCTTCCTCCGCATCTCCGCGCCCACCTTCGTCGAGCACGGCGACCAGTTCCTCGTCGGCCGCGAGCTGGTCCGGGTCGAGGTCGCCTGACGAGGTTCGCCGTCCGTCTCCCCATGCAGCCCGCCCTCCCCGCCTCCGGTCAGGACAGCAGCGCGACCGAGGCGACGGCACCGGCACGCTGGGGGCCGGTGCTCGCGCTCGCCGGGTTGCACGGCGCGGTGAGCGTGGCCTGGGTTGCCTACAACCTCTACGTGGTCGAGCTGCTGATCCGCGCCGGCTTCGACGCCTGGCTGGCCACGGTGCTCCTCACGGTGGAAGGGGCTCTCGGGGCGCTGATCGAGCCGCTCACCGGTGCGCTCTCGGACCGGGTGCGGAGCGGGATCTTCCAGAGGTTCTTCCTGGTGATGGGCGGAGTCCTCCTGGCCGCCCTCCTCTTCCTGGCCCTTCCCCTGGCCGCGGTGGGCGCGAGACCGGGCCCGGCCACGCTGGTCCCCGCCCTGGTCATCGCCTGGGCGCTCGCCATGGCGGTGTTCCGGTCGCCGGCGCTGTCCTTGCTCGCGCGCCATGCTCGTCCGGGCGCCCTGCCGCTCGCCGCGGCGGTGCTCACCACCGCCGGCGCGCTCGTGGGAGCCGCCGCACCGTCGGCACGGGCCTGGCTGCTCTCGCTCGGGCCGGGGCCCACCTTCGGTGCTGCCTCTGCGGCGCTGGTGCTCACCGCGCTGGTGGTCCGCGCCCAGGAGCGCCGAGCTCCATCTGACTCCCCGAAGGCCGCCTCGCCGCCGCTCGAGCGATGGCAGGTGCGCGCGGCGTGGCTCCTCCTCGTGGTCGGGACGACGTCGGCACTGGCCTTCCGGTTCCTCGGCGACGCGCTCCCGAAGGCGGGCGCCGGACCGGGAGCGTCAGCGCCGGCGATCACCACCGCGTTCTTCCTCGGGATGGCACTCGCTGCGCTCCCCGCGGGCCGCATCGCCCTGGGGCGGCTCGGCGGCGGTCCGGTCACGATCACCGGGCTCGCGGGGCTGACTCTCGGCGCTGTCGCGTTCTCCCACCTCGAACAGGCCGCGGCGGTGCTCGCCACGGCGGCGCTGCTGGGGGCGGCGCTGGCCGCGGTGCAGAACGGGCTCGTCGCCTGGTCCCTGTGCGCCGTGCGTCCCCAGCGGAGCGGGCTCGGGATGGGCCTCCTCTTCGGAGGCGGAGGCCTCGCCCTGAGCGTGTTCAACCTCACGCTGGCAGTACGAAAGCCGGCGCCCGGGACCTCGCTGCTCGCCGCTGCCGGCCTCTACGCGCTCACGCTGGTGGCGCTCGGCGGGCTCTGGCGCACCGTCCGGGGGCGGCAGGTCGCCTGACCGGCAGGGGCACGCCAGCGATCTTGCTCACCCGTACGACTTTTCCTTCTTCTCCTGCTCTTCCTTGCAACGGATGCAGAGGGTGGTCACCGGCCGGGCCTCGAGCCGCTTCGGAGCGATGGGCTCCTCGCAGCGCTCGCAGACACCGAAGGTGCCGTCCTCGATGCGGAGGAGCGCCTTCTCGATCTTCTTGAGCAGGAACTTCTCCCGGTCGCGCAGGCGGAACACCATCGACTGGGCGTACTCGCTGGAGGCGAGGTCGATCTCATCCGGGAGATCGTCGGTGTCGAAGTTCGACTCCTCCATGAGGGTCTTCTTGGCGCTGTCGAGGAGGGCAGACTTGCTGTCCTCGAGCATCTTCTTGTAGCGCTTCAGGTCTTTCTGATTCAAAGGTGCGACTCCCTCGACCCTTCCGTCCGACGGGGTGGGGCCCGGTCGGCTGTCGAACGCCGGGCACCCTCCGAAAAAAAGGCCGCGGAGTCTTATCTGGCTCCCGGGTGAAGTCAAGGTAACCTGGCCTGCCCATGGCGGATTCGGAGAGGACGACGCGGCAGGAGGTGACCCGGTTCGACCGGGAATTCCTCCGCTCGGCGCTGGCGCTCGCGGCAAAGCCGGACATCGACCACTTCCTCTACATCTCCGACACGCCCATTTCCCCGGACGACCTCCGGCGAAAGCAGGCGCGGAAGAAGCTCGTGTACGCAGTCACCGCCGAGCCCCTTGCGGCCGAGCTCCACGGCCGGAGGCAGCGGGCGCTGGTCATCCCCGCGTACGACTACAGCCGGGTGGAACGGGTGAAGGTGGCGCTCGTCTCCGCGCTCGCCCAGGGGGCATTCAAGGAAGGCGACCTGGTTCTGTGCATGACCGGCCGGGTGGGCCATCCGCCGGACACGTTGATGCAGATGCGCATCGGCGGCTCGCTCGATGACCGGGTGGCGATCGAGGGCATCAAGCTGGGCGAGGAGTTCAACAGCCAGGTGGTGGATGCGCTCATCCAGCTCGCGCTCCAGATCGGCCAGGAGGGCTACGAGGGCCACCCGGTGGGGACCATCATCACCATCGGCGACCACAACAACGTCCTGGAGAAGAGCCGGCAGATCACCATCAACCCCTTCCAGGGCCTGGGGGAGAGCGAGCGGAACGTGCTCGACCCCCGAATCCGCGAGGCGATCAAGAACTTCTCGGTGCTGGACGGCGCGTTCGTCATCCGCGAGGACGGGGTCGTGCTCTCCGCGGGTCGCTACCTCTCCGCCGGAGACGAGGACGCGAAGGTCCCGCTGGGGCTCGGCGCCCGGCATGCCGCCGCGGCCAACATCACCGCCGCGACCCAGTGCCTTGCCCTGGTGGTGAGCCAGACCTCGGGCGCGGTTCGCCTCTTCAAGGACGGCGGCATTCTCCTCGAGCTGCACCAGAGCGCCCGGCGGACCTAAACGCCGGAACGCTAGCGCTTCGCCTCGTCGGAGGCCTCGCCATCCTCGCGCCACACCTCGGCGAGGGCGTGGGCCCGCTCCACCTCGTCGCGGGCCGCGTCCACCGCCACCAGGCGGCGCACCCGGTCGGCCCGGGACCGCAGCGCCTCGCTGGCCAGCGCCGTTCCCGCGGTGAATCGGGCTGCGGCCAGCTCGCGTTCCGAGCGAAGCCGGTCCACCTGCCCGGCCACCCGCCGCGCCGCCTCCTCGAGCTGCTCGACGTCCGACTCGGTCCGGGCAAGCTCCTCACGGAGCGCCGTCGCCCGCCGCTCCTCCCGCTCCACATCGCTGCCGAGCACGTCGGCCGAGCGGCGATCCGCCCCGGCCCGGGCCCGGTCCGCGCGGTCGCGGAGCGTCCGGCCCACCTCCTCGATCGTCGACAGCTCACGCGCCAGTCGCGCGCGGACCGTCAGCAGGGTCGCCGCCGCGCGCCGCAGCTCCGCCGCCTCGGCCGAGAGGTCGGACACGAGGTCGTCGTACGCCGCAATGGGGTCCGGCGCAGGAGCCGGGCGCCGTCGGAACCAGCGGAAGGCCATCCCTGCCGAGTGTAGGCCGTTCGTCGGCCGCCGAGCCGACCCAAATGCCGCTCGTGCCGCTCGGCAACAGCGGCGGCCATCGTCGGCCGGTGGTACAAGGCGGCGATGCGCGCCTCGCGCCCGGGAGCCGGGATCGACCTTGCTCTGGTCTGACCTCAATCAGCTCGTCGGGGCGACCCTGCTCATCGTGGGAGCGGTGCTGCCGGTCGTGAACCCGCTGGGCGAGGCTCCGCTCTTCCTCCAGATGACCGAGGGAGTCGATCCGAGGGAACGCACCAGGCTCGCGACCCTGGTCGCGGTGTACTCCTTCGGGCTTCTGCTGGGCTCGATGCTGCTGGGCTCGTTCGTCCTCCGGCTCTTCGACCTGTCCCTGCCCGTGGTCCAGGTCGCGGGCGGCGCGGTGGTCTGTGCCCTGGGCTGGAAGCTCCTGAATCAGGACGAGCCCTCGAAACCGGGGGGCCTGCCTGCCGCGCGACCCGCTGCCGACGTGGTCTCCAAGGCGCTCTACCCGCTCACCCTTCCGCTCACCGTCGATCCCGGGTCGATCTCCGTGGCGATCACCGTGGGCGTGAACCACGCCCACGGCATCGAGAGCGCGGTGGTGAAGCTGGTCGCGGCGCTCGTGAGCTGCACCGTGATCGCCGTGGCCATCCTCCTCACCTACCGGTACGCCTGGCGCCTGAGCCGGCGAGTCGGGCAGAGGTGGATGATGGTGGTGGTCCGGCTCTCGGCCTTCATCGTCCTCTGCATCGGTGTGCAGATCGCCTGGACGGGTCTGCGGACGCTCGGGGCGGAGAGCGGGCTTCTGCGGCCGGTTCCCGCGACCAGGCCCGTCCTCGAGTGACCGGCCGCGCGCGCCGCCCGTTCACCGCACCGGCCGGCAGATCAACCGCAAGCGTCGAAGGGCCTCCGCCGTGCGCGGTCCGGGCCGGGCATGACGCGTGAGGTGAGCGGCGAGGGGCACCTGCCGCTGGGCGAGCAGGTGCTCGAGCAGCACCACCGCCTCCCCGGCGCGCTCCTCGAAGGGCGTGAGGGATGCGGCCTCGGTGATGGCCTCGAGCGCGTCGACGGTCCAGGCATCGTCCTCCGCCGTCGCGGCGCCGGACGGCTCGGGGAACTGGGCGTCGAACCGGACGGCGTCCACCGGTGGCCGGCCCGGCTCCTCGCCGGAGGAGATCCGCGCCAGCGCGTCGAGGTGCGGGCGGAGCTGCTCCAGCTCCACCCCTTCCACCCTCTCCGGACCCGGCAGGAGCGTGGGCGGCCCGAAGTCGAAGTCGTTCGGCATGCCGGCCAGGCTCGCATCGTCGAGGTGAACCCAGCCGGCGTCCATGCCGTCCGCCCGCTGACGGGCCACCCATCCCTTCAGCCACGGATTCTCGTCGCCGAGGCAGACCACCCGGAGCGACACCGGCAGGCCTCGCAGCGGGGCCCAGGCCGCCTCGATGCGGGGCACGTCCACCGCATCCTCGCCGTCGGTGACCACCACCAGGAGCGCGGAGGCGAGGGCCGGATCCCGGCGCGCTTCCCGGAGCCACTCCGCTCCGCCCGCCAGCGCCGCGCTGAGCTCGGTCATCCCGCTGCACGGCCCGCCTTCGACGAGGCGGCCGAGCCACGCCCGGGCGGCCTCGGCAGTCTCGATGCGCTCGAAGTGGAGGAGGCGATCGCCGAAGAAGCAAACGTCGACCGGATCGACCGGCACTCCCTGCAACACCTGACGCCGGAGCGCATCCACCTCTGCCAGGAGGAGGCCGTCGCGAAGGCGAGCCCGTGCGCCGCGCATCGAGCCCGAGGCATCGGCCAGGTAGACCCGCGCCCGGATCCGACGGGCTGGCCGCGGGACGGTCCCGCCCACCAGCCGGCGGACGCGCTGGGCGCCCGAGGCGAGGTCGTGCACCAGCCGGCGCGGATCCTCCACCAGGAAGTCGCGCACGTCGGCGACGTTCGCGGTCACCGCCAGCTCCAGTCGCCGGTCCGGGGCGATGTGCCGCAGGTCCGCCGAGGCCACCCGCTCTCCCACCAGCGGTGCGTCGTCCCACTCCACCAGCCGGGCCGCTGCCCGCCCGAGATCGAGCAGCACGCGCCGTCCGGGCTCGGTCCCCAGGATGAGGTCTGCCAGCCGGTCCTCGCCGGCCACCTCCGCCGCAGACGGTGCGGGGCCCACCGCGGAGCCCGCGGGAAGCGCGAGGCGGAAGCTCTCCAGCGCTCGCCGGAGCACGAGCGCAGCCTCGGTCCGCCCGGCCTCCACCGCGCGGAGGTACTGGATCCGGAGCATGGCGTAAGCCGCTCCGGGATCGGCACCGGCCCGGTCGAGTGCCCAGCGGGCCAGGCCGGACCATCCCCGAACCGGCGGGACCCCGCCATCCCAGGAGCGATCCCGCGCGGCGCGGAGCCGGAGCTCCGTCGCGTCCTCTTCCAGGGCTCCTGACTCGAGCAGCGCGTGCGCCCGCTGCACGTCCAGCCGGCGTCTCTCCGGGTCCGCGACCTGGGCGAGCCCTCGCTCCAGGAGCACCGAGGCCAGCGCAGTGCGCGGTCGCGTCCACCGGCGCGGAGCCGGAGCCTGGGGCAGGAGCAGAGACCACTCCGGGCTCACCTCACCCGGGGCCTCGAGGAGGTCGGCGGTCCGCACGACGCGCTCGGCCCGGAGGAACGCCCGCTCCAGTCGGGCCCGCTCGCCAGCCATCCACCTCCCGTCGGAGGTCCGCCGGTTCCAGGCGAGGCGCGCTTCGAGCGCGGCGATCGCCGCATCGGCCCGCTCGCCGAAGCCGCGGGCCAGCGCGGCGTGGCTCCCCTCCCGCCGGGCCAGCCGGAGGAGAAGACGGAGATCGGCGGCGGTGTGGACTCCGGCCCGGGTCAGGCGGGCGTCGAGGATATCCAGCGCCTCGAGCGAGGGGGCGCGGCGCTGCCCCAGAAGCGTCCGCCCCGGGCCGCGGACTCTCAGTCGCTCGAAGCGCGCCCGCAGCTGCTCGAGGCGGTCGGCCCGCACCTAGTGCTCCACGGGTGCCACCCACCGGGGGGTGCTGCGCGCTGCGGTGGCGGATCCCACGGACTTATCCCCGCGCCGCGAGCAGCGCTCGGCTGAACGTCCCGAACCCGTCGGCGAGCGCGGCGAGCTCGGCACGAAGATCCTGGGCGCGGCGCGCGGCCGGACCTGATGCCGCCGACTGCAGCTCGGCGTCAATCCGCGCGAACTCGCTCTCCTTGAGCACCAGAGCCGGGAAGCGGCTGGTGACCAGCGAGGCCAGGAGGCGCTCCGTCTCGGGCCCCTCGGCAAGCGCACCGTGCGGAGCCAGCGCGGCATGGAGCGCGTCGTACCAGCGTCGCAGATAGGTGAGGCGCGCGGCGAGGCCCTCCAGCGCATCCACCCCTCCGGTGTCCTCACCGAGCCGCCGGAGCACCCGCGTCGCGTCGGTGTCCGCGCCGTTGAGGCCAGCGCGATACCGGCGGTACGCCTCGCCGGAGAGAGCGTCGGCCATCTCGACGCCGGGTACCGGACCGGGCACACGGGGGCGCGCGCGGGCCGCGGTCGCCACGGCGGCGCGGACGTCGTCGGAGAGCAGCTCGGCGGCCTCGAGGCGCTCCAGCACGGGAAGGAGCGGCTCGTCCGCGCCGAGCGCCGCGACATGTCCCAGGGCGAGCGTCCGCGCGACCGGCGAGAGGTCCAGTGCCGGCTGGAGCCTGTGGATCCGGTCCGCCGCGCGCTCGAGAGACGCGCGCAGCCGCGCGAAGCCCGCCGCATCTCCCGGCACCGCGCCGGCCCCGGTGAGGAGCAGCTGCAGGGCCTCGGCCCCGCCCCGGGCCGCAGCGCCGCGGGCCGCGGTGACCTCGGCGTCGTCGCTCGACAGCGACGCGCTCCAGCGGGCCAGCGGCTCCAGCGCCTGGGAGACGCCCTCCACGCTGGCCGGCGGCGTCCCGGCGAAGGCCCTCGCCTCCTCGAGGAAGCGGACGCGGGTCGCGGCTCCGGCCTGGCGGACCCGCTCGGCGAGCCGACCGCGCTCGGAGGCCAGCTCGGGCGCATCCAGGAGCGGCGGCAGCTCCGCGGCCCGGCGGAGCTGGGCCTCGTCGAGCTCGCCCCGCAGCGCCGGCTCGAGGCTCCGGACCACCCTCGCGCCAAGGCCCAGGAGCGCGGCACGGTGCTCCGCGCGCACCGGACGGACCAGCCGCTCACGGAGGGCGCCGAGCAGCGCCACGGCGCGGGAGAGGACCACCGCGGGGGAGCCTCCCGCTTCCAGCCGCTCGGTCTCGGCGGTCAAGGTAGGCAGCTCGAGGGCGCGGGCCTCGGCGTCCGCCGCGGCGCGGGTCTCGGCCAGAGCGCGACCGAGCGCCTCGGCGAAGCTGCGCTGCTCGTGCCGCACCATGGAGAGCTGGACCTGCTCGCGGGCATCCGAGGTGTGGGCGATGACCGCCTCCAGCGCCTCTCCCTCGGGCCCGGCGGTTGCGAAGAAGAGCGAGAGCGCCCGCAGGTCCTCCGGAGTCGCCCGGAGCGGCCGCTCCCTCCGACAGGCGTCGCGAACCACCGCCGCACGGAGCGCCCAGACCGCGCGTACCAGGGTCCGCTGCGAGAAGAGTCGGGTGCCGGGCTCGCCCGAGGCGTCCGCGGCCAGCGCCGGCTGGAGCACGTCCACCAGGCGCTCCAGCGCGTCCAGCACCTCCTGCGGCACCTCGACCTCCGGCAGCAGCGCCTGCAGCCGAGCCAGCGACGTCCGGGAGAGGGTCACCTCCACGGCCGGGGTCCGCGCCCGGAGCGCCCCCTGGAGCAGCGCCCGGCGGCTCTCCGGCCGGGCGAAGCTGGAAGGCACGAAGGCCCGGAACGCGATCCGGTCGGCGAAGGCGAGGAGCAGCTCGGGGACCCGCGCCACCACCTCGGAGAGGAAGCGGTTGCTGGTGAGGACCGCGGTCTCGAGGAGACCTCTCTCCACCGAAGGGCCCTGCTTCAGCTCCCGCTCGTGGAGCGCGTTCAGGACCGCGCGAAGCAGCATGTCCCGGCCGTCGAAGATCTCGTCGAGGAAGGCGTAGCGGTGTCCGAGCATCCCCTCCTCGAGGATGTGGCGGGTCCGCCCGGTCTCGGTGAGCACCTTGAAGTCCACCGGGCCGAGGAGGTCCGTCTGCACCGCTCCCTCGTTGAGCTGCCGGGTGAAGAGCGAGGGTTTGCCGTCCTCCTCCACGATGCCACCCAGCACCACGTGGGCCAGCGCGCTCTTCGCCGTTCCCGGGGGCCCGGTGAGGAGCACGTGCTCGCGGGCGAGCAACGCCAGGGCGAGCTGCTCGAGCACCGCCTCGCGCTCGAGGAAGGCTGCGCGGAGAGCCTCGAGGAAGGACTGGAAGGCGCGGGCGTCCGGTGCGAGGTCGCTCATGCTGGACAGGGTGCCCTTCACCTTACCGCCCCCTGCCCGGGGGACGCCCGTCGGCGTCGGCGATTGCGACGAAGCCCTCGGGGACCCCCGTCCGATGTCACGTCCTGGGACGACCTAGTTGGTGCGGAACTCCGCGTCCACCACGTCGTCCTTCTTCGGGGTGGCCTGGCTGCCCGGGGCGTCGCTGGGCGTGCCGGGGGCGCCTGGCTGCCCGCCCTGTGCCCCGGCCGCGCGGTACATCTCCTCCGCGGCCTTGTGGCTGACCTGCTCGAGCGCGCTCATCGCGCTCTCGATGGCGGCCTTGTCGTTGCCGGCGCGCGCCGTCTCGAGCTCCTTCATCGCCGACTCGAGGCTGCTGACGGTGTCCGGGCTGAGCTTCTCCCGGTTCTCCTTCACCAGCTTCTCCATCTGGTACTGGAGGTTCTCGGCCCGATTCTTCACCTCGACCACCTCGCGCCGCTCCTTGTCCTCGGTCTCGTGGCTCCGGGCATCGGCGACCATCTTCTCCACCTCGTTCTTCGACAGACCCGACGAGTGGGTGATGGTGACCTTCTGCTCCTTGGCGGTGGCCTTGTCCTTGGCACTGACGTTCAGGATGCCGTTGGCATCGATGTCGAAGGTGACCTCGATCTGCGGCATGCCCCGGGGCGCCGGCGGGATCCCGGTGAGCTGGAACTTCCCCAGCGACCGGTTGTCGGCGGCCATCTCGCGCTCACCCTGGAGCACGTGGATCTCGACCTGGGTCTGGCCATCCGCCGCCGTGGAGAACGTCTCCGACTTCTTGGTGGGGATGGTGGTGTTCCGCTCGATGAGCCGGGTCATGACCCCGCCCAGGGTCTCCACGCCGAGGGACAGCGGGGTGACGTCGAGGAGGAGGATGTCCTTCACCTCGCCGGAGAGGACGCCGCCCTGCACCGCCGCGCCGACCGCCACCACCTCGTCGGGGTTGACGGACCGGTTGGGCTCCTTGCCGAACAGCTTCTTCACCGCCTCCTGCACCTTCGGAATCCGGGTGCTGCCGCCCACCAGGACCACCTCCTGGAGGTCCTTGGGCTCCAGGCCCGCGTCCTTGAGGCACTTGCGGCACGGCTCGAGCGAACGCTCGATGAAGTCCTCGATCATCGACTCGAACTTCGCGCGAGTCAGCTTGACGCTGAGGTGCTTGGGCCCGGTCTGATCCGCGGTGAGGAACGGAAGGTTGATCTCGGTCTCCATCGTGCTGGAGAGCTCGATCTTCGCCTTCTCCGCGGCCTCCTTCAGACGCTGCAGGACCATCTTGTCCTTGCTCACGTCGATGCCCGAGTCCTTCTTGAACTCGGTGATCAGCCAGTCCATGATCCGCTGGTCGATGTTGTCGCCGCCGAGGTGCGTGTCACCGTTGGTGGCCAGCACGTCGACCACGTTCTCGCCCACCTCGAGGATGGAGATGTCGAACGTGCCACCGCCGAAGTCGTAGACGGCGATCTTCTCGTCCTTCTTCTTGTCCAGGCCGTAGGCCAGGGCCGCCGCAGTGGGCTCGTTGATGATTCGCCGCACGTTGAGGCCAGCGATCTCGCCGGCGTCCTTGGTGGCCTGCCGCTGAGCGTCGTTGAAGTACGCCGGGACGGTGATGACCGCGTCGGTGACCTTCTCGCCGAGGTAGTTCTCGGCGGCGCGCTTCAGCTTGAGGAGGATCTGCGCCGAGATCTCCGGTGGGCTGTACTGCTTGCCGTCGATCTCCACCCGCGCGTCGCCGTTGGGGCCGCGGACGACCTTGTAGGGGACGAGCTTGATCTCCTCGGAGACCTCGTCGAACCGGCGACCCATGAACCGCTTGATGGAGTAGATGGTCCGCTCGGGGTTGGTGATGGCCTGCCGCTTCGCGACCTGGCCCACCAGTCGCTCACCGTCCTTGGTGAACGCGACCACGGAGGGGGTGATCCGGCTTCCCTCCTCGTTGGTCAGCACCTTGGGCTCGCGGCCCTCCATGATGGCCACCACGCTGTTCGTGGTCCCCAGGTCGATGCCGATGATCTTCGCCACGTGAAATGCCTCCTGAAATCTTTTGAAATCCGGGCACTTCCGCACCTGGCGGGACCCGGCCTGATGGGTTCGAAGCTAACCAGGGGTGCAGGTGTGTCAAACGCGGCGAACGGGGCAGGCTCCCCTGGGCTCGCCCGCCCGCTCGTGCCGGGGGGTGCCACCTCCCCGACGCACCTGGCTGACACCCTGGGTTTGCACCGGGCGTTCAGGGCGGCGAACGCGTGGCTGCAACCTGTCGAAATCGTTACAGAGACGCAACATCTGTCCAGCCATGGTCAAGCTGGCAGAGGATTTGAACGCACTGCGCCACCCTGGAGCCACACTCCTGACTGCCCCGATGGTCGCCCCCCAGTCGCAGCCTTCCGAGCCGGCTCCGCCCCGCGTGGCCGTCCTGCTCAACGCGCGCGCCCGGAAGGTCACGCCCCGGGTGCTCCGAGCGCTCTCGCACGTGGTGCCGCGCTCCGACCTCTACCTGTCGCGCTCTCCGAAGGACGCGCGCGCCATCGCCCAGGCCATCCTCACCCGCGGCTACGACACCGTGTTCTGCGGCGGCGGTGACGGCACCTTCATCGGGTTTGCCGACGAGATCCTCTCCGAGGCCGAGCGGGCCCACGCCTGCGCTCCGCGATTCGGCGTGCTGAAGCTGGGCACCGGCAACGGGCTCGCGGCTCTGGTCCAGGCCTCTCCGGTCGAGGACGGCGGCGTGGTCGACGACGTCCGGCGGGCGCGCGAGGGCGCGGTTCCCGGCTACCGGCCTCTGGAGCTGCTGAAGGTCGAGGGGCGCCGCGCGCAGTTCGCCGGGCTGGGCATCGATGCCCGCCTCCTCAACGACTACCTGGGCCTGAAGTCGAAGGTGCAGGGGACCTGGGGCCACTGGGCGCTCACCGGCGCGCGGGGCTACGCCCTCACCGTCGGCCTCCGCACCCTGCCCTACGCCTTGTTCCGCCGCCTCACCGAAGAGGTCGAGGTCCACAACACCGCGGAGGTGCCCGCCTACCGGCTGGACGGCAGCGGTCGAACCGTCGAGGAGCTCGCCCCCGGTGCGCTGCTCTATCGCGGCCCGGCGATGATGGTCGCCGCGGGCACCATCCCCTTCTACGGCTACGCGCTCCGGATGTTCCCCTTCGCCGGAAGGCGGCCGGGCCACCTTCACCTGCGCCTCGGGACGGTGAATCCGGTGGCCGCGGTGACGCACCTCCGGGCTCTGTGGCGCGGCGAGTGGTTCCCGCGGACCATCCACGACTTTCACGCGGTCGCGGTGAGCGTCCGGGCAGTGCGCCCGATGCCGCTGCAGATCGGCGGCGACGCGGCCGGCGAGCGGACCTCGGTCGAGTTCCGCATGTCGAGCAAGCGGGTCGAGCTGGTCGACTGGTCGCTGCCGGCCTGCGCCTGACGTTTCGGCGTCAGGCGCCCCGCGCGCGGTCCGCCAGCCGCACCAGATCCACGATGGAGCGAGCGGCGAGCTTGTGCATCACCCGGCCGCGGTGGACCTTCACCGTCTTCTCGCTCGTCCCCAGCTCGACCGCGATGCGCTTGTTGGGCTTCCCGAGCACCACCTGATCGAACACCTGGAGCTCCCGGCGGGTGAGCGAGGCAAGCCGGTCCGCCGCCTCCGAGCGGGTCGCCGCTGCCTCCCGCCACGCCCGGGCCCGGGCGACGGCGCGGATGACCGCGTCCAGCAGCGGCCCGGGCTCCACCGGCTTCTCCAGGAAGTCGATCGCCCCGTGCTTCATGGCGACCACCGAGCTCGCCACGTCCGCCTGAGCGCTGAGGAATACCACCGGGATATGGGTCGGCTGACGCTCGATGCTCGGGAGCAGGCCGAGGGCGCAGGTCGTTCCCAGCCACAGGTCGAGCAGGATGCAGTCGGGCTGGTCGTGATCGAGCCGCTCCAGCAGCAAGACCGGAGCGTGCATCACCTCGACCTCGACCGCGGCCGTCCGCAGCACTCGCGCCAGGGCGCACGCCACCGAGCGATCGTCGTCCACGACCCACACCCGCGGAGCCAGCACAGCCATGCCCCACCCCCTGGACGGGTCGCATGAGACACCTGTTGGGCAGTGTCATCCAGTGCCCATCCGTTCAGATCCTCGGCCGTGCCCGCCCGCTTGCTTCTCTTACGGAGGCGTCTTACCCCCGGTCACGCGACGGCCGGGGCTTCTCGTCCGACTCGCGCCGGCGCCCCACCACCACGGCGAAGCTGATCGCGGCGGCTCCCGCCCCGTACATCTCCGCCTCTCCGGCCAGCTCCTCCGGCGCGGCGCCATAGAGCGCGTCCATCTCGTCGATGCTCAGGACCTCGGCGAAGTCCGGCTCGTAGCCGGCGGCGGGGAACGCGCCGAGCAGCTCCTGCGGCGTCCGCAGGGACCGGCCCCAGTGCTTCTCCCACTGCTCGACCATTCCCGGGGGAGGCCGGGAGAGCACCTTCACCGGACGCACGAACGCGAGCCGGCCCTCGGGCGCGAGGAACTCCCGGGCGTCCTTCGCGGCCCCGTCGCCGAGCGCATCTCGATCGTGCAGGAGCACGAGCGCGAACCGCCCCGCCATGGTGCTCGGCGGACGCTCGGCCTTCACCGCGGTCACCTCCACGCGGATGGTCTGGAGCACGCGGTCCAGCGTCTCCTCGTGCGGCTCGACCAAGGTCACGCTCATGCCGAGCTTCGCCAGCGTGGCGGCGGAGGCCCCGTGCGCCACGCCCCACTCGAGCACCTCGGAACCAGGGAGAAGCTCGAGCCGGCGAACCAGCCGGGACACCACCGAGGGCCGGCAGAACGGTGCCCGCGGGTCGCTCCCCTCGAAGTCCTCGTTCGGGCGGTTGCCGGCGCGCATCGGGTCCCTGGCTCAGAGGTAGTACAGGATGCGCCGCTCCTTGTGCAGCTCGGTGTAGACGTGCCGGCGCTGCTCCTCGCTCAGCAGCACCACCGTGACCGAGACCGAGAGGTACTTCTCCCCGCGCGAGGGCTGCTCGCTCATCGAGTCGGGGGAGATCTCCTGGCCCATGATGCGGTGGAAGAGTCCCCGCACGTACTCGCGAAACCCGTGCTCCTGCTTCCCCATCACCTTGAAGGTGTAGGTGGTGGGGTACTCGATGAGCGGCTTCTGCTCGCCTGCCGGCTTCTCCGCTCCGGGGTCCTGTCCCTCGTCGCCGCTCACAACAGATTCGCCGCCAGCTCGGCGAGCGCGCTCCGCTCGCCCTTGGTCATGGTGATGTGGCCCGCGATGCGCTCCTGCTTGAACCGGTTGACCACGTGCACGAGACCGTTGGTCGTCGCGTCCACGTACGGGTTGTCGATCTGGAACGGGTCACCGGTGAGGACGATCTTCGTCCCATCCCCCACGCGGGTGATGATCGTCTTCACCTCGTGAGGGGTCAGGTTCTGGGCCTCGTCCACGATGATGAACTGGTTGGGGATGCTCCGTCCTCGGATGTAGGTCAGCGGCTCGATCTCGAGGATGCCCAGGTCCAGCAGCTCGTGGTAGCCGCGGCCAGCCTTCTTGTCGGCGCGGCTGAGGTTCATCAGGAACTCCACATTGTCGAAGATGGGCTGCATCCAGGGGTTGAGCTTTTGCTCCACGTCGCCCGGCAGGTAGCCGATGTCCCGGCCGAGCGGAAAGATGGGCCGGCTGACCAGCAGCTTCTGGTAGTTGCCCTCCTCCGTCGTCTTGTGCAGCCCGGAGGCGATCGCCAGGAGCGTCTTCCCGGTGCCCGCCTTGCCGACGATGGTGACCAGCTTGAGCTCGTCGTTGAGGAGCAGGTCCAGCGTGTAGCTCTGCTCCATGTTCCGGGCGCGGATGCCCCAGACCCCTTCCTTCGCCGGGCGCACCAGGGGGACCAGCTTCCCCTTGGAGGCGCTCATCCGCGCCATCGCGGTGTGCGACGGGTTCTGAGCGTCCTTGAGGAGCACGAACTCGTTGGGAGCGAGCCCCTCCATGCCGGGGACGCTCACCTCGGCGCCCGGCCGGTACATCTGGTCCACCGCCTCGCGGGAGACGAAGAGCTCGTTGTGCCCGGTGTAGAGCTCGGAGATCTCGACTCGCTGGGCGTCGTAGTCCTGGGCGATGAGGCCGATGGCGTCGGCGCGGATCCGGAGCGACGTGTCCTTGGTGATGAACATCGTCGGCATCTCGAGGTCGCGCTCCTTCACGTCGAGCGCGACCGCGAGGATGCGGTTGTCCATCAGGGCCGGATCGCCCAGGGACGCGGGGATGGTGCGGTGGGTGAAGACGACGCTCAGCAGGCCTCCGCCGGGCAGCGGCACTCCCTCGGCGAGCGACCCCTCGGCGCGGAACGCATCCAGGTAGCGAGCCACGACGCGCGAGTTGCGCCCCAGCTCACTCTGGTCGCGTTTGAACTTGTCGACCTCCTCGATGACGTAGATGGGAATGACGACGTTGTTGTCGTCGAAGCTGAACAGCGACCGCGGATCGTGCAGCAGGACGTTGGTGTCGAGGACGAAGTTCTTTTTCATCGACTGGCCGGGGGGTTCCCTCGGGCGAGACCTCGTGGTGCGGTGGGCCTTCTGGCTCCTCGTCTCCACCAGTATAGGCACGGAGCCGACGCGTCCGGGCCGCTCAAACGCCTCCCGCGGGGGTCCGGAGCAGATCCTGAACGGTCCGGGGGACCGGAGGCCCGGGCATGCGGTCCCAGGGGAAGCGGCGCCGGAGGCACCGGAGGTCGAAGCGGTAGGTGCGACGCCTCCCTCGCCGGAGCGCCGCTCGTCGCGCGACGGACCCCACCACCCTGGCCGCGCGCGCGTCCAGTGGCGCAACCATGAGATCGGGCGTCCACGTCACCCGTTCGACACCGGACCGTACACACCCCAGCTCGAGGGCCCAGGAGAGGAGCCACAGCGGTCGGAGGCGCGGATTGCCGCGGAGGGCCTCGAAGCGCCCCTGCGCTGTGCCGTCCACGAACACGAAGTGACGCGAGTACGCCCACGCCGCATGAAACGAGCTCGGGCGCAGCGCCATGCCCTCGGCCCCCACCCGCTTCGCCATGAGCAACAGAAGCTGGATGACCTCTCCGGACAGGCTGAGCCCGGGGAACTGCTGTCCGGGCAGCGGCGGCCGGTGCCATTCGAACTGCTTGCCCGGGTTCTGGAGCAGCAGTGAGTCGAGGTACAGCAGCGCGACGTCGTCGGCCGGCTTCTCGAGACCGAGCTGGTGGCCGCTCACCTGACGCAGCGAGGCCTCGATCACCGGCGCGGGGAAGAGGTCGCTGCGGACCACGATGTTCGGGGCGTAGGGGTCGCTCAGATCGAGACTCACCGACAGCTTGCCGAGCCCGCGCGCCCCGAGGCGCTCCAGGGTCCCGTAGGCGCGCAGCGCATGCTCCAGACCTCCGCGGCTATAGGTTCCCAACGCCAGCTGGGTGCGGCCCTCCAGGCTCCCGAGGGCGACAGGATCTCCGTTTTCGCTCTCCTGCTGGGTGAGGGCGGCGAGGTTCATCCGCCGGTAGATGCGCCACAGCCGGGGCTGGACCCGAACCGTCTCGGTCATTCCGGGCCCCGACGGTAGCGGATGTCCACCACGACGAGCTCGACCTCGCCGCGCGGACGTCGCACCGTCACCTCGTCGCCACGGCGCTTTCCCAGCAGGGAGCGGCCCAGGGGCGACTCCACGCTCACCAGCGTTCCGCGCGCGTCGATCTCGTCCGGGCCGACGATCTGGTAGGTGCGCTCGGCGCCATCCTCGTCCTCCAGCGTGACCCAGGCTCCGAACCAGACGCGTTCGGTGTCGGTCTGGTCCTCGGGCGAGACGATGGTGGAGGTGTCGAGGCGCCGCTGCAGGAAGCGGATGCGGCGGTCGATCTCCCGCAGACGCTTCTTGCCGTAGATGTACTCGGCGTTCTCGCTGCGGTCTCCCTGGGCGGCGGCGGCGCTCACCTCGGCGGTGACCCGAGGGCGCTCGTCGTTGAGCAGGCGCAGCAGCTCGGCGTGCATCCGCTCGGCGCCGGCGCGCGTCAGGTAGCGGCGGTCGGGTCCGGAGGGGACGTCGTCGTCTTCGAGGTCATCGGTGTCTGCCACGTCCGCTCGACAGTGATGCAACCCCGTCCGGATCGCATCCCCTCCCTGCGAGTGATCGATACTCTCCGTGAAGCCGAGGGGGCCCAGGGCCCACGGCGAGGGTCAAAGGGATCGCGCCGCGACCGCCTCCATCTCGAGCTTCCAGCGCGGGTCCAGCAGCCGGCAACACACGACGGTCAGCGACACCGGCTGGGTGCCGAGGTGCTTCACCCGCATCCGCACGTTGGCCTCGTCGTCGGCCGGGTCGGCGAGGAAGGTCCGGAGCGAGACCAGGTCGCCGTAGTCCATCCCGGCCGAGCCGAGGATGGTCCGGAGGTGCATCCAGATCAGCTCCGCCTGCGCGTCGAATGACTCCGGGAGCGTCTTGCCGTCGACCTCATACCCGTTGAGGCCGCTCACGAAGAGCAGACGGGCATCGCCGCGGACCTCGGTCGCGTGGGCGTAGGCGCGGTACGGGGGGAAGACCCCCGAGGGGTTGTGCCGGATCATCGTCATCGCCGTTCCTTTGAAGGCGGGAGCCGCCCGTAGTACCAATCCGTCGCAGCCCGAGTCGCTAGCTCAGCTGGTAGAGCACCGGCCTTTTAAGCCGAGGGTCCAGGGTTCGAGCCCCTGGCGACTCATGAAGTGGAACGCCGGGTTCCACGGGAACGTCCCGTCCCGCGTCGAACCGCAAGTGGACCGCGGTGTGTTCCAGATCGTGAGAGCGGAGCTGTCGGACCAGCGGAGTCGTGTGCCATTTTGCAACTCCGCTGCAAATATGGCAAGGAACGCGCGGGAGGATTCCCAATGCTCTTCGTGTTCTTTTGCACCGACAAGGCCGGGCATCTCGGCGTACGCCAGGAAAACCGAGCGGCACACCTCGCCTATCTCGACCAGTACGGCGACAAGCTGTTCGCGGCAGGAGCGACCTTCGCCGACGACGGAACCACGATGAATGGGAGCGTGGTCATCGTCGAGCTTCGCGACCTCGCCGAGGCGAAGGCCTTTGCCGCAGCCGATCCGTACGCCAAGGCTGGCCTGTTCGAGAGCGTGAGCATCCGGCCGTGGAAGAAGGTGCGCCCTGCCGCTTGAGGTAGCGATTCGGTGGCTTCTTCGTCGCCTGGGGGTTCGTGGGGATGGCCGCCGGCGGTCTCGGCGAGTGATGGCGGGCCGAGTGAAGTGGCGTCCGTCGGACGATCCTGGACACCCGCGCACGACGATGGCACTTCTGCTGCCTTCCTTTTGAGCCGAGGGTCCACGGTTCGCGCCCCTGGCGACTCATGAAAGGAGCCGAACCATGGTGAACCCCATCCCTGACGGATTCCACACCATCACGCCCTCGCTGACTCTCGAAGGAGCCACCGAGGCAATCGAGTTCTACAAGCGGGCCTTCGGCGCCGAGGAGCGCTCGCGGGCGCTCGATCCATCCGGGACCAAGGTGTGGCACGCCGAGTTGCGCATCGGAAACTCGGTGTTCTTCGTCAACGACACCGCGCCCGAGATGGGAGCCACGCCGAGCTTCTCCTCGATGTGGATCTACGTCGCGGAGGCAGACGCCGCCTTCGACCGCGCGGTGAAGGCCGGTGCGCAGGTGACCATGCCGATGGCGGACATGTTCTGGGGCGACCGTCTCGGGATGCTCGTCGACCGCTGGCACATCCGCTGGACCATCGCCAAGCGGGTGAAGAACCTCTCTCCCGCGGAGCTGAAGGCCGCGCAGGACGTATTCGTGGCTCAGATGGCGCAGCAGCAGAAGAAGTAGGCCCCGGGAATGACGCAGGCTGGCGTTCCAGGCGACGTTCGGGTAGGTCGTCCGCCGTCCGTCGCAGTCCCCGTCGTCTAGAGGCCCAGGACGCTGGCCTTTCAAGCCGGTAACACGGGTTCGAATCCCGTCGGGGACAAGTCGTTCGAGCGGGCGCTTGTTCATGATCTCGGGGTTGCCCGTGGACCCATCTGAAGGCATACCTGGGCACCAAGGTTGCGATGTCCACGGGTGATTCGGTCGGTTCTGGCGGCGACGATCTGACGCGTCCTTTCGCGCTCGGGATCGGCCTGACGAACGAGTGCAACCTCGCCTGCGCGTTCTGCTATCGCGATCCCTCTCGCGTCGATCGCCTCGATCTCGAGCAGGTTCGCGCCGTGCTCGACCGGCTGCCGGTTCAGTCGGTGAACCTCGGCACTGGCGAGAACGGGATGCACCCGCGGTTTCACGAGATGCTGGCGCTCCTGCGGAGCCGAGACGTCAAGCTGACCATGACTTCCAACGGCCTGAGCGTCGCGATCCTCGACGACGCCGAGCTGCGCGCATTCCACGACCTCGAGTTCTCGCTCGATTACCCGAACCGTGAGGAGCAGGACGCTCAACGTGGTCCAGGCAACTGGGATCTGGTGCATGAGCAGGCGGAGCGCTGCCGCCGACTCGGAGTGCCGGTGACGTTCATCGCGGTGATGATGCGCACGAACTTCCGCCGCCTCGCAGAGATCGCGAGCATCGCCGGCAAGTACGGAGCGCCTCTGCGGGTGAACGTTTACCAGTCGGTCCGCACGGATACCTTCGCCCTCACCTACGAGCAGTACTGGGAGGCGTTCGATCTGCTCCTGTCCAAGACGGATGTGATCGCGGTCGGCGAGCCGCTGGTGCGGGCCATGCTCGGGCTGCCGCGCGGGGACGGCGGATGCGGCCGCCGGACCGTACGGGTCACTCCTCGCGCAACGGTGCAACCGTGCGTCTACTGGCCCGGGCCCGGTAGCCCGCTCTCGGAGCTGCTCGGGGCAGGCGCGAACGTGGTGGCGACGCCGGCGTTCCAGGCCGCGCGCTCGGTGCCCGCTCCATGCGAGCCCTGCGAGCTGCGCGAAGCCTGTGCAGGGGGATGCGCCGGCCGCAGGCGGCTCGACGGGACGCTCGATCGCCCCGATCGGTATTGCCCGATCGTGCGCGGTGAACGGCCGCGCCTACGGATGCGCCTCGCACCCGGTCGCGATCTCCCCAAGGCGGGCAGCGCCTGCACCACCATCGTCATGGGGCGCTCCTAGGCTCAGCTGCTTCACGGCTTCCGTGCCGCTGCTCCCGCTTTGTATGGCGGGTGCTGCACCGGGGCCGGAGTCTGGGTCCTCAAGTACTCGCCGCACGACCGAGCCACGACCAGCCCCACCACGAGCAGCAGCCAGCGCGTCCGCACGTGGACGACGGTCGCCTTCCGCGGGTAGCGCTTCTTCCAGGGCGCCATCCACGTGCCGCTGTGCCGGAGCATGAGGTCGAGGGATGTCCGGTACTCGGTGACCAGCGCAGCAGTCGGGTTGGGCACCGTCCTGGCCAGGGCGCGCAGGCGCTGGTGCTCCTCGGCAAGGAGCGTCCGTGCCTGCCCTGCCGGCGCAGGCAGGACCCGGCAGAGCGAGCTCGCCAGGGCGTAGGTCACGGCCCAGCCACCCTTTAGCTCCTCGCTTCCCGTCAGGGGAAGGAGGTTGCGGGCCGTCTCGAGGTCCTGCCGCTGAGCAGCCCCGATCGCCGCCTGGGAGACATGCCAGCTCCAGGTGTGATCGCGGAGGCCGCGGCGTACGACCGTCAAGCTGACCTCCGACGCCTCCGCGTGGCGCCCCGTCCCTCGCAGACAGGCCACCAGATTGGCCAGCATCCACCCCTCTGCATCGGGACGATTCTCTCCGCCCTGGAGCCAGCGGACCCCTTCACCATGGAGATGCGAGTTCGCGAGCGCGTAACCCGTCTTGCCCCACAGGAAGGTGTCCTTCTCGAGCCAGGAACGGTGCTCCCGGATGAGCGCGGGAACGGCCTTGGCTGCCTGCCCGGAGTCGCCGATCTGGTCGAGGAGCTCGACGATCGCCCAGTCGGCTCGCTCCTTCATGCGGCGGATCCACGCTCCGAAGCGCTTCCAGCTTCCCCAGCGCTTGGCCTTGGACTCCTGGCGCACCCAGACACAGGCGAAGGCGGGGCCAATCCGATCGCTCGACACGGATTCTCCGAGCAGCTTCAGGAAGATCCGCTGGAGCTTTGGAGCACCCTCGAGGAATGCACGCTGGACCAGATCGGCCAGCATCCGGATGTCGTCGGGTGATGCCAGCAGCTCAGGGAGGAGCACGCGCACCCGACCCGCGTCCTCGCGGATGGCGGCGGCCAGCGTCTGGCAGACTCGACTGACCCAAAGCGTGTAGCCGCCCTGAAGCAGGAGTGTGGGCAATGCCTCCAGCGCCGAGGCATCACGCTTCTCCCAGCGGAGCTCCATGAGCCGTCTGGCGGCATAGCTGTGCCCCGGTTCCAGCTGAAGGGCACGCTCGAGCAGCGCAGCCGCCTCCACGTCATTCTTGAGGTGAAACTCGACCGCGGCGGCGTGGCAGTACGGCGCTGCATCTCGAGGTGCCAGCCGGATGAGCTCTCGCGCCGCGCGCTGCCACTGCGAGACTTCCCCCGATTGCTCGCCCCACTCCGCGACCCGCTCCCAGCCCCAGTAGTAGTCCCGATTCTCCTCCACGATCGCCGTCATCTCGGCGAGGGCTTCCTTGGTCTTTCCTTGTGAGGCCTTCAGCCAGGCCAGCCTCCCGCGGAGCGGCACGGGAAGCGCTCCATCCCAGGGGCCCTGCCGCAGCACGGCCTCGGCCGCGTCGAACCGCCCCTGCCGCACCAGGACGGTGGCCTTGAGGTCGTAGGCATCCACGAGGCGAGGGTTCCGCGCGATGGCCGTGTCGTAGGCCCGCAGCTCCTCCTCGACCTCGTTCAGCGGCAGGACGCTCGCCAGGATCATCCAGGAGCGCGCTTCGCCAGGCCGGTCCTCGGTGATCCGGCGCGCCAGGTCGACCAGCTCCTGCTCGTGATGCAGGGCTGGCGCCCACTCCCTCAGGCTCTCCCAGGCCGCGACGCGTCCCGGCTCGGCCTCGGCGACGCGTGCGGCCAGCGCCCAGGCCTCTTCCCTCTCACCGGCACGCCAGAGCAGGCCCGCGAGGTTCAGGCGAAGGTCCTCCTCGAGGGGCAGCCTCTTGAGCCCGGCTCGCAGACGCTCGATGGCCTCGCCGGGCCGTTTCGATTCCTCGAGGAAGCGGGCCAGCTCCTGCCAGGCCATCGGCCAGTCCGGGTTCAGGTCGAGAGCGCGTCGAATCGCCCGGAGCGACTCCTCGGTCTTTCCGAGGATGCGCTGAAGCATGGCCTGGTCGCGCCATACGGCCGGCAGGAGCGGAAATCGCCGCGTGGCCTCGGTCGCCAGTCGCTCCGCCTCCTCCTTGTTTCCGGCATCGAGCTCCTGCGAGGCGAGGATGCTCCATGCCTCCCAGAGATCGGGGCGGCTCTGCCAGATCTCCCGCAGCTGCGTGACCAGCTCGCCCGCCTCCAGGATGGGAAAGGCCACGCGCCGGTAGGCGTGGAGCGCGGCGCCATTGAGAACCTGCTCCTCCATCTGCTCGCGGACGAACGCCAGGGCAGCTCGCTTCGCTTCCGTGGAATGCGCGAGATCGACCAGCTCTCCCAGCGCCCAGCCGTAGTTGACGTCGCAGCGAATCGCCCGACGAAACTCCTCGGACGCCTCGGCCTCGCGCCCCAGCGCCGCGAGCACCGAGGCATGAACGCCATGGCTCGCCGCCTGATCCGGCGCGATGTCGATGGCCGATTGGGAGAAGGCGAGCGCCTCGCTCGCGCGGCCGGCGTCCTTGAGGATGATGGCCAGCTCGCGGCGTGACCAGGGATCGCTGGAGTGAAGCTCCACCAGCCGACGAGCCGCCGCCTCCGCCGCCTCGGTCGCACCGGACCGGAGCCGGCGCAGGAGGAGCTCGCTGAGGCCGTAGTGGTGCGGGAAGCGCTCGCAGGCTCCTTCGAGGTACTTCTGAGCCGCGTCCTCGCCTTCCAGACATGCCAGCTGGTCGACGACCGCCTCGTGTGCATCCACCGCCAGAGGCTCCTGCCGCAGCACCTCCCGCCAGGTGCGGAGCGCCTCGGCCCGTTCGCCTCGCCGGTCGTGGAGCCAGGCAGAAGCTCGGAGCCAGACGCGGGGCGGGCAATGTCCGCGGGCAAGCTCGAGGTGAGCACCGGCCTGATCGAGCAGCCCGCAGCGCAGCTCCATGCGGGAGGCGTAGACCAGCAGCTCGCCATCATCGGGGCGGCGGGCGATCGCTGCTGCCAGGACCGCGAGAGCCTCCTCGGTGCGGTCGAGGCGATCCAGGCACTCGCTGAGCGTGATGGCCGGGCCACCGGACTTTGCGCCGAAGGACTCGAAGCGCCTTCTCAGCCATTCCAGAGCCTGCTCCGACCGGCCGAACGCGGAGGCCGCGCTGAACCAGGTCCGGGCAAAGCCTTCGTTCTTGTCGGAGACCGCCGACGCGAAGCGGTAGAAGTGGAGCAGCTCCTCGTTCCGGGCGCGCCGCCATTCCCAGTCCGCCATCTCGGTGAGCACCGAGGGGTCCATTGGAAGCATCCGGTGCGCCTGCCAGAACATCCGCCGTACCTCTCGGCGCTGGCGCATGTCCGCCGCGAGCTCCACCGCAAGCTCCTTGGTGAAGAAGGGATCGGCATCCTCCAGGCGCACTGCGCGCCGGAGCAGCGCGAGTCGCTCCTCGCTGCGTCCAATCTCTCGCAAGGCGAAGAGCCGCCAGGCGAGCAGTCGCTGATCGTCGGGGAAGATCTGCAGGAGCCGCTCCAGAGTTCTCGAGCGTTCCAGGGTGTTGCCGTCGAACGTCCCCAGCGCGAGCCGAGCGAGGAGAGGCAGCCGGCCACCGGGATCCCTTCGATCCAGCTCCTCCAGAGCGGCCACCGCCTCCTCGCGCCGATGGTGGCCGAGCGCCGTCTGCAGCACGTGGTGCAGGTCGAAGAGCTCCGCCTCGGGAAGGGCGAGCTTCTCCAGCCAGCTCCGCCTCTCCTCGGGCACGAGAACGAGTCCTCGCGGGCCGGTGAGCTTGTAGCTGTCCAGGAATTCCCTTGCCGGAACCTCCCGGTAGTGGGGCTCGCTCGGATCCTGGATGAAGAGCGTCTCTCGCAGCTCGTCGTAACCGATGACCGCCTGCAGGTGCGCCGAGCCGACCTCCACCGTGGCCAGGGCGAATGGCACGCCCGCGTCGAGCAACGGGCGGAGAGCGTCCCAGGTCACCTTGAATTCGCGCGCGGCGAACCCGTTGCTCTCACACCAGCGACGCTCCGAGTGGTCGTAGGTGCCGTCGTAACAGATGGCCTCGACGATCGACTCCTGGGTGACCGGCTTCCCGAGGTGCTGCGCGATCGCCGCCAGCGTGGCCGGGCCGCAGGTCCGATGTCCCTGGGGAATGAACCCGAAGGGCAGCCGCACACGCTTCTCGAGGCCGGTGGCCGCGCGCAGCCGTTTCGCCAACCCTGCGTAGTAGTCCTCGCAAGCCAGCTCCGCCTGAGTGGCCGCCGAGGAGAAATCTCGATTCAGGCAGAGCGCATCGGCACGCCGCGCCGCCAGCCATTCCTGGTGGGCAGCGCTCCGCATCGGGCTGAGCGTCTCCAGCCGCTCCAGCAGCTCGAGCATTCCCGCGTCGTCGTCCGCCTCGCGCTTCAGGTGCAGGAGCTGAAGCGCGACTGCCGCGCTCTGGAGCACGTCCAGGGAGCGGGTGAGGAACTCGACGGCCTCCCCCGGGCGGTTGAGAACGTGAAGCAGGCGCGCGCGGTGCTGGACCGCCGGTCGAAACCACGGCCGAAGCACCAGCGCCTCGTCGAGGGCCGCGAGTGCCTCCTCCCGCTGCTCCTGGATGCCGAGGATCGTGGCCTTCTCGACCTGTAGCCACGGCGAGCGTGGCCGCAGGGCGAAGGCTGCTTCCAGGAGCGCCTCCGCCGTCTCGAAGTCGCGGTACCCGGCCGCCACCCTTGCTCGCAAGGCGAGGAAGTCCGCGCGGGATTCCTCGGAGATGTCCTTCCGCGCCTCGAACCGGACCGCTTGCTCCCAGGCGGCCATCGGACCGCGAAAGTCCAGCAGATGGTAAGCGTGGTGAAGGCCGACCTTCGCGCTCAGCGGGTGGTCGCGGTGGGCCCGCAGGATGAGGAGACGGCCCAGCCGTTCGTTGCCGATGTTTCCGGCCAGACGTGAGGCCAGCTCGAGGGCATCAGCGCCCCGCCAGGCCTGGAGCGGCCCGGCCGTGCCGGCGAGCACGAAGGCGTCGAGGTAGTGGCCGGCCTCGTAGAGGGACTGGAGGCGGACCAGAAGGGCGCCGTCCACCTCCCGGCGCTCGGAACGCTTGAAAGACTGGGTGAGGACGAACGACCGCCTCTTCCGGGACATGGTGGGTTGACTCGCCCCCTCCGCTCGAGCCGGCCCGCAATCTACAACGGAACGTCGGTGGGCCTGCGGCGCACCCTCCCGGTGCAGGTGCGCGGGCGTGACCGCTCGATGGCCGCCCTCCCCGCCCGGTCATCCGCGGGCGCGGAGCCTCGCCGGCGATCTGCCGCCCGTTCGAGCCGCACGGCGGAGCTCCTCGAGCGCTGTACGCATCCGCCGCACCGCCTCCTCCAGCTCCGCTTCGTCCAGCGGGCTGAACCCGAGCCGCAGCGCGTGCACCGGTCCTCCATCGAACGCGTAGCGGCTGCCTGGAACGAACCCCACGCCGCGCTCCAGCCCCAGCACGGCCCAGCGCTCGAGGTCCACCTCGGGATCGACCCGCGCCCAGAGCGCCATCCCGCCGGGCGGACTCGACGCCTGGACGACCGACCCAAGACGCTTCCGGAGGACGTCGACCAGCGCGTCCCGCCGGCTCCGGTAGAGCCGCCGCATCCGCCGGACGTGGCGGACGAGGTCGCCGTCCTCGAAGAGCTCGGCCACCGCGCACTCGTGGGCCTGATCGCCTTGAAGATCGCACGCCACCCGGAGCTCTGTGATGCGAGCGATCACCGCAGCCGGCGCCACCAGGTACCCGATGCGCAGTCCCGGGGCGAGCACCTTGGAGAGCGTCCCCACGTAGATGACCACTCCTGCCTCGTCGCGGCTGGCGAGGGGCAGGATCGGGCGCCCGTCGTAGTGGAACTCGTGGTCGTAGTCGTCCTCGATGAGGAGCATCCGGTGCCGGCGGGCCAGCTCGAGCAGCGCCAGGCGCCGCGCCACCGGCAGCACCGAGGTGGTGGGGAACTGGTGGTGCGGGGTGAGGTAGACCGCGCGGAGCGGACGCTGCTCGGCGAGGGACGCGAGCGCGGCGACATTCACCCCGTGGGCATCGACCGGCACCGGCACCAGCGAGGCGCCGGTCAGCCGCAAGGCCGCCCACACTGCCGGGTGCCCGAGGCCCTCCACCGCCACGACGTCGCCCGGCCCGAGCAACGCCCGGGCGATGAGGTCCAGGGCCATCTGGCTCCCTCGGGTGACGAAGACCATCTCCGCCGACGCTGGCAGAGCGCGGGTGGTCGTGAGCATCTCCGCGAGCGCCGCCCGGAGCCGGGGGTGACCGCGGGGATCACCGTAGGAGAGCAATGCTCGACCGTGCCGCGCGAGCGCGCGCCGGTACGCCCGGGAGAGCTCGGCAGCGGGCATGCGGCGAACGTCGGCAGTGCCCCTCGCGAGGGCGAGCACGCCGGGCGGAAACTCCGGCGCGCGGACCGAGGGACCGGCAGACCCCAGGGGAAAGCCCGGGGGGAGCGTCCGGCGCGCCTCGATGCGGTCTCCTGGCACGGAGGTCGACGCCGGCGGCAGATCGCGGGAGACGAAGGTGCCGCCGGCCGGGCGGGTGTGGAGCCACCCCTGGGCGATGAGCTCTCCGTACCCGGCGAGCACGGTGTTCCGGTGCACGCCCAGGCTCTCGGCCAGACTCCGGGACCCCGGGACCCGCGCACCCGGCCGAAGCCGCCCCGAGCGAATGTCCTGCTGCAGAGCCGCAGAGAGCTGGAGGAAGAGGGGCTCGCTCCGCGAGGGGTCGAGCACGACGGTGTGTTCCCAGGAGCGCATGGCCGCTCGCGCCTCCCTTCGCGCGAAGTATTCCTCCTCCACCGGTCCCTGAGAATGGACCAGTTCGTCTGAAGTTCGGTGGACCAGCGCCGGCGAGCTGGTCCCTCGAATTTGGCCGGACTGGCTCTGCAGCGGGGTCCAGCTCTGGCCCAGCGTGGCTGGTCGCGTCCGGCCCGGAATTCTCCGGCCGGCGCCCACCACGAGGAGGTGCTCCATGACACTCGATCGACCTCGCCCGATGCTCACGTCGCTCGCGCTGCTCTTCCTGGGCTGCGGAGCCGGGGTAGCTCCGTCCGAACCCGCAGCAGCCGGCGCCAGCTCGACCACGATGACGCGCTCGGCAGACCGCCACGGGGGACAAGACCAGGACCAGAACCAGGACCAGCCGGGGTTCGCGATCGTCCCCCGCCAGGCCAAGGTCGCCGGAAAGACGACCCTCGACTGGATCCCCGACTTCTGGCGTTACCTGATGTCGCTGCCGGCGGACGTGAACCCCGAGCTGAACCTTTCCACGGACTGCAGCGTGGGCCAGTCAGGGCCGGTCTTCTTCGTCCCCGGCTTCCAGGCGCGGGTCTTCACACGGAGCTGCACCATCCCCGCCCACACGCCGGTGATGTACACGCCGCAGTCCCTCTTCAACGACTACCCATGCCCGGATCCGAGCTTCCAGCCGGCCCCCGGGCAGACCCTCGAGGAGTTCCTCGCTGAAGGGGCGAAGGGGTTCGATGACCTGATCACCAACCTGGCCGTGACGATCGATGGGAAGGCCATCGACCCGGAGCAGATCCGGTACCTCACGGGCCTGTTCTCGTTCACCGGGGACCCGAGCCTCCGCACCAGCTTCGATTCCTGCGTGACGGGGAGCGAGCAGGTCGCCGTCGTCGACGGCTGGTTCCTCCTGCTGCGCCTGGCCCCGGGGGACCACACGCTGGTCACCACCTACGTCAATCCCGGCGGACACCAGGTCAGTGGAACCTTCCTGCTCCACGTGCTGGGCGACGACGACTGACCCCGTTAACGTTCGCCCCCCGACGAGTTCCAATCGCGGCGAGGGGCACATGGAGTCCGAATCATCGATGGAGGCCTCCGACTCGGGGCCACACCGCAAGGCGCTGGAGATCAACCTCGACCCGACCCAGTACGGCACGTTCGCCGAGATCGGGGCCGGGCAAGAGGTCGCGGACTGGTTCCTCCGTGTGGGCGCGGCGTCGGGCACCGTCGCCCAGACCATCTGCGCGTACGACAAGGGCTTCAGCGACGAGCGTTACGGCCACGGCACGCGCTACGTCTCGCGGGAGCGCCTCCTGGCGATGCTGCAGCGCGAGTACCAGACCCTGGAGCAGCAGCTCCGGGGGTCGCGCGGCCCCGAGGTCCGCTTCTTCGCCTTCGCCGACACCGTCGCGGCCAGGAACTTCAAGGGCGACAACGAGCAGCATGGCTGGATCGGGCTCCGCTTCCAGGCGACGAGCGGAGCCGCTCCGAGCGACATCCTTCTCCACGTCGCACTTCGGGATCGGACGGTCGAGCAGCAGCGAAGCGCGCTGGGAGTGCTGGGGGTCAACCTCGTTCACGCGGCGTTTCACCAGAAGGCCGAAGCAGGGCCCTTCCTCGCCGCTGTCTTCGAGGGCCTCTCCACCGAGCGTCTGGAGATCGATGTGGTCGAGCTCGGTGGTCCCTTCTTCGGGGGTCAGGACGGCCGGCTCTGGTCCCTGGAGGCGCTCCGGGGCGGCATGGCTCTGGCAGTCGTCTTCGACCGCACCGGCCGTCCGGAGCAACCGTCGACCCTGCTGCGAAAGCGCAACCTCCTCGTGGAGGATCAGGCCTCGGCTCGACAGCTCGTCGAGGCACGAACGCTCGTCTCCGCCGCATTCGCCCGGCTGCATCAGGAGAGTGCCGGGCAGGAGCCGATGGTGCTCCTGGATGCCCGCCTCGATCAGCTGACCTCTCCGGCCAGTCCCGAGTCGCTGGGGGAGCGCCTCGGTCAGCTGACCGCCCGCGCTCCCGTCATCATCACGGATCAGCGCGAGCTCCACCCGGTGGTCGGGTACCTGCGGCGTCACACCTCCGGTTCCATCCGGATGGTGACCGACGTCGCGACCTTCGCTCGTCTGCTCTCGGGCTCGTACGCGACTCTTCCGGGGACGTTGCTGGAGAGCCTCGGGAAGCTGCTGGTGGAGGACGTCCGGCTCTACATCTATCCTCTCCCGATGGAGGCATTTCAGCGGACACGAGACCAGAGCCCGCGGGTCGGCGCCTCCCCCTCCGGCGCGAACGTGACCCTCGACGACCTCCGCTGCGAGCCTCCGCTCGACCATCTGCTCCAGTATCTCCGCGGAGCGAACTGGCTCGCGCCGCTGGCCCTTCCCTGACCCGCCCGGTCGCGGGCCCTCTAGTTCCCGGGTGGAAGCGCCGCGAGGATCGCCGTGGCGATCGTCTCGGCCCCGCGCGGCCCGGGATGAAAGTCCCCGTTCAGGAGCTGGTCCGGTGGGAGATCCACCAGGATGAAGGGAAGCTCTTGGTTCACGAACAGCGCGCGGAGGATCCAGGCCCGTTCCTGTTCACCGAGCGGCCGCATCGCACCATGGATGGGGACCACGAACAGCGGTATCGCTCCGCGGGCCCGTGCCCGCATGCTCGTTTCTCGGAGGATCGCCGAGGTCAGGGTCAGTGTCCGGTCGATCGCCCGATCGCCGACGTAAGGCAGCTCGTTCGAGAGCAGCCTCCGAATGAAGAGCCGTGACAGGAAGTCACTCGCCGCCGGCACGAGCTCGAGCTCGCCGGTCGGCCTCAGGACCAGCCGCGGCCTGTCGTCGTGCAGGTTCCGGCCGAGCTGCAACGGGATGAACATCGTGACGGTCGCCACCAGCCGCTCGAACCGTGGCATCGCGTCGCTGAGGCGCAGATAGGCCTGGTCGGTTCCGTAAGCCGCCCCGGAGAGGTTCACACATTGTACCCCCCGGCGTTCCGCGATCAGCGCGGGGTAAGTCTCGGCGTAGTCCAATCCGTAGCCGAGAGCGATCGACTCTCCGGTGAAGAGGATGGTGGGACGTGCCGGGTCCGGTTCGTCGTCCTGCTTCCGGACCCGGATGCCCTCCCGGTTGAACGCCACGACGACGTCTCGTCCAGAGACACCCGCGGTGGTGGTCGAGGACGGTTTCCCGGTCCAGCCGTAGCGTGGATGGGGAGCGCCGTAGGGATACACCGTCCGTCCCCTCAGAACCCTTGGCGGCATCCAGCGCAGGAGGGCTTCCACGGTCGCGACGGACGCGACCACTGCCAGCAGAACCGGCACGGCAGTCCGCGCCAGGCCAGCGAGTGTAATCTTCGAAGCACTCGCGATGAGCGTGGACCTCAGCCTGAGCACCACCAGAGCCGCGAGAATGAACAACCCGCGGACTCCGGCCTTCCACGCTTCGTTGCTGCCTGGGGGCCCATTCAGCAGGATGACATGCCGATTGATCCACTGCCGATCGATCCGATACGCGGCCACCAGAAGGACGATGACGAGGGCGACGACCAGAAGCTCGACCACGACCCTGCGGGTGCGTGACGCAGAATCAGATGGTGCGAGCATCGAATGACCCTCTACGCGAGCTCAACGGCGAGCCTCCGAAGGAAGTGCCGCCAGGATCGCCTTGGCGATCGTCTCGGCGCCGCGCGGTCCAGGATGAGAGTCCCTCTGGAGCTGATCTGGCGGAATGTCCACCAGGATGAACGGGAGTCCCTGCTGCACGAACAACTCCTGGATGATCCAGGCCTCCGGGTGCTCGTCGAGCGGCCGCTTCGGGCCGTTGCTGAGGATCACGAAGAGGGGTGTCGCTCCGCGAGCCCGGGTCCGGGCGCTCGTTTCGCGGAGGATCGCCGAGGTCAGCGCCAGTGTCCGCTCGATCGCCTCGTCCCCGAGATAGGGCAGCTCGTTCCAGAGCAACCTCCGGATTCTCAGCCGTGACAGGAAGTCAGCCGCCGCCGGCACGAGCTCGAGCTCACCGGTCGGGCCCAGAACCAGCCGTGGCTTGTCGTCCTGCAGGTTCCGGCTGAGCTGCACCGGAAGGAATACGGTCACCGTGGCCACCAGACGCCGAAAGCGAGGCATGGCGTCGATGAGGCGCAGGTAGGCCTGGTCGCTCGCGTACGCGTTGGCGGCGACGTTCACGCACTGGACTCCGCGGCGCGCGGCAATCAGCGCAGGGTAGGTCTCGGCCTGGTCCAATCCCAGGCCGAGGGCCATCGACTCTCCCGTGAAGAGGATCGTGGGAAGGGCTGGGGCAGGCTCGTCTTCCTGCTTCTGAACGCGATAGCCCTCTCGATTGAATGCCCAGTGGATGTCCCGCCCGAGAGCCTGTTCGGTGATCGTCGAGGATGGTTGCGGGATCCACCCGTAGCGTGGATCGGCGACCCCCCGCTGCTGGTAGACCGCCCGTCCCTTCCGAACACCCGCCTGCACCCAGCCCACGAGGGCTTCCACGGTCACGGCGGACGCGGCGATCGCCAGCAGAACGGGAACGGCCCTGCGCGCCAGCCTGGCGAGTGAGCCCTTCGACACGAGGGAGATGAGAGCCGGCCGCAGCCCGAGCACCACCAGAACCACCAGGAGAACGAGCAAGCCGCGGCCACGGCTGCTCCACACGTCGGCGTCGCGCGGGGGCCAGACGTTCAGCAGTGTGACATGTCGAGAAATCCACTGCCGATCGATCCGATAGGCCACCACGATGAGGGCGGCGACGAGGGCAACCGCCAGCATCTCGGCAACGAGGTAGCGGGCGCGTGTCGCGGGATTGAGAGGCGAAAACATCGTTGACCCAATATCCACGAAAGAAGAACCCGGCCCGCATCCGGCCCTCGCGATTCGATCGGTTGTTACGCCCCATTCACAGCTGGGTCTGGGACGATCCTCGCCGCCGGGCGCGCAAGCTTCTCCGCTTCGCAGAGACCGAGGCCGATGGTGGTCGCGACCTGTGCCGCGCGGCCGAGCTCACCAGCGATGCCTTGCTGAGGCGGTTGTACCTGCGCCACGCCTCGGATGAGCAGCGGCATGCCGATCTCTTTCGAAAGCGCGGGCGAGCCTTGATCCGGAGCCTCCCCCGAGGCGCGGAGACGAGCTTCGAGGCCAACTGGTTCGCCCCCGGAGAACGCGGGCTCGACGATGTTCGCGTGGACGGCGAGAACGATGCCTCGTTGCTCGCCTTTCTCCATCTCTCGGAGAAGGCCGCGGCCGGTCGCTTCACGCTCTACCAGGAAGTCCTGGGTGAGGACCCGGAGACGCAGGCCGTCTTCCGCACCATTCTCCGAGACGAGGTCTTCCACATGACCTACACGCATCAGCAGCTCACCAGGGTCGCTCCGCGGAAGTGGAGCGCGGATCTGTGGAAGGGACGAATGGGCAGGCTATGGAAGGCCTACCTCCGCGTCGCAGCGGCCGTGGCGGGTCTGCTGGGGACGCTGATGCTCCTCCTCCAGTACGCGCTGTTCCTTCCTCCATTCGCCTGGCTGGCCAAGCGGAAAGCTCGACGCGAGCCGGAGGGTTGGTTCCCGCCGCGCCGAGGGACGCCGATCAGGAGTCAGTACTGATGAACATTCTCGGAATCTCGGCCCACTATCACGACTCGGCGGCCGCCCTGCTGATCGACGGAGTTCCCGTCTGTGCCGTCCAGGAGGAGCGCCTCTCGCGGCGAAAGAACGACGCCGGGTTTCCATTGGCGGCGATCGAGTGGTGCCTCGAACGTGGTGAGCTCGAGCCCGATCAGCTCGATGCGATCGTCTTCTACGAGAAGCCCATGCTGAAGTTCGAGCGGATCCTCTCCAGCATCCTGCGGGCCTTCCCCCGCTCCTGGCGCAGCTTCCCCCAGGCGATGAAGAATTCGCTCGGGGAGAAGCTCTGGGTGAAGGGAATCATCGCCTCCCACCTGAGCGTGCCGGGCCGGAAGATCTTCTTCACCGAGCACCATCAATCGCATGCGGCCGCGGCGTTCTTGACCGCCCCGACCCGCCGGGCCGCGATCTTGACCGCTGACGGAGTCGGCGAGTGGGCAACGCTCACCGTCGGTCTTGGCCAGCGGAGTCCTGGAGGCCAGTCTGAGCTGCGGCTCCTGCGGGAGATTCACTTTCCCCACTCCCTCGGAATGCTCTACTCGACCTTCACCGCCTACCTCGGGTTTCCGGTGAACGAGGGGGAGTACAAGGTGATGGGCCTCGCCGCATACGGCGAGCCCACCTTCGAGGCCCAGGTTCGCAAGCTCATCCGTCCCACCCGGGATGGGGCATTCCGGCTCGACCTCGACCATTTCGAGTTTCACACCACCGCGGCCCGCTCGTTCTCCTCGCGTTTCCTCGACGCGTTCGGGCCGGCGCGCGACCCGTACGAGCCCATCGACCTGGAGCACCCGGAGGGGAAGCGATTCGCGGACATCGCGGCCAGCATCCAGAAGGTCCTGGAGGAGGAGATGGTGCGCCTGGCCAGCGCGCTCCGACGGGAGACGGGCTGCACCGACCTCTGTCTCGGAGGGGGAGTGGCACTCAACGGCTGCGCCAACGCCCGGATCCTCCGGGAGGCCGGGTTCGACCGCGTCTTCATCCCCTCCGCTCCCGGAGACGCGGGCTGCGCACTGGGAGCGGCGCTCTGGGCCGATCGAATCGGATTCGGCCAGCCGGATCGTGCAGTTCCCGACCATCCCTACTGGGGGCCCACGGTGGACGATGCGGAGCTGGCACGGGTGGCGGTCGAGGACGGCCTCCCGATCCACCAGCTCGACGGAACCGGTGCACTGGTCGAGCGAGTGGCGGACGAGCTGGCCAGCGGCCACATCGTGGGGTGGATGCAGGGCGGGTCCGAGTTCGGTCCGAGGGCCCTCGGCAATCGCAGCATCCTCGCCGCTCCTGGCCCGGTGGAGATGCGCGACCGGGTGAATCGCAGCATCAAGTTCCGCGAGGAGTTCCGGCCGTTCGCTCCGGCGGTGCCGCTGGAGGTGGCCGACCGATACTTCGAGCTGCCACCGGGCGGGGCCCGGCTCGCTCGCACGATGTCGGGCGTCTTCCCGGTGCGTCCGGCGTGGAGAGAGAAGCTGGCGGCGGTCACCCATGTCGATGGGACCGCGAGGCTGCAGGCTGTCCCCCGCGAGATGGCTCCGCTGTTCCACGCCTTGCTCCAGGCATACGGGGCGCGGACGGGTCTCCCGGTGCTGCTGAACACGTCCTTCAACCTGGCCGGTGAACCGATCGTGAACCGGGCAACGGAGGGGTATTCGACCTTCCGCCGCTGCGGCATCGACGTTCTGGTGGCCGGGCAATGCCTGGTGTCGAAGGCGCAGCCCGCCTGGGCGCGCCCGGAGGTCGCATGATCAAGAAACGCGGAAGGATGCGGCGCGGGATGACGGTCTTCGCGAACGCCATCCCCTCGATTGGCGAGTTCGCAGCCGGGTTGTGGCGGAGCGACAGCGGCAAGAAGTGGATGATCCCGCTGGTGGTCTTCCTCTGCATCACCGGGCTCCTGCTGATCCTGGCGGCCACCGTGCAGGCACTGGCGCCGTTCATCTACGCGGTGTTCTGAATGCAGCCGTCGAGCCTTGTCGCGCTGCTGGCCTGCCCTGCCTGCTCGGGCCCGCTGGAGCAGCTGGCGTGCACCCGCTGCGGGGCGCGCTACCGGAGTCCCGGCGGGATTCCCGACCTCCGGCTTCCGTCGGATTCGCGGACCGAGGTGGTGCGCGAGTTCTACTCGGCCGCTCCGTTCCCGGCTTACCCACCCCGTGAGACGCTGGTCAGCCTGCGCGAGCGCGGCCGGCGAAGCGAGTTCACCCGGCTCCTCGATGAGGCGATTCCGCCCGGGGCCCGGGTGCTCGAGCTGGGATGCGGAACCGGGCAGCTGAGCCTCTTTCTGGCCACTGCCGATCGACTGGTCATCGGCGCGGACCTGGCCAGGGCGTCGCTGGAGCTGGCAGCCGAGGCGGCGAGGCGGTTCGGCGTGGAAGGGGTGCTCTTCGTGGAGACCGACCTCCGCAGACCCGGGGTCCAGGCCGGGGCGTTCGATGTGGTGGTCTGCACCGGAGTCCTCCACCATACGCCGGACCCCCGAGGCTCCTTCCGGACCGTGGCTCGCCTGGTGAAGCCGGACGGATACGTGGTCCTGGGCCTCTACAACGCCGCCGCCCGCCTGCCACACCGGCTTCGGCGTGGCGTCGCCCGTCTGAGCGGATTCCGGATCATTCCCCTCGACCCGATACTCCGGGAGCGGCGCTCGGAGCCGGCACGAAAGGCCGCCTGGCTACGAGATCAGTACCAGCACCCCGAGGAGCACCGGCACACGCTGCGCGAGGTGAAGCGCTGGTTCCAGGAGAACGAGATCGACTACGTGCGCGCGTATCCGAGCACGCTCATGGGCTCTGAAGAGACCGTGGGGCCGAGCCTCTTCAGCCCCGCCCCGGACGACTGGGCGCTCGAGTCGTTCCTCGCGCAGCTCTCCTGGATGCGTACCCTCGCGGTGGAAGGCGGCCTCTTCGTGACGATCGGGCAGAGGCGACCGCGCCACGGCGACGACCAGTTCCCTTGAGGCTGAAGCCCGTTGCCCTTCAGACGGCCCGGGGGTGGCCGCACTCTCCGGTCGCGCACTCGAGCCCGGCCCGATCCCAGTGGCCCAGCTCCGCCGCGGCCTCGTAGGTGCTCCGGAGGAACTCCATCAGGGCGGCGCGCGGATCCCGGGCCCCACGGACCGCCTCGTAGGGAAGGAGGAACTCGCCGAGCTTCGGATGGAAGTACGCCTGCGGGGGACCGACCTTCGCCTGGGCGAATCCCTCCGGTGAGGGGTAGGCGTAGGAGTAGAACGCTGCATCGTCGACACCGCCGCCTCCCGGCCAGAATCCCGCGGAGGACACCTCGTGGCTGTAGGCCTCGCGCGTCACCGCGTCGGGCAGGCCCGGGACGCCTCCGCGGTGCCGGGGAGCCGTTCGCCCCGAGAAGCGGGTCACCGCGAGGTCGAAGCTTCCCCAGAAGAGGTGCACCGGGCTCGCCTTGCCGAGGAACGACGTCCGGAACTCCTTGAGGACGCGGTCGACCTGCACCAGCGCCTCGAAGAACCGGTTCACCGCGCCGGCGTCGTACGGGCGTGGCGCGTGGTCCTGGGGAAAGGGGATGGCGCCGGCGATCTCGTTCGGATGTGGATCGAGCTCGGGCGTGCCTCCGAGGGAGCGGATGAGCTCGAGCGTGCGCCGGTGGAAGTCGGCCACCGTGCCCGGCCCGAGCGGGAAGCGGGCCGAGCGGCCATTCGAGGCGCGTCCCACCACCGCGTGGTGGACCAGGTCGAGCTCGAGGTCGATCGCTCCCGGGCCGTCGGGCACCGCGCTCGTGGTCAGCCCTGAGGCGGTGACGTACAGCGTGGCGTGCCAGGAATGGTTCTGCCACGGGGTACGGGCCAGCCGGTACTTGCCGACGACCTGGGTGTAGAGCTGGAGCGCCGCGCACGTCTCGCGCCAGCCGGCGAACGGGATCTCGGGCCAGGTGCTGGACATGGCGCGCAGCATCTCTCCGGCCGGCCCGGTCCACCAGGCCGCCCTGCCGGGGACCGCCCCTGCCCCGCCCGGCGAGTCAGGCGGCGCGGGTCCAGCGGAGGGTTCGCACGATCGGCGTCCGGGCGCTCGCAAGAGCGCCGCGCCCTGCGCTACCGGGTCACGTCGACGTTGTACGTGCCGGCCGGAGAGGTCGCGGTCCCGGTGATGTGCGTCGTCCCGGCCTTCCGGTTCACGCCGCCGTCCGACGCGGCCTCGAGCTGTCCGGCGAAGGTGAGCGCGAGCGAGACCTGACCGCCGAGCTCACCGGACATCATGAAGGATCCGTTGAGAGCGCCTTCGAGCGTTCCGGTGGGGATGCTCTTCAGCATCATGCTCAGAGCGGGCAGCGCAGCCGCGTCGGTGTTGTACTTGACCTTTCCGTCGTCCGAGTAGTTCGACAGAGCGTCGAACAGACGCATGCCCTTGTTGGCGGAGGTGCCCTGGTCGACCTGACCGGTCACGGTGATGGTTCCCGAGACGCCGCCATCCGTGCTCTGGGGATCGATGTTGGCGCTCGACGCCGCATTGAACCCAGCGAACCCGAGGCTGATGGCTCTGTCCACCGAGGTGTCGAGACCCATGTACGCCTTCCGGGCGTCCTCTTCGGAGCTGACGCCGCCTCCGCAGGCGGCGAAGGCGGAGAGGACCGCAAGAGCGGCGAGAGCGAGGATCGGAGCTGAACGCATTGCTCCGAAGTGTATGTGCCCCCTTTCTGGCCTCACAAGAATCGGGAAGTCCCTCACCCCGCTGCCGGATCTCGTGAAAGGCGCGACCAGGACCGCACGCCGACCACATGCGCGCACGTCGAGGTCAGAGTGAACTGCGGCCCGCCGAGCGGCTCACAGCGCGCGGCGCCGGAAGTCGACCAGCCAGCGCTCGAGGTGTTCCGTATCCGGGCTCTCCTCCGGGAGCGGGCTCTCCCTCAGGGCGCGCTCGAGGAGCCCAAAGACCTCGCCGACGCGGTTCGCCCACTTCTCGCGGAGCATCTGCGGGAGCTCGGTCCGCTCGCCCCGTCGCTTCTGCTCCACCAGCGCCGCGGCCTCGCCGAGGCCATACCGGTCGAGGAGACGGGTGACGTCGGTGACGATCTCCTTTTCCCGAAGAACGTGAATCCCGGTCAGGGCGGTTCGGAGCACGTATAGGAGCTTCTTCGCTGACGCCCGGTCGCCGCGCTCCCACTCCTGGTGCTGCTGCGTGGCAAAGCCCAGGTAGTGCCGGTGCAGCCGGCGCGAGAGCGAGGCCCGCACGAGCGGCTGTAGCTCCTCCGCCTCGGGGGTCGACAACACCAGATAGCCGGAGAGGAAGCGTTCGACGTAGTTGCCGTTGCCCTTCAGCACTCCGCGGAGCACGTGCCCGAGCTCGTTCGAGCTGTAGTCCACCTCGACGCCATCCAGAACTTCGAGCCGCTCGGCGGTTGTCGGAGAGGCCGGGAAGCCGAGGAAACGCTCAGCGGGGTCGATGTGGACTGCCTTCAGGTCGAGGTCCGAGTCAGGGGACGGAAAGCCATATGCGTGTGCGCCGGAGAGCGAAACCAGCAGGTGGCGGCGGCGCCCCTCCTCTTCCGTCAGGACTCGCTGGGCGATGGCTGATTGGGTAGCGGTGAGAGAACGCCGAACGTCGGGGGTCACCGGCTCTCCTCCATTCGAGGCAATGGAGGCGATGGAGCATCGCGTCCGAGCGAACCCGGTCGCGCATGAACGTGGCGAGCGGCGACTTCCTCGGCGATGCGGCGCAGCAGCGCGTCGGCAGCGCCGAAGTCCGGTTGTTCAGGAAGCGCGCTCGCGTCGCGCGCGACCTCGAGGTGATTCGAGAGCACCTCGGCCTCGGCGAGCACCTCCTCCAGAGGGACTGCGCCCTGCTTGATCGCCAGCAGCCGCTCGCGGATGGCCCCGGTCACCTCGAAGGTCGGTCGCCCTTCCTTGAGCCACCCGATGGCCAGGTGCACGAGTCGGAGAAGGTTGTAGGCGTTCTTCGGCCGGAGCTCTCGTGCCTCCGGTGGCCGCCGTCCGCCGGCCCGTGCGTACTCCACCAGCGACTGGAAGTCGTTGGCCGCGATCAACCCCTGATCGGCGAGCGACCGGTACAGCTGCTTGATGTAGGTCTTCGCCTGCAGCACCGCGTCCGCCTCCGAGGCGGCGCTCCGGGGTGAAATCCGGGAGAGACGCCGCGCGACCTCGTCCAGGTCGAGGTCCGGCGACTCCTCGAGCCAGGCGAGCACCCGATCCCGATGCTCGGCCAGACGCTGTGTGGCCGACAGCTTGTCCAGCTGGCTCAGCGCATACCGGCCGAAGCTCCCGAACATCAGCTTCGAGACGAAGCTGTCTCGGGCCTCCAGGAGCCACTCGCCGATGACGTCGGTTGGTCGGGCCGACGGGACGAAGAGGAGCTCGAGCGTGTTCGGGTCCGCGCGAAGAGCCTGCTCGACCAGCTTCCGCACTTCCCAGAAGGTCTGGCTCCCGTCCGCGCTCACCAAATCCAGCGGGGGGCTCACCAGTCCCGCCGTCCAGAGGAAGGGAAGAGCGAAAGCACCGCGGAGATCCACGTCCGACCCCTCGTCCGAGAGGCCCCAGGCCCTGCTCCCCACGACAGCATCGAGGACGACGCAGGGCCGCAACGCCTGCCACGCAGCCTCACGCCGGTAGGCGAACTCGAGCTGTCCGGCCTTCCGGGGCGCGAGCTCGTTGCGCGCATACCAGAGCTCCCCCACTCCGGTGATGAGCACGTCGAAACCACCGTCGCGCTCACGCACCACGCGGCCGACCAGACCCTGAGGGACTCTCCGCCCGAGTGCCGTCCGCTCGACCCGGGTGGTCACCTCCGTCCCGTGCGGGAGCGGGACGAGCAGCGGGTCCAGCTGCCCGAGGCCACCGAGCCGCTTGCTCATGCGGACTCACCCCGTGGCGTCTCGGTTCGCGGCGGCACGTCTCGACGATAGACTGCGCGTCCAGTGCGACGCACCCTGGCGCTCCCCGTCCTGTCCGCCGCCTGCGCCGGCGATCCGCCACCGCCGCCCCCCTCCACCGCAACCGCGGTCCTCGCTCCGCGTCCAGAGGTGCTCGCCGCCGGCACCGGAGCCATGACTCCGCTGGCGATGGCGCTGGCCCGCGAGGCCTCCGCCGTAACCGGGCTCGGCGTCCAGGTCGAGCCCAGCATCGGCTCGGGAGGTGGCATCGCTGCGACCCGCGACGGTGCCATCGACCTCGGCCTCGTCTCCCGCCCGCTGCGACCTGAAGAGGCCACCGGCCTGGAGCGCGTCGACCTCTCATGCGGAAGCTCGGGGTGCACGACGCGCAGGCGCTGGCGCGCTTCGCGGTGCGACGCGGATTGCTCTGAGCCTTGTCGGCGGCGCGCCCGCGCGTCGTCGCGGCTCGGGTGTCCACCCGATTGTCAGCGTGCCACAGAGTCCCGGACGATCTCGGGTGGTGTCATCCACTGGAGGGGAACCCCTGAAGCTGCTCACACCGCTCGCTGCCCTCGCCGCGCTCGCCCTCGGCTCGCCCGCCCTCGCCCAGGAGGCGGGGGGCTACTCCGCAGGCCAGGGACTCGGCTCACCGGATTACCAGACGACCGTCAACGCGCCTCGGGTGAAGTCGCCCGTCTACACCCAGGATCGCGTCTTCGGCGTGAGCCGCTTCTGGAAGCTCGATCCCGGTCGCTACGAGGTGAACGTCTGGTGGGACGAGAAGTTCAGGCGGGACGAGCCGAACGAGTCGGTGCTGAAGCTGGAGATCGAGATCGGCCTCACCCCCCACATCCAGCTCGACGTCTACCAGAACTTCTCCCTCTCCGAGGGACAGTTCGACATCGAGGGCAACCAGATCGAGCTGCGGTACGCGTTCGCTGCTCAGTACAACGAGATTCCCTGGAACCCGGTGCTCTACCTCGAGTGGCACCCGCGGAAGCAGGCCCAGGACCGCGCCGAGATCCGGCTCCTCATGGGAGGCGATCTGCCGGCCGCGGGGCTGTGGGCGGCGAACGTCTTCGCCGAGGGCAACGTGACGTACTTCAACGCCTCTTACGCCGAGGGCTTCGACGGCGAGTTCGGCGTGACGGCCTCCGTCAGCTTCCCCGTGGCCGGCGACTGGCTCCGCCTCGGCGCGGAGGTTCAGGGAGGGGTCGACCAGCATGGCAGCCCCCGCTTCTACGCCTCGGGCCTCGCCGGACCGAACGTGCTCCTCGCCTACCGGCCGGCGAACCTCAAGCTCACCGCCACCGCGCTGTTCGGCATCTTCCCCGAGGACCCGCTGTGCCGACTGTTCGTGATCGCCGGCTGGCAGTTTTGAAGCGTTGCGCGCCGGCCGCTCCGGCGTGATTCAACGGGTTGGAGGAGGACCACCGTGCCCGACCCCAAGCCCGACCCGAAGCGGCCTGCCCCCCAGCGCCACGTCCACCAGGACGAGGAAGTCGAGGAGGCCTCCGAGGAGTCGTTCCCGGCCAGCGACCCGCCAGGGTGGACCCCGGCCGCGCCGGGCACCGACTTCCCTCCGCCCGACCCGCGCCCGAAGCCTCCAGGTCGCTGAGCCCCGGGCGCCGGGGCGCCTGAAAAGCCGTCGTGGGCGCTGACACCCCGGCGGGCTCCCCGATACTTTCGGCACGCGGTAGCGCGTTCCACGTGCAGAAAGGATCGCTCGGACGAGACACGCGGCCGGCCGTCCGACTCTCTTCCGGAACCCTGGCGCGCGGCGCGACGTCCGCGTGGGTGTGGGGTGGCTGAAGGTGCGACATCGGTGTTGCGGCGCGGCGCGAGCTTTCCGCCGGCCGTGAAGTCGATTCCTTGGGGACTTCCGGGGTTCCGCTAGACTCGCGGGTCCATGAAGTTCACTCCCCTCGACATCCGGCAGAAGCGCTTCGAGACCTCCTTCCGCGGCTACGCCGCCCGCGACGTCCAGGGCTTCCTGGAGCTCCTGGCCGCGGAGTTCGAGGACGTGGTCAAGGAGAACATCGCGCTGAAGGATGAGCTCAAGCGCACCCAGGTGGAGCTGGAGCGGAAGCTCGAGGCGGAGCGCGCCCTCCAGCAGACGCTGGTCACCGCTCAGCGCGTCTCGGAGGACCTCCGCGACGCGGCGAAGAAGGAAGCGGAGATCGTCGTCGCCGAGGCCGAGCTCCAGTCGGAGAAGATCGTCCACGCCGCGCACCAGAAGCTGGTCCAGGTTGTGGACGACATCAACGAGCTGAAGCGCCAGCGCTCGCGATTCGAGGCCGAGCTGCGCTCGCTCGTCTCCGGCCATCTGAAGCTGCTGGAGGCGGTCGCCGCCCCTGACGCCGAGGCGCCGGTCCGGGTGGACGACAACGTGTCCTTCCTGGCTCCGAAGAAGGCGGGCACGCCGTAGCGGACGTCGTCCGGGAGGTCCCCGGCGCGGTCGAGCTGTCGGTCCGGGCGAAGCCGCGCGCTTCCAGGCCGGGCATCGGAGCAGTTCGCGAGGGCGCGCTCGAGGTCCGGGTCAGCGCCCCGCCGGTGGAAGGCGCCGCGAACGAGGCCATCCTCGAGCTGCTCGCCGGCGTCCTCGACCTGCCTCGCCGCTCAGTCACCCTGGTCTCGGGCGAACACGGACGGATGAAACGGGTCCGCATCGAGGGGCTGACGCATGACGAGGTACGCGCCCGGCTCCAGCTCCCGAGGTAGCCCGCGCAACGCGGGTGACATGTCCGCGCCGGCGAGCCGCTAGGCGGCGAGGCCGACCGGAATCTTGAACTCGAACCGGGTGCCCTTCCCTGGCTCGCTCTCGACCTTCACCGTTCCGCCGTGCTCGTCGGCGATCTGCTTCACGATCGAGAGGCCCAGACCCGTCCCCTCGGGCCGACCGGCGGTGGCGAAGGGGTCGAAGACCCGGTCGGCTATCTCCGGGGGGAGCCCCGGGCCGTCGTCCTCGAAGCGGAGCACGAGGTCGTCCTGCTCGCGGTCGATGCTGAACAGGAAGTGCCCCCCGGTGGGCATGGCCTCCACCGCGTTGCGCGCAAGGTTGAACACCACCCGCCGCAGCTTGCCCTCGTCGAAGCGGGCCGGCCCGGTGTATCGCGGGACGACCGACAGACGGACCGGGCTCTTCTTGAACTCCTGGCGGAGGTAAGCCTCGGTCTCGCTGGCGAACTTCTGGAGGTAGACCTTCCGGATCAGCAGCTCGCGCTCGCCCCGGGCGAAGGCCAGCGTCTCCCGCATCATCGCGTTCAGGTGCTCGAATTGCTTGTCCACCACCCCCGCGTACTGGAGGCGCTGCTGCTCGTCCGGCTCGGTGGCCATCAGCTCGGTGTAGCCGCTGATGACGGTGAGGGGAGTGCGGAAGTCGTGGACCACGCCGGAGAGCATCTGGCCGATGGCCGCCAGCCGCTCGCGCTGCTCGGCCTCGTCGCGGTTGCGGCGGACCTTGATCGACCGGCCGGCCTGCCCGGCGATCAGCGTGGCCAGCCGCTCGTCGCTCTCGGTGAAGCCGGAGGGCTTGTTGAGCAGCGCCAGGGCGCCCACCACTCCCTCCTCCACGGTGATCGGCACCGAGAGCACGGAGTCGGCGCGCACGTCGAGGCGGGCGGGGATGCTCGGGTCGTGCGAAGGGTGATCCGCCGCGCGCGGCACCCGCACCGTCTCTCCGGTGCGAGCCACGTACCCGACGATGCCCTGCACCGGCTTCAGCTTCACCGTGACCAGGGACTCGGCGTTCTCCCCCACCACGCTCTTGAAGTAGAGCACGCCCTGCGACTCGCCCGGGTCCACCAGGAAGATGGCCGCCGCGGTGGCCCCCAGGGTGGGTGCCACACGGGCGAGGAGGGCGTCCATCAGGTCGGACTGCTTCTCTGCCGAGGAGACCGCCTTCTCGGTCTCGAAGAGGAGGTCCAGGTCCTTGAGCGCGTTGGAGAGGTCCGACTTCGCCTTGCGCAGCGCCTCGTTCTGGGCCCGCAGCTCCTCGTAGAGCAGCACGTTGTCCAGGACCGCGGCGATCTGCGTGGCGACCGCCTCCACCAGGGCCAGGTCCTCGGCGCTGAAGACGTTGGTCTTCCGGTTCAGCACCTCCACCACTCCGAGGATCCGCCCGCTCACGTGCTTGAGCGGCACCGCGATCATCGACTTGGTGACGAACCCGCTCATCCGGTCGATGTTGGGGTGGAAGTGCGAGTCGGTGTACGCGTCACCGAGGAGCAGGCTCTGCCCGGTGGCCATGACGTGCCCGGCGATCCCCGTGCCGAGCGGCAGCCGGATCTCGTCCAGCTGCCCGCCGCCGCGCAGCACCCGGCTCCACAGCTCCTGCTTCTCGGCGTCGAGCATGAAGAGCGTCGCCGCCTCGGCCTGCAGCAGCGAGCTCAACCGGTCCATCACCGTGCGGAGCAGCGCGTCGACGTCACGGACGGACGACAGGAGCGTCGCGATCTCCAGCACGGCGCTGAAGCGCTCCGCCTGGCGGAGCACCGCCGACTCGAGCTCCTGGAGCTTGTCGGTCAGGCCGCTGAGCAGCCCGGCCGGGCTGACGGGCTCGGCCGCCTTGACTCGATCCGTCATCCGTTCGTCCGGGGGTGAGACTCTACACCAGGAGCGGAGGACAGGCCCCCCGGGTGAACGGTGACCGGGCGGACAGTGTCCGGAAACGCGGGTCAGCGCCCATGCTCCCTCCGGTCAGTGCGCCTCCGCCCAGCTCTGGCCGAGGCCCACCTCGACCTCCAGCGGAACCCGGAGCTGAGCCACGCCCATCATCGAGCTGCGGGCCAAGTCCACCGCACGCTCGACCTCGTCGTCCGGCGCCTCGAACAGCAGCTCGTCATGAACCTGGAGGAGCATCCGCGTGCGCAGGCCGGTCTCCTGGAGGCGATGGTCGATGCGGAGCATGGCCATCTTGATCAGGTCGGCAGCGGTGCCCTGGATGGGCATGTTGATCGCCGCGCGCTCCGCGGCCTGAGCGGTGGCCCAGTTGCTGGAGTGCAGGTCGTCCATCAGCCGGCGGCGGCCGAAGAGCGTCTCCACGCTTCCGGTCCGGCGGGCGCGCTCGACCGTGCTCTCGAGGTAGCGGCGGATGCCGGCGTACCGGGCGAAGTAGCGGTCGATGATCGACGCCGCCTCCTCGTGGGGGATGTCCAGCCGGGTGGAGAGCCCGTGCGGTGAAAGCCCGTAGGCGATCCCGAAGTTGACCATCTTCGCCACCCGGCGCTGGTCGGCGGTCACCTCGCCCGGGCTGACGCCGAACACCTCGGCGGCGGTGCGCTGGTGCACGTCCTCGCGGGCCTGGAAGGCAGCGAGCAGCCCTGGATCCTCCGAGACGTGGGCGAGGATGCGCAGCTCGATCTGGCTGTAGTCGGCGGAGATGAGCTTCCACCCCGCCTCGGCGACGAAGGCCCGGCGGATGGCGCGGCCCACGTCGGTGCGAACCGGGATGTTCTGGAGATTGGGGTCGGAGCTGGAGAGCCGTCCGGTCGCCGTGGCCGCCTGATGGAAGGTGGTGTGGAGGCGGCCGTTGGGTCCCACCAGCGGGACGAGCGCATCGAGGTAGGTGCTCTTGAGCTTGCTGAGCGTCCGGTAGTCGAGCAGAGCGCGCGGCAGCGGGTGCTTCTCCGCCAGCTTCTCCAGCACCTCGGCGTCGGTGGAGGGGCCGGTCTTGCCCTTCTTCAGCACCGGAAGCGCGAGGTCGGTGTACAGCACCTGCGCCAGCTGGGCGTTGCTGTTGACGTTGAACACCCTCCCCGCGAGCCGGTGGAGCTCCTGCTCCTGGGCGAGGCACTGCGCATCGACATCGCGCGACAGCTCGGAGAGGACGCCCAGATCCACCTTCACCCCGTGGCGCTCCATCCGGGTGAGCACCGGCACCAGCGGCAGCTCGAGCTCGCGGGCCAGACCGGTGAGCTTGGCGGACTCGATGTCCCGCCACAGACCGGGCGCCAGCCGCTCCACCGCCTGCGCGCGCTGGCCGAAGGCATCGGCGACCTCCTCGGGAGGCCGGTCCGACAGCCCGCTCCCCGCCCGCCGGGCGGCGGCCACGTCGTAGGGCACGGGCAGCTCGAGGTGGAGCCGCTCGCGGGCCAGGTCCCCCAGGGCGTGCTCGCGGCGCGAGGGGTTGAGCAGGTACGAGAGCAGCTCGACGTCCGCGTCCAGCCCCCGGAGCTCGATCCCCACCCCGAGCAGGAGAAGGGCGAGCGCCTTGACGTCGTGCGCCTCCTTCGGAAGCCGCGGGTCGGCCAGCAGCGGGCCGAGGACCGTCCGCAGGTCGTCGCCCGAGAGCCGGCGCGCTCCCAGCCCGTGATGATCCAGCGAGACGTATGCCGCGGTGTCCCCTGCGGCGATGCCCAGCCCCACGAGGGGTGCGGTCGCCGGTGGCCCGTCGTGGGCGGGCACCAGTGCCATCCGCCCGTGAGTCCGGATGGCATCCGCCAGCCCCAGCAGGGCCTCCCGGTCCGCGACGACCATCGTCCTTCCCATCGGCCGGGCGGCGGCGGCGTCCGGGGCAGGCGGCATCTCTTGAAGGAGCTTGTAGAACTCGAGCTCGGTGAACAGCGCCCGAGCCCTCTCGCCGTCGATGGGCTGGCGAATGAAGCGGCTCGCGTCGGTCTCCACCGGGAGGTCGGTGCGGAAGGTCACCAGCGTCTTCGCCCGGCGCACGCTCTCCCGGTGGTTCTCGAGCGCCTCGCGGATCCTCGGCTTCTTCACCTCGTCCAGCCGCGCGAGCACGGCCTCCACGCTCCCGAACTGCTGGATGAGCTCGGACGCGGTCTTGGGCCCGATGCCCGGCACCTTGGGCACGTTGTCGATCGGGTCTCCCACCAGGGCCAGGTAGTCGCACATCTGCCCGGGCTCGATGCCCAGCCGCTCCTTGACCTCGCGGGGGCCGGTGTGCCGGTCGAGCATCGGGTCGTAGAGGCTGACCCGGTCGTCCACCAGCTGCATGAAGTCCTTGTCCCCGGTGACGATCTGCACGTCGAAGCCCTGCTGCTTGGCGGCCAGGGCCAGGGTGCCGATGACGTCGTCCGCCTCCCAGCCGGCGTACTCGAGCACCGGGACGCGGAGCGTGTCGACGACCTGCCGGACGAGCTCGAACTGGTGCGGGAGGTCCGGAGGCGGCCCCTCGCGGTTCGCCTTGTAGGTGGGGTCGATCTCCTGACGGCCGGTGCGGCTCTCCTTGTCGAAGGCCAGCGCCACGTGGGTCGGCTTCATCTCCCGGAGCGTCTTGAGGAGCATCCGGGTGAAGCCGTAGACGGCGTTGGTCGGCACGCCCCGGCTGGTGCTGAGGTTGGTGATGGCGTGGTAGGCGCGGAAGACGAAGCCTGACGCGTCGATGAGCGTCAGGATGGGGCGGGAGCTGGGCATGACCTTCAGCCCAGACCTATACAGCGGAAACCTCCTGGGTGGGTCGGTCTCCGCTCCCCGGCCAGGGAACGACTACCGCAGCACGAGCTTGATCTTCTCGTTGCAGATGAAGAACTCGTCGCCGTCCTCGACCTGCTTGCGCTTGATCCGCTGCTTGTTGAACCAGGTGCCGTTCGAGGAGCCCAGGTCCTCGATGAAGTAGGCGCCCTCGTCACGGACGATGACCGCGTGCTCCCGGCTCACCTTGCCGGAGTTGATGATGAAGTCGCAGTGCTTGCCCCGGCCGATGACGAACCGGTCCTTGGCGATGCGGTCCAGCGCGCCGCTCTCGGCCATCAGGTAGAGCTGGCCCCCGGAGCCGGACCGCTCCTCGTCCTCGGGGAGCTGCCGGTCGAGGATGTCCAGCGGGTCGTCCGGGGTCCCGTCCGGGGCGCCGGTGTCCACCTCCCCGAGGGAGGCCAGGTCGTCGAGATCGCCCTTCCCCAGGACGGGGGTCCCGATGGTCGGCGCCACCGCATCTGCTGCCGGGGCGCTCCGCAGGGGTGGCGTCCGGGGCGCCGCCGCGGCAGCCACCCGGTTGTTCAGGGTGGGCTGGGCCGGGACGGGGGTCTTCAGGCGAGGCGAGACCTCGAGGAAGCCATTCAGCCGGGCGAACATGAAGAGGGCCTGGTTGATGAGCCCGTCCCGCTCGCTCCCCATCTGTCTGGCCATCTCCTCGAACGCTTCCCAGAGGTGGTCCGGGATGGCCACCTTGCGAACGGGGTGTGGCGGGTTGAAGTCGCCCATGGCGCGCACAGGCTCAACGCTAGCACGGTCAGAAGTGGACGCCGATGTCTCCCGCGCTCGCGGCGGTGAAGGTGACGGTGGTGGGAGAGAAGTCCACGATCACGTTGCCCCCCGGATAGAGGACAAAGATGCGGTCTGCCCCCACAACCTGGGGGTAGATGTTGCGCTGGTAGACCGAGAGCGCCCCCGGAAGGTTGAGGCCACCCACCTGGAGGCTGCCGGAGCTGATGGGTACCGACGCCGGGGTGTAGCCGTTCACGAAGCTGAAGATGTACCCCGAGCCGCGGAGCGCGGGCTGGTCACCCTGGGTCAGCACGGGCTCGATGCCCGCGTCGGTCACGGTGGCGATGGGGCTGCTCGGGTCCGGGTTCGGGTACGAGATGGTGTCCTGCATCTGGAAGGAGAGGCCCGTGCTGCTCAGGTCGGCTGCATTGGACCCGGCATCGGCGTCAGGCCGCCAGAAGCGGACGAAGGTCGGCGTCGAGTCCGCACCGACCTCGAAGGTGCTGACTCCCCCCGGCCCGGGAAGGGCGACCCGTCCGAGGAATCCGGACAGGGTGCCGCTCACGGTGAGGGGATGCGGGGCCAGACTGCTGCTCCGGACGGTGTACGTCACCGGAGGCGGGCAGTTGGCGATGGTGGGGACAGTGCCGTCGGAGAGGAGGAGGATGCTGCCCCCGTCCGTGAATCCACCGTCGGGAAGCAGGGTGAGCCCACCGTCGAGCGTCTCGGCCAGCGCGAAGAGATCGCTCTGCAGGAAGAGACCCCCAGGGCCGGGGACCAGCACGCTGCCATTGGGCCCGGCGTCGCGGATCGGGAAGGCGAGCTCGCACTCGGTTCCGGTGTAGTCCACGGGGATCACGAGGTCTCCGGCCTCCACGTAGCCCTGCTCGACCAGGATCCGGCTGTTGATCGAGAGGGGCCAGAGACCGCTCTGGGGGTTCCCCAGTCCGGCGTCGAGGGGCTCGCGGGCGATGCCGGCCACCACGCCTTCGTAGAAGATGGCGACGCTCTCGCTGTAGGGCCAGATACCCTGCTCGATGTTGATCTGCTGGGGCCCGCCCCGGAACGCGGCGGTGGCCCCGTTGTTCAGGACGGGCCTGTCGTCGGTGATCGCGACCCCGCCCGGGGAGAAGTTGATCTGCCGCAGGGTCATCGCGTCGAAGGCGAAGATCTGTGCCGCCGGGATGCTGTTCCCGAAGCCGCTCACGGTGACGAAGCCCAGGAGCCCGTACTGGAGCTCGGCCCCGGTGAGGTAGAGGGCGAGCCCGTTGGCCTGAATGGCGACGTCCTGGATGACTCCCACCGAGCTGGTGTTGAAGCCGACGCCGGTGTTTCCGAAGCGGATGGGGAGCATCCGGTTGGAGTCGCGGACTCCTCCGTCTGCGAAGGTGTTGGGGGCCCGGTAGAACGTGTCCGCGAAGCGAGCGATGAGCGCGGGCGGCCCGGCGTCGAGAATGATGGGAGCCCCGGCGTCGTTGGTGAAGTCGCGCCGGTCGTCGAATCCGTCGATCGCCACCGGATGGAGGACGACCGGGACGGTTCCCCCATCCGCGATGAGCCCCGCATCCGGATTCCCGTACTCCACGAACCGGGACTGGAGAGTCGTGGTCCGGTCGAGGTCCACCGCCAGCACGCCCACGCAGTCGATCTTCCCGGCACAGGAGGCCTCGTCGAGGATCCCGAAGATCCGCGTCCCGGCGTCCATCACCACGTCGGTGATCCCGCCGGTCACCCCGCCGTCTGCGTCGACGACGATGTTGCTCGGGAGACCACCGTCAGGCAGGGGCGCGACGACCAGCCTCACGACGTTGCCGTGGGTCACCAGCCGCTTGAGCGGGAAGCTCTCCGCGACCGTGGTGTCGGAGTTGAAGACCGCGTCCACCGACGACATCAGGCCGTTGGGCTGCGGGGTGACCACTCGGACCCGGCCCTGCTCGGCCAGATTCTCCCGGGGGAACGGGGGGCTGGAGAGAAGCCGGGTGGCGATCACCAGCCGGCGCTCCTCCGGATCCGGCGGCTTCGCCGGATGCTGCACCGTGGGCAGGGCCAGCATCGCAGTCACCACCTCGTCGCGGACGACGTCGAGCGGCTGCAGCACGTACAGAGGAAGCGAGGCCGGGTACTGTCCGCAGGTCCGCGGGTCCACGATGGTGGTGGCGCGGTCGCGCGGCTGGTTGGGCAGGATCAGCTCCCAGAGGGTGCTGTCCGTGCCGTCGAACGTCGCGAAGTAGAGCTGGGCCTGCAGGTCATCGGAGGTCAGGCGCGAGGTCATCGCCGTCACGACCGAGTCCGGGCGCGGGGCGAGCCTCCCGAACTCTCTGAGCTGCTGCGGGCAGTTGACCGCCCCGATGATCGTCACCGCCGAGCTTCCGGCGCCTCGGGCGAACACCCAGTCCCCTTGCAGCGGCTGCCCGAGCGGCCCGTAGCGCGTCGGGGTGGACAGCTCCACCGGCGAGGGCAAGGTGGGGATGGAGAGCGGATTCAGCGGGTTCGGCGCGCGGACGAAGTCGCGCTGGAAACCGGGACGGGGTTCGAGGTCGAGGACCCGCAGCTCGTTGCTCCGCGTGCTGGTGACGAAGAGCAAGGAGCCCGACACGACGGAGGAGTTGGTTCCGCTCATGTTGGTGGGCGGGGGCACGCTGCTCTGGGAGCACGCGAGACCGAAGGCCAGGAGCGAGAGGAGTCTCGTCTTCACGGGGAGGTGTCCACGCAGTTGCGATCGTCGGTGGCCAGCAGGCAGTACTGCTTCGCGCCGATATGCCCGATCAGGTGTGGCGTGAGGCGCCCTCCGGTGGCCTCGGTCGAGAGCGGCACGTCGACCATCGCCACCCGCCCGTCCCCGAAGTTGCTGACGTAGAGCCGCGCGAACTGGTCCCGGAGGTCGACCGCGATGGCGAACGGCACTGCGCCCACCCCCGTGACCAGCGCGGCGATCTGGCCGAGGTCGTCGTCGTAGAAGGCAAGCGAACCGTCGATCGCGCAGCTCACCACCACCAGCGGCGCGCGGCCGGGGCGAGGGATGAGCTGGACGTCGTTGGGCCCCGCCGGGAGCGGCACCGCCCGCACCAGGGCGAAGCTGGGGGGTAGCGACTCGGTGAAGGTGGGCTCGAGCACGTCGAGCACCAGCAGCGTCGCGGGGTTGTCGGCCGCCAGGTAGAGCCGGGGAGGATGGAGCCCCTCCGCCCGGCGGAGCTGCAAGGCGCGGGCGTCGAGCGAAGCCCAGACGAGCTGCAGCTGCGGGAAGGCGACCAGGTCGGCGCTGCGGTCCACGACGCGGAGCAGGACGTCCGGATCGCTGGCGAAGAGCTTGGACCGGCCGGAGACGTACAGGAAGTCGTTCGTGACCACGATGCTGTTCGACGATCCTCGCCCGATGCTGCTGAAGGCGGAGTCGGGAATCACGTATCCGCCATCGGTGGCGTAGGCCGCTCGGGCTGCGTCCAGGTCAGCCTGATGCAGGGTGACCAGGAAGTTCTCGAGGTTGGTGGCGCTCTGCGCGGGCTGGGAGGCCGGACGGAGGTGGGTCACGTAGATCCGATCGTCCGGGCCGCCATCCGGGAACGGCGGCGAGAGCGTCACGCCATAGGGCTGGGGGGCCGCGGGCACCCCGTTCTGACCCGGGTCCTGGGCAACGGCAAGCCGGAGCGCATCGACCGTGCAGTCGTCTCCCCCGGAGAAGAAGCAGCGCATCGGGGTGCCGCCGTCGGTCCGCGGGGCGATGTCCATGATCGCCAGCTCGTCGCCCTCCGAGCGCGAGGGCACGAAGAGCCGGCTGCCGGTCGGGTCCACCGTGGCCAGACCGGCGAAGCTCGAGATCTTGACGATGCTCCCCGCGTCGGTGGCCAGGTCGATGAACTGGACGGGCCGGCCCTGGTCGGAGCCTCCGTCGGGAGGCGGTGCCACGGAAGCCCCGGGAAGCGGCAGCGCGCGACCGCCGTTGTCGGGGAGGGTCCGGACCTGCGAGAGATCGATCGCGGTGACCCAGCCCACGTCGAACCGACGGTCGAAGTTGGAGTTCGCGACGAAGAGCCGCCCCAGGCCCCCGTCCGCCGCGGGAGCGAACCCCAGACCGGAGGGATAGTAGAGGCGGGTCTCCACCGGCGGACGCGGGGTGGGATCCCGGTTGCACGCGACGGCGAGGAGCAGGGTCGAAGCCAACGCCGAGACGACCTGGATCGACCGGATGATCGCGCCGCAATCGCGGCCGAGGCCCAGGAGCGACGACGGAGCGTGGCCGTCGTCACGTGATGGAGGAGCGACGACGGGATCGGTCGTGAGGGCAAGCGAGGGACGGATCGATCCAGGTCGTTTCGGCGTTAGGGCGAGGCGCATCAAAAGGGCGCGCATCCTAGAGATCCGCGACCCGGCGTCGCAAGGACTAGCGGCGAGCCGGGAACAGCGGTCCGGGCAGATTTCTTCCTCACCGGCGTGGCGTGGGGTCGTTCTTCCCGCCCGTGGCCCGCCAGTAGTCGGTGAGGATGCGCTGCACCCGGTCCGCGTTGGGGTACGTGCGGCACGACAGGAGGTAGGTCTCGTAGGCCTGGGTCCCGGATCGCGGATCCCCGAGCTTGGCGTGAGCGCTGCCGAGGAGGAGGTAGGCCCAGCCGGTCTTCGGATCGAGCTCCAGGGCGCGCTGGAGCTTGGGCACCGCCCGCTTCACCTCCGCCGGATCCTTGCTGTCGGTGAGCCGGGCACCGTCCTGAAGAAGCTTCTTCACCGAGGCGTTCTTCACCTCCGGGCCGCAGACGAGACCGGGCAGCGTCTTCCCCTCGAAGCGAGGGGTGTAGGGAACCACCGAGGAGGGAGGGAGCTCGTCGTCCTCCCGGGTCTGGCTGTCGATCTCCGCCTCCAGCACCGGCTGGGGAGCGGTGGCGAGCATCGCCATCAGGATCAGCGTCACGGCGTCCCTCCGGCTTCGGCCTGGATGCGAGCCAGGTCCGCCAGCGGGGCGAAGACCTGCGCCACCTCGCGGAGGAGGCGAATCCGGTTCTCGCGCACCGGTCGATCGTCGGTCATCACCAGCACCTTCTCGAAGAAGGCATCCACCGGTCCCTTCAGCGCCCGGGCGGCGGCCAGCGCGGCCGGGGCGTTCTCGGAGGCCAGCGCCCGGTGCACCTCGGTCGAGGCCTTCCGGGCGGCCTCGGAGAGCGCTGTCTCGGAGGGGTCCTGGAACAGCCGCGGATCCGCCGCGTCGGGGGACACGTCCCTCCCCTGCTTCTCCACGATGTTCACCGCCCGCTTGAAGGCGATGGCCAGCGGGGTGAAATCCGGCGCGCCCACCACCTGGGCGAAGGCGTCGAGCCGCGCGCGTGCCTGCCGGAGGTCGTCGAACCCGGCGGCGAGCACCGCCTCCACCACGTCGGCGCGGGCCCGGTCGGCCCAGAGGGCCCGCAGCCGGCCCCGGAAGAACTCGAGCAGCTGCGCGCGTGCGTCGGCCAGCGGCGCCGCCCCGAGCCCGAGCTTCTTCCCCACCCCCTCGAGCGCCTGGTCCACTGCCGCGTCGAGCGAGAGGCGGTACCCGCGCCCCAGGACGAGGTGCACGACGCCGAGACACGCCCGGCGGAGCCCGAACGGGTCGGCCGAGGCGGTGGGCGGCTTGCCCAGCGCGAAGAGGCCGGCCAGCGTGTCCAGCCGGTCCGCCATGCCGACCAAGGCCCCGGGGTCGTCGGCCGGCACCGGGTCCGAGGCGCCGCGCGGCAGGTAGTGGTCAGCGATGGCCTGGGCGACGGCCGGCGGCTCCCCCGAGGCGAGCGCGTACTCCCGCCCCATGATGCCCTGCAGCTCGGGGAACTCCCCCACCATCCCGGTGGTGAGGTCGGCCTTGGCCAGGAGCGCGGCCCGGTCCACCACCTCGAGCAGCTCGGGGCGACCGACGGCCCGGGTCAGCGCCGCGGCGAGAAACCGCATCCGGCCCACCTTCTCCGCGTAGCTCCCGAGCTTGCCCTGCCACACCACCCGCTCCAGGGCCGGCACCCGGGAGGCGAGCGTCACCTTCCGGTCCTCGTCGAAGAAGAAGCGGCCGTCGGTGAGACGGGAGCGGAGGACTCGCTCGTAGCCTCGCCGCGACAGCGCCGGATCCTTCACCGGGGTGTTGGAGATGGCGACAAAGCGCGGGAGTAGCTTCCCCGCCGCGTCCAGCACCGGGAAGTAGCGCTGGTGGGAGGTCATCTCCTGGACCAGGACCTCGGGCGGAAGGTCCAGGTGCCGCTCCTCGAAGCTGCCGAGCACCGCGGTGGGCCACTCCACGAGCTGGGTCACCTGGTCGAGAAGCGCCTCGTCCTCGCCGATCCGCCCGCCGACCCTCCGGGCCGCCTCGGCGACCTCGCTCCGGATGCGCTCCTTGCGACGGGCCACGTCCGCCAGAACGTGGGCCCGCTCGAGGAGCCCGGGGTAGTCCGACGGCCGAGCCACCGGGTGCGGCCCGGGAGAGAGGAAGCGGTGCCCCTCGGTCATCCGGCCGCTCTTCACGTCGGCGAAGACCACCGGCACCACCTCCTGGCCATGCAGCGCCAGGAGCCACTGCACCGGCCGGGCGAAGGTCTGCTCCACGTCGCCCCAGCGCATGCTCTTCTTGAACTGGATGGCGTGCACTGCGGCGCCGAGGAGGCCGGGCAGCAGCGCGCTCGCCGGACGGCCGGTCTCGGTCACCTCCGCGGCCAGGTACTCGCCCTTTGGGGTCTGCACCCGGCGCAGCGCGTGGACCGCCACACCCTGGGCCTCGGCGAACTTCGTCGCCGCCTTGGTGGGCGTCCCGTCCGGGCCGAACGCCGCCTTCACCGGCGGCCCGAGCGCCTGGCGGGTCGCGTCCGGGCTCCGCTCGGCGACCGCCTCCACCACCACCGCCAGCCGCCGGGGAGTGGCGAAGGTCCGCGCCTCCCCGTGGGCGAGCCGGTCGGAGTCCAGGCCGGAGAGCACTCCGGCGCGGAGCTGCTCCACCGCCGGCTCGACCTCGCCCGCCGGGAGCTCCTCGGTGCCGATCTCGAAGAGGAGATCCGCGCTCATCCCTTCTGCTCCGCGAGGATGGTCTCCCACGCGCCGCTCGCCGGCGCGCCCTCGAGGAGCGGCGGCTGCTGTCCCACCGTCCAGCCCGTCTTCCGGAGAGGGAATCCGAGCTCCGCGCGTACCTTGAGGTAGGCCTCGGCGCAGGCGCGCGCGTTGTCACGGACGCGCTTGATGAACCCCGCGCGCTCGGTGACGCTGATGGCTCCGCGGGCATCGAGCAGGTTGAAGGTGTGCGAGCACTTCAGCGCCGACTCGTAGGCCGGAAGCGGCAGCCCCTGCCCGAGGAGCCGGGCGCACTCCTTCTCGTAGGTCTCGAAGAGGGAGAAGAGCACCGCGGGGTCCGAGGCCCGGAACGCGTAGGTGCTCATCTCCACCTCGTTGCGGTGGAAGACCTCGCCGTAGCTCACGCCCTTCACCCACTCGACGTCGAAGACGTTCTCCACGTTCTGGAGGTACATCGCGATCCGCTCCAGTCCGTAGGTCAGCTCGGCCGATACCGGGCGGCACTCGAAGCCGCCGCACTGCTGGAAGTAGGTGAACTGGGTGATCTCCATCCCATCGCACCAGACCTCCCAGCCGAGGCCCCAGGCCCCCAGCGTGGGAGCCTCCCAGTCGTCCTCGACGAAGCGCAGGTCGTGCTCGAGCGGATCGATGCCGATGACCTTCAGCGACTCGAGGTAAAGCGCCTGCACGTCCTTCGGCGACGGCTTGAGGATGACCTGGAGCTGGTGGTGCTGGAACAGGCGATTCGGGTTCTCGCCGAAGCGCCCATCGGCCGGACGACGTGAGGGCTGGACGTAGGCGACGTTCCAGGGCTCGGGTCCCAGGGCGCGGAGGAAGGTGGTGGGCGCCATGGTCCCCGCCCCGACCTCGACGTCGTAGGCCTGGGTGAGGATGCAGCCCTGCGCTGCCCAGTGCTGCTGGAGCGCGAGAATCAATTCCTGGAAGGTCATCGCCAAGCGGGCGCACCTTATACGCCGGAACCGTCTCGCGTCAGTCGACGCCCACGCTCCGCAGGAAGTCGACGCTCTTCAGCCTCCGGCCGAGCTGCGCCTCGATGAAGCGGGCCAGGAGCCCGCGGGCTTCGGCCCTGAGCGCGGGCGGCAACGGCTGCCGTGCCCCCGCCTGGATCGCCGCCAGCCCCTCGAGCACCGCCGGGTCGATGCGCGGGCCCGTCGCCCGGTGAGCGCACGCGGCGCACACCGCCCCGCCGTGGTCCACGTCGAAGCGGGGCGCCTCGCCCGGAGGCCGACCACAGAGGGCGCAGGCGTCGAAGCGGGGCATGAGCCCGGCGAGCGCCAGCGCCTGCAGCTCGAAGGCGAGCACCGAGGTGGGTCCGGCCTCGCCGGCGTCCAGCCGTCCAAGCCACTCCACGGCGAGGGACAGCAGCTCCGGCGCGGGCTCGTGGTCCCGGAGCAGCTCGCGGCACAGCTCGAGCGCGTACAGGGCCCGGGCGATCCGGGGCAGCTCCTCGCGGATGTGGGGGAAGGCCTGCATCACCTCCACCGCGTCGAGCCGCACCGTGGAGCCATGGCGCTCGACCAGTCGCGCCCGGAGCAACGTTCCGGGCTCGAGCGCCCCCGCGAACCGGCGCCGGCTCTTCCGGGCTCCGGCGGCGAAGGCGGTGAGCTTGCCCCGTCCGCGGGTGAGGAGCGTCACCAGCCGGTCGGCATCGCCGTAGTCCAGCGTGCCCAGGACCAGCGCCTCGTCCTCCCAGCGGTCCACGCCCTAGTGCTCCGGCCGGGGTGTCATGTGCCAGGCGAGGCGCCGGAGACCGACGCGAGACGGCGCACACGAGGAGCGAGCCGCGGAGGCGTGCCCCGAGGCACGTCGAGCAGCGGAGCGACGAGTCTGCGCGTCGCAGCGAGAGGATCGGGCGCCGCAGCGCGCATGACACCCCGGCCGGAGCACTGAGTTCAGGGCCGGGTGGTGCCCTGCCCTCCCAGCCCGTCGCGGAGCCGGATGCACTGCTCGCGCACTCGCTGCTGGGCCCCGCCCGTGGCGTTCTCCACGCAGGCATCGAAGCTGGCGCGCGCCTCCGCGGCACGCCCCTGGCGCACCTGGCAGCTGCCCAGGAGTTGGTGGGCCTCGGCCACCTTCGGGCACGCCTGGACGAACCGCCCGAACTCGGTGCAGGCGGCGGCGAGGTCCCCCCGCCCGTCCTGCACCAGCCCGAGGTCCTTGTAGGCGAGACAGAACTGCGGGTTGTGGGTGACCGCGGCACGGAGGTGCTCGATGGCCTGGGTGCTGTTGCCCTTCTTGAAGTAGGCCCACCCGAGGTTCGCCTCGGCGATGTAGGGCGTGGCGTAGAGCATGTCGTTGAGCGCCTGCTCGTAGAGGGCGATGGCCTCGTCGAGCCGTCCCTGGTCCAGGTAGAGATTGCCCAGGTTGACCTTCGCCTCGGAGAAACCAGGGCGGATCTCCAGCGCCTGCTTGTAGTGCTTCTCGGCGTCGTCCTTCTTGTCGAAGGAGAGGTGGAGGAGAAGGGCGATGGCGTTGTGGGCGTCGGCGAAGTCGGGGTCGAGCTTCAGCGACTCCTCGTACTCCTTCAGCGCGCTGCGCACGTCGCCGGCGTTCTGAGCGTTGATGCCCAGGTCGTAGTGGGCCTCGGCGCCCTGCCGCTCCTTCTCGGTGGGGACGTGCACGCAGGAGCCGAGCAGGGCTGCAGCGGCGAGGACGAGGACTGCGGTGGAGATACGGAGCATTCGGAAGGGGTCGCTAGAACGACGAGAACAACCGGGCCAGCGCCGCCCCGGTCTGCGCGGCGGGCGCCGCCGGTTGCCCGGGCGGGGACACGGTGGGGGTGCCTCCGGTGGCGGCTCGCCCGCCCCGCCAGACCGGGACCGACTGGAGCAGCTCGGCCTGGTGCTCGGGCGAGAGCGAGCGGAAGTTGAGGTTGTCCATCATGAAGCCCATGGACTCGACGAAGCCCAGGGCCTCGGTCTGGAGCGCCCGGTACTCCTCGGGGGTCTGCGCGGTCGCCGCGGTGGTGTACACCGCGCACTCCTTGGTCTCGGAGAGCCAGAGGTAGACCCCCACCGAGAAGCCGTGCGTCCCGCGCAGGCAGGCGATGAAGGCCTGGGCCGGGCCGGCGCGCCGGCCGGGAACCACCACGTGGGGCGCGTTGATGCTCTGGAAGAGCGCCGCCACCTGCTCGCGGGCGGCCTCCAGTCCACGCGCCTGATCGTCGAGCGAGAACACAGGAACGATCAGGAGCTTATGCCACGAGGCGGACGGGTCTAGCGAGCGGCCCGCTCGCCGTCGCGGACGGCATACGCCCAGTCTCCTCCGAGGCCCGCTCCGCGCCGGAAGCGCTCGAAGTCGCGCCTCACCCGCCGGGGATAGAAGCGGAACGGCTCGAGCCCGCGCTCGCGGAGCGCCTGGCGGATGCGGTCCGGGCCGGCGTTGTAGGCCATGAGGGCCAGCGGGAGATCGCCGGCGAAGCGATCCTGGAGCGAACGGAGGTAGCGGATGCCGAGCCGGACGCACAGGCCTGGGTCGGTGGCCATCTCCTCCCGGGAGAGACGGAGCCCCTGCTTCTGCGCGAACCAGTGGAGGGTGACGGGCTGGATCTGCATCAGCCCGCGGGCGCCCCGGGAGCTCACCGCCTCGGGGTCGAAGTCGCTCTCCACGTCGATGATGGCGAGGATGAGGAGCGGGTCATAGCCCGCGAGCCGCGCCTCCTCGGCGATGGCCCGGCTGACCTGCGCGCGGAGCACGAGGCCGAGCTCGGGGGCGCGCTTGGCGAGGACGGAGTCGATCAGCGCGAGGTCCGGGTCCGGCTGCACGAGCACCGCCGCGGCCGGCTCGGCCGTGTCCCGGGCCCGGCTGTGCACGGTGCTCTCGATGCGTGCCGCCCCCAGCAGGAGGACGGCCGCCACGAGCGGCAGCACCGCGCAGTGCGAGCTCAGCGCGTGCATCTGGAACAACAGTCGTCGCACGGTCTCCGTCCGCTCCTTCGGTGGCGGGCCGCCCCGGGGGGGCGCCTACCCGCCTCGCTCCAGCTTCTCCAGCCGTTCAGCCACTCGTTCCACCCTGGCCGTCAACGCCTGAACCTCCTCCCGCTTGGGCACCCGAAGGCGCTGCAGTGCGCCACGGACCCGCTCTTCCAGCCCCTGCTCCAGCTCCCGGCGCTGTGCGGCGAGCCGCTCCGTCAGGTCACTCATCTGGCGCCGGACCTCATCCTGGCTCCACCCGGCCACAGTCTGAGCCCGCTGCACGACCCGGGCCGCCTCGTCCTCGACGTTGGACATCGCAGTGACTGCCTGCGCCCACATGCGCTCGAGAGCCTCTACAACCGGCCGTCTGTCCTTGGGAACCTCGCCAGCCATGTCGGACTCCCACCCTGAGCACGCCTGCCTGACCATCAGGCAAGGTGACGGTTGACCGCCAAAGCATAAGCGCCGCCCCCGGTGTAAGCCACGTCAAGGACGGCGCGTGCGGGTCATTGATGACCCGATGGGCCTGCTCAGGCCCGGGCGTCGGTCTTGGTGGTCGCCTTCTTCTCCACGAGGGCGTCCACCTTCTTGGACAGCTTGGACAGCTCCCGGGTCAGGACCTTGATCTGACTCTGGGTCGCAATGCCGGCAGCCTGGATGAAGCGGTTCTGGAAGGACTCGGCCTGCTTCCGGACCCCTTGGCTGAGCGCCTTCGTCCGCTTGGCAGTGGTGGCCTGCAGCTCCTGGCCCTTGGCTACCCACTCCTTGATGGTCTTCTCGGCCTGGCCCTGAATGACCGCGAACCGCTTCTGGGCCTCGACGAGCTGCTCCTTCACGAACGCCGGAACTTCCGTGTTCTTCGACATGACACCTCACCCTCCTTCGGGCATCCTCGATGGGGCTGGCTGACTCGCCAGTCAGCCCCTCATAACGCGCTGCGGCATGGTGTCAAGAGGCGGGTGGCCCGTCGCGCCGGCCAGCAGCCAGGCGAGCGCCTATCCGAAGGTCCCGCCGACGTTGAGCGTGGCGTTCCACCGCCCAAAGCTCCTGACGGGCTGACCCAGCGTGCCCTTTCCCGTCGCGCCAGGGAACAGGTCGTCGCTGAAGGGGAGCGACCAGCTCCCGCGGAGGTCCATGGTCACGCGGTCGATCTGCGCCCGGAAGCCACCTCCGAAGGGGATGTACCCCGCCGTGGTGGACCGAAAGCCCACGTCCCTCGCAGCCTGGCTCACCTCGGAGTGGTTCACCCCCACGCCGGCGAGGGCGAAGGGCTGCACCATCCAGGGTCCCAGGGCGAAGGTGAGCGCCGCGTGCCCGCCATTGCGGATGATGTCCGCTGCATTCGAGGGGTCGAGCCCGAAGTTGTCGAACTGCACGCTGTTGAGCGCCCCGGTGTAGGCGAGCTCGACGCCGAAGGTGCTCGAGGGGTGGAAGCCGAAGATGACGTTCCACGCCGGCCCCACGGCGACGCGCGGGGCGAGCGAGCCCGTGTATCCCTCGACGCCCCCGCCGACCAACACGCTGACGCCGGTCAGGTTCCTCTCCACCTGCTCCTGCGACGTCGGAGGCGAGTCGCTCCGCTGCACGCCGTCGTCCTGCGTCGAGACGTTCCCCGAGTCGCGCCAATCCTCAGCTCGGGCCAATCCTGCCCAGGCCATCGCCGCCGCCGCCGCCACAATTCCCGAAGATCGCATCATGAAGTTCGCTTCCTTGTTTGGGAACTGCCGTCCCAGTCCGTGGAAGTGAACCTGTGGCCTGCTCGTGCGAGACGGCAACGAGGGGGCCGTGGTGCGGACAGGTCGGAGGGCTGAACGCCCCGCCGACCGGGCGAGGCTGCGGCTACTTCGTGGTGCTCGCGGCGGCGACCTTCTTCCGCTCGCGACGCTTTTTCCAATGTTG
>Ga0081540_1000221_pt1 | contig 59958 bp, 63 predicted proteins | sample TabmetS2T1R1_FD_71024 | JGI IMG/M metagenome (GOLD analysis project Ga0081540, IMG submission 71024) | Tabebuia heterophylla rhizosphere microbial communities from the University of Puerto Rico - S2T1R1 | ecosystem: Host-associated > Plants > Roots > Rhizosphere ...
CCCGGGGTTGGGGGCGGTCCTATCCCCTCCCCCCCCCCCGCCGGCCCCCCCCACGCACGACTCCCCGCCCCTCAGACCCCACGCCCGCCGATGCCGCCACGGACGACGATCCGCACCTCAGATCACTCGACCGCCGATGCCGCCACGGGCGACCGTCCGCACCTCAGATCACTCGACGGCCGATGCCGCCACGGGCGACGGTCCGCACCTCAGATCACTCGACCGCCGATGACGCCCTGGTTGAATCCCCCGCGTGATCGGTGTTGACCTCCTGGAGATCGACCGGCTCGAGCAGGCGCTCGAGCGCCGGCCGGGCCTGGCCGAGCGGCTCTTCACCGACGCCGAGCGCGCATATGCCGCCGGTCAGGGGCGCCCCGCGCAGCACCTCGCCGCGCGGTTCTGCGCCAAGGAGGCGGTGAGCAAGGCGTTGCAGATGGAGGTCCTGCGCCCGCGCGACATCGAGGTCGTGGGGGGCGGCGAAGGGCCGCCGCTCATCGCCCTGCACGGCGCGGTGGCCGTGCGCGCGGCCGAGCTCGGCGTCGAGGTCCAGGTCTCGCTCACTCATACCCGTACGACCGCGGGCGCCGTGGCGTTACTGACGTGACCCTCCCGGACTGGCTCACCGGGCTGCCCGACCCGCAGCGCATGCGAGCGACCGACGCCTGGGCGATCGAGGAACGCGGGATCCCCGGGCTGGACCTCATGGAGCGCGCCGGGCAGGGCCTGGCCGACGCGGTCACCGCGATGGCGCCCGGCGGTCCGGTGGCCGTCGTCTGCGGCAAGGGCAACAACGGCGGCGACGGCTACGTGGCCGCGAGGCTGCTGCGCGACAGCGGCCTGGCCGTGCGCACGCTCGCGGCCGCGCCGGTCGACGAGCTGCGCGGCGACGCGCGGGCCAGCGCCGAGCGCGTCGAGGGCATCGAGCCGTTCGACCCCGCGCGGCTGGCCGGCTGCGCGGTCGCCGTCGACGCGCTGCTGGGGACCGGCTTCGCGGGCACGCCCCACGGCTCGATCGCCGGGGCGATCTCCGCGCTCAACGCCGCCGCGCTGCCGGTGGTCGCCGCCGACGTGCCCAGCGGCGTCGACGCCGCGACCGGGGTCGTCGAGGGTGAGGCCGTGCAGGCGACGGTGACGGCGACCTTCGCCGCGGCCAAGCCGGGGCTGTGGATCGATCCCGGCAAGTCGCACGCCGGCGCGGTGCGCGTCGTCGACATCGGCATCCCGCCAGGGGCCCCGGTCGACGAGCCCGACGTCGGCCTCATCGACGACGACCGCCTGCTGGCACTGCTGTCCTCGCGCGCGGCGGGCTGGACGAAGTTCACGAGCGGCCACGTCCTCATCGCCGGCGGCTCGCGCGGCCTGACCGGCGCCCCGTCGCTGTCCGCCGAGGCCGCCCAGCGCGCCGGCGCCGGTTATGTCACCGCGTGCGTCCCGGCGTCGCTGGAGACGATCTTCGAGGTTCGGCTCCTCGAGGCGATGACCCGCGGCCTGCCCGACGACGATGGCGCCCACACGGCGGCCGGCGTCGAACCGGTCCTCGAGCTCGCCGCGCGCGCCGGCGCGCTCGTGGTCGGCCCGGGCATCGGTCGCACCGAGGGCGCGTTCGCCTTCGCGCGCGATCTCGTGGGGCGCGCCGAGGTCGCCCTCGTCCTGGACGCCGACGGCCTCAACGCCCACGCCGGCGACCTCGCCGCGCTGACGGCGCGCAGCGCGCCCACCGTGCTCACGCCCCACGAGGGCGAGCTGGGGCGGCTGCTCGGCGTCGATTCAGACGAGGTCAAGGCGCGGCGGCTGGAGCACGCGCGCGCCGCCGCCGCGCAGTCGCAGGCGATCGTGCTGCTCAAGGGCGACGACACCCTGGTCGCCGAGCCAGGAGGCCTCGTCGCCGTCAGCCCCGGCGCCACCGGCGCGCTGGCGACCGCCGGCACCGGCGACGTGCTGACCGGCGTCGTCGCCGCCATGCTCGCGCGCGGCATGGATCCGTTCGCCGCGACCTGCGCGGGCATGCGCCTGCACGCCCGCGCGGGCATCCGCGCGGCGCGCGAGAAGGGCGTCGACGGCGTCATCGCGCGCGACGTCGTCGAGGCGCTCCCGCACGCCCGCCAGCGGCCCTTCTCGACCCTCCCATCGAATGGGTTGCGGGAGGGCCGCTAGATCTCCAGCCGCGACTCCTCGAGGTCGAACTCGCGCACGACGCGGTTCATGACCTCGTTGGAGATCACGCCCTCGTTGCGCAGCTGGACGAGCCGCTGGCGCTGCGCGGTCAGCACCGCCTGCACCGCCTGCTGGTAGGCCAGCGAGCGGTCCTCGTAGCCGTCGTCCTCGATCTTGCCCGCGCGGGCCTTGAAGCGGCGCTGGCGGTACTCGTACATGGCGCGCATGCGGTCCAGCGACTCGTCTCGCGTCCAATCCTGCTCCCGGAGCACGTCGATCTCCTCCAGCGCCGCGCGCGTGGCCTCCAGCCGGGCGCGCACCTCCTCCGTCTCCTCGACGCCGTCGCCGGTGACGTGCAGCACGCGGATCAGCGCCGGGAGCGTCAGGCCCTGCACCACCAGCGTCACGAAGATGACCGCGAAGGTCAGGAAGATGACGAGGTCGCGGTAGGGGAACGGGGCGCCGGCGTCGGTGTCCAGCGGCAGCGCCAGCGCCGCCGCCAGCGAGACCGCGCCGCGCATGCCGCTCCAGGCGATCACGAGCCGCGGGCGCCAGCCGACGCGGCGCAGGCGCTGCGACGGCCGCCGGTCGAGCGCGCGGACGAGATAGGGCGTCGTGTTGGCCCACACCAGCCGCGCGAGCACCACGACGCCGCTCATCGCCACGGCGTAGCCGGCGACCTCGCCTGCCGAGCTGCCCGAGATGCCGTCGATGACCGATCGCACCTGCAGGCCGACGAGGACGAACAGCGACGCGTTGAGGATGAAGTCGAGGATCTCCCAGACGTAGTTGCCCTCCAGTCGCGTCCGCGCCGAGATGATGCTCGGGCCGCGAACGCCCATGTAGATGCCCGTCGTCACCGCCGCAAGGACCCCGGACACGCCGAGCTTGTCGGCGGGGATGAACGCGGCGTAGCCGCTGAGGAGCGAGATGGTGATGCTCACCTCGGGGTCCTCGGTGCGCTCGCGGATGAACGCGATGATCCACCCGACCGCCAGCCCGATCGCGACCCCGCCGATCACCGCCACGGCGAACCGCCCAAGGGCGTCGCCGAGCGAGAAGCTCCCCTCGACGGTTGCGATCACCGCGACGCGGTAGGCCACGAGCGCGGTCGCGTCGTTGAAGAGCCCCTCGCCCTCCACGGCGCTGACGATGCGCCGGGGCACGCCCACGCGGCGCATGATCGCCGCGCCCGCGAGCGGGTCCGTGGGAGAGACGATCGCGCCGAGCGCGAACGCCACCGACCACGGCATGTCCGGGATCACCGCGTGGGCGACCACCGCCACCGCGACCATCGTGACCAGCACCAGCCCCACGGCGCTGAGCGCGGTGCTGCGCAGGTTGGCGCGGATGTCGCCGAGGTTGGCGAAGAACGCGGCCGAGTACAGCAGCGGCGGCAGGAAGATCACGAGGACGACGTCCGGGTTGAGCTTGACCTCGGGGACGCCGGGGATGAACGCGAACGCCGCGCCCCCGATGACCAGGACGATCGGGTAGGGCAGCGAGAGCCGCCGCGCCAGGGCGCTGAGGCCCGCGACCGCGACGAGCAGGCCGGCGATGAGGATCTCCGCCTGATGCATCGGAGCGCAGAGTGTGCCTCAGCCTGCCCGTCGCGGGACTCCGTGCCGGCTAGACCTCCTCCATCCGCGCCTCCCGCGGCAGCAGGAACGACAGCGCGAAGGCGGCGACGAACAGCGCCGCCGAGATCAGCACGGTCCAGGTCATTGCGGCCGGCGACGAGTGGCCGTGGTCGACGATCGAGAAGAAGATCGTCGCCAGCACGGCGACGCCGACCGAGTTGCCGAGCTGCTCGACCGCGTTCAGCGTGCCCGACGCCGAGCCGACCTCGTGATCGGCGACGCCGGCCAGGATGATGTTGAACAGGGGGCCGAACACCAAGCCCATCCCCAGCCCGAGCGCGAACAGCGACGGCACGAGCTCCCAGGTCGACAGCCCCAGGCCCTCGTGGCCGACGGTGGCGGCCAGGCCGCCGAGCGCGGCGGCGACGACGAGGAGCCCGGCCTGCAGCACGCGGCGCCCGAACCTCGGGATCAGCGCGTACGACGCGCCCGCGGTGATCGCCACGCCGATCGACATCGGCACGAGGCTGACGCCGGCGTGCTCCGGCGAGAAGCGCAGCCCGAGCTGCAGGAACAGCGAGATGACGAGCATGAGCCCTGCGAACGCCGCGAAGAAGGCGATCCCGACCACGAGGCCCGAGGTATAGGCGCGGTTGCGCAGCAGGCTGGGCGTGATGAGGGCGTGCTCGCCCGAGCGGCGCTCGATGACGGCGAAGACGCCGAGCAGCGCGAACCCGCCCGCCATCATCGCGAAGGTCCACACCGGCCAGCCCAGCTCACGGCCCTGCACGAGCGGGTAGATGAGGCACAGCGACGCGGCGCTGATGAGCACGACGCCCAGCGGGTCGAGCTTCACGCGCCGGGGCGAGCGCGACTCGGGCATGAAGATCAGGGCGCCGATCACGCCCGCGATGCCCAGCGGCACGTTGATCAGGAAGATCATCCGCCAGCCGGTGCCCAGCAGGTCGGCGCCGACGAGCCAGCCGGCCAGGATGGGGCCGGCGATCGCGGCCAGGCCCATCACCGGGCCGAACGCGGCGAACGCGCCGCCCATCTCCTTGGGCGGGAAGACGTTCTTGATCACGCCGAGCCCCTGTGGGATCAGCAGCGCACCGAACGCTCCCTGCAGGATCCGGGTGGCGATGAGGAAGTCGGGCGACGGCGCCAGCGCGCACGCGGCCGACGCGGCGGTGAATCCGGCCATGCCGACGAGGAACACCCGCCTGCGGCCGAAGGCGTCGCCGAGGCGCCCGCCGATGATCATGAACACGCCGAAGGCCAGCGTGTAGCCGGCTGCCCACCACTGCATCGTCGCCGTGCTGCCGCCCAGGCTGTCGCGGACGGTCGGGGCGGCGATGGTGATGACCGTGCTGTCGAGCAGATCCATGATGTCGGCGATGAGCACGACCGCCAGGACGATCCAGCGCCAGCGGTACGACGCGGGCTCGGCGGCGCTGGCGGGCGGGGTGGGCGTCTGGGGTTCTGCGAGGGCGACTGCGGACATGAGCGGGCCTCCTGAGCTTGAGCGAACAGTGTTCGTTACGAACAGCGTACGTTACGAACAGCGTTCGTGTCAAGTGATAGGATGCGGGCATGGCCACGGAGTCGACGCCGCCTGCAGGGACCGCCGCGGAGGCCGCCGCTTCGCGCGGCGCGCGCCCCCGCAGCCGCCGCGACCGGCCTGCCAAGCCGGCGCTCAGCCGCGAGGCGATCGTCGACGCGGGCCTCGCGATCGTTCGCGCCGAGGGCATCGACGCGCTGACCATGCGCCGCATCGCGCAGGCGCTCGACACAGGCCCGGCATCGCTGTACGTCTACGTGGCCAACCGCGACGAGCTCTGGGAGCTGCTCTTCGACGCCGCGATCGGCGCGGTCGAGACCGAGCCGACCGACCCGGCCCGCTGGCGCGAGCAGCTGCAGGGCCTCGCCGGACGCATGGTGCACGTGATGGCCGAGCAGTACCCGGGCATCGCGCGGCTGGCGATGGCCCACATCCCGTCGGGCGACAACGCCCTGTGCATCTCGGAGTCGATGCTGTCGCTGCTGAAGGCGGGTGGCGTCTCCGACCAGTCGGCGGCCTACGCCACCGACCTGCTCTCGAGCTACGTCAACGCCATCGCCTACGAGCAGAGCACCTACCGCATGGTCCACGAGGACCCCGAGCACGAGCTGCGCGAGATCGAGCGCATCGCCGAGCGCTTCGCCGCAGTCTCGCCCGAGCGCTACCCGACCCTCGCCGCCCTGGGCCCGCAGATGACCTACGGCGACCGCGACGAGCGGTTCGCGCTCGGCCTCGACGTGCTCATCAACGGCCTGCTCGCCACGCCGGCCGAGGGCCGGCTGACGGCATGGCTCGAGGAAGGGGACGGGCCGGCGCACGACTAGACTCCGTCGCCCGCGATGGCCCTGACCGTGCGCGACATCATGGACGCCGACCCCGTCACGGTCACGCCCGAGGACGACGTGGAGACCGTCGTGCGCCTCCTGCGCCGCCACGAGCTGCCGGGCATCCCGGTCGTCAACGAGGGCGGGCGCTGCGTCGGGATCGTGACCGAGGCCGACCTCGTCATCGCCGACGAGGAGGGCGACCTCCACATCCCGCATTACATCGAGCTGTTCGGCGGCGTCGTCTTCCTCGAGCCGCTGCGGCGCTTCGAGGGGCGCCTGAAGAAGGCCTTCGCCTCGACGGTCGCCGAGCTCATGACCGAGGACCCGGTGACGGTCGACGCCGACGCCCCGGTCAGGGAGGCCGGGCGGCTCATCGCCCAGCGCGGCCACAACCGGCTGCCCGTCGTCGAGCACGGCCGGCTCGTCGGCGTCGTCACGCGCGTCGACGTCCTCGAGGCGCTCACCCGCGACGAGGCCCCCGCCGCCGACGAGGCGTGAGTCCCGTGCGGGCGCTCGCCCGGGTCAACCTGGCCGCGATCGAGCGCAACGTCGCCCGCCTGCGGCGGGAGCTCGACGGCGCCGAGCTGTGCGCCGTGGTCAAGGCCGACGGCTACGGGCACGGCGCCGCGCCCGCCGCACGCGCGGCCCTGGCCGGCGGCGCGACATGGCTGGCGGTCACCGCGGCCGCCGAGGCGACCGCGCTGCGTGCCGAGGGCATCGAGGGCCGCGTCCTGGTGATGGGCGCGCTGACGCCCGCCGAGCTCGACGCGGCGCTCGCCGCCGGCGCCGACATCGTCGCCTGGCGCGAGGACATGGTCGAGGCCGCCGGCGAGCGCGGCGGTGGGCGCATCCACGTCAAGCTCGACACCGGCATGGGGCGCCTGGGGACGCGCGACGCCGAGCAGGCCACCCGCGTTGCCGAGCTCGCCGCCACCACGGCGGGAGTGCAGCTGGCCGGCCTCATGACCCACTTCGCCACCGCCGACGAGCCGGGCGACGCCTTCCTCGGCGAGCAGCTCGGGCGCTTCGAGGCCTGGGCGCGACCGCTGCAAGAGCGCTTCCCGGACGCGATCCTGCACGCCGCGAACTCAGCTGCCGTCCTGCGCGACCGCGCGACGCACTTCGATCTCGTGCGACCCGGGGTCGCGATCTACGGCCTGGACCCCTTCCAGCAGGATGCCGCCGCTCAGGGCCTGGAGCCGGCGCTCGAGCTCGTCAGCTACGTCGCAGAGCTCAAGGCGGTCCGGCCCGGCGAGAGCGCGGGCTACGGCCGGCGCTTCGTGGCCGAGCGCGACACGGTCCTGGCCACGGTCCCGATCGGCTACGGCGACGGCGTGCGCAGGGCGCTGACCAACGTGGGCGACGTGCTCATCGCCGGCCGGCGCCACCCCATCGCCGGCACCGTCTCGATGGACAACATCACCGTCGACGTCGGGCCCGACGGCGGCGGGATCGTGCGGGGGGACGAAGCGCTGCTCATCGGCCCGGGCATCCCGGCCGAGGAGATGGCCGGCCGCCTGCAGACGATCAACTACGAGATCCCCTGTGGCCTGACGGCGCGCGTCGCGCGGCGCTACCACCGCGACGGGGAGCCCGCATGATCGAGGTACTGCGCGAGGCGCTCGGCGGCGAGCGCGCGTGGCTCGTGGGCGGCGCGCTGCGCGATCGCCTGCTCGGCCGGCCGACCCCCGACCTCGACGTGGTCGTCGACGGCGACGTGCGCGGGGCTGCGCGACGGCTCGGCCGTGGCCTGGGCGGCGCCTCGTTCGAGCTCTCCGACCAGTTCGGCGCGTGGCGCGTCGTCGCCCGCGACAGCGGATGGCAGGTCGACATCACGCCGCTTCAGGGGGGCTCGCTGGAGGCCGACCTCGGCGCCCGCGACCTGACCGTCAACGCCATGGCCGAGCCGCTGGCCGGCGGGCGCCTCGTCGACCCCTACGGCGGCGAGCGCGACCTGGCCGAGCGCCGCCTGCGCATGGTCAGCGTGGGCGCCTTCGACGCCGACCCGCTGCGCACCATCCGCGTGGCCCGGCTGGCGACCGAGCTCGGATTCGAGATCGAGCCGGCCACTGCCGAGGCCGTGCGGTCGCACGCCGGCGGGCTCAGCGACGTGTCGCCCGAGCGCGTCTTCGCCGAGCTGCGCCGCATCGTGGCCAGCGACGACGCGGTCGAAGGCGTGCTGCTCATGGAGGACCTCGGGCTGATGGACGGCGTCCTGCCCGAGGTCAGCGCGCTGCGGGGCGTCGAGCAGAACCCCTACCACCACCGTGACGTCCACGGCCACACGCTCGAGGTCCTGCAGGCCGCCGTCGACCTCGAGCGCGACCCGGCAGCGGCGCTGGGGGAGGACCTCGTCGAGCCTGTCCGGGCGCTGCTCGCCGAGCCGCTGGCCGATCAGCTCACGCGCGGCGGCGGCCTGCGGTTCGGCGCGCTGCTGCACGACATCGCCAAGCCGCGTACCCGCATCGAGCTGCCAAATGGGCGCATCGGCTTCCCCCATCACGACGAGCAGGGCGCCGAGATGGCCCGCGAGGCGCTCGCTCGGCTGAGGGCCAGCGAGCGCCTGCGCGCGCACGTCGCCGCGCTCACGCGCCACCACCTGCGCCTCGGCTTCCTCGTCCACGACATGCCGCTGGACCGGCGCGCGATCTACCGCTACCTCGTGGCGTGCGAGCCCGTCGAGGCCGACGTGACCCTGCTCAGCGTGGCCGACCGGCTGGCGACGCGCGGGCGCAAGGCCGACGAGGCGATCGCCCGCCACGTCGGGCTCGCCCGCCAGGTCCTCGCCGAGGCGCTCGCCCGGCGTGCCGCCGGCCCCCAGCCGCCGCTCATCCGCGGCGACGAGCTCGCCACGGAGCTCGGGATCGCCCGCGGGCCGCGCCTGGGGGGGCTGCTGGCGCTGATCGCCGAGGCGCGCTTCGCCGGTGAGGTGTCAACGCGCGAGGAGGCGCTGGTGCTCGCTAGGGAAGCGCTGGCCGGTCGCTGACCCAGGCGATCGCCTCGTCAGGCGAGACGAACGCGCAGGCACGCACGACGAGGCGGTCGCGGAACTCGGCCACGCAGGACAGCGAGCTGTCGATGACCTTCTCGCCGCCGTGGTCGAAGGCGGCGATCCGCCCGTTGGTGACGACGCAGTCGTCGATCTCGTGCAGGTCGTCGTAGACGACGGTGATGCTCTTCCACGCACGCCGCATGGACGTCGCCCAGGTCCGGACGCCGGCGTGGCCGTGATAGGTCGCGGAGTCGAGCAGGGTCGGGCCCCACTCGACGCCCTCGTCGACGTGGTCGAGGATCTCCGCCGGGCGTCCGGTGGCGTAGAGCTCGAAGACGCGCTGGAAGATCTGACCATTGGAGGCAGCCTCCATGGCCGGACTCATCGGCCCTGGGCCGCCGATCTGCAGCTCCCCCCCAAGACCGGTGATCCTAAATCAGGTGCGTGGCGGCGTCGACCGCCCGCGCGGCCAGTCTTGACTAGTCTCATCGGCCATGCCCGGACCCGACCCAGACTGCCTGTTCTGCAAGATCGTGGCCGGCGAGCTGCCGGCGACGGTGGTGGCCGAGGACGAGCGCACCGTCTCGTTCATGGACATCAACCCGGCCACGCGCGGCCACGCGCTCGTCGTGCCCCGCGAGCACGTCGCGGACCTGCTCGAGGTCTCGCAGGAGGACCTCGCGGCGGTCGCGGCCGGGGCCAAGCGGCTGGCCGCTCGCGCCAAGGAGGCGCTGGGCGCCGACGGCGTGAACCTGCTCAACTCGTGCGGCGCGGCCGCGTGGCAGACGGTGTTCCACTTCCACGTGCACGTGATTCCGCGCTACCGCGACGACCCGCTGAAGTTGCCGTGGATCCCGAGCCCCGGCGACGCCGACGAGATCGCCGCCGCAGCCGCCGCGCTGCGCGCCTGAACGGCCGATTGCAAACCGATCTCCCGCGCTGCGAGGCGTCATGATCCCGGCATGGCGGCTTCCGAAGGGGCGCCGAAGGCGGCCAGGTGGCCGCGGGAGGCGGGCCCCCAGGTCGCGAGAGCGACTCGGTCTGTCCTCCGACGCCCGGTTGCGGGCTGCGCGTGCCTGTGCCTGCTGCTCGCGGGCGCGGCCGTCGCGCACGCGGCCGCCACGTCGTCGCCGACCGTCGTCAAGGACCCCGCTGACGCGCGCTCCGACGCTCCCGACCTGACCCGCGCCCAGATGGGGATGACCTCTGACGGCCGGATCAGGGTTGCGCTGACGCTGGCCAAGGGCTGGGTCGCCCGCGACCTGATCGCCAGCTCGGGGCCGCCCGGCTCGTTGTGCGTGCGCATGTGGACGGTGAGCAAGCCCGGCGCCGCGCCACCGGACTACCTGGCCTGCATCACCGCGCGCGCCGACGCCGAGACCACGCACGGGTCGGTCATCAAGACGATCCCCAACGAGGCGTCGCAGAAGGTGGCGATCGCGATCGTCGGGCGCACGAGCGACCGCACGGTGACCATCCGCTTCTCGCAGTCCGCGGTCGGCAGGCCGAAGACGATCCGGTTCGCGGCCGAGGCCACCAAGCCCGGCTGCGCGCGCGTTTCGTGCGTCGATACGGCGCCCGACGCGCCCAAGACCGCTACGTTCCGCGTCCGCTCGGGCGGGTAGGCGGCCTGCCCGAAGGCCGAAACCCCCGCAATCCACCCGTGTTGAAAAGGCCCTGATGCCCCGAATGTCCCCCTTCGCGCTCGCCCTCGGCGTGGCGCTCGCCCTTCCCGCCGCTGCCTCGGCGGACATCATCGAGGTCGGCAAGCTCGACCCGCCCGCACAACCCAGCTGCCCCACCAAGCCCTGCCTGGCCGTCAGCCGCACCACGGGCTACCAGGCGAAGGTCGGCGCGACGCGCGGCCTCATGACGATCCCCAAGAACGGGCGCATCGTCGCCTGGACCATCTCGCTCGGCAAGCCGGGCACCAAGCAGGTCGCCTTCTTCAACGAAAAGCTCGGCGGCGAGTCGCAGGCCCAGCTGACGATCCTCAACCCGCGCCGCAAGCTGCGCTCGCGCGCCGTTGCGCAGGGTGAGCCCCAGAAGCTGACGCCGTTCTTCGGCACCACCGTCCAGTTCGCGCTGGAGAAGTCGATCCCGGTCAAGAAGGGCTGGGTCGTGGCGCTCACCGTCCCGACCTGGGCGCCGGCGCTCGCCGTGGGCCTCGGAGCCGACACGTCATGGCGCGCCAGCCGCGGCAAGGGCACCTGCGAGGACACCTCGACGCAGACCACGCAGACCATGCCCAACCAGCTCGCGCAGTACTACTGCCTGTACCGCACCGCGCGGCTGGCCTACTCGGCCACGCTGGTCACCGATCCGGTGCCCGCGACGCCGACCGCGGACACCACGACCAAGACCCCGAAGGGCTAGGGCGCGAGGCGCTCGATGCGCCAGCCGCCGTCCTCGCGCATGTAGCGAAGGCGGTCGTGCAGGCGGTTCGGGCGCCCCTGCCACAGCTCGATGAGCCGCGGGCGCACGAGGAACCCGCCCCAGTACGGCGGGCGCGGCACGGCGACCCCGTCGTAGCGCTGCTCGACCTCCGCCGTCGCGCGGTCGAGCTCGTCGCGCGAGGCGATCACCGTGCTCTGCGGCGAGGCCCACGCGCTGATCTGCGCACCGCGCGGGCGCGTGGCGAAGTACGCGTCGCTCTCCTGCGCCGGCAGCCGCTCGACGTCGCCCTCCACGCGCAGCGCGCGGTGCAGCGCCAGCCACCCGAAGGTCAGCGCCGCGTACGGGCGCTCGGCCAGCGCGCGGCCCTTGGCCGACTCGTAGTTGGTGAAGAAGCTGAACCCGCGCTCGTCCAGGCTGCGCAGCAGCACGTAGCGCGACGACGGCCGGCCGTCGCCGCCGACGGTCGACAGCGTCATCGCCTCGGGCTCGAAGATGCCCGCCTCGCGCGCGTCGTGCAGCCATGCGCGGACCTGCTCGACCGGGTCGGGCGAGACGGCGTCGCGGCGAAGGCCCTGGCCCTCGTAGTCCTGGCGCTCGCCCCCGAGCGGCAAGCTGGATCAGTTGCCCGGGCAGGCGCCGGGGTTGTCCTGGCAGAACTTGCTGAACTCGCCGGGCGACGCGCCGCCGGTGTTGCCGCTGCCGGTGGTGCCGGTGGTACCGGTGGTTCCCGTCCCGGTACCGCCGCCGGTCCCTCCGGTCCCCGCGCCGCCGGTGCCGGCGCCCGAGGTGCCGCTGCCGGTGGTCCCGGTGCCCGACGCGCCGGTTCCGGTGCTGCCGGTGGTGCCCGCGCCGGACGTGCCGGTGGACGACTGGTCCTGCGACTGGCTCTGGGTGCTCGACGCCGTGGAGCTCGTCTGGCCGCCAGAGGTCGCGCTCGACGACGGTGCCAGCGCGGCGGTCCCGGCGGGCAGGGCGAGGTTGGGCACCGTCTTCGGCACCGCGTCGTGGTCGGCGCTGCTGCCGCCGCAGGCGCTGATGCCCAGGGCGGTGGCGACGGCCAGGAGTGCGAGCACGGACGTTCGCATGGCCCTCAGGGTAGCCGCGCCGATGGACACCATGTCGCGTCGCGACGGGGACCCAGCTCAGACGGCCACGTGGCCGTCTTCGCCACCCCTAGGACGCGAGCGGCGCCATGCGCCGGCCGCACGTGGGGCAGTCGTTGAGATCGCGCTGCGCGAGCTCGTCGCACCAGTTGCAGAAGCGCAGGTTCTCCACGGCCCAGGGGAGGTTGGACTTCGACGGCGGGAGCGGCAGCACGATGCCGACGACCTCGAGGTCCTCGCCCGTATCGCGGTCGGTGTACACGCGTTCGGGGTCGGCGTCGATGACGATCTCGCGCCCCGTTGACGGGGTACGCATGCGGTACCTGGGTCGCCCGGCCATACGGGCACCCTAGCGCCATGGAACGATGCGGGCGTGCCCTGGCGACTGAGCCACGACGTCGATGCGTTCGCCGACCGGACGTGGGACATGCTCGCGCGCGCCCCGGTGGAGCAGAACGTCACCCTGACGATCGTGCAGCGCCTGCGCGACGGGCAGAGCTGGTCGGATGCCGCGCCCGTATTCGCCTGGTACGAGGACGGCGACGGGGTGCGCGGCGCGGCGTGCATGACCCCGCCGTACGAGATGCTGCTGGCCGAGGTGCCCGCCGAGACCAGCGACGAGCTCGTCGAGGCGTTGCGCGGCGAGGGGGTCGCGCTGCCGGGCGTCAACGGCCAGCTGCCCGACGTCGAGCGCTTCGCCGGCGCGTGGCTGGCGGGCACGGACCTGCGGCCGCGCATCGCGTTCGAGCAGCGCCTCTACGCGCTCGTGATCCTCGAACCGCCCGATCCGCCGCCGCCCGGGCGCGCCCGCGTCGCCGCCGGCGAGGACGTCGACCTCGCCGCAGGCTGGATGCGCGCGTTCCAGGCCGAGGCGGGCGTGCCCGCCACCGACGTCGAGATCGCGGCGCGCACGGGCATAGGCGACCGCCGCATCTGGCTGTGGGAGGACGAGGACGCCACGGTGGTCGCGCTTGCCGGCCGCACCGCCACCGCGATCGGGGTCTCGCGCGTGGCGCCCGTCTACACGCCGCCACAGGCGCGCCGTCGCGGCTACGGCGCCGCGATCACGGCTGCGTGCAGCGCCGACGCGCTGCAGCGCGACGCCGACCACGTCGTGCTCTTCACCGACCTCGCCAACCCGACGTCGAACTCGATCTACCAGCGGATCGGCTTCCGGCCGGTGGCCGACCGCCGCGTCGTGCGATTCGAGCGCCCCTAGTCTGCGCGGCACATGCGGGTCCTCGTCTTCCACGGCTACCTCCTGCGCGGCACCGGCTCGAACGTCTACAACGCGCAGCTGTGCGCCGCGCTGGCCAGGCTCGGCCACACGGTCGACCTGCTCTGCCAGGAGCGCCACGCGCGCGAGCTGCCCTTCGTCGACGCGATCGGCACGTGGCACGGGGGAGAGGCGCGCGTCGAGGTGATCCGCGAGCCCGTCCGCGTGACCGCGTGGCGCCCGGAGATCGGGACGCTGCTGCCCGTCTTCGTCCGCGACCGCTACGAGGGCTTGCAGGCACGCACCTTCCTGGAGTGCACCGACGAGGAGCTCGAGCGCTACGTCGACGCCAACGCGCGCGCGGTGCGCGACGTGGTCGCCCGCGCCGCGCCCGACGTCGCCCTGGCCAATCACCTGATCATGGGGCCGGCGATCCTCGCCCGCGGGCTCGGCGCCCCGTACGCGATCAAGGTCCACGGCAGCGACCTCGAGTACGCGGTCAAGCGCGATCCCGATCGCTTCCTGCCGTGGGTGCGCGAGGGGCTGGCGGGGGCGCGCACCGTCCTCGCAGGGTCGCGCCACACCGCCGAGTCGCTGTTCGACGCGGTCGGCGACGACGCCCTGCCCGCGAGGACCCGCCTGGGACCGCCGGGCGTCGACATCGCCGAGATGCGCCCGCGCGCGGACCCCGCCGCCGAGGTGCGCGCGCTGGCCGACCGCCTCGCGGCCGAGGTGGGCAGGCGCGGGGAGGGGGCCTTCGCCCGCGACTCGGCGCGAGCCGCCACGGCGCTGCGGAGCCTTCACCTCGAGCGCGACCGCCACGTCTGCTTCGTCGGCAAGCTCATCGTCTCCAAGGGGATCGACCTGCTCGCGGCGGCATGGCCGCTCGTCTGCGGCGCGCGACTGGTCGTCATCGGCTTCGGCGGCTTCCGCGACGGTCTGGAACGCCTCGTCGATGCGCTGGCCGGCGGCGATCGCGAGGCCGCGCTGGACATCGCGCGCGCGGGGCGCCAGCTCGAGGGCGGACCGCGGGCGCCGCTGCGCCATCTCCAGGCGTTCCTCGAGGCCGCCGGCAACGAGTACTGGGACGCCGCGCGCGGCCTGCGTGAGCGCGTCGTGCTCACCGGGCGCCTCGAGCACGACGAGCTCGCGCCGTTGCTGGCCGCCTGCGAGGCGCTCGTGTTCCCCAGCACCTTCCCCGAGGCCTTCGGCATGGTCGCCGCCGAGGCCGCGGCATGTGGTGCGCTGCCGATCTCCGCGGGCCACTCGGGCGCCGCCGAGGTCTCCGCCGTGCTCGCCGCCGCCGTCCCTCCCGCCGCGCGCGGCTGGCTCTCGTTCCCGGTCGACGACGGGGCGGTGCGCGCGATCGCCGACCGGGTCAACGCGTGGCTGCAGGCCCCGCAGGACCTGCGCGCGCGCACCCGCGAGGCCCTCGTGGCGACCGCGCGCGAGCGCTACTCGTGGGAGGGCGTCGCCGAGGGCGTGATCGCCGCGGGCGAGGGTCGGACCGAAGCGGTCACGGCGGTCCGTCCCAATGGATAGAGTCCCGCGCTCGATGGGTGCCGAGATCTCCAGCACGGGTCTGCGGACGGCGCTCGCCGCGGTGGCCGCCGTGGGCGCCATGGCCGGCGTGAGCGCCTGCTCGAGCGAGGGCGGCGGCGGGAACGTCGACGTCGTGGCGGGCAAGAAGCTCTTCGTCCAGAAGTGCGGCGCCTGCCACATGCTCAACCGCGCCCAGACGAAGGGCACCACCGGCCCGAACCTCGACCAGGCCTTCCAGCAGGCGCTGAAGGACGGGCTGAAGCGCTCGGGCATCCGCGGGGCGGTCCACGGCTGGATCCTGCATCCCAACCGCAACGGCGTCATGCCGGGCAAGCTGGTCACCGGACAGGACGCCTACGACGTCGCCGCCTACGTCGCGCAGTCGGTCGCGGCGACCGGCAAGGACACCGGCCTGCTCGCCACGGCGGTCAAGCCCGCGGGCAGCGGCAAGCCCGCGGTGGAGAAGGACGGCAACCTGCAGGTCGACGCCGACCCGACCGGCCAGCTGGCCTTCGTGACCAACAAGGCCGCGGGCACGCCGGGGCAGATCGCGGTCAAGATGCAGAACAAGTCCGGGACGCCGCACGACATCGTCATCGACGGCAAGGGCAAGGGCCAGATCGTCCAGAACGGCGGGATCTCGCAGTTCTCGGCGAGCTTCACGCCCGGCAACTACACGTTCTACTGCTCGGTTCCGGGCCACCGCCAGGCCGGGATGCAGGGCACGCTGACCGTCAAGTAGGTCCGTAGCAGACCCGCCGCGCGCGCCTGGGTAGAGCATTCGGCCAGGCCGCGCCGCTCGCCGCCCTCAAGCGACCGCTCAGCCAGCCGAATACCGGCGAGCATGAGCGCGCAACCCGGTCCAACCGCGGGCTTCCGTACGCCGTCGCGTGCTCCGGTCACCCCTGCCGGCGGCCGGAGGCCGTGGGTGGAGCACTGGTTGGAGACCTGCCGCGACCTCTCCGAGCTCAAGGCGTCGCACCCGATGATGGATGCGGTCATCGACGAGGTCGACGGCCGCATGATCCGCATCGGCGAGCACTGGCTGGCCGACTTCGCCTCCTGCAACTACCTCGGCTTCGACCTGGACCGAGAGATCATCGACGCGGTCCCCGCCTACCTCGACGCCTGGGGCACGCACCCGAGCTGGTCGCGCCTGCTCGGCAGCCCCGTCCTCTACGAGGAGATCGAGGAGCGCCTCACCGCCCTGCTCGGGACCGAGGACTCGCTCGTCCTGCCGACGATCACCCACATCCACATGTCGGTGATCCCGCTGCTCGCCGCCTCGGGCACGATCTTCCTGGACGCGCGGGCACACAAGACGATCTACGACGGCTGCCAGGTCGCGCGCTCGCGCGGCGCGGCCGTCAAGCGCTTCCGCTTCGAGGACCCGGGCCACCTCGACGAGCTGCTGCGCGCCGAGCGCGACCCGACGCGGCTGATCTGCATGGACGGCGTCAACAGCATGACCGGCAACGCGCCGGACGTGCGGGCGTTCGCCGCGGTCGCGCGCGAGCACGGCGCGCTGCTCTACATCGACGACGCGCACGGCTTCGGCGTCATCGGCGAGCGCACCCCGGACGAGCCGTGCAGCTACGGCAGCCGCGGCAACAGCGTCGTGCGCCACTTCGACGAGAGCTACGACCACGTCGTGCTGGTCGGCGGCTTCTCGAAGGCCTACTCGTCGCTGCTGGCCTTCATCGCCTGCCCGACCGACGTCAAGGACCTGCTGAAGGTCGCCGCTCCGCCGTACCTGTACTCGGGCCCTTCGCCCGTCGCCTCGCTGGCCACCGTCCTGGCCGGCTTCGACGTCAACGAGCGCCGCGGCGACGATCTGCGCCGCGACCTGAGCGTCCTGACCGGCCGCGTCATGGAGTGCGTCGAGCGCCTGGGCGTCCACACGCCCAACCGGTCCGGCTTCCCGATCATCGAGATCCCGCTGCGCGACTACCGCCGCATCGGCGAGGTCGGCCACGTCCTCTTCGAGCACGGCGTCTACGCGACCCTCGCCGCGTACCCGCTCGTGCCCAAGAACGAGGTGGGCTTCCGCATCCAGGTGACCGCGGCGAACACGGACGCCGAGATCGACGCGCTCATCGTCGCACTCGAGCACCTCGCAGCGCGCGGCGAGCTGCGACTGGTCGACGACGACCCGTCCTGGATGGGCGAGGCGGCATGAACCGCGCGCCGCGCACGTTCCGGCTCCCGCTCTGGCAGGTCTACCTCGCCGTGTGCGCCGGCGTCTGCGCGCTCTACGTCTTCGTCGCGCCGTTCAAGGGCTCCGGGCCGGTCATGAACCTGCTCGGCCTCTCGCCGGTCATCGCGATCGTCGTCGGCGTGCGCCGGTACCGCCCGGCGTCGCGCGGCCCGTGGCGCTTCTTCGCCGTGGGCATGACGCTGTTCTGGCTCGGCGACCTCTACACGTACAGCTACCCGCGGCTCTTCGGAGCCGACGTGCCGTTCCCCTCGCTCGGCGACGGCGCCTACGTGCTGGTCTACCCGGCGCTCATGGCCGGCCTGGCCATGCTCATCCGCCGGCGCAACCCCGAGTCCGACCGCGCCGGGGTCATCGACTCGCTGATCATGACCCTCGGCCTGTCGCTGCTGTCGTGGGTCGCGCTCATCGCGCCCTACCTGCACGACGACTCGATGTCGGTCCTGGCCAAGCTGACGTCGATCGCCTACCCGCTGGGTGACATCCTCCTGCTGGCGGCCGCCATCCGCCTCGCCGTCGACAGCGGCAAGCGCCGGCCGGCTTTCTACCTGCTGTCCTCGGCGATCGTCGCGCTCCTGGTCACCGACTTCGCCTACGGCCTGATCACCCTGCAGGGCAACTACCACGGCCAGGTCCTGCTCGACGTCGGCTGGATCAGCTTCTACGCGCTCTGGGGCGCCGCCGCCCTGCACCCGTCGATGCGCGAGCTCGAGCAGCCCGCGCCCGAGCGCGTGCCGCGCCTGACCCCGGTGCGCCTGCTGCTGCTGACCGTCGCATCGCTCATCGCGCCGGCGGTCGAGGCCACGCAGGAGCTGCGCCAGGGCAACGTCGACCTGCTGGTCATCATCGCCGCCTCGGCCATCCTCTTCGGCCTGGTCGTGCTGCGCATGGCCGGCCTCGTGCGCCAGCAGGAGCACTCGGTCGTGCGCGAGCGCACCCTGAGCGCGGCCGGCGTCTCGCTCGTCGCGGCCGCCGGGCGCGAGGACATCTACGGCGCCGCGCTGAGCGCCGTGGCCTCGCTGTGCGACCACGGCACCGCCGCGCTGCTGTGCAACGTCGACGAGGGCGCCGTGCGGGTCGTCGCGTCGAACGGGACGCTGTCGGACGAGAGGCAGTGGCCGCTGCTGCCGGCCACCGCCGCGGCGCTGCTCACCGACGGCGAGAAGTGCCTGACCCTCATCGGCGAGGCGCGCGAAGACCTCCGGCTGGGCCAGGAGCACGCCAGCGCTCACGTGCTGGCGCTCACGCTGAGCGGCGAGACGCGCTACCTGCTCGTCGTCGCGGGCGCCGTCGCCGGCGAGCGCTCGGTGCAGGGCGCCCTGCGCGCGCTGGCCACCCAGGTCGCGCTCGCGCTCGAGAGCGCCGAGCTCACCGAGGAGGTCCACCGCCGCGCCAGCGAGGAGCGCTTCGGGTCGCTGATCCAGCACGCCAGCGACCTCATCACCGTGCTGGACGCCGACGCCACCGTCGTCTACCAGAGCCCGTCGATCGAGCGGGTCCTGGGCTACACGCCCGACGAGATCGTCGGCGAGCGCTTCGACCACCTGCTGGACCGCAGCGAGAAGAGCCGCCTGCTGCACCTGCTCGCCGACGGCGGCGCGTATGCCGGCAGCGAGACCGAGGTCCTCGAGTGCTCCCTGCGCCACCGCGACGGCTCGATGCGCCAGTTCGAGGTCCTGCACACCAACCTCCTGCAGGACGAGGCGGTGCGCGGCATCGTGCTCAACAGCCGCGACGTCTCCGAGCGCAAGGCCTTCGAGGAGCAGCTGCAGCACCAGGCCTTCCACGACCCGGTGACCAACCTCGCCAACCGCGCGCTCTTCGCCGAGCGCGTGCGCCACGCGGTCGCCCGCAGCCGCCGCGAGCACCACGGGCTGGCGGTCATCTTCATGGACCTCGACGACTTCAAGACGATCAACGACAGCCTCGGCCACGCCGCGGGCGACGAGGTCCTCATGGAGGTCGCCAAGCGCCTGGCCACGAGCATCCGCTCCAGCGACACCGCCGCGCGCTTCGGCGGCGACGAGTTCGCCGTCCTGCTCGAGGACATCGAGTCCGCCCAGGAGGCCGCCGACACCGCCGAGCGGATCCTCGAGTCGCTCACCGTCCCGATGCGCCTGGACCAGAAGGAGCTCGTCGTGCGCTCCAGCCTGGGCATCTCGGTGATCGAGGGCGACGCCGGCGCCGACGCCGACGAGCTCATCCGCAACGCCGACGCCGCCATGTACATCGCCAAGCGCGACGGCAAGGGCGGCTACCGCCTCTTCGAGCCGGCGATGCACGAGGGCGTCCTCGCCCGCCTTGAGCTGCGCGCCGACCTGCAGCGCGCGATCGCCACCGACCAGCTCGAGCTCTACTACCAGCCGGTCGTCCGCCTCGACGACGGCAGCGTCTCAGGCGTCGAGGCGCTGCTGCGCTGGCGCCACCCCGAGCGCGGCATCGTCGGCCCCGACGAGTTCGTGCCGCTGGCCGAGGAGATGGGGCTCATCGTGCCCATCGGGCGCTGGGTGCTGCGCGAGGGTTGCCGCCAGGCCAAGGCCATCCAGCAGGCGCTGCCGAAGGACCCGCCGCTCTCGATGAGCATCAACCTGTCGGTCAAGCAGCTGCAGCACTCGGACATCGTCGCCGACGTCCGCGACGCGCTCGACCAGTCGGGCCTGGACCCGCGCTGCCTGACGCTCGAGATCACCGAGACCGTGATGATGACCGACACCGATCTCGCGGTGCAGCGGCTCATGGAGCTGCGCAACCTCGGCGTGCGCCTGGCCATGGACGACTTCGGGACCGGCTACTCGTCGCTGAGCTACCTCAGCCGCTTCCCGGTCGACGTCCTGAAGATGGACCGGTCGTTCCTGGCCGCCGGCGCCTCGCCGGAGGCATCGGGACTCGCCACCGCCGTCGTCGCGCTCGGCCAGACGCTGAGCCTCGAGGTGGTCGCCGAGGGGATCGAGTTCCCCGAGCAGTGGGAGACCCTGCGCGAGCTCGGCTGCGGCCTGGGCCAGGGCTTCTACTTCGCGCGGCCGATGCCGCCCGAGGACGCGGTCGAGTACCTGCGCTCCAAGCAGGCTGCGCCGACCGATGCACCTTAGTTACGAGAGCACGAGCCACGGCGCCGGCATCAGCCGCGTCCGGCTGCTCGCCCCGCTGCGCCACCGCGACTTCCGCCTGCTGTGGAGCGGCATGTGCGTGTCGCTGCTCGGCGACGGCGTCTTCCTCGTCGCGATGGCCTGGCAGGTCTACGCGCTGTCGAACGCCCCTGCCGCGCTCGCGCTGGTGGGCGTGGCGATGACCGTGCCGACGATCGTCTTCCTGCTGCTCGGAGGCGTGGTCTCCGATCGCCGCGACCGCCGGCGGATCATGCTGCTGGCCGATCTGGCCCGCGGGCTGGCGGTGGGGCTCATGGCAGTCCTCTCGCTGACCGGCGCGCTCGAGCTGTGGCACGTCGTGGTGCTCGTCGCCGTCTACGGCGCCGGCCAGGCGTTCTTCAGTCCTGCCTTCGACGCGATCGTGCCCGAGGTCCTGCCCGCCGAAGAGCTCGCTCAGGCCAACTCGCTGGACCAGTTCGTGCGGCCGATCGCGCTGCGGCTTGCCGGCCCGGCGCTCGGCGGCGCGATGATCTCGGCGGTCGGCTCCGGCGCTGCCTTCGCGCTCGACGCCGCGTCGTTCGCGGTGTCGGCCGGCGCGCTGCTGGCGATGGCGCCCGGCGCGCGCACGGCGCCGTCCGAGCACGCCACCGTGCGGGGCGACGTCGTCGCCGGCCTGCGCTACATCCGCTCGCACGTGTGGCTGTGGGCGACCTTCGCCAGCGCGGCGGTCGCGTACCTGCTCTTCATGGGCCCGGCGGAGGTCCTGCTGCCCTACATCGTCAAGAACGACCTGCACGCCAGCGCTGCGGACCTGGGCATCGTCTTCGCCGCCGGCGGGGTCGGCTCGGTCGGGTGCGCGGTCGTCCTCGGCCAGCGCGGCCTGCCGCGGCGCGACATCACCTTCATGTACGTCACCTGGACGCTCGCCACGGTGGCGATCGCCGGCTACGGGCTGGCCACGGCGGTCTGGCAGCTCATGATCGCCAGCCTCGCCTTCAACGCCCTGGAGACCGCGGGCACGATCGTCTGGGCGACCGCCAAGCAGCGCCACGTGCCCGCGGAGCTGCTCGGCCGCGTCTCGAGCCTCGACTGGCTGATCTCGATCGGCCTGCTGCCGCTGTCGTTCGCCCTCACCGGCCCGGTGACCGCGGCGATCGGAGCGCAGGCCACGCTGATCGGCGCCGGGCTCATCGGCGGCGCGGTCACCCTCGCCGCGCTGTACCTGCCGGGGATGCGCGACCTGGAGTCAGGCGACCGGGATCTGGGCCTCGACGCGCGTGCCGCCTCCCCGCGGGCTGTCGATGCGCAGGCGCCCGTAGAGCGCCTCGACTCGGTCGGCAAGGCCGTGCAGGCCTGAGCCTGCGTCGGCGTCCGCGCCGCCGACGCCGTCGTCGACCACGTCGATGACGACACGGCCGTCGTCGCGGCGCACGCTCACCGAGACGTGCGAGGCCTGCGCGTGCTTGGCGACGTTGGTCACGGCCTCGGCGATGAGGTAGTAGGCGGCCGCCTCGACCGGCTCCGGGAGCCGCTCGCCCGGCACGTCGGTGATCTCGACGGGTACGGCGGCGCGCGTGGCGAGGGCCGACAGCGCGGGCGCCAGGCCGCCGTCGGTGAGGATGGCGGGGTGGATGCCCCGCGCCAGCTCGCGCAGCTCCTGAAGGGCGGCGCCGAGCTGCTCGCGGGCATCGACCAGCTGCCGGCGCGCCTGCTCGGGATCGTGCGCAAGCCGCGCCTCGACGAGCCGCAGGTGCACGGCGAGCGAGACGAGCTGCTGCTGCGCTCCGTCGTGCAGGTTGCGCTCCAGACGCCGGCGCTCCGCGTCGCCCGCCTCGACGACCCGGGCTCGCGAGGTGGCCAGCTTGTCGTACGCGTCCGCGTTCGAGAGCGCCTGCGCGACGAGGTCGGCGAAGTCGCACAGGCGCCGCTCGGATCGCTCGGCCACGTCCCCGGGCCGTCGCGTCGAGGCGATCAGCGCGCCCCACAGCCTGCCGCCGACGGTCACCGGAGCGGCCACCGACGACCGGTACCCGAGCGCGTGCAGCTGGTCGGCCAGGGTCCCTCCTGCGCGCTCGTAGTCGTCGATGCGCTGCGCCTCTCCCGTGCGCAGCACCCTTGCGATGACCGAGTCGCCGTCGAGCGCGAACGAGGTCCCGACCGGGTTGATGTCGCTTCCCGGCTCTCTCCACGCCCCGACGAGGGTCGCCTGCTGCTCGTCGTCGTAGCGGATGAGGCTTGCGCTCGGCGTCCCGAGCAGGCGTGCGACCTCGCCCGTGACCTGCTCGAAGACCGCGCTGGGCGGCGCCTCGGCGGCGACGAGCGTCGCGATGCGGCGCAGCGCCGCCTGCTCGTCGAACAGCGCGCGGGTGGCGCGCTCGCTGGACACCAGTCGCTGCTCGGCCTCGCGGCGCTCGGTGATGTCGCTCAGCGTGGACACGACGCCCTCCGGCCGGCCAGCGGCGTCGAGGACGGGCCCGGAGCTGACCGAGACCCAGACGGCCGCGCCGTCCGGCCGGCCCAGTCGCGCCACGAGACCCGACTCGGGCTCGCCGGTGGACAGCGCCGCGTCGCCCAGCAGGCGGCCGCCGGACAGCGCGACCCCCTCGGGGTCGGCGGCATGCTCGACGATCGCCTCCGGACGCTCGCCGCGAATGCGGTCGCCGGCGATCCCCAGGATCTGCTCGGCGGCCGTGTTGCAGTCGGTGACGACGCCGCGGGCGTCGCGGACGATGAGCCCTTCGGCCATGGAATGGACGACCGAGCGCAGGCGCTCGGTGTTGCTGCGCAGCGCTTCGTCGGCGCTGGCGCGCTCGGCGGTCACCGCGGCGAGGACGAGGGAGGTCAGCGCGGCGGCCGCGATGAAGAGCTGGCTGGACAGCAGGCTGTCGGTGATGGACGCGCGCACGAACGGGCCGCTGTTGTGCGCGGTGTTCAGGACGGTGAGCGCCGAGACCACCGCGACGGCCGTCGCGGCGCCGCGCGGGCCGAACCGCAGGGCGGCCCAGATGAGGGCCGGGAAGACGATGTAGGGGACGTCGCGCTGGGACGGGAGCTCGACCAGCAGGACGAGCACGGTGAGCAGCGCGGCCCCTTCGAGCACGTCGCGGCGGGTGAAGCCGGCGAGGCCGCGGCTGGCCCACGCGAGGATGAGCGGCGTGACCACGAGCACGCCCGAGAGGTCGGACAGCCACCACGTGCGCCAGACCTCGCCGAACTCGCTCGACGAGATGACGTCGCCCAGCCGCAGCGAGGTCGTCCCGAAGAGCGCGCTGACGGGTGTGGCGACGATCGCGCAGCCGACGAGCACGAAGACCTCCCGGACCCGTTCCAGGCGCGGCCGATCGCCCACGAGGCGTCTTAGGAGGTAGGCGCCGATCAGGACCTCGAGGGTGTTGCCGACGGTCTGGCCGATCACGGTGCCCAGCGGCGTCGAGTAGTCGCCGACGAGCAGGTCGCCGATGACGATGCCCGGCCACAGGCGCAGGCCGGAGAGCACGAGCGCGGCGATGCCGACGCCGACCGGTGGCCACAGGGCGGTGACCGCGCCGTTCAGGTAGGCGAGCTGCAGGCCCGCCTTCGCCGCGCCGTAGTACACCGCCGCCAAGAGGCAGATCGACGCGATCAGCGAGCCGACCCGCCCGGGCCGCGTCAGCCGCCAGGATTCGAGTGCCACGCGCGCATCCTCTCGCACCGCGGGGTGCCCGGTCCGGGTTCTCGGCGCGGGAACGCGCTAGAAGATCGCGCGGGCGATCACGACGAGCACGACGATCACGGCGACCACCGCCACGACCCACACGAGCGCCCGGAAGGCCTCCTCCTCGGAGCGCAGGGGGTTGAGCACCACGCCGCCCAGTGGCCGACTAGAGGATGTAGACGGACGAGTACACGATCACCCACATCACGTCGACGAAGTGCCAGTAGATGCCGGGCACCTCGACGCCGCGATGCTCCTCGGGCGTGTAGTGCCCGCGGAACGACCGCACGGTGACCATCGCCAGCAGGGTCAGGCCCACGAACACGTGCGCGCCGTGCAGGCCGGTGAGCCCGAAGAAGACCGACGCCTGCGCGAAGTCGTGCGGGGCGAAGCCGATGTGGACGTACTCGTTGATCTGGACGAAGAGGAAGGTCGCGCCGAGGAAGAAGGTCGAGAGGATCCCGGCCTTCAGCCCGAGGCGGTTGCCGTGCTTGATCGACGTCTGCGCCCAGTGCATCGTGATCGACGACGACAGCAGGATCGCCGTGTTCACGCCCGCCACCGCGACCGGCAGCTTGTGGCCCTGGACGGGGAACCACTGGTCTCCGGCCACGACCCTGATGAAGAAGTAGGCCGTGAAGAAGGCCCCGAAGACCATCACCTCGGAGATGATGAAAAGCAGCATCCCGAGCAGCTGGGGCTCCACCCGCGAGGAGCGGTTGGCCGGCGGCGGCCCGTGGTGCTCATGCTCGCCGTGGGCGTGTGCGATCGAGGCGGCTTCCATGTCGCTCCCTAAGCCGCGGCCTCGGCCGCGTCGGTGGCCTCCACGTGCTCGACGGGCTTGTTCGTCGCCCGCCGCACACGCTCGATGAGGTCGGCGCGCAGCCAGCCCGATCGCGTTGCGGGGAGGGTCGAGATGACGACGTCGTCGACGCGGAAGAACTGCACCGCGTTCATCACTGCGGTGAACGGATCGGGGTCGGCGATCATGCCCGCGCAGATGAGCCCGGCCGCCCGCGCGCGGTCGATGACCTGCGTCAGGCGGGCGCGCGCCTGACGCGCCGCGATCCCGTGGCCGCCCTCTTGGGGGACGACGAAGATGAAGACGTGGCGCTCGAGCTCGGTCGCGCGCGACTTGAGCGCCTCGAGGAACTGCGGCGAGGCCAGCGTGCGGTTGGCGACGGCGAGCGTGACGGCGAACGGCACGCCCTCGTGGTCGAGGTCGACCACGACGTGCTCGACCGGGATGTCGGTCGCCTCGCCGATGCGCTCGATGAGGTCGCGCCGCAGCCAGCCCGACGACGCCGCCGGGTAGGTCGAGATGACGATCTCGTCGGGGTCGTGCTCGGCGATCGCGTCCATCGTCGCCGTGTAGGGGTCGGGGTCGCCGACCTCGCCGATCGCGTCGATGCCCTCCTCGCGCAGGATCTTGCGCGCGAGGTCGATGCGCACCTGGGCGGCGTCGAAGACCGCCTCGTCGTAGATGATGTTGCCCTGGCGCGGGTTCGTGCGCGGCACGCACACGACGACGCGCAGGCCGTCCTGCGCCGCGGCCGCCTTCTCCTTGACCTTCTCCATCAGGGCCCGGCCGCCGAGGGTCTCGTTGGCCACCACGAGGAGCGTTCTCACCGTGCCAGCCTCCTACTCGGCCGTGGTCGTGGCTTGCGCTTGGGCCCCGGCTGGAGCAGGGACCTCCGCGCCCTTGAAGACCCCGTGCACCGCGCCGGGGACCCCGTACTCGTACGGGCCGCCGACCACGGTCGGGATCGCGTCGAAGTTGAACACCGGCGGCGGCGAGGAGACCTGCCACTCGAGCGTCAGCGCGCGCCACGGGTTGGCCACCGCCCGCGGGCCGCCGCGCCACGAGGCGATCATGTTGTAGAGGAAGACCAGCGTGCTCAGGCCGAGGATGAACGCCGAGATCGAGATGAAGAGGTTCCACGCGGCGAACTTGTCGGCGTAGTCGTAGACCCGCCGCGGCATCCCCTGCACGCCGATGATGTGCATCGGCCCGAACGTCAGGTTGAAGAAGACGAAGGTCAGCCAGAAGTGCACGCGGCCGAGCCGCTCGTCGTACATCCGGCCCGTCATCTTCGGGAACCAGTAGTAGACCCCGGCGAAGATCGTGAACAGCGACCCGCCGAAGAGCACGTAGTGGATGTGGGCCACGATGAAGTAGGTGTCGCTGACGTGGATGGTCAGCGGGATCATCGCGAGCATCACGCCGGAGATGCCGCCGCAGGTGAACATCGTCAGGAAGCCGAGCGCGAAGAGCATCGGCGTGTCGAGGTGCAGCACCCCTCGCCACAGCGTCGCCAGCCACGAGAAGATCTTGATCCCGGTCGGCACCGCGATGATCGCCGTCGTGATCATCATCGGGATCCGGATCCACGGCTGCATGCCCGAGACGAACATGTGGTGCGCCCAGACCGTGAAGCCCAGCACGACGATGGCCAGCAGCGAGAAGGCCATCATCCGGTAGCCGAAGATGGGTTTCCTGGCCTTCACCGCCAGGATCTCGGAGATGATCCCGAAGCCCGGCAGCATCATGATGTAGACGGCCGGGTGCGAGTAGAACCAGAAGACGTGCTGGTACATGAGCACGTCGCCGCCCCGGGCGGCGTTGAAGAAGTCGAACCCCAGCGCGCGGTCGAGCAGGACGAAGAACTGCGAGGCGGCGATGAAGGGCGTGGCGATCACGACCAGCAACGAGGTCGAGAAGTTCGCCCACACCAGCAGCGGCAGCCGGAAGAACGACATGCCCGGCGCGCGCATGGTGATGATCGTGACCAGGAAGTTCAGCGCGGTGGCGATCGACGAGGCGCCGGCGAACTGCACGCCGATCGTGAAGAACTCCTGCCCGATGGGCGCTGAGGTGCTCAGCGGGGCGTAGGCCGTCCAGCCGCTGGCGAACGATCCTCCGGGGGCCGCGAACGACAGCAGCATCATCAGGCCGGCGACCGGCAGCAGCCAGTACGACAGCGCGTTCAGCCGCGGGAAGGCCATGTCCGGCGCGCCGATCATCAGCGGCAGGACGAAGTTCGCCAGGCCGGCGAAGACCGGGATGACGAACAGGAAGATCAGCAGCGAGGCGTGGACGCTGAACAGCCCGTTGAAGGTGTTGGCGTCGACGAACTGGCGCCCGGGCGCCGCCAGCTCGGCGCGCATGAGCATCGCCAGCAGGCCGCCGACGAAGAGGAAGAAGAACGAGGTGACGACGTACTGGACGCCGATCACCTTGTGGTCGGTGTTCGGCCGGAAGTAGTCCTTCCACGAGTAGGCGCCGTGGCCGGAGTGGTCCTCGGGCCGCGTCGCGCGCCCGGCCGCCCAGTAGAACCAGTAGTCGAAGCAGCCCAGGCCGACCAGGAAGAAGAAGGGCACGGCGATCAGCCCGATGGTCAGCACCGCCTCGCCGTCGAGCAGCGGGTCGTAGCCCAGGATCGCCCGCGCGCCGATGCTCACCCCGTACGAGAAGGCGATGCCCACGATGACGTAGGCCAGGGCACGCCACCATCCGGGAGCTCGCAGCGCGACGGTCATCAGGGGCGGCACCTCACTTGTTCGTCACCTTCGACAGGTACTGGACGAGGGCGTCGACCTGCTGTGGGGACAGCGTATCGCCGAAGTTCGTGGGCATGATGTTGGCCTGGTAGCCCGGCGCGATCACCTTGTTGGGGTCGAGGATCGACTGCTTGATGAAGGCAGCGTCCTTGCCCTTGAGGACCTTGTCGAGGTCGGGTCCGGTGGTGCCGGTCGTGCCCGCGTCGGCCAGCGTGTGGCAGCTGCCGCACGCCGTCGCGCTCGTGTCCGGGTTGCCCTGCGTGAACAGCGCCTTGGCGTCGGTGGTACCAGCCTGGGCGCCGCCGCCGCCACCGCCGCCCGTTGCGGCAGGCTGTCGGGTCATCTTGGTGACCCAGGCCTGGAAGCCGGCCTTGGAGAGCACGTGCGCGGTCTGGCGCATGTAGGCGTGGCCGAGGCCGCAGAGCTCGGCGCACACGATGTCGTGGTTGCCGATCGCGTTGGTCTTCGGCGTGATCCGGTAATGAGTCGTGATGCCGGGCACCGCGTCGATCTTCATCCGGAAGTCGGGGACCCAGAAGTCGTGGATGACGTCCTTGGAGCGGACGTCGAACTTCACGGACTCGCCGACCGGCAGGTACAGCTGGGCGCTCGTGAACTTCTTGCCGCCCTCGTTGTAGGCGAAGCTCCACGTGAACTGCTGGCCGGTGACCGCCACCTGGCGCTCGGGGTTGCCCGCCGCCGGCGCCTTCTCGATGTCGTGCAGCACGATGTAGGCGTACGTCACCATGCCGATGATCAGGATCGCCGGGACGGCGGTCCAGATGACCTCGAGCTTCGTGTTGCCGTGGATCGGCGGCCCGTCGAGGTTCTCCTCGCCGGGGCGCATGCGGAACTCGATGACCGCGAAGAGGACGATCACCGTGACGAGCACGAAGATCGGCACCGTGGCGATGATCAGGACGTCCCAGAGAGTGTCGATCTTGTCGGCCTGCGTGGAGTTCGCCGGCGGGAACCAGTGGATCGACAGCCCCAGCGCGATGCCCGCAGCAGTGGCGATCACACCTACGAGGACCATCTGCTGGACCGTGCGCTTGCTCTCGCGGCGCGGCGTGCTCTCCTGGGGCATGCCCCGGGCATCCTATGGGTCGCTCGCGATGGAGCGCAACGAGGTACGTGACGCTGGCGGAACGGCCAGTCCGCGTGATGACTCAGACGGCTTCGTACGCCACGCGGGGGCCGTCGTCGGACCCGCCCGGGCGGCGTGAGCGGTACGTCGAAGGCGACGTGCCGTGGTGGCGGCGGAAGGCCTTGGCGAACTGCGCCGGCTGGCGATAGCCGACGCGATGGGCGACCTCGCGCACGGTCAGCCCGCGCATGCCGAGCATCTCGGCGGCGCGGTCCATCCGGACCGCGGTCAGGTGCTCGCGGAACGTCGTGCTGCCGATCTCTGCATAGGCACGCTGCAGCTGGCGCCGGCTCGACGCGACGCGGCGCGCGATGTCGTCGAGGCTGAGGTCCGATGCGTACTCGGTCTCGACGATCGAGGTGGCCTCCTCGAAGAGGCTCGTGCGGTGGCGGACTGTGGCGGGACGTTGCATTGGTGAGAACCGGCCGTCTACGCCTCGATACCCGCCTGGCGATCAGCCGACCCGGTGGACCGGGGTGATTTTGGCGCAATGGCGCTGCATCGAGTGCCGCTCGATGGTAGATTGAGGCAATCGTTGCAAGCCAGATCTAGGGAGGCTCGCGGAACATGCGGGTACGTGACGGCATGAGCAAGGTCGTCCTCACGGTGGGACCCGGGCACACGCTTCGCGATGCCGCGCGGCTCATGGCTCAGCGCCGCGTCGGCGCCGCCGTGGTCCTCGATCCCGACAGCTCCGGGCTCGGCATCATCACCGAGCGCGACCTGCTCGAGGCGCTGGGCAGCGGCCAGGACGCCGACTCCGAGCGCGTCGCCGAGCACCTGACCTCGGACATCGTCTTCGCCGCCCCCGACTGGTCGCTGGAGGAGGCGGCGGTCGCCATGGTCCGCGGGGGCTTCCGCCACCTCGTGGTCACCGAGGGCGGCGAGGTCGCGGGCCTGCTCTCGATGCGCGACATCGTGCGCTGCTGGACCGACGACGGCGCGATCTGCGACGTGCCGGCAAGCGCCCCGTTCGGGGCCGCTGCGTAGCGACCCCAGCGTTTGCGGTCGTCCGCCGGCGTTCCGCGGCGGCCTGCGAGCAGGGCAACGAGGGAGCTGGGGCTGCCGGCGCTTGCGCTCGGCCGAGGCCGCGAGCGCCGCGGCGCCTAGTGGTCCAGCGGCAGCTCGTCGATTTCGCGCCGGGTGTCGCGGATCCAGAGCGCGATCGTGCCGATCGACAACACCACGCCGGCGACCACCAGCACGAAGAACGTCGTGATGCCGACGATCGCGATGCTGATGCCGAAGGCGAGCAGGACGGGCTGGATGCTCGGGCCCGGGAGGTGGATCTCCTCGCCGGCGGGCGGGAGCTCTGGCTCGAGCGGCGTCATGAGATGTAGATGGCCGCGGCCACGAAGGTCATGCCGAACATGAAGAAGCAGACTGCGGCGCAGATGAGGCCGGAGCGGACGTTCTTGCGTGCGAGGTTGCGATCCATGGGGTGGGCGGGGTTCACATTTTCACGTCGGCCACCATCGCGCCGAACAGCAGCGCCAGGTAGGCCAGGGAGAACAGATACAGGCGCAGCGCCGAGCGGCGATCGGCGCGGCGGTAGAGGAGGTAGGCGCCGGCCATGAACAGCGCGCCGAGCACCAGCGAGGCGGCCAGGTAGACGCCGCCGAAGCCGCCCGCGCAGAACGGCAGCTGCGTCACCGCGTACAGCAGGACGCTGTAGAGCAGGATCTGGCGCCGCGTCTCGGCCTCGCCGCGCACGACGGGCAGCATGGGGACGCCGACCTTCTCGTACTCGCGCTTCATGAGCAGCGAGAGCGCCCAGAAGTGCGGCGGGGTCCAGAAGAAGACGATCGCGAAGAGGTACAGGGCGGTGCCGTCGAGGCCGCCGGTGACCGCGGCCCAGCCGACGAGCGGGGGCACCGCGCCGGCCGCGCCGCCGATGACGATGTTCTGCGCGGTGCGGCGCTTGAGCCAGACGGTGTAGACGCCCGTGTAGCCGACGAACCCGCAGAGGGCCAGGGCGGAGGCCAGCGGGTTGACGAAGAGCGCGAGCTCGATCGTCGCCAGCGCCGACAGCGTGAAGCCGAAGATCATCGCCGCGCGCGCCGAGACGCGGCCGGACGGCACCGGCCGGCCGGCCGTGCGCGCCATCTGCGCGTCGATGTCGCGGTCGTAGGCGTGGTTGACCGCGCCCGCCCCGCCGGCCGAGAGGTAGCCGCCCAGGCAGGTGAGCGCAATCAGCGAGACCGACGGCGAGCCGGCGACGAGCATCGTCGTCACCGTCGTGAAGAGCAGCAGCGACTGCACCTTGGGCTTGGTGAGCTCGGCGTAGTCGGCGACGACCTGGCGCGCGCCGGCCAGCGGCGAGAGCCCGACTGCGGTCGCGCGCGGCGATGCCATCAGGCGCGCACCGCCGATTCGGCAGCCGGCGCGGGCGGGGCCTCGACGATGCCGCTCTGGCGCTCGACCTGGCGGCGGATGTCCTTCATCGGCTCCACCGAGCGCACGCGCGGGATCACGTCGAAGTTGTTGACCGGCGGCGGCGATGTCGTGAACCACTCCAGCGTGTTGGCCTTCCACGGATCGGGCCCGGCCTTCACGCCATGCTTGACGCTGCGCAGCACGTTGATGACCGTCATCAGCACGCCGAGCCCGAGGATGAACGAGCCGATCGTCGAGATCAGGTTGTAGATCTCGAGGTTGCCGACGTCGGCGTACTCGTAGATGCGCCGCGGCATCCCGTCGAGCCCCATCGAGTGCTGGATGAGGAACGTCACCTGGAAGCCGACCAGCATCAGCCAGAAGCTGGCCTTGCCCAGGCCCTCGCTGAGGAGCCGCCCGGTGATCTTCGGGAACCAGTAGTAGATCCCCGCGAAGATCCCGAACACCGCGCCGCCCATGAGCACGTAGTGGAAGTGCGCGACGACGAAGTAGGTGTCGGTCAGCTGCCAGTCGACCGGGAAGACGGCCAGGAAGATGCCGGTGATCCCGCCGATGAGGAACGTGCCGATGAAGCCGACGCAGAACAGCAGCGCCGTCGTGAACTCGACCGTCCCTCGCCACAACGTCGCGATCCAGTTGAAGATCTTGACGCCGGTCGGCACCGCGATGAGGAACGAGCCGAGCATGAAGAAGATGAAGACGAACGTCGGGCTCGGCGTGGCGAACATGTGGTGCGCCCACACGAGCAGGCCGAGGAAGGCGATGAGCACCGTCGCGGCCGCGACCGCCTTGTAGCCGAAGATCGGCTTGCGGGCGAAGACGGGCAGGACCTCGGAGATGATCCCGAAGCCCGGCAGCACCATGATGTAGACCTCGGGATGTCCGAAGAACCAGAACAGGTGCTGCCAGAGCAACGGCGAGCCCCCGTTCGAGGCGTCGAAGAAGTGGGTGCCGAAATGGCGGTCGGTGAGCAGCATCGTCACCGCGCCCGCGATCACCGGCAGCGCGAGGATCAGCAGGATCGAGTAGGTGAGGATCGTCCAGACGAACAGCGGCAGCCGGCCCCAGCCCATGCCGGGCGCGCGCATGTTGGCGATCGTCGCGTAGAAGTTGATCGCGCCCAGCAGCGAGCTCAGCCCCGTGAGGTGGATGAGGAAGATCCACGCGTCGACACCGCCGTTGGGCAGGTAGGCCGTCTCCGACAGGGGCGGGTAGCAGGTCCAGCCGCACTCGGGCGGGTTGAAGAAGATCGAGCCGTAGAAGACGATCCCGCCCGCCAGCAGCAGCCAGAACGACAGGGCGTTGAGCTTGGGGAACGCCATGTCGCGCGCCCCGATCATCAGCGGGATCAAGTAGTTGCCGAACCCCGCCATCATCGGCACGACGAACAGGAAGATCATCGTCGTCCCGTGCATCGTGAACAGCTCGTTGTACGTCTTCGGGTCCAGGAGCGTGTTGTTCGCCTGGCTGAGCTGCAGGCGCATGAGCAGCGCCTCTGTCCCGCCCAGGAGGAAGAAGACGAAGGTCAGGACCATGTACATGATCCCGATGCGCTTGTGGTCGGTCGTGGTCACCCACGACGTCCAGCCCGTCCGCTCGCGCTCGACGCGACGGGCGACGATCTGCGGAACGGGGGTTCGGACTTCTTCGGTGGTGGCGGCCATGGACGGTTGGTGAGGGCTCCTACGGCAGTTCCTGCTGGACGCGCTTGCGCTCCTGGGCTGCCGCCTTGTCGGCGGCCGCGATGTCGGCCTTGCGCTGCGCCAGCCAGCGCTCGTACTCGGCCGGCGTGACCGCCTTGACCTGGGCGATCATGTTCGCGTGGTTGCGCCCGCAGAGCTCGGCGCACTGGCCGTGGAAGACGTGGCCGGCCCACTTGCCGGGGATCTTGAACCAGGTGTGGTTCGTGTAGCCCGGGATCGCGTCGAACTTGCCGCCGAGCTTGGGGATCCACCACGAGTGGTCGACGTCCTGGGCGTTGATGTCCAGGGTCACCGTCGTGTCGACGGGCACGACCATCTCCGTGTAGGAGAAGACGGAGTTCAGCGGCGCGTTGCCGCAGTCGTTGGCGTACGTGTAGCGCCAGATGTACTGCTGGCCGTTGACGCAGACGTTCAGCGACTTGCCGTTGGGCGGAAGGCGCCTGCTGGCCCCGGAGGCCAGGAGCGTGCCGTTGGCCAGGCGCAGCCCGTCGGGGCCGGAGTTGGGGGGGTTGCGGATCCCCGGGAGCTCGATGAACGTGAAGACGGCGAGGACGACGAGGATGAGCGCCGCGCCGACCGTCCACCCGATCTCCAGACGCGTGTTGCCGCGGATCTGCGCGGGCACCGCGCCCTTGCGCGCGCGGAACTTGAACAGCGAGTAGAACAGCGCGCCCTCGACGCCGATGAAGATCACGATCGCGACGGCGAGGATCAGCTTGTACAGGTTGTCGATCTTGTCGGCGTTCGGAGAGCCGCCGCTCTCGGGCGTGAGCGCGTCGGCGAACGCCGTGCCGGCGAGCACCAGCATCAGGGCCAGGGCGAGCAGAATCGCGAGCGCCAGGCGTAGCGGCCGGCGGTTGGCAGGGGTGCGGGCCAAGGCGCGGCGGATTCTATTCACAGCTTCGGGGGAGACGGTGCGTAGGTGGCGCGCGAGCCTACGCGCCGCCGAAAGCGGCTGGGCGCTTCTCGAGGAAGGCCGCGACGCCCTCGGCAAAATCACCCGACGCGACCATCTCCTGCTGGATGTCCGCCTCGAGACCGAGCTGCTCATCCATCCGCGTGTAGAGCCAGTGGTTGAGCTGGCGCTTGGTCCCGGCGTAGGAGCGAGTGGGTCCCGTGGCCAGGCGGTCGCGCAGCGCGGCGACCTGCGCCGCGAAGTCCGCGTCGGGGACCACGCGGTTGACCAGGCCCCACTCGCGGGCCTGCGCGGCGGGGACGCGCTCGCCGAGCATCGCCATCTCGGACGCGCGCGCCAGGCCGACGCGGGTGGGCACGAACAGCGACGAGCCGCCGTCGGGGACCAGGCCGATGTTCACGAAGGCCAGGAGGAAGTAGGCCGACTCGGCGGCGACCACGAGGTCGGCGGCCAGCGCCAGCGACATCCCGATGCCGACCGCCGGGCCGTTGACCGCCGCGAGCACCGGCTTGGGCATCGTGCGGATCGTCGTGATGATCGGGTGGTAGCGCTCGTCGAGCACCCGGCGGACGTTGACGTGACCCTCGGGCGTTCGGTCCTCGCGGCCGGTGAGGTCGCGCAGGTCGGCGCCCGAGGAGAACGCCCGCCCGGCGCCGGTGACCACCACCGCGCGCACGCCGTCGTCCTCGGCGACCGCGTGCACCGCGTCGAAGAGCTGGTCGCCGAGCTCGCCGTTCCAGGCGTTGAGCGCTTCGGGCCGGTTGAGCTCGATGGTGGCGGCCGCGCCGTCGCGGTGGAGGTTCACGGAGGGCATGGCGCGGAACGTATCCGCTGCGCGAGTCGTCAACAGATGTTGACAACGAGCCGTCGTCAACGTAAGTTGACGACATGGCCGCAGAGGAGACCCGCGAGCTCGCGGGAGCCGTCGACAGCACCGATCCGACCGTCGGCCTCGCCGCGGTCGCCTCGCTGCGCGCCCTCGTCGAGCGCCTCGAGGCGCTGCACGTCGCCAACGCGCGAGAGCGCGGCTGGTCCTGGCAGGAGATCGGCGTGGCGCTGGGGGTGTCCAAGCAGGCCGTGCACCGCAAGCACGGGCGACGCAGGAGGTTGCTGGGCTGATGTTCGAGCGCTTCAGCGATGAGGGACGCGCGGCGGTGGTCGCCGCCCAGGCCGAGGCCGCGGCGCTGCACCACGGCTACATCGGGACCGAGCACCTGCTCCTCGGCGTCCTCTCGACCGGTGCGGGCGCGCGGCTGATGGCCGAGTTCGGGGTCGAGGCCGATCCGGTCCGCGAGGACGTCGTGCGGATCGTCGGCCGCGGCACCGACGACATCGACCCGGCGGCGCTGGCCACCCTCGGCATCGACTTCGACGCCGTTCGCGAGCGCGTGGAGCGCAGCTTCGGTCCCGGCGCCCTGAGCCGCCGCGGGTGCGGCCGCGGCCTGCTGTCTCGCCACATCCCGTTCACCGCGCGCGCCAAGAAGGCCCTGGAGCTGACGCTGCGCGAGGGGATCGCGCTCGGCGCTCGCGAGCTGCGCGCCGAGCACCTCGTGCTCGGCCTCCTGCGCGAGGGCGACGGCATCGCGGCGCGCATCCTGCACACCCGCGGCCTCTCGTTCGACGAGGTCCGGGCGCGCATCGCGGGCCGCGACGCCGCCTGATCGCCGGCGCCGCGACCGGCCCGATCCGTTCTGCCCGCCTGCCGGCCGGGTAGCGTGAGAGTCGATGTCGCGACCGGTGATAGGGATCTGCACGGCTCTCGAGCGCGCGAAGTGGAGCGTCTGGGACCAGGAGGCCTACCTCCTGCCACGCTCCTACATTCGCGCGATCCAGCGGGCCGGAGGCATCGTGCTCATGCTCCCGCCCGACGAGGCGGTCGAGCGCGATCCCGACGAGGTGCTCGACCTGCTCGACGGCCTGATCCTCGCCGGCGGCGCCGACATCGACCCGTCCGCCTACGGCGCGTCTCGGCATCCCGAGACCCGCGGCACCGTGCCCGAGCGCGACGAGTTCGAGCTCGCGCTGGCGCGGCGCGCGCTCGAGCGCGACGTCCCGCTGCTCGGCGTCTGCCGCGGGATGCAGGTGATGAACATCGCCGCCGGCGGGACGCTCCTGCAGCACCTGCCCGACAGCCACGGCCATCACGAGCACCGGCGCAACCCCGGCAGCTTCGACGGCGCCGACCACGACGTCCGCCTGAGCGACGGCTCCCTCGCGGCTCGGGCCGCGGGCGAGACCGTCCACGCCACGAAGTCCCATCATCACCAGGGGATCGATCGCCTCGGCGAGGGCCTCGAGGTCACCGGCTGGTCGACCATGGACGAGCTGCCCGAGGCGTTCGAGATGCCCGACCGGCGCTTCGCGCTGGGCGTGCAGTGGCACCCGGAGGCCGACGAGCACAGCCGCCTCATCGAGGCCCTCGTCCGCGAGGCCGGCGCCGCCCGCAACGGGCACCGCTGATGCCCGCGCGCGGCGAAGCGCGCGCCACCCGCCGCACGGTCCTCGTCGCGCTGAGCGCCAACGCGGCGATCGCCGTTGCCAAGCTCTTCGCCGGCGTCGTGTCGGGATCGTCGGCGATGCTCGCCGAGACCGCGCACTCCGTGGCGGACACGATCAACCAGGTGTTCCTCCTGTACTCGCTGCGGATGAGCGAGCGCGAGCCCGACGCCGAGCACCCGTTCGGCTACGGCAAGGAGCGCTTCTTCTGGTCCTTCCTGGCCGCGGTCGGCATCTTCGTCGCCGGCGCGGGCTTCTCGCTGTTCGAGGGGCTCGAGCGGGTCTTCGGCGCCTCGAAGGAGTCGGGGCCCTTCGGGATCGCCTACGCGGTGCTCGCGTTCTCGCTGGTCGCCGAGGGCACTTCGCTGGTGCGCGCGGTGCGCCAGACGCGCGGGGCGGCGCGCGAGCGCAGCGCCCCGCCCGTCCAGTACGTGCGCCGCAGCCGCGACCCGACGACCAAGACGGTGGTGTTCGAGGACTCGGCGGCTGTCGTCGGCGTCGGCGTCGCCTTCGCCGGGGTCGCCCTGCACCAGGCCACCGGCAACCAGGTCTACGACGGCCTGGCCTCGATCGTGATCGGGCTGCTCCTGGCGGTCGTAGCGTTCGCGCTGGGGCGCGACACGAAGCGGCTGCTCATCGGCGAGGCCGCCACGCCGGAGGAGCGCGCGGAGATCCGCGAGATCATCGGATCGCACGTGGCTGTCGATCGCGTCGTCGAGCTCCTGACCATGGCGCTCGCGCCGGACCGGCTGCTCGTGGCGGCGCGCGTGGACCTCGCCGACGGCCTCAGCACGGACGAGGTCGAGCACGCGTCGACCGAGATCGAGCGCCAGCTGCGCGAGCGCGTCCCGACCGTGTGGCAGGTCTTCCTCGATGCCACCCCGCGCAGCGAGGCGCCGGTGCGCGCGGCGGGCTAGGCGGCCCGCGGCGCACGTTGCCGCCCGCGCGCCGCCTCAGCGGCGCAGCGGCAGCGTCGCGGCGATGCGGGTGCCGCCGCCGGGCGGGCTTTCGATCTCAAGCTGACCTCCCAGTGCGGCGACGCGGTCATCGAGGCCGACCAGGCCGCTCCCGTCGGTCCGCGCGCCGCCGACGCCATCGTCGCTCACGTCCAATCGCAGCAGGCCGTCCTCGAGCCATGCCCTGACGTCCGCGCTGCGCGCGTTGGAGTGCTTGGCGACGTTCGTGAGCGCCTCGGCGACGACGAAATATGCGCTGGCCTCGATCTCGGGTGCAAAGCGCTCGCCGGGTACCGCCACGTTGACCGGCACGCTGGCGCGCGAGGCCAGTGCGTTGACGCCCGCCGCCAGGCCACCCTGGACCAGCGCGGAGGGGAGGATGCCGTGTGCGAGCTCGCGCAGCTCCGTGAGGGCCTCCTCAGCGTGGTCGAGCGCCTGGTCGACGAGTGCCCGCGCCTCGTCGTCGTGGCGATCGAACGCGCGCTGTGCGAGCTTGAGCGTGACGATCGCGTGGACGAAACGCTGTTGCGCGCCGTCGTGCAGGTCGCGCACGAGGCGCCGGCGCGCATCGTCGTCGGCAGTGAGCAGACGCGCGCGCGAGGCGACCAGCTCGGCCCGCGCTGCGGCGTTGCCGACCGCCGTCGCGACGAGCTCGGTGAAGTCGGCTATCCGCGATTCGGTGTCCGCGGGGAACGGCACCTCGCCGCGTGCCGACGCGGCGATCACTCCCCACGTCAGTCCGCCGACGACGATCGGACAGCCGACCGACGACCGGATGCCAAGCGCCTGGGCCTCTCGCGCGATCGGCCCCGTCGCGCCCTCGAAGCTGTCCACGCGGGCCGGTTGTCCGGTCTCACGCACCTGTGCGGCGATGCTGGCGCCCTCCAGGGCGAACCGCTTGCCGACAGCCAGGAGGGGCCGACCGCCACGCTCCCACGCCGCGATCGCGGTGACCGTGCCATCCGGCTCGAAGCGCTCCATGCGGGCGAGATCGGCGTCGCACTGCAGCCCGACCTCGCGCGTCACGGCCTCGAAGACCTCCGAGGTCGGCACCGCCTGCGCCACCAACGTCGCGACGCGCCGCAGCGCCGCCTGTTCGTCGGCGAGCAGACTGAGCTCGTGTCGCGCCTCCTCGGCCTCCCGGGCACGTGACCGCGCCTCACCGCCCCGCACGTAGACTCGCCGTGCGAGCTCGCTGACGACGAAGGCGGTGACAAGGGAGATCACGAGCGCCGCAGCGGTGTCCGACGACGCGATCGCGAAGCTGTGGAGCGGGTGGGCGAAGAAGAACGCGAAGGTCAGGTAGGCCGCGACGGCCACCAACCCGGCGAGCCAGAAGCTCCATCCGATCGCCACCGGAAGGATCGCGAGGAGATACAGGCTCGTGAGGGCCGACGGATCGACCACGTGCTGCAGCGCGGCGATGCCGACGCTGACGACTGCGATCGCACCAGCGCCGAGGACGAGGCCGATCGCGGTGTGCCGCCACCCGCGACGCGTCGAACGGGCGTGCCGGCCAGGCGGAACATCGTCGCGGGCGGCGACCTCGCGGGCTGGTGACCGTGCGCGCCGCACCTGCTCATCCTTTCGGACATGGCAGCGCCCCGTGCGGCAGGCGCCGCCTCACCCGCACATCGAAGCACGCGCCCTGGCCGCGGGCAAGGCGCCGCGACCGGCGGGACCCCGTCAGGCAGCCGCGGCCCGGGCCCGGCCCAGGCCCGAGCGAGCGCGGCATACGAGCGCCTTCGAGCCGCCGGTGGAAACGTGCAGGCGGCGGGCGATGCCCTCGTGCGACTCGCCGCCGAGCTCGTGCATCACCAGCGCGGTGCGCTGGCGCTCGGGCAGGCGCTTGAGGTCGGAGACGAGGTCGCGCAGCTCCTCGGAGCGCACGACGCGCTCGTGCGGGTCGGCGCCCGCGTCGTGGAGGACCGGCGCGTGCAGCTCGAGGTCGCTGGTGCGCGATGGCCGGCGCAGCGCGTCGAGGCTGCGGTTGCGCACGATCGTGTAGAGCCATGGCTTGAGCGCCATGCCGCGGTCGTCGGCGCGCAGGGCGGCGAGCGCGCGGATGAACGCGTCCTGCACGACCTCCTCGGCGTCGTGGTGCGCGCCGCCGAGCATCTGCCGGGCGTAACCGGTGAGGCGCTGCACGTAGCGGTCGTGGATGGCGTCGAACGCGCGATCGTCGCCGGATCGGACGAGGTCGACCAGCTGCTCGTCGGTTGCGGCGCGATACGCGGTCGGGTGCAGGAGGAGCGTCATGCACCTCAGGATCGGGCCGCGCGGCCTTCGCTCCCAGCCACCCGAGGGTCACACCTTGGCCACCACAGGTGGGGTGTCTTTCACCCTGGGTAGCCTTGACAGCCGATGGCCCAGTCCCCGCTCCAGGCGCATTCCGCGACTCCGGCCGAGCTGCGCGAGCGCATCGAGGCCGAGCGGCGCGGGCGCCCGTTCCTCGTCTTCCGCGACGGCGGCGGGGACCAGCGCCTCCTCGACCTCACCGGCACCGAGCGCCTCAGCGTGGGCCGTGGGGCTGCCAACGAGCTGAGCCTGCCGTGGGACACGGAGGTCTCTCGTCTGCACGCCGAGCTCGAGGCGATCGCGGGGGAGTGGACGGTCACCGACGACGGGCTGTCGCGCAACGGGACCTTCGTCAACGGCAACCGCATCTCGGGGCGCACGCGTCTGCGCGACGGCGACTTGCTGCGCGTCGGCCAGACCTCGATCGCCTACCGGCGCCCTGAGGCCGAGGACTCGATGCCCACCCAGGTGGCGGGCCCGCGGCTCGTGCTCACCGACCTGCCTCCGACCCAGCGACAGGTGCTGGTGGCGCTCGCGCGTCCCTACAAGACCAACGAGTTCGCGGTCCCTGCGACCAACCAGGAGATCGCCGACGAGCTGCACCTCAGCGTCGACGCGGTCAAGTCGCACCTGCGCACCCTCTTCCAGCGCTTCGGCATCGAGCACCTGCCCCAGAACCAGAAACGCTCCCGCCTGGTCGCCGAGGCGCTGCAGTCGGGCGTGATCTCCACGCGCGACCTCTAGGGCGTCAGCCGCTGGACCTTGCCGGTCGGCGGGCTGGTGACCCAGATGTCGTTGCCGACGATGTCCAGCGCGTAGGGGTTCTGCGCGACCTGCACCTCGTCGCCCTCCGGCTCGTTGCTCTGCAGGTCGATGCGGGTCAGGGTGGAGGCGATCGAGTTGGCCACCCACACGCCACCCGCGCCGACCGCGATCCCCTTCGGGCCGCGGCCGACCCCGATGATGCTGGTGTTCAGCGAGCCCGCGTCGATGCGCGTGACCGTGTCGTCGCCGTTGTTGGTCACCCACACCGCGCCCTCGCCGTAGGCGATCCCGAACGGCTTCTCGCCGACGAAGATCGGCCGCTGGGTGGCGCTGGAGATGTCGACGCGCGTCACCGTGTTGCGCCGGCGGGCGATGACCCAGACCGCGCCGCCGCCGACCGTGATGTTCTGCAGGCCGTCGGGCAGCGGGATCGACTTGACCACCCGGCGCGTACGGGGGTCGACGCGGACGAGCTCACCGGGATTGCCGCGGATGCCGACCCAGACGGCGTTGGAGCCGGTGGCGGCCGCCACGGGCCGACCGCCGAAGGGCAGCGCGACCGCGGCGCCCTCCTGGTGGTGGGACTTCAGGCCGATCGCGACGAGCGACGGGCCCGCCTGGTTGGCGACCCAGAGCTTGCCGAAGCCGGCCGCCTCGCCGGCGGGGTCGCCGACCCGCGGCCTGATCGGCCGCCGCTTGACCGTGTCGGCGTCGATGACCGAGAGGAAGTCCACGCCGCTGCGCACGACCCACGCGTTGCCGCCGGCCACGACGATGTTGTTCGGCCGCCCGCCGAGCGTGAGCGACTTCGTCGGCACCGAGGTGTCGCCCGGCCGGCTGGTCCTCGTGCCCGCGCTACCCGTCGTCCGCGCGCCGTCGCCGCCGCTTCCGCCCCCGTCGAGGACGAGCACGGCGACGACCGCCAGCGCGGCCACCGGCACGGCGGCCAGCGCCCACGGCCACAGCCGCCGCCCGGCGCCGGGCTTGGACGCCGCGACCGCGGTGAGCGCCTGGTCGGGCGAGACGACGGTCTCCTGCTCGTCGCCCGGCGCCGCGTCGCCGACGGCCACGCGCCGCTCCGGCCCCGGCGCCGATGCGCGGCCGGCAGCAGCCAGCGCGGCGCGCCCGAGGTCGCCCGCCGACGGGTAGCGCTCGTCGGGGTCCTTTGCCATCGCTCGGCGCAGGACCTCGTCGAAGGCCGGCGGGACGCCGGGTGCGTGCGAGGAGACCGATGGCGGGTCGTCGTTGAGATGGGCCCATAGCGTCGCCTCGTCGCTGTCGCGCTGATAGGGCGGCGAGCCCGTGAGCGCGTAGTACAGGACGCAGCCCAGCGCGTAGACGTCGGCGCGAGCGTCGACGCGCTCGCCGCGGATCTGCTCCGGCGCGACGTAGCCCAGGGTGCCCACCCAGCCTCCGGCGCGGGTGGAGCCGGTGTGCGAGGTGAGGTTCTTCGTCAGACCGAAGTCGGTCAGGTAGGCGTGGTCTCCGGCGCCGAGCAGCACGTTGGCCGGCTTGACGTCGCGGTGCACGATCCCGCGGGCGTGAGCGGCGTCCAGCGCGCTGGCGACCTGGCTGACGATGTACGCCGCGCGGCCGGGCTCGAGCCGCTCCTCGGCGCGGACGAGCGTGCGCAGGTCCGAGCCCTCGACGTAGCGCATCGCGATGTACAGCGTCCCGTCGCGATCCCCGGTGTAGTAGATGGGGATGACATTGGGGTGATCGATGGACGCGGCGGCGCGGGATTCGCGCGCGAAGCGCTCGCGGAAGGAGGCGTCCTCGGCCAGCTGGGGCGCGATGAGCTTGAGGGCCACGGGCCTGTCGAGGTCGAGCTGCAGCGCGCGGTAGACGACGCCCATGCCGCCGCGGCCGGCCACCCCGAGGATCAGGTGGCCGGCGAACTCGTCGCCCTCGTGCAGCTCTGGCACCGGGCCCTTTGTACAGCAAGGTCCAGGGACTTCGGCCCAAGGCCGGAATCCGGTGCTGCCGATATCCTCGCCGCGTCGATGCGCGGTTCGAGCGCCATTCGGGTGGCCGCGTGGGGGGCGGTGGTGCTTGGCGCAGCGGCGCCGCTCGTGCGCCGGCGCCTGGGCCTCACGCCTCCGGTCGTGACCGCTGCGGCGGCCAGCGCGCCGTTCGCGCTGGCGGTCGCCGTGCGCCGCTCGCGCCTGCGCGACGTGGCGGTGGTGTGTCTGCAGATGAACGCGTACGTGGCCAACTACGAGATGCCCCACGACGACCCCGAGCGCCAGGCCGCGCGTGTCAAGGTGCGCTATCCGATCGTCGCCGACCGCGTCCTCGGGCTGGGCGAGCTGCCGGGCCTGCGGCTGCAGCGCGCCTTCGCGCGCCGTCAGGGCGAGCCCCTGCGGGCCTTCGAGCAGGTGCTCGTGTGGTGCCACTGGCTGTGGTTCGTCGTGCCCCACGGCAGCGTCGCCTACCTGCTCTTCCGCCGGCGCGACCTGTTTGCAGGCGGCGCCGCCCAGATGTACGCGGTGTTCGATCTCGGACTTCTCGGCTACTGGGCGCTGCCGACGGCGCCGCCCTGGTACGCCGGGGAGATCGGCGCTCTCGGCCGATCCGACCCGACGGTGCGGCGCATGATGCGCGAGCACGGCGAGGCGTTCTGGGGGCGCGCGTGGAGCCCTCTCTACGATGCTCTGGCAGGGAACCCGCTCGCCGCCATGCCCTCGCTGCACTTCGCAACATCGGTGATGGCCGCGCACCTGCTCGCCGACGCAGGGCCGCTGCAGGGTGCGCTGGGCTGGGCCTACGCGGCCACGCTCGGCGTCGCGCTGGTCTACCTCGGCGAGCACTACGTGGTCGATCTCCTGGCCGGGCTCGCGCTCGCCGAGGGCGTGCGGCGCAACCGCCACCGGGCCGCTCCCGCGCTCAGCGCCGCGTCGCGGGCGGTCCAGCGGCTCGAGGCGCGGGCGCAGGCATGAGCAGGGCCCCGGTCGACGCCCCCAATCCCCAGCCCCCGGAGGACGACGACGACGACGAGATGCCGCGCGTGGTCATCACGCGGCGGCGCGCGCTGCTGTTCGGGGTCTTCGTCCTGGCGTCGGTCGCCTTCCTGTACTACGGGCTGCCCAAGCTCGCCGGCTTCTCGGACTCGTGGAAGCGCCTGCACGACGGCGACCCGATCTGGCTTGTCGTCGCGCTGCTTCTCGAGTGCCTGTCCTTCGGCGGCTACGTGATGCTCTTCCGGACCGTCTTCGTGCGCGACGAGCCCGACCGGATCGGCTGGCGGGCGAGCTACGAGATCACGATGGCGGGGCTGGCCGCGACCCGCCTCTTCGCGGCGGCCGGCGCCGGAGGCATCGCGCTGACGGCGTGGGCGCTGCGGCGCTCGGGCATGGAGCGGCGGCTCGTCGCGGTGCGGCTCGTCGCGTTCACCGCGGTGCTCTACTCGGTGTACATGGGGGCCCTGGTGATCTTCGGCTTCGGGCTGTACTTCGGGATCCTCGAAGGGCCCGGGCCGTTCGGCGTCACCATCGTGCCGGCGGTCTTCGCCCTCATCCTCTGGGGCGTCTTCGTCGGCGTCACGCTGCTGCCCGGCGATACCGAGCGGCGCATCGAGCACTGGGCCCAGGGCTCCGGCCGCTTCGCGAAGATCATGGCCCGGGCGGTCAGCGTCCCCGCCTCGGGAGCCGAAGGGGTGCGGCTGGCGTTCCGGATGGCGGGCGATCGCGAGTTCGGTCTGCTCGGGGCCGTGGCGTGGTGGGGCTTCGACATCGCCACGTTGTGGGCGTGCTTCCATGCCTACGCGCCGGGGAACCCGCCGCCGTTCTCCGTCATCGTGATGGCCTACTTCGTCGGCATGCTGGCCAACACGCTGCCGCTGCCGGGCGGGATCGGCGGCGTCGACGGCGGGATGATCGGCGCGTTCATCGCCTTCGACGTGTCCGGCTCGTACGCGACCGTGGCGGTGCTCACCTACCGGGCGTTCGCGTTCTGGCTGCCGACCATCCCCGGCGCGGTGGCCTACTTCCAGCTACGGCGTACCGTTGCCGGGTGGCGCGAGGACCGGGGCGGCGGAGCTGCGGAGGCCGCGGTCGCACGGGCGTAACGGGGTGCGCCCGAGGGGTACTATACAAAGTAAAGTTACGGGGACACCCGAAGGACGAAGTGAGACATGGTGGAAAGCGAGCGTGAACTTGTGCCGGACGTCGAGAACGTGATCATCGTGGGCAGCGGCCCCGCCGGTTACACGGCGGCCCTGTACACGGCGCGTGCCAACCTGCGTCCGCTGGTCATCGAGGGCTTCTTCTGGGGCGGCCTGCTCCAGCAGACCACCGAGGTCGAGAACTACCCGGGCTTCCCCGCCGGCGGGATCCTCGGCCCCGAGCTCATGCAGAAGATGCGCGACCAGGCCGAGGACTTCGGCGCGCGCTTCATCACCGACCAGGCGACGCGCGTCGAGCTGGCCGACGAGCCCGGAGGGATCCACAAGGTCTGGGTCGGCGACGACGAGCACCGGGCGCGCACGGTCGTCCTGGCCATGGGCGCCGAGCACAAGAAGCTCGGCGTGCCCGGCGAGGAGGAGCTCGGCGGCGCCGGCGTGTCCTACTGCGCCACCTGCGACGCCGCGTTCTTCAAGCAGCGCGACACGATCATCGTCGGCGGCGGCGACTCGGCCATGGAGGAGGCCATCTTCCTGGCCAAGTTCGCCTCCAAGGTCTACGTCGTGCACCGTCGCGACGAGTTCCGCGCCTCGAAGATCATGCTCGAGCGGGCGCGGGCGATGGACAACGTCGAGTTCCTGACCCCGTACGTCGTGGAGGAGTTCCACGAGGGCAACGGGCCGTTCGAGCGCGTTGCCCGGTTGCGCAACGTCGAGACCGGCGAGGAGCGCGAGCTGCCGATCGGCGGCGCCTTCATCGCCATCGGCCACGAGCCGCAGTCGGAGATCGTCGAGGGCCAGGTGCCCACCGACCCCGACGGCTACGTGGTGACCGAGGGCAAGTCGACGCGGACCGGGCGCCCGGGCGTCTTCGCGGCCGGCGACCTCGTCGACCACACCTACCGCCAGGCCGTGACCGCGGCCGGATCGGGCTGCCAGGCGGCGCTCGACGCGGAGTGGTACCTGCGCGACACGCCGCAGGTGCCGACGCCCGAGGAGATGCCCGCGGGGGATCTCGCCGAGGCCCAGTGGGCGCGGCCCGCCTGACGGGCGTCTCGTCGGTGCGCGCCGACGGCTAGGCCGGCAGCAGGGGAGGGACCCCGTCGAAGAACGGCGCGTCCAGCGACGCGTCGCTCCCCTTGCCGGCCTTGGCCGCCGTGTGCCTGGCGGCGGCGCGCTTGGATGCGGCCCTGCGCTTCGCGGCGGCGCGGCGCTTGGCGGCGGCCGAGCCGCGCTTCTTCTTCGTCAACTTGCGCTTCGAGCTCGCCTTCTTGGCCGAGCTCGCCTTCTTCGACGACGCCACCGACCGCGGGGCGCGGTCGGGCGCGACCGACGCCGTCTTGGGCAGCGCGCACTCCGGCGCGGGGTAGACGTAGTACGGCGACATCACGTCGCGCGGATCGTTGACGTGGTCGTGCCCCGCCAGATGGCCGAGCTCGTGCTCGACCACGGTGCACAGCTTCGGCCAGTCCCAGTCGACATCCAGGTTGTAGGTGATCGAGCAGTCGCTGAACGTGCCCGGGTCGTTCGTGTCGATGCTCATCCACTGCGAGCGGGCGTTGATGCCCGGGCCCATGTGCTGCCAGCTCATCGCGACCTGGCCGCCGCACGGGTCCATGCTCCAGCGCGCGACCGCGAGTCCGTGCGCGGTCGTCATCAGCCCGTCGGCGGCCGGCACCGGGATCGGCGGCGGCTCGGAGTCGTCGGCCATCGCGGCCGCCGGAAGGGCGGCGAGAGCCAGGGCGGCGCAGACGATCACACGGGCCAGCACACACCTGGTGGTCGGAGCGCGCCCGAATCCACCGGAATCTGTCGGACGTATGTACTAAGCCGCCGAAAGCGCCCGTTCGGCGACGAGATCCGGCCGCTCGGCGGGGATCCAGTGCCCGACGCCCGGCACGTGCTCGATCGTGAGGTCGTCGGCCCACCGCTCGCGGCCCGCCAGCAGCGACGGGCGGACGACCGGGTCGCGCTCGCCGACGACGAGGCGGCCGGGCACCTGCAGGCGCCCGCGCGCGCCCGCGGCCAGCTCGCGCAGCAGGAAGGTCCGGTACAGCTGCACGCTCGCGCGCGCCCGCGGCGGCTCGGCGAGGACGGAGGCGAACGCCCGCAGGTCCTCCTCGTCGAAGGCGCCGCGCGGTGCGCTGAGCATCGCGCGCACGAAGCGCTCGGATGAGACCAGCCGCTCGCCGAGCGCCGGAGCGGCGATGGCCAGCATGTACAGCAAGCGCCAGCCGTCGAGCAGCGCGCGTGGGCTCGGCCGTCCGAACGGCGGCGAGATCCCGAGCGCCAGCACCCGCTCGAACCGCTCGGGCGCCTTCATGCAGGCGAGGAAGGCGATCCAGCCGCCCCAGTCGTGGCCCACGACGCGGACGCGATCGAGCCCGAGGGCGTCGAGGACCGCGAGGAGGTCGTCGGCCATCGTCGGCTTGTCGTAGCCGTCGCGCGGCGCGTCGGACCAGCCGAACCCGCGCAGGTCGGGCATGACCAATCGCGCGCGGGGCGCGAGCAGCGCCACCACCTTGCGCCACGCCCACCAGTGCTGCGGCCAGCCGTGGACGAGCACGATCGGCTCGCCGCTGCCGGCCTCGGCGACGTGGAAGCGCAGCCCGCGCGCGATGACGTCGCGGTGCGTGACGCCGTCCAGCTGCGGGAGCGCCGGCGTCACGGCGCCAGGACGATCTTCAGCGCCTCGCGGCGGTCGTAGAGCGCATAGGCGTCGGGCGCGTCGTCCAGGCGCATGTGATGGGTGACGATCGGCGAGGGGTCGAGCACCCCGGCCTGCATCAGCGCGAGCACGCGGTCGAGGTGGCCGATCACGTTTGCCTGCCCCGTGCGCAGCGTCAGCGCCTTGATCCACGCCAGGCCCATGTGCACCTCGCAGCGCTCGGCATGCACGCCGACCACGCTCACCGTGCCGCAGCTGGCGGCGAGCCGGATCGCGAGCTCGAGCGCGCGGGCGTCGCCGACGGCCTCGATCGCGACATCGACGCCGCGGGCCTCGGTCGCCGCCTTGACCGCGGCGCGCGGGTCGTCTTCGGTGAGGTGCACCGGCGTCGCGCCGAAGCCGCCCGCCATCGCCAGGCGCGCCTCGACCCCGTCGACGGCGATGACCTGTGCGGCGCCGGCGGCGCGCGCCGCCTGCACCGCGCACAGGCCGACCGGCCCCAGCCCGAGGACCGCGACGCTGTCGCCCGCGCGCACCGGCGCGGCGGCGTGGTAGCCGGTGCCCATCACGTCGCCCGCGAAGAGCGCGACGTCGGCGCCCATCCCCTCGGGGACCCGGCGCAGCGTGAGGTCCGCGTGGGGCACCAGCGCCAGCTCGGCCTGCGTGCCCTGGAGATCGCCGAGCGTCGCGCCGTGGCCGAAGGTGCGTCCGCGCTCGCAGCGGTGGAAGCTGCCCGCGCGGCACAGCCGGCAGGTCCCGCAGGCCACCTGGAAGCAGCCGAGCACGCGGTCGCCCACGGACACCGACCGCACCGCGTCACCGGCGGCGACCACGGTGCCGACGTACTCGTGGCCGATCACGAAGCCCGGCTCGATCGCCACCCGCCCGTGGAAGATGTGCAGGTCGCTGCCGCACACCCCGCTGGCCTCGATGCGGACGATCGCATCGCCCGGGTCCTGCAGCTCGGGGTCGGGGAGCTCGTCGACGCGCACCTCGCCGGGTGCCTGGAAGGTGACCGCGCGCATGGCTCCGGCACGCTATAGGCTCGCCGCGAGACGATGGGGGAGCCAGCGTGAGAGCGCGCCGTATCGGGGCTGCGGCGGCCGCCGCAGCGACGATCGCGGCATTGGCGGCGCCCGCGCAGGCCGCCGACCAGATCGAGGGCTCGTGGCTGTTCGAGAGCGGCCAGGTCCTCGTCGAGGCGACCGCGCCCGGCACGTTCAAGGGCACCGTGGTCAAGCCGACGCGCTTCACCGCCTGCACGCACCCCGTCGGACAGGTGATGTGGCAGATGACCGGCGCCGGCCCGTCGTACACGGGCACCCACGTCTGGTACACGAGCGAGTGCGCCGAGAACCCGGGCGGCCAGTCGACCTGGCAGATCACCAGCACCCAGCCGGCCAACTACACGCTGCGCTTCTGCACCGTCGCGCCCGGCGGTGGGCCGCCGACCTTCGACCCGAGCGGCGTTCCGACCGGCGACACGCGCTGCCACGACCTCGCGCGCATCCTGCCGCCGCAGGCCGCCCCGACCTTCGCCAGCGTGGTCGCCCTGCCCAAGGCGACGCGCAAGTGCCGCAGCCGGCGCAGCTTCCGCATCCGCCTGCGCGAGCCGAAGGCCGACCCGCTCGTCCGGGCGACCGTCACCGTCAACGGGCGGCGGGTCCGCGTCGTCGCCGGCCGGCGGCTGACCGCGCCCGTCAACCTGCGCAACCTGCCGCGCGGGCGCTACTCGGTGAAGATCGCGGCGACCACGGCGTCGGGCCGAGTGGTCCAGGGCACGCGCCGCTACCGGACCTGCGTCCCGAAGCGCAAGTAGCGTCGATCCCGTGACCGGTCCAGCGCCCGAGCTGCCGCCGCGGGCGTCCGCCTGGCAGCGGGCGCTGCGCGCCGTCGCCGTGGACGTGGGGCTGCTGCGCCGCCGGCGCGAGTTCCGGCTGCTGGTCATCGGGCAGTCGGTCTCCGACGCCGGGTCGATGCTGACGTTCGTCGCCGTCCCGTTCCAGGTCTTCGAGCTGACCGGCTCGTCGCTGGCGGTCGGCCTGCTCGGCCTGGCCGAGTTCGCGCCGATCCTCGTGCTCGCGCTCGTGGGCGGCGCGCTGGCCGACGCGTTCGATCGCCGGCGGCTCGTGCAGATCGCCGAGGTGGGCGCGACCGTCGTCGCCGGCGTCCTCGTGCTCAACGCCGCGCTGCCCGACCCACACCTGTGGGTGCTCTACGTCTGCGCGTCGCTGCTGGCCGGCTTCACCGCGCTGCGCCGCCCGCCGCTGGACGCGCTCATCCCGCGCCTGGTCGAGCGCGACGAGCTCAAGGCCGCGGCCGCGGTCCAGTTCACCGTCCACAACGCCGCTTTCGTGACCGGGCCGGTGGTCGCGGGAGCGCTCATCGCCGCGGCCGGACTGCAGGTCACCTACGCGGTCGACGCCGCCACCTTCGCCTTCTCGCTCGTCGTCCTGACGATGATGCGCACGCCGCCGCCGCCCGAGGCGGCCGAGCGGCCGTCGCTGCGCACCGTGGTGGAGGGCGTGCGCTACGCCACGTCGCGCCAGGAGCTCGTCGGGACCTACCTGGTGGACATGAACGCGATGTTCTTCGCGATGCCCGAGGCGCTGTTCCCGGCCATCGCCAAGACCTACGGCGGCGCCGAGGTGCTCGGCCTGCTCTACGCCGCGCCCGCGGCCGGATCGATCGTCGTCGGCCTCACGAGCGGATGGACGCGCCACGTGCACCGTCACGGGCGCGCGATCGTCTACGCCGCGGCGGCGTGGGGTGTTGCCATCGTCGCCTTCGGCTTCGCCGAGGCGCTGTGGCTGGCGCTGCTGTGCCTCGGCCTGGCCGGCGGCATGGACGCCGTCAGCGGCATCTTCCGCTCGGCGATCTGGAACGAGACGATCCCCGACCACCTGCGCGGCCGGCTGGCCGGCGTGGAGATGCTGTCCTGGTCGTCGGGGCCGACGCTCGGCAACGCCGAGGCGGGCGCGGTCGCCGCGCTGGCGAGCGTGCGCACCTCCGTGGTCTCCGGCGGCGTGCTGTGCGTGGCCGGGACCGCGGCGCTCGCGCTGGCGCTGCCGCGCTTCTGGCGCTACGACAGCCGGGCTGCGACGGAAGGTGCGGGGCCATCGGTGCCGAAGATCACTGACGCGCTGGCGTAAGGAATCGCGCGCTCGTGCCGTCTATTGGGGTAGATGCGTCCGCACCACTACATGTATCCGAAGGTCACGCCGGTCAAGCCGGCGGGCGCTCCCGCGCCCGCGCCGCCGGTCGTCGCCTCGGCCGCCAAGCCGCGGTAGCTCGACGCCCTACCCTGCGGGGTATGGCCGAGCAGGACGCGCGCTCGCCGGCCGAGCGCTTGGTGGAACGGACGAGGGTCGATGACGTGGGCAGGGGCCGCCCGCTGTCGCGGCGCGCCCGGCAGACCGCCCGCTCGGTCGAGGCCTATCTGAAGTCCGGCGTCAAGCCGCGATGGATGGAGCGCCTGTCGGACATCGACCAGGGCATCGCCGCCGAGCGCCAGCGCCTGGCGCGCGCCTACCGGGCGCTGCAGGAGGAGTGCGGGCGCGACCCGGCGACGTTCGAACGGCGCTGGCGCGCGATCGCGCGCAGGTGGCCGTTCGAGGGGCTCAACGAGCTCATCGCCCAGCACAACGAGTGGTATCCGGTCGAGCGCCAGCTCCCGATGGACCCGCGCACGCGCGACTACGTGCGCGTCGGCGGGCGCTCGTACCGCCGCCCGGTCCTCGGGCCCGAGTGGGTGCTCGAGCAGTTCCCGCCGCGGCCGTCGCGCTAGGCCAGGCCCTTCTCGCGCAGCTCGCGCAGCGCCTGCTCGCTCTTGCCGAGCTCGGCGAGCCCCATGCCCCCGAGGACGGCGGGCGTCTTGGTGAACTGCACGTCGCGGTAGTCGACGACCTGCACGTGGTTGCCCCACGGGTCGCGGAAGTCCAGGCGCCGGCCGGGCTCGATCGCCACGCCGGCGTCCTGAAGCGCCGTCCGCACGGCCTCCTTGTCGTCGACGACCAGCCCGAAGTGGCGCGCGCGGTCGGCCGGGTCGGTGCGACCGGCCGACAGCGCGATGAACTGGTCGCCCATGTCGACGAACGCCATGCCCGGCGCGCGGCCGCGTAGGCGCAGATCGAAGATGGAGCCGTAGAACTCGAGCGCTTCGTCGAGGTCGCCGACCTCGAGCGCGACGTGGTTGATGCCGACCAGCCGCGGGCGATCGCTCATCGGCGGCGCGCGGCGCGGACGAGGCGGACACGGGTGGCGGCGGCGCGAGCGTCACGCTCGCGGGTCAGGGTCATCTGGTGGGAGAGAGAGGGGTGTAGCTGCATGAGACGAGGATCGCTCGAAGGCGCCGATCTCCAGAGAGATTTAGACTGAGCTAAATGATCCGCATGCGATTCGGGCAGGGCGACCTGGCGCGGGTGCGCTTCGGCATCTCGCCGGTCGCCGAGCTGCGCCGCAGCCGCGAGGTCCTCGAGGATCCCGGCGCCCAGGCGCTGCACCTGCCGTGGGTCGTGCAGGCACGGGCGGCGACCGCAGATCTCGACCTCTCGCTCCTGCGCGCGCTGGACCCGGCGCGCGTCTACACGCCCGACTTCGTCTCGCCGCCGCCGGCCAGCCCGCTGGCCGAGCTCGACGACGAGCTGGCCGCGATCGCCGCCACGGCGCCCGAGCAGGCCCGCGGCGAGGTCGTGCGCGCGTATCGCAACCGCGAGCTGCCCGCCGTGCTCGAGCGCCTGGTCGAGGACCCGCGGGCCGGCATCGCCGAGCTCGTGGAGCTGCTGCGCGCTTACTGGGACCGCGCCCTCGCGCCGCACTGGCCGCGTCTGCGCGCGGTGCTCGAAGGCGACGTCCTGCACCGCGCACGCCAGATGGCCGACGGCGGCGCCGAGCGGCTCTTCGCCGATGTCGACCCCGCGGTGAGCTGGTCGGAGGGCGTGCTCGAGGTCGACCGGCCGATCGAGCAGACGGTGGACCTCGAGGACCGCGGCCTGCTGTTCGTGCCCAGCGTGTTCGCGTGGCCGCGGGTGGTGCTCGTCACCGACCCGCAGTGGCAGCCGACGATCATCTACCCGGCGCGCGGCGTCGGGACCCTGTGGGAGCCGCAGGGCGCGACGGCGCCCGACGCACTGGCCGGCGTGCTCGGCCGCGTGCGGGCCGCGGTGCTCACGGCGCTCGACCGCCCGCGCTCGACGACCGACCTGGCGGGTGCGCTCGACGTGTCGCCGGGCGGCGTGTCGCAGCACCTGGGCGCCCTGCGCGCCGCGGGGCTCGTCAACGGCCACCGCGTCGGGCGGGTCGTGCTCTACCTGCGCTCGCCAGCCGGCGACACGCTCGTGGCCGCCGCCTCGCCCACAGCCTGACGCGGGCATATCGTTCAGGGGGCCATGGCGACGCCCAGCACCGCCGTCCTCATCACCGGTTGCTCCTCCGGGATCGGCCGCGCCACCGCCATCCACCTCGCGCAGCGCGGTCATGTGGTCTACGCCAGCGCACGGAGGCTCGACACGATCGCCGACCTCGAGGCCCAGGGCTGCCGGGTGCTCGCGCTCGACGTCACCGACGAGGCGTCGATGAGCGCCGCGGTCGGGGCGGTCGAGGCGGAGCACGGCGCGGTCGGCGCGCTGGTCAACAACGCCGGCTACAGCCAGTCGGGCGCGATCGAGACCGTGCCGATCGACGAGGTCCGCAAGCAGTTCGAGACCAACGTCTTCGGCCTGACGCGCATGTGTCAGCTCGTGCTGCCGAAGATGCGCGAGCAGCGGGCCGGCCGGATCGTGAACATCTCCTCGATCGGCGGCACGCTCGTCTTCCCGGGCGGCGGCTTCTACCACGCCACCAAGTACGCGGTGGAGGCGCTCAGCGACGCGCTGCGTTTCGAGCTGAAGGGCTTCGGCATCCAGGTCGTCGTGGTCGAGCCGGGGTTCATCCGAACGGGCTTCGCCGACGCCGTGTCGAGCGCGCTGCCCAGGACCGAGAGCGCGGACCCGTACGCCGAGTTCAACGCGGCTGTCGAGCAGTCCACGCAGAACGTCTACGAGAAGGGCTCGTTCGCCGGGCGCCTGGGCGGGGAGCCCGAGGCGGTGGCCAAGGCCATCGAGCGGGCCATCACCGCCAAGTCGCCGAAGACCCGCTACCGCGTGACGCCGAGCGCCCGCCTGCTGATCCCCTCGCGCGAGCTCATGACCGACAGGACCTGGGACCGCATCATGGCGACCCAGTTCCCCAGCCCGGGAGGCGACGCGTGACCACCATCGCGGTCCTCGGCGACCTCGACCTCGACCACCTCACCCACCGCGAGCTCGACGCGGCGCTCGGGCTGTTCCCCGGATGGGCGCGCGCGGAGCCTTCGATCGCGGTCGCCGCGCGGCGCTTGTCGCTCTGCGCGGCCAGGGCAGTGAGGGAGGGGTGAGACCGCCGGCGCGGCCGTTCTGCCGCGGGCGTTCCGGGTGTGCTACCCGGGACTATCCTGCCGAGATCCCCTGTGGGGGGTACTAGCCAGGACACTTCGAGGTCAACGGACCGCCCGGGCCGCCAGAACCACGGCCGGACGAGCCACCGCCGATGCGGGCCACGCTCCCTCACTGCCCTGCTCGCAGCGTGTCGTGAAGCGCCCGCGGACGACGGCGAGCATTCCCGGCGCGGCCGTCTCGACTATGCCTGGCCGGCGAGTTCGCTGCGCCGCTCGCGGCGGCCGGCGTCGTGATCTGCGCCCACGCACCGGACGCCGGCGTCGAGGGCATCGAGCTCCCCGGCCACCCGTTCCTCGTCGCGACGCTGTTCCAGCCGCAGGTCGGCGCGTCGCGCGGCGGCCCGCTGCACCCGCTCATCGCGGCGCTGCTGCAGGCCGCGCGCGAGCGTCAGCCGAGCACGATGCCCTCGATCTGAAGCAGCGCGACCTTGCGATGCAGGCCGCCGGTGTAGCCCGTGAGCTGCCCGTTGGTGCCGATCACGCGGTGGCAGGGCACGACGATCGGGATCGGATTGGCGCCCAGCGCGCGCCCGGCGGCACGCGATGCCTTCGCGTTGCCGGCCTGCGCGGCGACCTTGCCGTAGGTCGAGACCTCGCCGAACGGGATCGCCGCAGTCGCCTTCAGGATCCGGCGGCCGAAGTCGCTGGCCAGCGCCCAGTCGATCTTCAGGTCGAAGTCGCGCCGGCGGCCCTCGAAGTACTCGTCGAGCTCGCGGCGGACGTCGTCGAGGCGGCCGGGCGCCTCGAGCATCCGCGGCGAGAGCTTGACCGCGAGGTCGTCGAGCACGGCGTCGACGCCGCCGTTGAAGTCCTCGTAGGAGAGCGTGGCCAGGCCGCGCGGCGTGGCCGCGGCGACCAGCCTGCCGACCGGCGAGTCGACGAGCGCGTAGTGGACGTCGGCCGGAGCCGAGGCCGCGAAGCGCTGGGCGGCGGCGGCCGCGTCGGCAGGATCGAAGGTGGGCGGGGCGAGGCGGTCCTCGGTCATGACGTCATCTCCTGTCGCAACGTGCGCAACCCCTCGAAGGCGTTGCGGCGCGCCGCATCCTCCGAGGTTCCCATCGCGACGGCGACCTCGGCGTGGCTGAGGTCGCCGGCGAAGCGCAGGAGGACGGCCGCGCGTTGCTTGGGCGGCAACGCGTGGACGCGCTCCCAGACGCCGTCGTCGCGGGGCTCCGGGCCGTCGGGCGCGGCGACCTCCGGGAGGTCGCCGACCGGCACGGCTCGGCGCTTGCGCGCGCGGAAGTGGTCGAGCGCCTTGCGGTGGGCGATGGTGAGCACCCAGGAGCGCGGGTTGTCCGGGCGCATTCTCGGGTAGGCGCGCAGCGCGGCCAGGAACGTCTCCTGGAAGACGTCGTCGGCCGCGTCGCTTCCCACGGAGGCGACCAGGAAGCGCCACACGTCGTCGCGATGAGCGTCGAGGAAGCGCTGGAACGGCTGCTGGGGCATCACCGATGGAACGCCGGCCCCGGCCTATTCGTGAGATGTCGCGAGGCGCCGCAACAGCGGCGCAGCGCGGTAGCGCTCCTCGCCGAGCTCGATGCGCAGCGCGTCGAGGACGGCGAGGACGTGGACCGGGCCGATCGCCTCGCACCACGCGAACGGCCCACGCGGGTGGTTGAGCCCGAGCACCATCCCGTCGTCGACGTCCTCGGCGCTGCCGACCCCCTCGCCGACCGCGAAGCACGCCTCGTTGACGAGCTGGCAGACGATGCGCCCGAGCACGAGCCCCGGGGCGTCGCCGACCCAGGCGGTGCGCTTGCCCAGGGTGGCGAAGAACGCCTCGGCGCGCTCGGCGGCCAGCGAGGCGCTGGCGGGCGTGCGGGTGAGCTCGACGAGGGTGGTGGCGTCCAGCGGCGGCAGCGCGTGGAAGCCGACCGCCGTCCCGCCCGCGTCGAGTCCCTGCAGCGAGCCGTCGGCGCACAGCATGGCCAGGGGGCCGCCCTGCAGCGGCGGGCCGTCGGGGTCGGCGCCGCAGTCGACGGCCAGCCACGGCACCTCGCCGTCGGCCTCGACCTGGTCGCGGGCGTCGAATCCGGCCTGCGCTGCCAGCACGCGCAGCTCGTCGGCCAGCGCGATCGCGCCCGCGATCGCGACGAGCCGGCCGTCGCCGCCGCCGGCCGGCAGCGGATCGGGCTCGGGCTCGGGCTCGCGCGGATAGGCGTACCAGCCGTGCCCGGTCTTGCGACCATGACGTCCGGCGGCGACCATCCGCGCGCTCAGCGGCGACGGGCGCCAGCGCGGCTCGCCGAAGCTCTGCTCGTGGAACGAGAGCGCGATCTCGAAGCCGACGTCGATGCCGACGAGGTCCTGAAGCTCGAACGGGCCCATGCGAAAGCCCGCGCCACGCACGATCGCGTCGATGGTCTCGACGCCGGCGATGCGCTCCTGCAGCAGCTTGAGAGCCTCCAGCCCGAAGGGCCGGTTGCAGCGGTTGACCAGGAAGCCGGTCACGTCGGCGGCGTCGATCGCCCGTTTGCCCATGGCGCGGGCGGTCGCGCGCGCGACGTCGAGCGCCGCGGGCGAGGACTGCAGCCCCGCCACCACCTCGACGAGGGCCATGACCGGCGCGGGGTTGAAGAAGTGCATGCCCACCACGCGCGACGGGTCGGCCGCCGCGCCGGCGATCGCGGTGATCGGGATCGAGGAGGTGTTCGAGGCCAGCACGGCCCGCGGCGCCACCTCGCTGAGCGCGGCAAAGAGCTCGCGCTTGAGCTCCAGGCGCTCGGGCGCGGCCTCGATGACGAGGCCGGCCCGCGCAAGCCGGCCGAGCTCCGCGACGCCCTCGACCGTGCCGGGCTCGCGCTCCAGCCGCCCCTTCTCGCGCCAGCGATCGAGGCCGTCGGCGACGCGCTGCGCGCCGCGGGCGAGCGCTTGCGGATCGGCGTCGTGCAGCAGCGTCCGCGCTCCGGCGGCCGCCGCGAGCTGCGCGATGCCGGCGCCCATCGTCCCGGCGCCGACGACGCCGATGACCTGGGGCGCCTCGCTCACTCCCCAGACGCTAGCCGTCGGGCGAGACGTGGAGGTCGCCGCTGGTCGTGCCCGCGTCGATCGTGCGCGCGGCGCGCTCGTCGCGGTCGACGTCGACGTTCTCGTCGCCGGACCCCGCGTGCGTGCGCACGGCGTAGGCGCGGTCGGGCACGCTCACGTGGACGTCGCCCGAGACGGTGTTCGCCCGCACCCGCATCGGGTCGCGCGCGTGGACGTGGATGTCGCCGCTGGTCGCGCTGACGTCGACGACGCGGCCGCCGGAGTCGGCATGGACGTCACCGGAGATCGCGGTCGCGTGGAGGTCGCCCGCGATGTCGCTCGCATGCAGGTCGCCGGACTGCGTCCTGACGTCGGCGGTTCCGGCGAGATGCTCGACGCGGACGTCGCTGGCATTGGCCTGCAGCGCGACGGCGGTGTCGCGCGGAACCTCGAGGCGGTAGGTGATCGAGCAGGCGGCGTCGCTGCCCGACAGCTCGAACTCCGAGCAATGGCCGTCCACGCGCAGCCGACCGTCTTCGAAGGTCACCTTGCTGTGCGGGCGACCGAAGAGCGTCCGGTGCTCGGTCGTGGTCAGCCGGATGTCCGCGCGATCGGTGCCCACGACCTGGATGTCGCCGCTGCGGTGGGACTCGATGTCGATCCTGGACGCCGCCGGCATCGTGCGGGTGGTCGTCTCGGTCGAGCGCGTCACCCACGACAGCACCCAGCTCCCGCCGGTCGCGAGGAGCCCGATCGCCGTGACGATCAGCACGACGAGCACGGGGCGCGAGATGCCGGGAACGTCCATCGCAAGGGACGGTAGGCGCGGGGGCGCGCAGGCACCATGCCGCCACCCGGCGTCGCGCGCAGGGGGATAGCCCCACCGGCGCCCGGCGCGGCGCCGCGCTAGGACGGGACGAGCGCGTTGATCCCGGTCGCCGCGCGGCCGATGATGAGCTTCTGGATCTGCGAGGTGCCCTCGTAGAGCGTGGTCACGCGCGCGTCGCGGTAGAAGCGCTCGACCGGGTGGTCGTCGACGTAGCCCGCCCCGCCGTGGACCTGGATCGCGCGGTCGGCGCACCAGCACGCGGCCTCGGTGGCGAAGTACTTGGCGATCGAGGTCTCGGTGGTCGACGGCTTGCCCGCGTCCTTCAGGGCGCCCGCGCGGTAGACGAGCATCCGCGCGGCGTCGGTGCGGACGACCATGTCGGCGATCATCTCCTGGACGAGCTGGAAGGAGGCGATCGGGCGCTGGAAGGCATGGCGCTCGGTGGCGTACTTGACCGACTCCTCGATCGAGCCCTGGCAGATGCCCACGCAGCCGGCCGCCACCGAGTAGCGCCCGGAGTCCAGCGCCGACATCGCGACCTTGAAGCCGTCGCCGATCTCGCCGAGCATCGAGTCGGGCGCGGCGACGACGTCGTCGATCGCGATCTGCGCGGTGTCCGACGCCCAGAGGCCCATCTTGCCCTTGATCTCGCTGGGCTGGAAGCCGTCCTGGTCGGTCTCGACGAGGAAGCAGGCCAGGCCCTTGTGCTTGAGCTCCGGATCGGTCTGGGCGAAGACGAGCGCAAGGCTGCAGTGGTTGCCCAGCGAGATCCACATCTTCGAGCCGTTGAGCTTCCAGGAGCCGTCGCTCTGCTCGACGGCGCGCGTCTTCTGGTTGGCGGCGTCCGAGCCGGTGTCGGGCTCGGTGAGGCCGAAGCAGCCCAGCCACTCGCCGCTGCACAGCTTGGGCAGGTAGCGCTGCTTCTGCTCCTCGGTGCCCCACTTCAGGATGGTGGAGCACACCAGCGACGTCTGCACCGAGATCACGGTGCGCATCGCCGAGCAGCCGCGGCCGATCTCCTCGCAGATGATCGCGTAGGTGAGGTAGTCCAGCCCGGCCCCCCCGTACTCCTGCGGCACGATCGCGCCCAGGTAGCCCTGGTCGGCGATCTTGCGCACGAGCTCGAGGTCGAAGTGGTGGTTGCGCGAGTTCTCCCCGGCCCTGGGGACGACCTCCTTGTCGGTGAACTCGCGCGCCGTCTGCTTGATGAGCGCCTGCTCGTCGGAAAGGTCGAAGTTCACGGGCGCCAGGCTAGTGCACACGTAGACTGGGCTCGCGTGAGGGCGCTGATGGTGGGCGGCGGATGCCGCGGACTGCGGCTGGCGCGCGAGCTGGTCGGCGAGGGGCACGCGGTGCGCGCGGTGACCCGCGGCGAGGACGGGCGCGCGGGGATCGAGGCCGCCGGCTGCGAGTGCTGGATCGGCGATCCCGACCGGATCGGGACGCTGCGCTACGCGCTGGACAACGTGACCGTGCTGCTGTGGCTGCTGGGCACCGCGACCGGGGCCAACGTCGGCGACCTCCATGGCTCGCGCCTGCGGATGATGCTCGAGAAGGTCACCGACACCACGGTGCGGGGCGTGCTGTACGAGGCCGCCGGCACGGTGGGAGCGCAGGTGCTTGCCACCGGGGCGGCCGAGGTCGCCCGCGCCCGCGAGCTCAACGAGATCCCGGGCGCGCTGCTCGAGGTCGAGCCGCGCGACGAGGACGCGTGGCTCACGGCCGCGCTCGCCGGCATCGAGCGCCTGCTGAGCGCCGATCGCAGCGCGCTAGACTCGACGGGAAATACCTGAAAACCGACTGGATTTCGCTCCAAGGAGGTTCGCGTGGCCGACTACGCGAAGGACGTGCTCGTCGAGACCGACTGGCTGGCCGAGCACCTCGATGATCCGTCGATCCGCATCGTCGAGGTCGACGAGAACCCCGGTCTGTACGCCCAGGCCCATATCCCGGGCGCGATCGGGTTCGATTGGAAGACCGACCTGCAGGACCAGGTCAAGCGCGCCTTCCTCGGGCCGGAGGACTTCGGCGCGCTGTTCGCCTCCCGCGGGATCGGCGACGAGCACACGATCGTCCTCTACGGCGATCGCAACAACTGGTTCGCGGCCTATACCTACTGGTACCTGAAGTACTACGGCCATGACGACGTCAAGCTCGTCAACGGCCCGCGCGAGAAGTGGATCGCCGAGGGCCGGCCGACGACCGACGAGGTCGCGTCCTACCCGCCGGCCGCCTTCACCGCGAAGTCCGACGGCGAGGCGATCCGCGCCAAGCGCGACGAGGTGCTGGCGGCCCT
>Ga0081540_1000222_pt1 | contig 59857 bp, 66 predicted proteins | sample TabmetS2T1R1_FD_71024 | JGI IMG/M metagenome (GOLD analysis project Ga0081540, IMG submission 71024) | Tabebuia heterophylla rhizosphere microbial communities from the University of Puerto Rico - S2T1R1 | ecosystem: Host-associated > Plants > Roots > Rhizosphere ...
TGCGTGCGGCGAAGCCGGAGCCGCCCGTTCCCTATCCGGTCCAGGAGGCGGCCGTCGAGGTCACCCTGGAGCGCTCGCTCGACCGCGAGCCGGACGACGAGGAGGGATAGTGCGAGGGCGCGCGCCGGCGCGACCCGTCTCATGAGGACCGGCTACCTCGGACTGGGCTCGAACGTGGGCGACCGCGAGTCCCAGCTGCGAGGAGCGATCGAGGACCTTGGAGCGCGACGGCTGGAGGTGGAGGCCGTCTCCTCCCTGTACGAGACCGAGCCCGTCGGCGAGATCCTCGACCAGCCGGACTTCCTCAACGCCGCGATCCGGATCAGGACTCCGCTGGAGCCGGAGGAGCTGCTGGATCTCAGCAAGACGATCGAGGCGGAGCGCGGCCGCGCCTTCGGCGGGCCACGCCACGGACCACGGCCGATCGACATCGACCTCCTGCTCCTGGGCGAGCTGGAGCTGGAGACGGACCGCCTGACGCTGCCTCACCCCGAGGTCACCTCGAGGCGTTTCGTCCTGCTTCCCCTACTGGAGCTCGATCCGGACCTTCGCCTTCCCGATGGGACCGAGCTGCGAGCGGCGCTGGATGCGCTCGGCCCCGGGCAGCACGCGGAGAGGGTCTCGAAGCTCTAGGGACGCAGTCCGTCGAGCCATTCCGCCGGGAGCACCGGCGGCGTTCGGCCGGGAAAGTCGGGCAACACGCGCAAGGCCATCTCCCCCGAGGGACGTCCCTCGATGAAGGGCCGCAGGTCGTCGAAGCTCATCAGCAGACGAAGGCTCGGCGCGAGCTGGTAGTCGCCGGCGTTCGGCTCCGGGCCCCCGAGAACCCCCTCCGCGATCCAGTTGTCGATCCGATCGAGGTCATCGGGGAGCGAGGAGAGGTCGGCGCGTACGTTGGCGTCGGTGGCCTCATTGAGACGGGCAGAGACCGCGACGAGCGGGCCGCCCGTCTTCACCGCGAGCCCGATCGGGACTCCCAGGTGCGCACCCTCGGAGTAGCTCGCCATCGGCGCCCTGTCCTTCCTGAAGGCCCACCAGCTGATGCGTCGCGGCTTCTCCTGGAAGGTGTCGCCCCAGGCCTCCGCCTCCTGCACCTTCGCTCGCTTCTCGGGATCGGCGGGGTAGAGCGCCGGCTCGGGCTGGATTCGGTCGAGCTCCCGTCCGATCTCCAGCGAGCGCTGCACCCTCCTGCCGTCGATCTTCAGCGCGGGGACCGTGATCCCCGGGAACCGCTGTGCCTTCAGGACTCCCTTGGAGACCACCGGCATCAGGTCGACGCGCTTGTACGGGATGCCCTTGCGCTCCAGCATGAGCATCGCCGTCCGCGACGGGTGCGAGCCGGGAATCACATAGAGCTTTGCCTCCGCCATTGCGAGCCATCCTAGGGCTGCCGCGATAATTCCGCTCATGCTCCTTGCCGTGGACGTGGGCAACACCCAGACCCACATAGGGGCCTTCGATGGCCAGGACCTGGCAAGCGACTGGCGCCTGACCACTGTTCCGAGCGCGACCGCCGACGAGCTCGCGGCGACAATCTCGGACCTGCTCTCACTCGATGGACTGAGCTTCGAGACGCTGGACGGCGCGATCGTCTCGACCGTTGTGCCGCAGCTCGGCCCCGAGTACGAGCAGCTCACCGAGCGCCACACGGGCAAACGCTGCCTGCTGGTGGGTCCCAGCCTGAAGACCGGCATGCCCATCCTGGTCGACAACCCGCACGAGCTCGGTGCCGACCGGCTGGTCAACGCCGTCGCTGCGCACGACCGGGTCAGGGGCGCATGCGTCACCGTGGACTTCGGGACATCCACCAACTTCGACGTGGTCTCCGGGCGCGGCGAGTACCTCGGAGGCGTGATCGGACCGGGCGTCGAGGTCTCGCTCGAGGCCCTCACGGCACGGGCCGCCAAGCTGCCTCGCATCGACCTCTCCTCGCCCGAGGGAACGATCGGCAAGCACACCACGGCGGCGATCCAGTCCGGCTTCGCCTACGGGTTCGCGGGCCTGGTCGATGGGATCGACCGGCGCCTGGCCGACGAGCTGGGGGAGGAGGCGACGTTCATCGCCACCGGCGGGCTGGCGCACGTGATCGCGCCGCTGTGCGAGACGATCGACGAGGTGGACGAGCTGCTCACCCTTCGCGGCCTGCGGCTGATCTATGACCTCAACGGCTAGCGGCCACCGGCCCGCTGGATGTGGTCCTACCCTTCGCGGCATGCAGCCTCCCCTCACATCCCCGTTTCGGATCGGCGACGTCGAGATCGCCAACCGCGTCATGCTCGCGCCGCTGGCGGGAATCGGCAATTGGTTCGTGCGGCTCCAGGCGCGCCGGCACGGCGCCGGACTCGCGGTGTCGGAAATGGTCTCGAGCTTCGGGCTCCACTACCGGAACGAGCGCACCCTGCGGGAACTGCTCCGCCTGCACCCGGACGAGCACCCGGTCTCGGTGCAGCTCTTCGGACAGGATCCGGAGGTGATGCGCTCGGCGGCCGCGATGGTCGCCGAGGCGGGCGCCGACCTGATCGACATCAACATGGGCTGCCCGGTCCGCAAGGTCTGCAAGACGGGCGCCGGGGCGGCTCTGCTCTCCGATCAGGACCTGGCGGTCCGGATCGCCTCGGCGGCCCGCGAGGGCGGCGGCATCCCGGTGAGCGTCAAGCTCCGTTCCGGCCTCAAGCCCGGCGGCCGGGAGGGTGCCGATCTCGCGCTCCGGCTGGTCGAGGACGCAGGCGTCTCGGCCATCGGTTTCCATCCGCGCGCCGCGGCAACCCATCACAAGGGGCGGCCCGACTACGCCCTGGCGCGGGAGCTGGCCGGCCGGCTCGAGGCTCCGCTGATCATCTCCGGCGGCCTCGACTCGGCCGCGGATGTCCTGCACGCCTACGAGGCGTCGGGCGCGGACGCGGTGATGATCGCCCGCGGCTCGCTCGGGAACCCCTGGATCTTCGAGGAGCTCACCGGCCTTCGCAGCGCGGACCCCGGCCGCGACGAGGTGATCGCGGAGCTGCTCTGGGTGACGCACCGGGCGGAGGAGCACCTCGGACAGGATCGAGCCGCTCGCTACCTGCGCAAGTTCTACCCCTGGTACCTGGACCGGGTCGATGCGGACCAGGAGATCGCGGCCGAGCTGCAGCGGAGCGAGGATCTCGGCGAGGCGCGCGGGCTGATCCGCCGGCTCGGCGCACCGGCGGCCGTCGCCGCCTAGACGTCCAATCCGCTTGTTTTGCCTCGGGGCCCGCGGATATGCTGGGCGCGCTCGGGAAGAGCCAGGGGAAGGGGAGTTTCCGATGATCAAGATGCGCTGGGCACGTCTCGTCGTACTCGCTTGCGTCGCCGCCTCCGTCTCGGGGCTCCTCGCGCTGCCCTGCACGGCCGCCGCCAAGAAGAGGACGGGGACGTTCAACCAGTGCCTCAGCACCGCTCTGCCCATCCCCGACGGCCCGCCGGCTGGGAGCAACGCCGCCAACCCGGTGGCCTCCCTCGCGCTCGCGGTTCGGATCCCGAAGTACAAGGGCAAGCATCAGAACGGGGTGGTGACGGCCTTCGGATCCGCCGGCGTCCGCATCTCGCACGGCGACGACGGCGACCTCGCCCTCTTCCTCGTCTCCCCAGGAGGGAGGGCGATCGCGCTCGCCACCTATCGCGACGACAGCACCAACAGGGACAGCGAGGGGGAGCCCTCGCCGAGTGGCGATGGCTACGGCGACGGAGCCATGAGCTGCTCCGGTTCGCTGGTGCAGTTCGGGGACGGCTTCTCGAGGTCGATAACCATGCCGGGCAACACGGGCCTCGACACTCCCATCACCGGCTCCTTCACCCCCGAGCAGCCGCTCAGCACCTTCGTCGGCGGCCCCGCCAGCGGGTTCTGGACGCTGATCGTCCAGGACGTCCAGGGAGGAGACGTCGGTCAGATCAACGCCTTCTCGCTCAGCTTCACGTACGAGTACAAGGCGAAGGCGAAGAAGAAGAAGCACAAGAAGAGGCGGTAGCGATGGGGCTTCCGACCCGCGTGGCCGAGTGGCGAGAGCGGGGGAGGGACGAGGAGTTCGACGGACGGCGCATCCACCTGTTCGAGCGCGATGGTGAGGGCCCGCTGCTGCTGTTGCTGCACGGCTTTCCCTCCAGCTCCTTCGACTGGCGCCTGCTTCTCGACCGCTCGGCCGGACGGGCCGCCCTGGCACCGGACTTCCTCGGCTTCGGGCTCTCCGAGAAGCCGCGAGACCACGACTACACGCTCCACTGGCAGGCGAACATGGTCGAGGACCTCGTTCGGCGCCGCGCCCCGGGCCCCGTCTTCATCTTGGCCCACGACATGGGCACGTCGGTGGCGACCGAGCTGATGGCCCGGTACCTCGAAGGCTCGCTCGACATGGAGCTCGTCGGCTGCCTGCTGATGAACGGCTCGATGGTCCAGGACGCCGCCAGCCCGACGCTGGGACAGCGGCTGCTTCGCAGTGCCGTCGGCCCGCTCTTCTCGCGCCTCTCGAGCGAGCGCTTCTTCCGGCAGCAGTTCGGCTCGATCTTCTCTCCGGCTCACCCGCTGACGGACGAGGAGGCGGAGGACCAGTGGGCCCTGATCTGTGCCGGAGGTGGCCGCACCATCGCCCACAAGACGATCCGCTACATGGAGGAGCGCTTCCGTCATGCGGAGCGCTGGCATGGAGCGCTCACGAACTGGCAACGGCCGCTCGGGGCGGCCTGGGGGATGCTCGACCCGGTGGCCACGGAGAACGTGCTGAACGCCGTCATCGAGCTGCGCCCGGCGGCCGATGTGACCAGATTCGAGGACCTCGGCCACTATCCGCAGATCGAGGATCCACAGCGTGTCGCGGACGTCCTGCGGGCCTCGCTTCCCGCCTGAAAAAACGCCTCGACCAGCTTTCTGGGCGGCGCTATACTGGCGCGCTCGCCCGGACCGGTCGTGACTTCGCTTCGCGTCGGTGCGGGTCATTTTTCGCCGCAGAGCAGGGCTTTTCTAGGCGGCGAGCAAACCCCGAAAGAGAAGGAATCGAGGAGAGTTGGCACGCGAGACACTGATCACCCCCGAGGGGCTCGAGAAGCTCAAGGAGGAACTCGAGTACCTGGAGAACGACAAGCGCCGCGAGGTCGCGGATCGCATCAAGCAGGCGCGGGAATTCGGGGACATCGCGGAGAACTCCGAGTACGACGACGCCAAGAACGAGCAGGCGATGCTCGAGCAGCGGATCGCATCGCTGCAGGACCGCCTGCGGCGGGCCGCGGTGATCGACAACAAGCACCTCGACACCGAGACCGTCGGTGTGGGCGCCGTCGTCCACGTCAAGGACCAGAAGTCCGGCAAGTCCCAGAAGTTCCAGATCGTCGGATCCGCCGAGGCCGACCCGACCGAGCACAAGCTCTCGAACGAGTCGCCGATCGGCAAGGCACTGCTCGGCAGCAAGCGGAACGAGGTCGTCACGGTCGAGACGCCGCGCGGCCCGAAGAAGAAGTTCAAGATCACGAAGATCGAGACTTCGTAGCTCGGAGCGGCCACCAGGCCGCGCCGCTATGAGCGAGGGCGAAGCCCGAGCGGTTGTCTGAGGCGGCCGCTTGTGGCCGCGATTTTGTGGCGAAGCCGCGTAGGCTGGCGGCCGTGACCGACGAGCACTCCGACCTGCTCGCCGAGAGGCGGGCGAAGCTGGAACGCCTCCGCGAGGAGGGGATCGACCCGTACCCGCACGCCTTCCCCGACCGCACCGAGATCGCGGCGGTCAGGGAGGCTCGTGCGGACCTCGACCCAGGTGAGGAGACGGGCGACCGCTACCGGGTCGCCGGCCGCCTCACGGCCAAGCGCGGGCACGGCAAGGCCTCGTTCCTCGACCTCAGGGACGGCAGCGGCGAGATCCAGATCCAGGCGCGAGTCGACGAACTGGGCGATGACGCCTATGAGGGCCTGCTGTCGCTGGACGTCGGCGACATCGTCGGCATCGAGGGAACGGTCTTCGCCTCGCGCCGCGGTGAGCTCACCGTCCGAGCCGAGGCCTGGGAGCTGCTGTCGAAGGCTCTGCGGCCGCCGCCCGAGAAGTTCCACGGCCTCGAGGACGTCGAGACGCGCTACCGCCGCCGCGAGCTCGACCTGATGGCGAACGAGGACACCCGTGAGCTCTTCCGGAAGCGAAACCAGACGATCTCGGCCGTGCGCCGCTGGCTCGACTCGCGCGGCTTCGTCGAGGTCGAGACGCCGGTGCTCCAGCCGCTCTACGGTGGCGCGCTCGCCCGGCCCTTCGTCACCCATCACAACGCTCTCGACCGCGACCTCTATCTCAGGATCGCGACCGAGCTCTACCTGAAGCGCCTGGTGGTCGGCGGGATCGACAAGGTCTATGAGCTGGGCAAGGACTTCCGCAACGAGGGGATCTCGCACAAGCACAACCCCGAGTTCACGATGCTCGAGTGGTACGAGGCCTACGCCGACTACAACGACGTTGCCGAGGAGCTCGAGGCGCTCGTCTCCGACGTCGCCAGGGAGGTCCTGGGCACCACCGAGGTGGAGCGCGAGGGCGAGACGATCGACCTCTCCCCTCCCTGGCGCCGGGTGACCCTGCGCGACGCGATCTCCGAACAGACGGGCATCGACGTCATGGAGCACCCGACGCGGGAGCAGCTGGCGGCGGCGATGGGGAGCGAACCCGACCCGGAGGAGGGCTGGGGCAAGCTCGTCGACGGCCTGCTCTCCAAAGAGGTGGAGCCCAGGTTGATTCAGCCCACCTTCATCATCGACTACCCGGTGGAGCTCTCGCCGTTCGCCAAGCGACACCGCAGCGAGGAGGGGCTGGTGGAGCGCTGGGAGGCCTTCGTCGGCGGAATCGAGATCTCGAACGCCTTCACCGAGCTCAATGACCCCGATGAGCAGCGCCGCCGCTTCGAGGCTCAGGCCGCCGAGCAGGCCCGGGGCGACGAGGAGACCCAGCCCTACGACGAGGTGTACATCGAGTCACTCGAGCAGGGACTGCCCCCCGCGGGCGGCGTCGGCCTCGGCATCGACCGCCTGGTGATGATCCTGACCGGGGCCAAGAGCCTGCGTGAGGTTCTGCTCTTCCCGGCGATGCGGAGCCAGGGCTGACCTCCGCCGCCTAGTTGGCGGTCGCCTCGGCCTCGGGCTCGGAGTCGCCGCCGTCCCCAGCTTTCGGCTCGTTCGCCACCGTCCCCTTCTCGATGGCCCCGGCGTCGCCCGCCCGCTCACTCGGCCGCAAGAACAGGTAGACGCCGACCAGGGAGATGACGATGGCCGCCAGGATCGCCGCGATCGCAGCCCACGCGATCAGGGCCCCGATCCCCTGGCGCGCGCCATGCTCGCTCCAGACGTGAACCCCCCACGCGACCCAGGCGACGACCAGGAGCAGGCCGATGATGCTCCCGACGACCAACCAGGGGTTCCGGGCCCAGCTCCTTGCCCGATCCGCTAGTCCCACTCGCGGCACGGTACCGATGGGGCCGGTCCCCTGGCCGAGGGTTACCCATTCTCGGCGAGTGGAATTACCCGGTCCCGATCTGCGGTCTTGGGCGGTGGTCGGCCGGCCCGCCGATCAGCACGCTTTGAGCGTGCTCAGGTGCTCATCACGCCTCCCCGGAGAAATCCCAAGGCCGCCGAAACGCCGTTTCCGCACCTTGCAGGGAGTTCCCTCGTCACGCACGGAACGTGCCTGGCCGGAGAAACCCCCTGGCTATACTCTGGCTTCGCCGTCCCCGACAGAACCGGAGGTCAAATCGAAGGATCGGCAGCCAGGAGCCGATACGGATTGGACCCCCGGGGAATCTGCGTCCCCTGACCCAGACGACTCGACCACTTAACCGAGAACCAATCGACCGACCGCAACGTAAGACCAACCGGACTGATTGATAGACCAAGAGGCAGCTGACTGAATGTTCGAGAGATTCACTGAAAGAGCCCGCCAGGTAGTCGTCCTCGCCCAGGAGGAGGCGCGGACTCTCAAGCACAACTACATCGGGACCGAGCACATCCTGCTCGGACTCCTCCGCGAGGAGGAGGGCCTGGCCGCCCGCGTCCTCGAGTCGCTGGACATCACGGTCGAGCGCGTGCGCTCCCAGGTCGTCCGCATCGTCGGCTCCGGCGAGGAGGTCACCGCCGGCCAGATCCCGTTCACGCCGCGCGCCAAGAAGGTCCTCGAGCTCGCCCTCCGTGAGGCGCTGAGCCTGGGCCACAACTACATCGGCACCGAGCACATCCTGCTCGGACTCGTCCGCGAGAACGAGGGCGTCGCCGCCCGCATCCTGCTCGACTTCGACGCCGACTCCGAGAAGATCCGCAACGAGGTCATCCGGATGCTCTCCGGCCCCGGCGGGCGCCGTCAGGGCGCCGCCGGAGGCACCGGCGAGGGCAAGAAGTCCTCGAAGCTCCTCGACCAGTTCGGCCGCAACCTGACCAAGCTCGCCGCCGAGGGCAAGCTCGACCCGGTGATCGGCCGCGAGATCGAGATCGAGCGGATCATGCAGATCCTCTCCCGCAGGACCAAGAACAACCCCGTCCTGCTGGGCGAGCCGGGTGTCGGCAAGACCGCGGTGGTCGAGGGCCTGGCGGCCCGGATCACGAACGGCGAGGTGCCGGAGCTGCTCAAGAACAAGCAGATCTACACGCTCGACCTGGCCGCCCTGGTAGCCGGCTCCAAGTACCGCGGCGAGTTCGAGGAGCGCCTGAAGAAGGTGATGAAGGAGATCACCCAGCGCGGCGACATCATTCTCTTCATCGACGAGCTGCACAACCTCGTCGGCGCCGGAGCCGCCGAGGGCGCGATCGACGCCGCTTCGATCCTGAAGCCGGCTCTCGCCCGCGGTGAGCTGCAGACGATCGGCGCGACCACGCTCGACGAGTACCGCAAGTACCTCGAGCGCGACTCCGCTCTCGAGCGCCGCTTCCAGCAGATCAAGGTCGAGCAGCCCTCCACCGAGGAGACCGTGAAGATCCTCGAGGGCCTGCGCGAGCGCTACGAGCAGCACCACCGCGTGAAGATCACCGACGAGGCCCTCGAGGCCGCGGCAGAGCTCGCCGACCGCTACATCTCCGACCGCTTCCTGCCGGACAAGGCCATCGACCTCGTCGACGAGGCCGCCTCCCGCATGCGCATCAAGTCGATGACGCAGCCGCCCGTCTACCGCGATCTCGAGGAGGAGATCGAGACGACGCGGCGCGAGAAGGAGGCCGCGATCGACGCCCAGGAGTTCGAGAAGGCCGCCAACCTTCGCGACCAGGAGCGCCGCCTCACCAACAAGAAGAAGGAGCTCGAGCACGAGTGGACCTCGGGCGAGGGCGGTGAGCGCCCGGAGGTCGGCGAGGAGGAGATCGCCGACATCGTCGCGATGTGGACCGGCATCCCCGTCTTCAAGCTGACCGAGGCAGAGACCAAGAAGCTCGTCCGCATGGAGGACGAGCTCCACAAGCGGGTCATCGGCCAGGAGCCGGCGATCACCGCGGTCTCCAAGGCGATCCGGCGCTCGCGCGCCGGCATCAAGGATCCGAAGCGCCCCGCCGGCTCGTTCATCTTCCTCGGCCCCTCGGGCGTCGGCAAGACGGAGCTGGCCCGGACGCTGGCCGAGTTCCTCTTCGGCGACGAGGACGCGATGGTGCGCATCGACATGTCCGAGTACATGGAGAAGCACGCCGTCTCGCGCCTGGTCGGGTCACCCCCCGGCTACATCGGCTACGACGAGGGCGGCCAGCTGACCGAGGCCGTGCGGCGCAAGCCGTACTCGGTGCTCCTCCTCGACGAGATCGAGAAGGCCCACCCCGACGTCTTCAACATCCTCCTGCAGATCCTCGAGGACGGCAGGCTGACCGACGCCCAGGGGCGGACGGTCGACTTCCGCAACGCGATCGTGATCATGACCTCGAACATCGGCGCCCAGGACATCGCCCGCAACACGCCGCTCGGCTTCGCCGTCTCCGACGAGACCGGCGTCACCTATGAGGACATGAAGTCCAGGATCATGGGCGACCTGAAGAAGGTGTTCCGGCCCGAGTTCCTCAACCGGATCGACGAGGTCATCGTCTTCCACAAGCTGGCGAAGGAGGAGATCCTCGAGATCGTCGACCTGATGGTCGACCGGGTGCGGGCCCAGGTGGCCGAGCACGAGCTCCAGCTCGATCTCTCCAAGGAGGCCAAGGAACTGCTGGTCGACAAGGGCTGGGACCCGGCGATGGGCGCACGCCCGCTGCGCCGTGCGATCCAGCGTTACGTCGAGGACCCGCTCGCCGACGAGGTCCTCAGGGCCGGCCAGATGACCCCCGGCTCGACGGTCCAGGTGGAGCGCGACGCCAAGGGCGACGAGGAGGACCATCCTCTGAAGCTGACGATCGTCAAGCCGCGCAAGCGACCGGCGAAGAAGAAGGCCGAGCCGGAGAAGGTCGGCGTCGGCGCCGGCAAGAAGAGCGACGACGACGGCGACGACTCGGGCAACGGCGGCGAGCCCGAGGCCAGCGGCGAAGACGGCAAGTAGCTCCCCCAAAGCTCGGCAGCCTGATTCCAGTCCAGATCCATTGACAACCCTCCGAGGGTGGGGGACAGTCACCACGATCGATCGGCAACTCGTCCGCTGATCGAGGTCGGTGCAACAGCGCCCTCCGGATGACGCCGAGTGGGCGCGGAATGAGGGGAGTCAGAGATGAACGAGGAAACGCGCCCGTCCGGCCGCGCGCACCGTTGGCTGCGCGTGACCGTTCTCGGCCTGGCGGCATTCGTCGCCCTGAATGCGAACTCGAGTGCGGCGCAGGTCGCGAGGCATGATCGGGACAAGGCAGCTCCCAGGGCCGGGTCCGCGAAGAAGAAGAAGAAGGCGCGGCGCGGCCCTCAAGGGCCCGCGGGTCCCATCGGCCCGGCCGGGCCTGTTGGGGCGGCGGGGCCGTCCGCGGCTGCGGGGGCCACGGGCCCCACGGGACCGGCGGGCGTCGGCATCTTCAGCGACGCCGCAGGCAACCTCGCGGCGGCGCCGACCCCTTTCCCGTCATTGACCACCGGCACCTCGAACTCCGCGGTGGGTCTCAACGCCCTGTTCTCCGATACGACGGGCGTCGGCAACACCGCGATGGGCAGGAACGCGCTGGCCCACAACTCCGGCGGTAACTCGAACGTCGCCGTCGGGATCAATGCGGCTAACAACAACACCACGGGCAACAACAACACAGCGATCGGCACCGTCAGCCTGTTCAACAACACGGTCGGCACCGAGAACACCGCGATCGGAATCTCTGCACTGTCACAGAACACGACGGCGAACCACAACACCGCCGTCGGCAGCGGTGCTCTGGTGTCGAACACCACGGCCAGCGACAACACAGCCGTCGGCAGCGGGACCCTGGACGCGAACACCACGGGGATCGTGAACTCAGCGCTGGGCAAAGATGCGCTCGGGGCCAACACGACCGGAGGGAGCAATGCCGCGCTCGGCCAGCTCGCCCTTGGCGCCAACACGACCGGCAGCTTCAACTCGGCGCTCGGCCGGGGAGCGCTGCAGAGCAGCACCACCTCCAACGACAACTCCGCCGTCGGTACGAACTCGCTGTTCTCCAACACGACCGGCACCAGGAACACCGCCGTCGGCAGCGCCTCGCTCGCCACGGGAACCTCCAGCAATGACAGCACCGCCGTGGGCGCGTTCGCGCTGCAGAACAGCACCGGGGGCTCCAACTCGGCCCTGGGGAGCGCCGCACTGAACACGAATACGACCGGGACCTTCAACACGGCGGTCGGTGCCTTTACTCAGATCGTCAACACCAGCGGAAGCAACAACTCCGCGCTGGGTGGAGCTGCGCTGAACAACAACACCACCGGCAGCTTCGGAACCGCGGTGGGTGCGAGTGCGCTCCAATCCAACACCACCGGCGTGGGCAATGCCGCGGTCGGCAGCGAGGCCCTGATCAACACCAGTACTGGTTCCAACAACACCGCCATCGGCACGTCCGCCGGACACAGTCTGACCACCGGCAACAACAACATCGCGATCGACAACGTGGGGGTGGCCGGCGAGTCGGACAAGATCCGCATCGGGGACACCCAGACCGAGGCGTTCATGGCCGGGATCAGCGGCAACACCGTGACGTCGGGGGTCAACGTGCTCGTCGGCTCCGGCGGCGAGCTGGGAACGGCCAGCTCCTCCCGCCGGTTCAAGCGCGACATCGAGCCCCTGCGCTCCGTGCGGCCACTGATGAAGCTGCGGCCGGTCAGATTCCGCTACCGCAGCGGCCCCGCTGAGCTCCACTATGGGCTGATCGCCGAGCAGGTGGCGAGGGTGCTGCCGACCCTGGTCGTCTTCGGTGACGACGGCCGCCCGGATGCGGTCCAGTACCAGGAGCTACCTGCGCTGATGCTGGCTCAGCTCCAGGACCAGACCCGGGCGCTGAGGTCGCAGCGGCGCGCGACGCGCACCCTGGTGAGCGAGAACCGGCGACAGCAGCATCAGATCGACCGGCTGATGCGGCGGCTGGCCGGCCACTAAAAAGAGCGAAAGAGTCGAGCGCCCGGCCCGGGCTCAGCCCGGACCGTCGACGGCGGCCTGAAGGGCCGCCAGATCGTCCGCGCCGAGGACGATGCGGTTCTGCGTCGCGATGTAGACCAGGTCGAGGTTGACACCGGCCCGGGCGATCTTCCGCGTCATGTCCGCCAGCACCCCGGGGCGGTCCTCGACCTGGACGACGACCACCTCACGCTCGCGCGAGACGCCTACGTGGGAGATGGCCAGAGCATGCTTCACAGCCTCGGCGTGTGGAACGAGGATATGGAGCTCGGCCCGATCGCCAGGGCCGACGCAGGTTGCCGCGGCCAGATTGACGCCGGCATCGCTGATCGCGGCCGCGACTTCCGCCAGCGCCCCAGGTGAATTCTCGATGTCGATGACGAGATCGACCGCCATTCGCGCCTTGCACGGTGAGCCTACTCCTTGCTGCGAATGGACTGCAGTTGCGGTAGAACCTCAGTAGTCACGGATTTGCAGGGATTTCCTGATCCGCACCTGGGAGGGCGGCGTAGAGACCGGCCATAACCGAGGGCCGGATCGGCGGCGGCTCGCGGTCAGATCCCATCAGCGGCGGCCACGCAAACCGCCGCCGAATCGACCGCCGCAAGGAGGATGAAATGAGGAAGCTCGCACTGTTCGGCGCGCTCGCCGCGCTGGTGATCGCGGTGCCGCTGAGCTTCGGTTCCTCGCACAGAGAGGCGCCGCTCACCTCGATCGATCCGACGGGAGACGACACGGACACCTACGCCTTCACGGCGCAGGACGCGCCCGGCTCTCTGACGATCGTCGGAAACTGGGTGCCGTTCGAGGATCCGGCCGGCGGACCGAACTTCTACAAGTTCGATGACAACGCCCACTACTACCTGAACATCGACAACACCGGCGACGGCGTTGCCGACGTCCGCTACCTGTTCGACTTCAAGACGAAGACAAGGAACAAGAACTCGTTCCTGTACACGAACGGGCAGCCGGTCGACTCGGTCAACAGCCCGAACCGGAACGTCATCCAGACCTATTCGGTGACCCGGATCGCGAAGGGTCACTCGAAGGTCATCGCCAAGAAGGTCCCGACGCCCCCGAGCAACGTGGGGCCGAAGACCATTCCGGACTACCAGGCAGCGCAGGCTGGAGCGATCAAGGGCCTGCCCGGCGGCGGCAAGGTGTTCGCCGGTCAACGCGAGGACCCGTTCTTCGCGGCTCTGGGCCGGATCTTCGACACGGTCAACCTGACTGGGGCCGGCCTGGGCAACCAGGGCGGCGGGGTCGACGATCTCGCCGGCTACGCGGTCCAGTCGATCGTGCTCCAGGTTCCGGAGTCCGACGTGACCCGCGACGGCAAGTCCGTCGCCGACGCCGGTGCCTCGAATGCGGTGGTCGGCGTCTGGGCGTCGACCGAGCGGCAGTCGATCTCCGTGAAGGGCCATGGACATGGCTCCTACCGGCAGATCTCGCGGCTCGGCAACCCGCTGGTCAACGAGGTGATCATCCCGCTGGGTCAGAAGGACCGGTTCAACCGGACCCAGCCCAAGGACGACGCGTCCAACTACGGCAAGTACGTGCTCACGCCGGAGCTGGCCGCCGTGCTCAACAAGCTCTTCCCGGGGCTGGTGAACGCTCCGGAGAAGAACCGCACGGACATCGTCCAGGCAGTGCTCCAGGGAGTGCCGGGCCTGAACGCCTTCCCGGGAAGCGCCGGGAAGAACGCGACCGACACGCTCAAGATCAACCTGGGGACCCCCCCGACCGCGTCACCGAAGCGCCTCGGCGTGCTCGCCGGTGACAACGCCGGGTACCCGAACGGGCGGCGTCTCACCGACGACGTGGTCGACATCGACCTCCAGGTCGTCGCCGGCGCCCTGCAGGGGAACAACGTCCCGCTCGGGGACGGCGTCAATCAGAACGACGTCCAGTTCCTGAGCCAGTTCCCCTACGTAGCACCGCCCAAGCCGGGTGCGAACCCCGATGCCGCGTTTGGCTCGCAGCTCAAGGCCATCGACAACGGCAACGGGAGCTCGACGCCCCCGTCGTTCTCCGGCACCGCCGGTGGCGGCGGCACTGGTGGCGGCGGCGGGCCGGACGGGTTCGTCTGGGTCCTTATCGGGGCCGGCGTGCTCGGTCTGGCCGGTCTCGGCCGCCGCGTCACCCGTGGCCGAAAGCAGAAGGGAATCGCCACGGCCTGACCCGATGTCCCGCAAGGAAGGGGCCGTCGCCAGCGCGGCGGCCCCTTTCGGCGGGGCCAGCACAGGAGGAGAAATGGACTTCGCACGGGATCGCATCGCTCTCAAGCTGACCGCGGCGGCGCTGGCATTTCTGGCCACCTTCGCGGCCGTCCGCGCCATCGACGGCGCAACACCATCCGCTGGCCAGGATTCAGCCGACCTCGGTGACGGGCTGCTGCCCACGGCCAGCACGGTGGAGAGAATCGCCACTCTGGAGAGACAGGTCAGCCAGTCACCGTCCGACGTGCGCGGATACGTGGATCTCGGCCATGCCTATTTGGCGCGCTTCGGGGAGACGGAGGATCCGGGCCTCTATCCCCGGGCACAGGATGCTTTCGAGACCGCCCAGAGGCTTGATCCCAACGACGCCTCAGCCGTGGCGGGCATGGCCCAGCTCGAGCTCTCTCGGCACCAATTCCCGCTCGGCCTCGAACTGGCGGAACGCGCCAGGCGGCTGAACCCCTCCACGGTCGAGCTGGACGGCCTGATCGTCGACGGGGAGATCGAGTCGGGTCGCTACGCAGCGGCCGTCAGGACGTTGCAGCACTACGTCAGCCGGCGGCCCGAACTCGGCTCCTACGCGCGTATCTCCTACTTCAGGGAGCTGCATGGCGATCTGGATGGCGCTCTCCAAGCGATGCGGTTGGCCGCGGAAGCGGCGGGCGACCGCTCGGCGGACTCGAGCTTTCCCACCACGCTGCTCGGCAAGCTGCGCGCGGACGAGGGGAACTATGGGGCGGCGGCGGCTGCCTACCGCCGGGTGCTGATGCTCAAGCCCGGCTATCCCGACGCGATGCTCGGGCTCGCCGCGATCGAAGCCGGGAGGGGCAAGACCGCGGCCGCGCTCGCTCGGTACCGCAAGGTGCAGCAACGCGTCCCGGCGCCCGATCACGCGATCCTACTCGGGGATGCCGAGCAGGCTGCGGGCGATCCCGGTGCGGCCGCTCGAGCCTATAACGCCGCCCGCGTCGCCTTCGACGCAGAGGAGGCCCACGGTGCGAACACGGCGACCGAGCGGGCGGTCTTCGAGGCCGATCACGGTGACGCCGCCCGGGCAGTCGAACTCGGCCGGCACGCGTGGCGGTACACGCCGAGCGTCCGCGCGGCGGACGCCTACGCGTGGGCGCTGAGCGCGGCGGGGGAGGACCGCGCCGCTCTCCGCTTCTCGGATCGCGCCATGCGGCTCGGCTCTCGTGATCCGGTCTTCCTCTATCACGCAGGGATGGTGGCCGATCGAGCCGGCCGGCCCGTTCGTGCGCATGCCTTGCTCGGCAGGCTGATCGCGCAGGATCCAGATTTCAGCCCTCTCTACGGTCCGCGAGCCCGAGCGGCGCTGAAGGCACTGGACGAGTGATCCGGACACCCGCCAGATGCGCATTCGAGGTGAAAGGTTTCGTCCCGCTTGCCCCTCGATTCCACAGCGCCCAACCTGAAGTTCGAGAATCCCGACTCTGTGCTGCGCACGCTCCGGGCCCGCGGCCTGCGCATCTCGACGGCTCGCCGCATGATCGTCAACTTCCTGTTCGACGTCAGCGCTCCCGTCTCCGCCCAGCAGATAGCCGCGGGCCTGCGCTCGACGGGGCTCGACCTCACCTCGGTCTACCGGAATCTCGAGACGCTCGAGGAACACGGCGTCATCCGGCATTTCCATGCGGGGCACGGTGCCGGTCGCTACGTGTTGGCGTCGGGCAGGGATCAGGAATACCTGGTGTGTGATCGCTGTGGTGCGATCCTGGAGATAGACGACCGGGAACTGGCGCCGCTCCGCGAGGCCGTGCGCAGGCGCTTCGGCTACCTCGTCGGCTTCGCCCACTTCCCGATGATGGGCGTCTGCCCGAGCTGCGCTGCGCGCGACCGCGCTCAAGCGCAGGGCGCTGCCGTCACTGACCTCTGACTCCGCAGGGCCGTGCGGGCGACCGCTCGCTACTCGGAGTCTCGCGAGGAGATCACCGCGTCGGCCGCTTCCACCGCGGCGTTCAGCTGTTCCTCCACGAGATCCAACCCCGATTCCCAGAAGCCGGGGTCGCCGAGGTCGACGCCGACGATCTGGGCGAGCTCCTCCGGCGAACGCGAGCCTCCCGCGGCGAGCATCTTGAGATAGGCGGGGACGATCTCCTCGCCCCGCTCGGTGTAGAGCCTGTAGACCGAGAGGGCGAGGAGCTGGCCGAAGGCGTACGCGTAGACGTAGCCGGGCGTGGCGATGAAGTGGGGGACGTAGGACCACCAGGACCGGTAGCCGTCGGTGATCTCGACGGAGTCGCCGAGCAGCTCGCTCTGAGTCTCCGCCCAGAGCTCGCCGAAGCGCTCGACCGGGAGCTCGCCGTCGGTCCGGCGGGCGGTGTGCACGCGGTCCTCGAACTGGTTCATCGCGATCTGCCGGAAGACGGTCGCGATCTGGCCCTCGATCGCCTCCGCCAGAAGGCTGAGGCGTGACTCCGGCGCCTCCGCCTGCTCGAGCAGCCTCCCGAAGACGATCTCCTCGGCGAACACCGAGGCCGTCTCGGCGACGGTCAACGGCGTGTTCTGGTGGAAGACGCCCTGTTCGCGGGCGAGCGTCTGGTGCAGCCCATGCCCGAGCTCGTGGGCGAGGGTCATCACATCGCGGCGCCTACCCGTGTAGTTGAGCAGCACGTAGGGGTGGACCGAGGGGACCGTCGAGGCGCTGAACGCACCTCCCCTCTTGACGGCGGTGGGCGGCGCATCGATCCAGCGGTCGGCGAAGAAGCGCTCGACGACTCCGGCCGCGCGGTCGGAGAAGGAGGCGAACGAGTCCAGGACCAGCCCGCGGCCCTGGTTCCAGGGCACCTCCTCTTCGTCTGACGTAACCGCCGCCATGCGGTCGTAGTCCGCCAGGCGGTCGAGGCCGAGCAGCCTGGCCTTGGTCTCGTACCAGCGCCGGGCAAGCCCGTAGCGGCCTCTGACCGCCTCGACCAGCGCCTGCACGGACTCGTCGGAGGCCTCGTTCGACAGGTTCCGGGAGGCGAGCCAGTTGGGATAGGCGCGGAGGCGGTCCTTGATCGACTTGTCCTGCAGCAGGGTGTTGAAGACGTAGGCGCGCGTGCGCAGCCCCGGGTCCAGCGCGGCGGTCACCGCTTCGGCGGTGGACCGGCGCGCCTCGCGGTTGGGGTCGACCAGGCGGGAGAGCGCGACGTCGAGGGAGACCTGGTCCTCGACGTCCGGCAGCTCCACGCGGATCGCGGAGGTGAGCTCGTCGAAGAGCCTGCTCCAGGCCGAGCGGCCGGTCACGGAGAGCTCGGTGGCGATCGTCTCCTCCGGCTTGGAGAGGAGATGCGGGCGATACCGACGCTCGGTCCGGAGGTAGTGGCGCGCGAGATCGAGACCGTCGGCCTCGAGCAGCTCCTCGGCCCGCTCATCCGGGACCTCGACCCACTCGAGCTCGAAGAAGAGCAGCCTGGTCTGGATCGCGGTGCCGCGCTCGCTCACCATCTGCACCAGGGCGCCGTTGGCGGGGTCCTCGGTGTCGGCCGCGAACCGCAGCTGCGCGTAGCTGCCGGCTCGGCCCGCCAGCTCCGAGATCGCGGCCAACCGCTCCATCGCTTCGACCAGCCCAGGCCCGTCGAGCTCGTCGACCCGCCCCTCGTGGGCCAGGGCGAACTCCTCGGCGAGCGCGTCGGCGCGATCGAGCAGGGCGCCCACCGCGGCCTCATCCGTACCGGACTCGGCGAGGCCGTCGCCCCGCAGGAGGTCGGAGAGGTTCCAGGTGACCTCGTCGAGGGTGCCGGCGGCGCTGGGCGTCACTGCCTCAACGCTACCGTTCGCCTCATGTCAACTCCCGGAAGAGCGGCGATCGGCAGCTGGAGCGGCGGGCGCTATCTGCGCTTCGGCGAGGCGATCGAGCCCGAGCGTCTCGAGGCGCTGCTCAGGCCCGGGGACGGGATCGACACCGTGATGACGGCGGACGCCTACGGTCAGGGTGAGGCCGACTCGCTCGTGGGCCGCGCTCTCGAAGGGGTCGATCGCGACACCTTCAGCCTGGTCGGCGCCATCGGTCACGACATCTATGACGGTGAGCGCCAGGGACCGCGCGGCTTTCCGCGCTTCACCGATCCTTCGCTGCGGGGCCCGGAGCGCTACGCGAGCTATCTCCGCATGGCGGCCGAACGCAGCCTCGGGCGCCTCGGCCAGGACCGCTTCGACGTCCTGCTGCTCCACAACCCCGACCGCACCGGCTACGAGAGCGAGAGGGTCTGGGACGCCATGGCGGAGCTCCGCGACGATGGAATCGCGAACGCGATCGGCGTCGCCCCCGGGCCGGCGAACGGCTTCACCCTCGACCTGGTCCGCTGCCTGGAGCGCTTCGGCGACCGCATCGATTGGGCGATGGTCATCCTCAACCCGCTCGAGCCCTGGCCCGCGGAGCTCTCCCTCCCAGCGGCGCAGCGGCAGGGGGTCCGGGTGATCACGCGCGTCGTCGACTACGGCGGCCTCTTCTGGGACGACGTCACTCCCGAGACCGAGCTGCCCGAGGGCGACCATCGCGCATTCAGGCCGGAGGGCTGGGTCGCCGAGGGCCGGGCCAAGCTCGACCGGCTGAGGCCGATCGGGGAGCGCGCCGGGCTGACGCCGATGCAGCTCGCCTGCCAGTGGGACCTCGCCCACCCGGCGGTCGAGTGCGTGGTCCCGACGCTGATCCAGGAGACGGGGGAGACCGCACGGTCGATCGAGGACAAGCGAACGGAGTTGGCGGGCCTGCCCTCGGAGCAGCGGATAGACGAGTCAGACGTGGAGGAGATCCGTGCGATCGGCGACAACACCGGCTGCATGGCGCTCAAGGGCGCGACGCCCGATCACAGCGGTGAGGAGCGCCCCGATCGCTGGGCCATCAGCGCCGAGCTTTCCGAGGCGGCGAATCGCTGGGAGATCGATCCCGAACAGGATCTTCGCAAGACCGCCGCGGCTGCCCGCTAACCTCGAATCGGTCTCGGTCTCGGCGACGGACAGGACAGCCGTGCTTGCAGCGATCAGGAGAGTGATAGTGGGGACGGGTTCGACCGCGTTCACGCTCCTCGGCGCCCTGCTGATCGGGTTCGGCGTCCCGCTCTTCTGGATCTTCGTCGCCTCCCGGTTCTACGGCAAGACGGGTGCCGTCAACGGGCCGGTCGCCGCCTTCATCGGCACCGGGATCCTCGTCTCCTACTACGGGCTGCTGATCGTCGCTTCGTGGGTCAGGGCGCGCATGCTCAGGCGACAGACCGGCCGGCCGCGGCGCCTCACTGGCCGCGACCCGTGGAACCGGAGCATGCGGGACACCCCCTACAAGCCCGGCCAGGAGGAGAGTGACCCGGTCGAGAGGCTCTTCGTCGCCACCGCGATCGTCTCGCTGATCGCCTTCCTGGTCTGGTTCGCCTTCTTCGCCGGCGCGCCATTCCCCAACAGCCCTGGCTAGCTTCGCGCTGGTCCCGCAGTCGATCGACCTGCCCCGCGGGGAGCTGCGCATCCTGCAGCCCGGTGACGCGGCCGAGCTCCCCGATGATCGTGAGGTCGAGTGGGCACCGCTGGTGCCGTACTGGGCCGTTCTCTGGCGCAGCGGCGTCGCGTTGGCGCGCGAGCTCGAGGGCACGGATCTCGAAGGACGGCGGGTGATCGAGCTCGGCTGCGGCCTCGGGATCCCCAGCCTGGCGGCGGCGCGAGCCGGCGCCCGGGTGCTGGCCACGGACATGGCCCCCGAGGCCATCGAGCTGATCGGACGCAACGCGCGGGAGAACGGGCTGACGCTCGAGGCCGCCGTGGCCGATTGGGACGAGCCGGAGGAACTCATCGACCGCGGACCCTTCGACCTGGCGATCGCCGCCGATGTGCTCTACGAGCGCCACAGCGTCGCGCTCCTGCTCTCCCTGCTCCCTCGGCTGGCCCCCGAGGCCTGGATCGTGGATCCGGGCCGGCCGGCGTCGCATCCGTTCGTCGAGCAGGCCGAGCGCCGCTGGGGGATCGTGGCCGAGCGGCGCGGCATCCTCAGCGTGTACCGGCTGCGGTTCGGCGCCGAATAGTTCGTCGGATCCGCTCCTTACTGTGGTCGCATGGCCTCGAAGGCGGCGCCTTATCGATGCTCCGAGTGCGGTCATGCCGCGCTCGCCTGGACCGGGCAATGCCCTGGATGCGGCGCCTGGAACACGCTGGAGGAGTCCGGTGCCCCGGCTCCCGGGCGGGGGGGCGGCGGGAGGTCAAGGGCTTCGGCGCCGAAGGCGGTCCTGCTTCGCGATGTGAAGGCGGAGCGGAGCGAGCGACTTCACACCGGGATCGCGGAGCTCGATCGCGTCCTCGGCGGCGGCCTCGTTCCCGGCAGCCTCGTCCTCCTCGGCGGTGCGCCCGGGATCGGCAAGAGCACGCTCGCCGGGATGGCCCTCGCCAACGTCGCGGCGGCGGGCCAGGAGGCGCTCTACGTCTCGGGGGAGGAATCCGCGGCGCAGGTTCGCCGCCGGGCGGAGCGCCTCGGGGAGGCGGCGCTCTCCGTGCCGATGCTCGCCGAGCCCTCGCTCGAGACCGTGCTGGCAGCCCTGGAGGCCGAGCGGCCGGCCGCCTGTGTGATCGACTCGGTGCAGACCCTCGCGGTTCCAGACGCCGCGCCGGGCAGCGTCGGCGCCGTGCGCGAGGCGACCTCGGCGCTCCTCGAGACGGCGAAGCGACTAGACGTGACCCTGATCCTGATCGGCCATGTCACGAAGGAGGGCTCGCTGGCCGGACCGCGTGCGCTCGAGCATCTGGTCGACGCCGTCCTGCACTTCGAGGGCGAGCGCGAACGGACGTTCCGGACGTTGCGCGCCCTGAAGAACCGCTTCGGCGCGACCAGCGAGGTCGGCGTCTTCGAGATGCGGCAAGGGGGCCTGGTGGAGGTGGCTGACCCCTCGGCCCGCTTCGTCGGAGAGGCGCGGCCCGCGCCGGGGTCGGTGGTCCTCTGCGCGATGGAGGGAACGCGGCCACTGCTCGTCGAAGTCCAGGCGCTCGCGGCGCCGACCGAGATCGTTCCCCCGCGCCGCACGGCGACGGGCGTGGACCGCAACCGGCTCGCTCTCGTCCTCGCGGTCCTCACGCGCCACGCCGGACTCTCCCTCTCCTCGGCGGACGTCTTCGTGAACGTCGCCGGCGGCGTGCGAATCGACGAGCCGGGGGCCGACCTCGCGATCGCGCTGGCGGTCGCGTCAGCGCACTCGGGCCGGGCCCTCGAGGCGAACGGCAAGCCGCTGGCGTGCTTCGGCGAGATCGGCCTCACCGGAGAGGTCCGCTACGTCGCCCACGCCGACCGGCGCGTCGCCGAGGCGCGCAAGTTCGGCCTCGACACCGTCCTCGGCCCCCCGCCGGCGGACGATCCGATCGCAGGCCTGACGCCGGTCGCCTCAGTGAGGGCGGCCCTGGCTGGGGAAAAACGCGGCGGTTTGAAGCGGGCTGCCTAGGCGCTTCTCGCGCGGGTGGCGCCATAGAAGGGGCCCATCGACGCGATTACCGAGCGTCGATGGGAGGTTCCTACGGCGACAGGACCCGCGCGCCGAGCGGCCCGCTGATCCGTCCGCGAAATCCCCGCTTGACAAGTTCTTTCCCGACCTATCAACACGGATTTCCCCGCAAAGCACGCTGCATCCCTATCTGCTTCCATCAATCCCGATGGCGTCTTCGCTTCCCGGCGACGATCTACAGGAGTTGGAGGCGCGACAGGATCCGCGGCTACTCCGGGCCCTCGACATCGTCGCTCCCGGCACCGCTCTCCGCGAGGGAATCGACAACATCGTCCACTCCCGCACGGGTGGGCTGATCGTCATCGGAGACCCGGAGGAGGTCTCCTTTCTCTTTTCGGGGGGCATCAACCTCGACATCGACTACACCCCCGCGCTGCTCTACCAGGTGGCGAAGATGGACGGCGCGATCGTCCTCAACGAGCAGGCGACCAAGATCGTCTGCGCGAACGTCCAGCTGATGCCGGACCCGACGATCCTCTCGTCGGAGACCGGCACCCGCCACCGCACCGCGGAGCGCGTCTCGAAGCAGACCGATGCCCTGGTGGTGGCGATCTCCGAGCGCCGCGACGTGGTCTCGCTCTACCTGGGAGGAATGAAGTACATCCTCCAGGACATCCCCGCGGTGCTCGCAAAGGCCAACCAGGGCCTCGCCACACTGGACAAGTACCGCGCTCGACTGGACTCGGTCTCGACCCGGCTGACGCGGCTCGAGTTCGAGGGATCGGCGGTGCTCTACGAGGTCCTCTCGGTGCTGCAGCGAGCCGAGCTCGTCACCCGGATGGCTGTGGAGGTGGAGCGGTACATCGTCGAGCTGGGGACCGAGGGCCGGCTGATCGAGATGCAGCTCGAGGAGACGATGGTCGGCGTCGCGGCCGACAAGTCCGCGCTGATCCGCGATTACTCAGTGGAGGACACGGAGGAGAACCTCGCCACCACGCTGGCCGCGATCGCCCGGATGCCCCACCAGGACCTGCTCGACTTCGGCCGCCTCGCCGAGCTGCTCGGCTACGACCGCAAGGTCTCGACTCTCGACTTTCCCGTCTCCCCACGCGGCTACCGCGTGCTTGGGCGGATCCCACGCCTGCCCAAGCTGGTGGTCCAGCGGATCATCCAGGAGTTCGGCGGGCTCGACGAGGTCCTGGCGGCGAGCGACGAGGCCCTCGAGGCAGTGGAGGGCGTCGGCGCTGGTCGCGCCAAGGACATCCGCGAAGGGCTGCGGAGGCTTCAGGAGGTCGACCCGGTCGACCGGTACTTGCAGAGTTAGACGGCGCCGTCCAGGCCGTCTCGACGAAAGGAGAGTCCAATTCCCGAGGTAACAGAGGAGGTAACGGAGGACGAGGCGGCAGTCGCCGCCCTCGAGTTGGAGGCGCCAGTCTGCAACTTCGAGGAGGGAGACAACGTCGTCTATCCCCATCACGGGGCAGGAGTGGTCCTCAAGAAGGAGACGAAGGACCTGATGGGAGAGAAGCGGGACTACCTGACCATCAACATCCTTCACAACAACATGACCGTCATGGTCCCCTGCGAGAACGCTCACCGTGCGGGCCTGCGGCGGGTCATCGACGAAGAGCAGGTGAAGAAGGTGATCGGGGTCCTCACCGACGAGGTCTCCGAGATGCCCAAGAACTGGAATCGCCGGTTCAAGCACAACCGGGAGAAGATCAAGACGGGCGATGTCTACGAGCTCGCCGAGGTCGTTCGGAACCTGGCGATCAGGGAGTGGGAGAAGGGGCTCTCCACGGGCGAGAAGCAGATGTACACCCGCGCGAAGAAGATCCTCGCGTCGGAGTTCATGTACGCGCTCGACAAGGACGAGGACGGCGCGGAGGCCTACCTGGACGAGCTGCTGGAGGAGCGCTTCGGCGCCGCCAAGGCGACCGCCTAGCACCTCCGCATCGGCCGTGATCGCGGCCGCCGGCTCCGGGGAGCGACTCGGAGCCGGCGGCCCGAAGGCCTTCGTCGAGCTCGCGGGGCGGCCACTGCTCGACTGGTCCCTCGACGCATTCCAGGCGGCCGGCTCCATCGGGGAGATCGTCGTGGCCGTCCCCCCGGCCGAGGAGACGGCGGTCGCCGAGCGAGGTTTCATCGCGGTGGTCGGCGGAGAGCACCGCTCTGAGTCGGTGGCCAAGGCGCTCGAGCTCTGCGGCGGGGAGGTGGTGGTCGTGCACGACGCCGCGCGGCCGCTGGTGACGCCGGCGCTGATCAACGCCGTCGTCGATCGGCTCGCGACGGATGAGGATGCGGCCGGAGCGATCGCCGCGGCACCGGTGACCGACACGATCAAGCAGGCTGACGAGGCCGGCCGGGTGGAACGCACGCTCGATCGCGATGTCCTCTGGGCGATCCAGACCCCGCAGGCGTTTCGGGCCGATGCGCTGCGGGAGGCGCTCTCGGATCCGGACTCGCTTCCCGAGGCCACGGACGACGCGATGCTCGTTGAGCGTCGCGGCGGCCGCGTTCTGATTCACGAGAGCTCACGGGACAACATCAAGGTGACGACGCCGGTCGATCTGCGAGTAGCCGAGCTGCTCGTCCGCGAGCGCACCTAGCGTCGGGACCGTGGAAGCAAACCCCAAGCGCGCGCTCGGCAAGGCGGCACTGACCGTCGCGGCGCTCGGCGTCGTCTTCGGCGACATCGGCACGAGCCCGATCTACACCGTCCAGACCGCCTTCAACCCGAGCGATCCGCATCCGGTGGCGGTGTCGCTCGACAACGTCTACGGGATCGTCTCGCTCATCTTCTGGGCGGTGACGCTCATCGTCACGGTCAAGTACGTGGGGCTGGTCATGAACGCGGACAACGATGGCGAGGGCGGGATCATGGCCCTGATCTCCCAGGTGCGGAAGCTCGGCGACGGCATCTCGGGCCGGACCAAGTTCGTGCTGGCAGGACTCGGGGTCTTCGGCGCCGCCCTGTTCTTCAGCGACAGCATGATCACGCCGGCGATCTCGGTGCTGTCGGCCGTCGAGGGCACAAAGACGATCTCCTCCTCGATGGACAGCCTGGTGATCCCGATCACCATCGCGATCATCCTGCTGCTCTTCGCGGCGCAGCGATTGGGGAGCGGCTCGGTCGGTCGGTTCTTCGGTCCGGTGATGGTCATCTGGTTCGCGACGATCGCCGTCCTCGGAATCCGCGGGATCACGATGCACCCGGAGGTGCTGAAGGCGCTGTCGCCGAGCTATGCGTTCGACTTCCTCGTCCACGGCGAGCCGAAGGGCTTCTTCGCGCTCACCTCGGTCGTCCTGGCGTTCACCGGAGTCGAGGCCCTCTATGCCGACATGGGCCACTTCGGGCGGGCCGCGATCACGAGAGCCTGGCTTCTGCTCGTCTTCCCGGCCTGCATCCTGAGCTATCTCGGCCAGGGGGCGCTGATCATCGACGACCCGGGTGCCAGCAGCGCGCCGTTCTTCCACCTGATGCCCCACGCCGGCCTCATCCCGCTGGTGCTGTTGGCGACCGCCGCGACCGTGATCGCCTCCCAGGCCGTGATCTCCGGTGCCTTCTCGATCGCACACCAGGCGTCTCAGCTTGGGTACCTGCCGCGGCTGCATGTGATCCACACCTCGTCGCGCGCCTATGGGCAGGTCTATCTGCCCGTGATCAACTGGCTCCTGCTGATCGTCGTCGTCGCCCTGGTGCTCGCCTTCCGATCCTCGGCGAAGCTCGCGTTCGCCTACGGCACGGCGGTGACCGGGACGATCCTGATGACGACCATCCTCTTCTCGGTCATCGCCCGGCACCGTTGGCGCGTCCCGATCCCGATCGTCGTGGCGGGGGCGGCGTTCTTCCTCACGATCGAACTCGCCTTCTTCGCCTCGAACTTGACCAAGATCGGCCATGGAGCCTGGCTGACGCTCGCAATCGGCTTCCTGCTCTTCTTCGTGATGGTCACCTGGTTCCGCGGCCGCCAGCTCGTGACGAGGGAGCGCTTCCACCTCGAAGGCCCGCTCCGGAGCTTCATCGCCGAGCTGCGTGGACATCGGCCGCCGGTCGCTCGCGTCCCCGGCACCGGCGTGTTCCTCAACAGGGGCAAGGAGACCGCGCCTCTCTCCATGCGCGCCTGCGTCGACCACCTCCACTCGCTGCCGGAGAACGCGATCATCCTCTCGCTCGAGACGCTGCCGGTTCCGCGCATCTCACCGCGCGAACGCCTCGACGTGGACGACCTGGGCTTCCAAGACGACCGCATCACGTTCGTTCGGGCGAAGCACGGATACGCCGAGGAGTACGACGTTCCCAGGCTCGTCAGGCAGATCGCCAACGCGGGGGTGGAGTGCCCCGTCGATGCTCGCAACGCGTCGTTCTATCTCTCGCGCGTCCAGCTCGAGCCGAGCCACAAGCCGGGCATGAGCTACTGGCGCAAGCGCGTCTTCCTCTGGATCTCCTTGATCACGGCCGAGCCGGCCGACTACTTCAAGCTCCCGCGAGAGAGGACCGTCACGCTGGGCTCCGAGATCGAGTTCTGAGGCCGGGCGTCAGCTCGCCGGGGCGGGTGCCGAGCCGGAGAGAAGCTGCTGCGCGCGGTCGGCGTGCTCGTTCGCGACCATGACGTCGTAGCGACCCGCGACCAGGCCGGACGTCGATGAGAAGTCGCGCTGGCCCCGGGTCGCCCATTGGGCGAAGAAACCGAACAGCGCCCCGAAGACGGCACCGATCAGCAGTCCGCCGAGCACCAGTCCGACCCACTCGGGCCCAGTCGTGAAGAGCCCGACCAGGAGGCCGAACAGCAGTCCCCACCACGCGCCGATGCCGGCGCCGTACATGGCGGCTCGGCCGCTCGTCAGCCGGCCGGTGACGTGTTCGACGAGACGCAGGTCGGAACCGACGATGTCGACGTTCTCGACCGGAAAACCCCCGTCCGAAAGGCGATCGACCGCCTTCTGGGCCTCGGGATAGGTGGGGAAGCTGGCGACGGACTTGCCGTCTCGGGCTGCCGATGTGAGTTGTGGGCTCGCGTCCATTTGGAGTCCTCTCGCGTCAGGGGAATGACGCCTGGAGTCTTTCACGCTCGCGCTGTAAGGATGGTCACGATGGAAGCGCGCTTCGCGAGCGTCAAGTCCGGCCTCGCTGAGATCTTCCTCGGTGACTGGCATCCGGTCCTCCGGGACCCGCTCGACCTCTTCCGCCTGAGCTTCGTCGTCGGGGCCGGGATCTTTGCGTTGCAGGGCGATTGGGGCGCCACCGTCCGCCTTCTTCTCCCGGCCGTGGCCGTTCTCGCCGTCAGGGCGCTCAACATCCCCCGGCCCGTCGACTGGGTCTTCTGCATCGCCATGGCCTTCCAGGGCTGGGGCAACGCGCTCCGTCTGTTCGAGGATTTCTGGTGGTACGACAACACCGTCCACATCACGTTGCCGATGAGCCTGGCGCCGATCCTCTACATCGCCTTCGCCCGCATCGACATCGTCCCCGACCCGAGGGAGCGCGTCGGCGCGACGGCCGAGGTCGTCGGCATGGCCCTGATCACGGCCTGCCTCGGGGTTACCGCCGCGAGCTTCTACGAGATCTACGAGTGGGTCGTCGACCACTGGTTCGGCCAGCACCTCTTCATCGGCGAGACGGACACGATCACCGACCTCTTCGACGGTTTCATCGGTGCGGGCATCGGCGGCGCCTTCCTCGGGGTGTGGGCGCTCGCGCGGTACACGACGCGGCGGCTTCCCCGCAGAATCGAGCGGGGCGTGCTCGCCAGCTCAGGCGCTGGCCGCGTGGAGGCGCAGGCGCCGAACGAGTAGCGCGGCGGCGATCGCCCCGAGGAGGATGGAGCCGACGGCCGCGAGAATCGTCGCGGACGAGCCGGAGGCCAGGCCCTGACCCAGAACCGCATAGGGAGCCGTCTTCAGCAGGGCGCCGACGGCGATGGCGGCGGCGAACGAGCGCGCGCTCACCGGCGAGAGCCCGGCCGCGTAGTGAAGGCCGGTCGCGGGCACGCCCGGCATCAGCCTCGCCGCGAGGAGCGCCGCGAATCCCCTCTCCTCGATCAGCGCGTGGAGCCTCTTGAGCCTCTCGTGCCGCAGCATCCACGCCTGCACCCGCACCTGCCCGACCGAGCGTGCGAGCGCGAAGGCGGCGACGCCGCCCAGGACCGCGCCCGCCACGGCGATCGCGACTCCACCCGGGGCGCCGAAGGCGAGGCCGCTCGCAGCAGCGAGCAGCGTCCCCGAGAACATCGCAGGCGTGAGCAGGGTCCAGGCGGCGAGCGCCACGATCGGGGCGGCGATCCCCAAGCCGAGGATCGCGGACCGGAGCCCGGCGGGGGAATGCGGGAGGAGCAGCACGCCCAGCGCGAAGGCGAGAGCGACGACGCCGATCAGGCCCAGCAGGCCGGGTGAGCGCATCGGGCTAGGTTAGCCACGATGTCCGTGCTCTCCTGCGCAGTCCACGTCCACAGCACCTACTCCGATGGGACCGCGAGCGTCCCCGAGCTGCTCGAGACGGCGCGAGAATCCGGGGTGGACGCGGTGCTGCTCACGGACCACGACACCCTCGCCGCGCGCCACGACGGCTGGGAGGGTGACCATCAGGGTGTCTTCCTGCTGGTCGGCGACGAGGTCAGCCCCAGGGGCGGCCACTACTTGGCGTTCGGCATTGAGGAGCCGATCGCCCACCGCGGGCTGTCGGCCCTCGAGATCGCGGCCGCGGTTCGAGCCGCGGGCGGAGTCGGGATCGCGGCCCATCCCTTCTCGCGGGGTGGGCAGATGCTGGTTCCGTCGATCTCGCGTCGCATCGTGCGGCCGCATGGCTGGGACGGCCTCGAGGAGGAGGGCGGTCTGGACGGGATCGAGCTCTGGAGCGTGCTCACCGACGCGGCCGAGGCCTGGCGGACTCCAGCCGAGGCTGCGCGCTGGCTGCGTCAGCAGGAGGCTGCGGTCGCGTCCGGCCCGCCCGCGCGACACCTCGCGATCTGGGATGCGCTTTCGGCCCGCCGCCGCGTCCCCGCCATCGGCGGCCTGGACGATCACCAACGCGGCTTCCGGTTCCGCGGCCGGGTCCGCTCGCCGGTTCCGCACCGCCGGACCTTCAACCTCCTGCGTACCCACCTGATCTGCGATCGCCCCATCAGCGGCGAGACCGAGACCGACCGCGAGACGATCATCCGCGCGCTGCGGGCGGGCGCGGCCTGGCTTCACTCGCCGCTCGCGGCCCCCGCGGACGGGTCCCGCCTCTGGGCGGAGCGAGCCGACGGCACTCGCATCGAGATGGGCGCGGAGGGCGCGGCCGGTCCCTCGGTGCTCCGCCTGCGCCTGCCGCGTCCCGCCGACGTGACCGTGGTCCGCAACGGTGAGCCGGTTGGCGCGGAGCAAGCGGATCGGCTCGACCTGGACATCTCCGAGCCCGGCGCCTACCGGGTGGAGGCGAGGGTGGACGGCCGATTCTGGCTGCTCTCGAACCCCGTGCACCTGCGGCGAGAGGCACCTCCTAGACTCGCGGCGGAATGAGCCACGTCGTCAAGCCCAAGCCCGCCTGCAGTCACTGCGGCGCCACGCTCGAACACGGCTGGAGCCGCTGCCCGCGCTGCGGCCGGCGCTCGCTGCTCAGCCTGATCCTGCCGAAGGGCCCGCGGGCCTGACGCCGCTACCTGCGGAGGAGCACGTAGACGAGAGCGGCGGCGAAGGTGAGCTGCCCCACCCCGAAGGCCGTGCCCAGGTTCTTGGCGCCGAAGAGCTCGGCCAACCCGACCCCGATGGCGAACGCCGCCACGACGATGGCGAGCTTTGCGAGCAAGGGGCGGGACTCTAAAGGCGGCGGTCGGTAGCTTGAACCGCGTGCTCACCGACTACCACCTCCACCTCCGCCCGGACGACACCGGCGAGGCCGTCGACTACTTCACCGAGGAGAACGTCGAGCGCTACCTGGCGGCGGCCGAGGAGCACGGCATCGACGAGATCGGGGTCTCGGAGCACGTCTACCGGTTCACTCAGGCACTCGAGGTCTGGGGTCATCCCTACTGGGAGGGCTCGGCACGGGACGACCTCGACGTCTATGTCGAGTTCGTCCGCCAGACGCCGCTTCGGCTCGGCATCGAGTGCGACTTTGTGCACGGCAGCGAGGATCGGATCGCCAACCTCCTCGAGCGCGACTTCGACTACGTGATCGGCTCCATTCACTTCCTCGGCGAGCAGGGCGCGGTGGACGACCGCCGCTACGACGTCTGGGAGCAGATCGGCGACCCAGACGAGCTCTGGGCGAGGTACTTCGGCTGGCAGGCCGAACTGGTCAGCTCCGGCCTCTTCGACATCGTCTCGCACCCGGACCTCGTGAAGATCTGGGGAGACGACCGCCCGCTCCCACAGCGCGACCCGCGCTTTCACTACGAGCCGCTCGTCCAGGCGATCGCGGACACCGGCATCGCCGTGGAGGTCTCGACCGCCGGGCTCCGCAAGCCGGTGGGCGAGATCTACCCGGCGGGCGCCCTGGCCGAGATGTGCGTGGAGGCGGGCGCCGACTTCGCCCTGTCTTCCGATGCTCACGCCCCCGACCAGGTCGGATTCGGCTATGAGCAGGCGCTGGTCTTCCTCGGCGACCTCGGGGTGGACAGGATCTGCGTCTTCGACGGCCGCCAGCGCAGTCTCGAGCCTCTGGGCGCGCCCGGCGATGGTGCGAGGCAGCCGTCCGGCTCAGAGGAGGCGGGCGGCTGATGGCGCTGCGGGTGGGGACCGGCTACGACTCCCACCGGCTGGCGGAGGGCGAGCGGCTGGTGATCGGCGGGGTCGAGATCGACTACGAGCGCGGCCTCACCGGGCATTCGGACGCCGACGTGCTCACACACGCCGTGATTGACGCGCTGCTTGGAGCCTGCTCCCTCGGCGACGTGGGCGAGGTCTTCCCGCCCGACGACGAGCAGTGGCGGGACGCCGACTCCATCGACCTGCTGCGCGTGGTGATCGGCATGCTCCCCGGCGCGGTGACGAACGTGGACGCCACCGTCATCTGCGAGGAGCCGAGGCTGGGGCCCCGCCGGGCGGAGATGGCGTCGAACCTGAGCCAGGTCCTGTCGGCCCCCGTGAGCGTGAAGGCGACCACCAACGAGGGAATGGGCGCGATCGGCAGGGGTGAGGGGATCGCCTGCGTGGCGGTCGCGCTGGTCGACACCGGCGACGAGCCCCGGCGGTTGTGATGACGCTTCGCGCGTCGTGGCCGCGGGCATAAGCTTCTCCGGGATGGCACAGGATGGGCTGAGAGAGGGCATCGGGGGGTTGCTCTCGCGCGTGCCGATGGCGCTCGGCGACGCCGCCTTCGAGCTGAGGGTGTTCTCGGACGTCGGGCTGGTCAGGCCGATCCGGCCCGACAAGCTCGCCAGGATCGGAGAGCGCTATGTCCGCTGGGGCGCCTCACCGGCTCTCGGGTCGGCCGCGAACGCGCTCACGGTTCCTGAGGGGACCGCGATCGTCGACGAGGCCGGCGCCCTCACCTGGGGGGAGACCCACCGGCGCTCGAACGCCTTGGCGCGCGCGCTGCGCGAGGAGGGCATCGGCGAGGGCGACGGGGTGGCGATCATGTGCCGCAACCACCGCTACTTCATCGAGGCGACGATGGCGTGCTCGAAGCTCGGCGCCCTCGCGCTCTACCTGAACACGGCCTTCAGCGGGCCCCAGCTCGTGGACGTGATGAAGCGAGAGGGACCGGGCGTGCTGATCTTCGACCAGGAGTTCGCCGAGCTCCTCTCCGATGTCCCCGGCACGGTCCGGCGCTACGTCGCCTGGGAGGACGATGTGGACGCGAGCGACGAGACGACCGTGGAGCAGCTGATCTCGTCGGCGCCCGGAGATGATCTCGAGGCCCCCAAGGAGCATGGGCGCTACGTGATCCTCACCTCGGGGACCACCGGGACGCCGAAGGGAGCGCAGCGCAGCCAGCCGGAGGGGCTCAGCGCGCTCGCGGCGCTGCTCTCCAAGATCCCGCGGCGATACGGCGAGACGGTGATGATCGCCGCGCCGCTCTTCCACTCCTGGGGCTTTCTGCACTTCATGCTGAGCCTGCCCACGGCGGCCACCATGGTCCTGCGGGCGAGGTTCGACCCTGAGCAGACCCTGCAGGCGGTCGCCGAGCACCGGGCTCGGGTGCTCGCCGTGGTGCCCGTGATGATGCAGCGGATCCTCGCCCTGCCGGACGAAGTCAAGCGCCGCTACGACGTCTCCTCGCTCGAAGTGACTGCCGCGAGCGGGTCCGCGCTGCCCGGCGAGCTCGCCACCAGGTGGATGGACGAGTTCGGCGACAACCTCTACAACCTCTACGGCTCCACCGAGGTCGCCTGGGCCTCGATCGCGACCCCGGAGGACATGCGCGCCGCGCCTGGAACCGCCGGCCGGCCGCCGCGCGGGACGGTGATCAGGGTCGTCGATGAGGACGGCAACGACGTCGACCCCGGCGAGACCGGCCGCCTCTTCATCGGCAACCAGCTGTCATTCGAGGGCTACACGGGCGGAGAGGACAAGGCGCGACTCGGCGACCTGCTCTCCTCGGGTGACGTTGGACACTTCGACGAGGACGGCCGCCTCTTCATCGACGGGCGGGATGACGAGATGATCGTCTCCGGGGGAGAGAACGTCTTCCCGCGGGAGGTCGAGGACCTGTTGTCCGACCACGGGGCGGTGGACGAGGTGGCGGCGATCGGGGTCGACGACGAGGAGTTCGGGCAGCGTCTGGTGGCGTTCGTGGTCAGGGTGGAGGGCGAGGACACGAACGAGGAGGACCTGAAGGGCTACGTCAAGCAGAACCTCGCTCGTTACAAGGTTCCGCGGGAGATCGTCTTCCTCGAGGAGCTTCCGCGTAATGCGACGGGTAAGGTCCTGAAGCGCGAGCTCGCCGAGCGCCAGCCCGCGGACTGATCAGTCCGAGCCGACTGGAGGACCCATCCGAGCGGAGATCGACCAGGCCCGTGCCGCGACGGAGCGGTTTCGCGCCAAGGCGTCCGAGCTGATCCGCGAGCTGCGCGCGCGGGAGTCGGCGGCGAGGGAGCAGGCCGACGCGGCCGAGGCGGCCGCGGCGAGCATGCGGGACGCCGCCGGCGAGGCCATCGAGCGCGCCAGGCGGGTGGAGCAGGATCTGACGGCGAAGGCGCGTGAGGCGGTCCGGTCGGCGCACACCCGGGCTGAGGAGGCGGAGACTCGAGCCAAGCGTGCGGCGGAACGGGCCAAGCAGGCCGACCTCTCCGAGCGGCGGACGGCACGCGCCGAGGCGGCCCTCAAGGATGCCCTCGAGCGCCGGCAGCGTTCCGAGACCAAGGCGGGGGAGGCCGAGCTGGAGCTGCGAGAGCTGAAGGCTCGCCTGGGCGAGGCCGAGCAGCGCGCGATCGCCGCCGAAGAGCGGGCCAAGGCGGCTGCGGCCGAGGCGGCTGATGTCGACCGGTTACGGCGCGAGATGGACGATCGGGTTCGCGCGGCGGGGGAGGAGGCGCGCCGGGAATCAGAGGAACGGCTGCGCAGTCTCGCCGACCGGGCCGCGCACGAGGCCGAAGGGCGGGCGCGGGCGGAGGCTGCCGCGGCACTGAGCGAAGAGGCGAGCAGGCTCCAGCGCGAAGCGGAGGAGCGCATCCGGGAGGCCAACGTCGAGGAGCTCGCCGAGCGGCGAAACCAGGCAGCGGCGGCGGCCGATCCGGGCGGCACCCACTACGTCGGCGGCCGCCGGCTGCGGACCTACTAGACGATCAGGGCGCGGACAGCTCGGTCGCCCGCTGCTCAACCGCGCGCTTCACGTTGAGCAGCGACAGCCGGAAGCGGCGGTTCAGGGAGATGGCGGCGACACGCTCGGCGATGACGCCGGAGATACCGCCTCCGGCGACGCCGTACTGGAATCGAAAGGTGACCCTCGTGCAGTCGTCCCCGAGGTCGCGCAGGCGCCACCGGCCTCTCTGATCCACCCCGGTCACCGAGCTCCACGCCATATCGCCGTCGGGCTGCCACTCGACGATCTCGATCAGGCCGCCGACGTCGGCGGCGCCCACCCTGATCAGCATCCGGTAGCGGGCGCCGAGGCCGCTGTGGCGGTCACCCTCGACCTCCCAGCGGGTGAGCCCGTCCATGAACACGGGGTAGTTGGCCGGCTCGGTCACGTATTGCCAGACGAGGTGCCTGGGCGCGTCCACGGTGACCTTCTGCTCGATTCGCACGCCGGATTCCCTACCCGACGACGGGCAGGCGGCGCTCGGCGGCGAGCTCGTCGAGCTGCGCCTGCATCACCGAGGTGACGTCGTCGTAGATCCGATCGACATCCGGCGAGCGCCCATAGCGCTTCCGGAGGTCGAACGGCTCCATCACCTGGACGGTGATCTTCGCCGGCAGCGGCAGGTGGCCGAGGAAGTCCCCGATGTTGAGGAGCCAGGGCAGCGAGAGGTTCACCGGCAGCGTCTTCAGGCGCAGCAGCTTGTCCAGTCGAAGCAACCGGGCGAGCCGGTCGCCATGGGTGAGGAAGAGCGCGGTCTCCTGACCGCCCACCGAGACGATCGGGATGATCGGCACGCCGGCATCGAGGGCGAGCTTGACGAAGCCCCTGCGTCCCGCGAAGTCGATCCGGTTCCCCTCCCAGCTCGGCCGATTGACCTCCCAGTCCCCACCGGGATAGACGAGCACGGCCGCACCGGAGTCGAGAGCCTTGCGGGCGTTCTCGTGGGAGGCGGCGACCGTCCCGAATCTGCGCAGATACGGCCCGGCGGGCGAGGTCAGGACCAGGTTGTGGGCGAGCTGGTAGAAGGGCCGCTCCACCCCGAAGTAGGTGTTGAAGGCGAGCGTGAAGACGACCGTGTCGGGGGTGATGTTCCCGCCGGAGTGGTTGCCCACCAGCAGGACCGGGCCCTCCTCCGGGATCCGCTCCATGTTCCGCACCTCGCCCCGGAACCAGATGCTGGAGATCAGCCAGCTCAGCGAGAGGTTCTCGCGGATGAAGTCCGGGTCGCGGTCGTCCAGGTCGGCCGTCAGCCTGCTCTGCAGCTCGCCGGCGAAGCGCTTCAGCAGCGACGGTGCACCGAAGCCACGGCGACCCGCCCCCGGGTCGCCACCGTTTCGGCTCCGTCCCTCCCGCTCGCGCTCGGCTGTGCCTGCGGCGCTCTCCGGCATGCGCGGATTCTAGGTCGTGTAAACGGCTAGGCCGCCGCGTCCGCCGCGTCCGCCGCGATCTCGGGCGGAGTGGGCTGGCGAGCCCCCTGGGGGCGAGCGTTGAATCGGCCCTGCAGCCGGCGGGCGGCTCTGCCGAGGCGCTTCGCGGCGCGCTCCCGGGCCGACGCCTGGGCGTGCCCGATGAAGTCGTGGACGAGTGCGTTCGCATCGACGGGATGCTCGACCTGGGGGACGTGCCCGCACTGCTCGATCACCACCTGGCGCGCCCCGGGCAGGGCCTCGGCGACGTAGCTCGAGAAGGCGAGCGGAACCACCGGATCCTCGTCTCCCCAGACGAACATCGCCGGTGGCTCCAGCTCGCGCAGCCGGGTGTAGAAGCCGCGCGGGCCGTTCGGCTCCTCCAGGTAGATGTGCCGCGCCGAGGCGCTGAACGCCACTCGCGCATTCACCGACCGGTAGGTGCGCAGGAACTCCTGGACCGCGACGTCAGCGGCGGAGGGGTGAATCCGCTCGGGCCGCGAGAACATGCTCCAGAACTGCTGGCGGACCAGTGGGCCCCCGAGGCTGTGCGGAATGGCCGCCAGCTCGGGCCGCAGCAGCCTGACGATGGGGACGAAATGCCGGCGGCGGCGCCAGGCCATCGAAGGACAGAGCAGGCTGAGGCTCTGCACCCTTCCGGGGTCACGCAGGCCCACCTCGATCGCGACCCTGCCGCCGAGTGAGTTCCCGACCAGGTGGGCCCGTTCGATCCCCATGGCGTCCATGAATCGGCAAACCCCTCGTGCAAACCAGGCCGCGTCGTAGGGGGCTCGCAGCGGCTTCGACGAGGAGCCGAATCCCGGCAGGTCGATCGCGTGAACCGTGTGCTGGGGCGTCAGGGCCGAGACGGTCTCGAAGAAGCTCGTCTTGTTGCTGCCGAGCCCGTGAATCAGGATGACCGTCTCGATGCCGTCGCCGGCGGTCAGCGTCGAGATCCTGGCCTTGCCGGCCTTCACCTCGTGGATGCGGAGCAGCGGCGGCCGTCCGAAGGGCCGCTGGAAGAAGCCCTCGAAGGCGACAGCGAGATCGAGGTTTCCCCTCGCCCAAAGACGGCGGGAGCGGAAGGCGTCGAGGCCCGAGATCCGGCCCTCGCGAAGCTCGAGCCAGGTGGCGGCGTCCGTCCCGATCACGGCATCCGGATCCCGCTCCGGCGACACCGTCACCCGGCAGTTCCGCTCGTCGAGCTCGACCGCCCAGCTCACTCCGAGGTCGTCGAGCTCGATCCGGTAGCTGGCGCTGAAGTCGTGGTCCGCGCCCAGGTAGCGCTCGGGCAGCGAGCCGAAGGCCGCCTCCACCTCTCTCAGCCGCTGCCCCTCCGTCGAGACCTCAGTCAAGGCTCGTCAGGGTACCGGCCCGAACGGTTGTTCCCACGCACGGCTGGTCTCTTGACCGATTCCACGCGGAATATGCGTGATCGGCGCGGGACTCGTCGGGAATAGCATCCGCCCGTGCCCGCGATCCGCATCCAGGACACCCTCTCCGGGGAGACCCGCGAGGTCCACCCCGACGCTCGCGGGGAGGTCGGCATCTACGCCTGTGGCCCGACCGTCTACGGGCGCATCCACATCGGCAACGCCCGGCCCTACGTCGTCTTCACGCTGCTCAAGCGGTTCCTGGAGCACGAGGGCCTGGACGCGAAGCTGGTCATCAACGTCACCGACATCAACGACAAGATCTATGACGCGGCGAAGGACGCCGGCGAGCCCTCCGATACCTATGCCGCCGAGATGACCGCCGCCTACAGGGCGGATACCGATGCGCTGGGACTCGAACGCCCCGACGCGGAGCCGCTCGCCTCGGGGACGATCGAGGAGATCGTGTCCCTGATCCAGTCCCTGGTCGACTCCGGACACGCCTACCAGGCGAACGGCGACGTCTACTTCCGGGTGCGCAGCTTCGACGACTACGGAAAGCTCTCGAACCGGCAGGCCGACGAGATGGACCAGGGGGAGGAGGCAGGCACCGCCTCGCTCAAGGAGGACGCGCTCGACTTCGCGCTCTGGAAGGGCCACAAGGAGGAGGAGGACACCTCGTGGGACTCGCCCTGGGGCCGCGGCCGCCCCGGGTGGCACATCGAGTGTTCGGCGATGTCGGAGAAGGAGCTCGGCACCGACTTCGCCATCCACGGCGGCGGCATCGACCTCGTCTTCCCGCATCACGAGAACGAGATCGCGCAGACCGAGGCGGCCCGCGGGGTCCCGCTCGCAGAGATCTGGATGCACAACGGCCTCGTCGAGATCGACGAGGAGAAGATGTCGAAGTCCGTCGGCAACATCTTCCAGCTCTCCGAGGCGATCGAGCGCTACGGCGGCCAGACCGTGGTCGCCTATCTGATCTCCGGCCACTACCGCAGGCCGCTCGCCTTCTCCGACGAGCTCCTCGGTGAGGCAGCGGCCCGCGTCGAGCGGATCCGCAACTACTTCCGGGACGCGCCCTCCGGTGAGCCGGACGAGTTCCTGACGGAGAAGCGCCGGGCGTTCCTCGCTGCGCTGGCCGATGACTTCAACACTCCGGAGGCGTTCGCGGTCATCTTCGAGATCGTCAACGAGGGCAACAAGCGAGAGCTCTCCGGCGCCCGCGACGTGCTGACCGAGCTCCTGCCGCTGCTCGGGCTCGACTCTGTGCTTCGGGATCAGGACGAGGCGCCGCCGGAGGCGCGGGAGCTGCTCGCCGAGCGCGAGCGGGCGCGCGGCGAGAGGGACTTCGAGCGGGCCGACGAGCTCCGAGACCGGCTCGCCGGGATGGGCTGGGAGGTCCGCGACGAGGCGGGCGGCGCGCGCCTGGTCCGCCGCCGCTAGCGGTGCCGGAGCGAGAGCGGATCTACGGCCGCCGCCCCGTCGCCGAGGCTGAGCGGGGCAGGCGTCGCGTCCACCGCGTCTGGCGCGCCCCCGAGACGCCTTCCGAGGAGCTCGAGCGGCTTGCGGGGTCGCCCGACCACCAGGGCGTGGTGGCCGAGGTCGACCCCTATCCCTACGCGGATCCCACCCGGATGCTCGTCGCCGAGGACGCGCTCGTGGTGGTGCTCGATCAGGTCCAGGACCCCCACAACCTCGGCGCCGTCTGCCGGGCGGCGGAGGTCGCGGGTGCGGCGGGCGTCGTGATCCCGGAACGCCGGGCCGCCTCCGTCACGCCGGCCGCCGGCAAGGCGTCGGCCGGCGCCGTGGAGCATCTGCCCGTGGCGAGGGTGAGGAACGTCGCGGACTGGCTCGGAGAGGCGAAGGAGGCCGGCGCCTGGGTCTACGGGGCCGCGGCCGAGGCCGAGCGCCGGTACACCGACGTCGACTGGACCGGACGCGCCGTCCTGGTGCTCGGCTCCGAGGGCTCAGGGCTGCGCCCGCGGGTGGCGAGGGTCTGCGACGAGCTGGTCTCGATTCCGGTCGCGGGACGGGTGCAGTCGCTGAACGCCTCTGTGGCGGCCGCAGTGATCCTCTTCGAGGCGCGCCGGCAGCGGGCGGGCTAGCCCGACTCGCCCAGAGCTCCGGTGTCGATGGCGTCCATCGCCCGCAGCTCGGAGCGCAGCAGGGCCTCGGTCCGCAGGTGCTCGATCGCCTGGTAGTCCGGCGAGGAGATCATGTCCAGGAACGCCTGCCGAGTCGGATAGGAGACCAGGACCATGAGGTCCCACTCCCCCTCTCCGATCAGCGACTCGGAGGGCCGCCCGGCGAAGATCGGTTTGCCTCCGGCCCGGTTCAGCAGCGGTGCGACGGCCTCGCCGTACTCGGCGTAGCGCTCGGCGCCTCCGTCGGCGCGGAACTCGAGCAGATTGAGCATGTACACGGGTCCGTCGCCGGCGCGTTGAGAGAAGGCCGCGAAGGCGTCCTCATTCGGCCGATCGATGCCCTGGCGGCGCTCCATCGGGCAGAACCCTATGCGAGGGGCCGCGTCGGGCGCGGCCCCTTCGGGGTCAGGCGGCGACCGTCTCAGGCTCGCCGCTGGGCGTGTCGTCGCCCACCTCTTCGGCCAGCGCGATCAACTCGTCCAGGATCTCGGTGTAGCGGCCGCGGAGCTCGATGTCGGTGAGCCGGCCGTCATCGCTGAAGGCCTGCTCGGCGTGGGCGACGGGCATGTCCTTGTCGATGACGCGCGCGCCGCTCGCGCCCAGGACCTTGCGGGTCTCGGCCTGCGCCCAGACCCCTCCGAACATGCCGGTGCTCGCTCCGACGACGGCCACGGGCTTGCCCCAGAGCGCGTTATCCCCCTTGGGCCTGGAGGCCCAGTCGAGAGCGTTCTTGAGGACGCCGGGGATCGAGCGGTTGTACTCGGGCGTTGCGATCAGAACCGCGTCCGCGGACGAGATCGCATCGCGGAGCCGGCGCGCACCCTCGGGGCCGCTGCCGGTGTCGTCGTCCTGGTCGTAGGGCTCGACGAGCTTCAATCCGTCGAAGAACTCCAGCTCCACGGACGGCGGCAAGAGCTCCGCCGCCGTCCGCATGAGGGCGGTGTTGTGGGAGTCGCGACGGAGGCTGCCGGAAATCGCGAGCACCCTCATCATTACGCCTCCTTCGCCAGCTCGAGGTGGACGCTGAGGGTGACCTCGTCGCCCAGCATCTTGGTGCCGTCCGGGAGGTCCATGTTCCAGTCGAGCCCGTAGTCGTGACGGTCGACCGTGGTCTCCAGGTCGATGCCGAGGCGATCGTTGCCGTCGGGGCCCGGGATCGGGCCGGCGACGGTGCCGCTGGCCCTCACCGAACGGCCGATGCCCCTGACCGTCAGCTCGCCGTCGACGACGACCTCGTCGCCCTCGCGCGCGATGCTGCTCGACTCGAACGTGATCTCCGGCGTCTGGTCCTTGTCGAAGAACTCGGGCGAGAGGAGGTGAGTCTCGAGGTTCTCCTCCTTCACCTGGACCGTCTCGACCGGAACGCGACCGGTCAGGCGGGGCTCGCCCGATGCGTCACTGAGCGTCGCCTCGAACTCGCCGAAGCTGCCGCGAAAGGTTCCGACGGCATGCCGGACGGAGAAGCCGACGCTCGAATGCACCGGATCGGATTGCCAGGTGCCGGTCGGGATGGTTGACTCTGCCTGTGCTGTGGTCATTGAATGTCTCCTTCGTGAGAGCTAAGCTAATAGTTGACCTGTCAAAGAGTTTAGCAGAGAAACTTGAGCCCACAACAGTTGACAACTAAAGCACTTCCGTCCACGGACGCGTTCGCGAACCTGGCCGCCGCCTACGTGACGCTCACCCGAGACCTCAATTCCTCGCTGGTCGCCGAGCACGGCTTGACGATCAACGACTACGGCTGCCTGCTGCTGCTCTCGAGGGCCGGCGATGAGGGCATGCGCCGCATCGACCTCGCCAATGAGCTGCGGCTCTCTCCCTCCGGGATCACGCGGCTGCTCGATCGCCTCGAGGACCAGGGGCTGGTCGGGAAGGGCGCCTGCAAGGAGGACGCGCGCGTGAGCTACGCGATCCTCACCGAAGCCGGGCTGAGCAAGCTCAGGAACGCGGCGCCCGGCCACGTCGAGGACATCGAGCGCCAGCTTTCAGAGGTCCTCAGCGAGGGCGAGATGCGAACGCTCACCGAGCTCCTCGGACGCATCGCCTCGGGCGAGAACTGCACGCCCGCGGAGTAGGCTCGCCCGGACATCCGGCCGCCGCCGGCCCCGTTTCGCGCGGGCGCTGCGCCGGCGCTGCCCTCCCGCTGCAAGGGGAATTGCATCGGCCCCGAACGGTGCTTGACAGCGGCGAATCGGCGCCATTAGGCTGCTGCGCGAAAAGGGTGAACCTCAGGTCGAGCCTGATGGAAGAGCCCGTTATCCGGCGCCTCAGGGGAGGAACTGGGCGCCACAGAACCCTCGTCAGAGGAGGAGGTTGCTGTGGCAGTTCCCACCCCAAGCACCGAAGAGCATGCGGTGGTGCCGGCCCGTTCCGTACCCGACGGCGCCCGTCATCACGGACCCGGCCCGGACGATGAGTTCCTCGTCGCCCTGGCCAAGAACGGCCGCACCGACGCCTACGACCAGCTGGTGCGGCGCTACCGCCGCTTCGTCCGCGTCAAGTCGTCGTCCTACTTCCTGCTCGGCGGCGACGCCGACGACCTGATGCAGGAGGGGATGCTGGGTCTCTTCAAGGCGATCCGGGACTACCGCCCGGAGCGCGAGTCGAGCTTCCGCGGGTTCGCCGAGCTCTGCATCACCCGGCAGATCATCACCGCGGTGAAGACGGCGACCCGCAACAAGCACACACCGCTCAACCAGTACGTCTCGTTCAGCCAGACCCCCGCCGCGGCGGGGCCGGACTCCGAGACGACCCTGGAGGAGGTGCTCCCGGGCCCCTCCGTCCGCGACCCGGCGAATCAGGTGATCGCGGGCGAGGAGCTCGAGAGCCTCGTCGCCTGCCTCACCAGCGTGCTCTCGGATCTCGAGAGCCACGTGCTGGCGCTCTACCTCGACGGCCACTCGTATGAGGTGATCGGCGAGCGGCTCGATTGCGACACGAAGACGGTCGACAACGCGCTGCAGCGCGTCAAGCGCAAGGTGGGCATCCACCTCGACTCACGGGCCGTGAAGATCTGAGCCTTTGACGCAAGGGTGCTCCGCAGGCGAAGCGGAGAAGCAACCCGTTTGATGATGGGCACGGCAGACGGCCGCCTCGCGAGGGGCGGCCGTCGTCTATCTACGCCGACCCACGCGGCTGGCGAAAGGGCTGGTCGCGACCTTCTTGGCGAGCTCGCGCGGCTCCACCTTGACCAGCATCGCCTGCAGCTCGGCGCGCTCGCGGTTGGAGAGGTTCGAGGGCCTTCCCTTCGACGAGCGCACGATCTCCACCAGCCGGCTGCGCTCCTTGGAGGTGAGCCGGTCGGTGACGTGGTTCTTGACCGCCATCACCACCTCGGCGGCAGCCAGGAGCCAGGCACCGCGAGCGAGCCACTTGCCGCGCTCGGCGGCCGCCGCTGGGTTGGACAGCTTGTCGAGGAAGCTGGGCTCGGAAGGCATGGGCCGAGTCTATGGGTGCCCCCTGGGGCCCGGCGCCAAACAGCCCCACTTTTCAGGGTGCGCCGTCTCGCGACGCTGCCGATAGGACGCTCGTGCGGGTCGGGTACGTGATCGCTTCGCTTCTGGCCGCAGCCCTTCTGGCGCTGCCGGCAGGTGCCGCGGCGGCACCCGCTGGAAAGGTCGCGAGCCTCGCGGCCCAGCAGTGCTCCCAGGAGCGGGCCAGCATCGGCCGGAAGGCGTTCCACAAGCGCTACGGACGCAAGGGCGCCATGCGCGCCTGCACGAGACGCCACCGCGGCCCCGTGGCTGCCGCGGTCGGCCCGGCTGCGCAGGACTGTCAGGAGGACCTGGCCGACTTCGGTGTGGCCGACTTCATCGACGTCTACGGGGACGAGCCCACCGATTCCCTCGACTACGCGATGTCCGAGTGCATCGCCGAGGGCGTCGACGACATGCTCAACCCCGGCGACGACTCGAGCGACGACGACGACGACGAGTAGCCAGCCTGCGGCTTCGGAGCGGGCGCCGCGCCTACTCTTCTTCCGGCGCCCGGATAGCTCAACTGGTGGAGCAGCCCCCTTGTAAGGGGCAGGCTGTGGGTTCGAGTCCCACTCCGGGCTCTTGGTGCTGAGCGAGCTGAAGCCGCCCGCGAGGGGGCAGTGGGTCGAGTACACGGATGACCTCCGGGCGCTGCTGATCTACGGCGGCCCGATCACGGAGCCGTCCGAGACGCTCCGGCGGCGCGGTTGGGAGGAATTCGAGCTGCTCTCCACCGACCGGGCGCTGGTCGATGCCGACGGGCTCGATCGGGAAGCGGCCGCCGTCCAGCTGGTCCCGGACCTCCCCGTCGATCGGGCGGCGGCGGAGCTCGTCGACGGGGCGGGCGCCGGCCGCCTGGTCGCCCTCGGCGGCGGCCGGGTGATCGACTCTGCGAAGGCCGTCGCCTCGGTCACCGGCGCCGAGGTGGCCGCGATCCCGACCACACTATCCGGAGCGCCGATCACCGGATTCCACCGGCTCCCCGCGGGCCGGGAGGGGGAGGTCGCCGGCTTCGTCAGGCCTTCGCTCGTCCTCGCCTACGCGGACACGATGGCGAGTGCGCCCGAGCGGCAGCTGCGCGCCACGGCGATGAACGCGCTGGCGCACGGCGCGGACTCCCTCTACACCCCACTCGCCGATCCGATCTCCCGCGAGACCGCGCTTCGCGGCGCCGAACTGATCGCGGGCGCGCTCGACGAACCGCCGGAGCGGCGCGACAGGGGCGCGCTTGCGCTCGGCGCGCTGCTCTCCGCGATCGCCGTGGACCGGGCCGGGTTCGCGCTTCACCACGTCCTCGGCCAGACGACCGTTCGGGTCCTCGAGATTCCGCATGCGGAGACCTACGCGGCGCTCCTTCCGCACACCACGGAGGCGATGCGGTCACGCGCCCCGGAGCAGGTCGCGGCGCTCGCCGAGGCTCTCGGCACCGATTCCGCCGGAGTCCGGGAGCGAATCGGCGAGCTCGGCGGCCACCGCCGGCTCGGACAGCTGGACGCCGACCGGGCTCGGTCCGGCGAGGTGATCGAGGTGGCGATGGCCCGGCCGGAGCTCGAGCGGATGACGCCGGGCGAGGTTCGGCGCTCAGACTTGGAAGGGATTCTCGAGGCCGCCTGGTAGGACTCGCGGGGGGGACCGCCGGGATGGCGCGCCCCGCCTGTAACTGGTCGGCCGCGCGGGGTTTCGGTCTACTGCGTCCGCTGGAGACGCAGGCATGGACGAGGAGAGACTGCTCAACTACCACCGCTTCACGCGCGAGCACGGCGTGAACCGCCCGCTCTACTGGCTCGCGCGCCTGATCCTCGTCCCCTTCTTCCTCGCCTACTTCCGGCTGGAGCGAATCGGGCGCGAGCACGGCAAGGTGAAGGGTCCGCTGATCGTCGCGGCGAACCACCGCAGCTTCCTCGATCCGTTTGTGATCGGCGCCTCCCTGCCGTGGAGCCGCCCGCTCCTCTACGTCGCCAAGGTCGAGCTGTTCGAGAAGCGCTGGCAGGGCTGGATCCTGAACCGGCTCGGCGCCTACCCCGTGCGACGCGGCCAGTCCGACGACGAGACTCTGGACACGTCCCGGGAGGTGCTCGAGCGGGGCGGCGCGATCTGCATCTTTCCCGAGGGCACGCGGCACCGCACCGGATCGCTCGCCCGGCCGAAGCGCGGCTTCGGGCGCCTCGCACTGGAGACGGGGGCCGCCGTGCTCCCCGTCGCCGTCCACGGAACCGAGCGGGTCCGGCGCGGCTGGAGGATCCGTCCGAAGAAGGTCAGGGTCCGGATGGGGCGCGCCCTCACCTTCCCGCAGACCGAGGATCCGTCGCCGGCGCTCGCGAACTCCGTCGGCGCGCGGGTCTGGCCGGTGATCGAGCTCCAGTGGGAGTGGCTCGGGGGGCTGCCGCCGCTGCGCAAGGCCGCGGTGATCGGCGCCGGCAGCTGGGGCACTGCCGTGGCGGTGCTGCTGGCGCGGGGCGGGCTCGACGTCCAGCTGGGAACCCGCACGCCCGAGCGGGCCGAGGAGATGAACGAGACCCGCACGAACGAGGAGTACCTCTCGGGCATCGAGCTGCCGGAGTCGCTCACGGTGAAGCGGGCCGCGGACATAGAGCTGGCGGGGATCGACCTCGTCTGCCTCGCCGTCCCCTCGGCCGCGTTGCCGCAGGCTGTCGGGGCGATCGGCGACCGCGTCGGCCAGCGCGCCTCGGTTCTCCTGCTCAGCAAGGGGATGGTCGCCCCGATGGCGGCGCTGCCATCCGAGTACGTCTCGGAGCGGGTCCGGGCACGCGCGATCGCATCGCTCGGCGGCCCGGCGCACGCCAGGGAGGCGGTTTCGGGCACCGCCGCCCTTGTCCTGGGCAGCCGCGACCCGGATCTGCGCGATCAGCTCGGGGGCGTCTTCGACGAGGCCGGGCTCGTCTGCGAGCGGACCGAGGACATGATCGGAGTCGAGGTGGCCGGGGCGGCCAAGAACGCCGCGGCGCTCGCCGGCGCGGCCGCTCAGTCACAGGGGATGAACGCCGCCGGCATCGCCACTGCACAGGTGTGGCGCGAGTGCGTCGCCTATGCCCGCGCACGCGGCGCCGAGCACGAGACCTTCGCGGGGATCGCAGGAGTCGGCGACCTGACCGCGACGATCCTGGCCGAGGGCAGCCGCAACCGGCGTGCCGGAGAGCTGCTGGGGCAGGGGACGCCTGCCGAGCAGATCCCGGGAATCATCGGCCAGGCCTCGGAGGCGCTCGACTCCGTGCCGCTGATCGCGGAGGCCGTCCGCAAGTCGGGCATGGCGAGCTCGGCGCTCGACGGGCTGTCAGAGCTGATCGGCGGCGAGATCTCGCCCGGCGAGTGGATGGCGCGAGTCAGGCAGGCGGAGCGGGCCAGGCGGGAGCCCGCCGCGGGAGGTCGCGCCGCCTGATGAGCCCGGTGGCCATGAGTACGCTTGCTGCGTGTCCGACTCGGATCAGGGCTCGGCTCCCGCGGCCGAGTCGAAGGCGGAGCTCGACCGAGCCTTCGAGCGCCTCTATCGCGATCACCTGCGCGACGTCTACTCCTACTCCTACTACCGGATCGGCAATCACCACGACGCCGAGGACGTCACCGAACAGGCCTTCCTGCAGGCCTACCGGCACTTCGAGCGCGCGCGCCGGGAGTCGAACGGCCGGCCCCTCCGGCCATGGCTCATCCGCATCGCCCACAACCTCGCCTCCAACTACCACCGCGATCGGGCCCGTCGGCCGCAGCGGGTCCTGGAGGAGTCCGAGCCGATCGCCACGCCACACGGCACGGATCGCATCGTCGAGGGGCGGGAGGAGCTGAAGAGCGTCATGGATCACCTCCAACGACTCCCCGACGACCGCCGCGACGCGCTGATCATGCGCTTCGCTCTGGCCATGGACAACCGGGAGATCGCCAGAGCCCTCGGCCGCTCCGACGGTGCGACCAAGGTGCTGATCCACCGCGCGATCAAGCAGCTCGAGGAGGAGATGAGCGCCGATGGCAGCTGAGACCACGCGTGACGTCGAGAACCTGCTCCGTTCCGCCCTGCGCCCGATCGAGCCGCCGGAGAATCTCACCGGCCGAGTCGAGGAGACCCTCAGCGCCGTGACCGAGGCGGCAGCCGAGGAGCTCTCGGCCTGGGCCGAGGAGCTCTCGGAGTCCGAGCTCCGCTCGCTGCGCGATCCACGCAACTGGGTCCGCCCGGCCGCGGCGATCGCCGCGGGGGGCGTGGCGGCGGGCGGCCTGGTCCTCGTCGAGCTCCGCCGCCGAGGCGGCAGGCGGAGCTCTTCGCGCCTGTCGGGGCTCGCGGAACAGGTCTCGGAAATCGCGGACCAGGTCCGGGACCAGGTCCGGAACCGCTAGGTCGCCGGCGCGGCTCGCGTCACCGAGCGCGAGGCGTAGAAGGCGATCAGGCCGGTGATCCCGAGGATCAGGTGCAGGACGTTGTCCGCGTTGTTCACGGGAACCAGCCGGAAGAGCGTGTCGTTCTCCGCGATGAAGCCGATGCCGCCGTTGCTGGTGGCGATGAAGCCGAGCACGCAGAGGACGAGATAGAGGACGCCGACGAGCAGGGCGGCGCCCCTGGCGGCCGATCCGGCGCAGGTCAAGAGCAGCGCGCCGATCGCGATGTGAACCAGGTTGTGCCAGCCGTTCACGGCGAAGACCCCGAACACGTCCGCCGTCCTGATCGAGTCGCCCGTCGCGAAGCTGGCCTCGTAGAAGAAGCCGATGATTCCGGCGATTACCAGCACCGCACCCACGAGTAGGCAGTACAGCCGTGCCGGGGTCGCTTCCTCCATGCGTCCTTTCTCCTCGACTACGTGATCCGAACCAGTGAACCTGTCGTAGCCACCTTCGTGGGGGGCATACAACTAGATCCCTTGATCCTGCGCGGAAGATGACCCGGGCCGAACTGCAGCGCCTCGCCGACGAGGACCTGATGCCCCTGGTCGCGCGCCAGGATCCGGTCGCGTTCGAAGTCTTCTACGACAGGCACGCCGGGGCGGCCTACTCGCTCGCCTACCGGATCGTCGGCAGTCGCACCGCGGGCGAGGACGTGACCCAGGAGGCGCTGATCTCGATCTGGCGCAGTGGCGCCCGCTACGACCGCGCACGAGGCAGCGTCCGCGCCTGGACGCTCGGAATCGTCCGCAACCGGGCGATCGACATGCTCCGCAAGGAGTCCGGTCGCTCCCCGAAGCTGGCCGCCGGAGGGGACGAGATCATCGAGCGCCGAGCGGCCGAGGAGCTGACCGACACCGAAGCCGTCCGGCGGGAGACCGCCCAGGAGGTGAGGGGTGCGATCGAGGAGCTCCCGAGCGACCAGTCCCGGGTGATCCAGCTCGCCTACTACGGCGGCTTCAGCCACTCCGAGATCGCGGAGATGCTGAATGAGCCGCTCGGGACGATCAAGGGCCGGATGCGCCTCGGCATGGACAAGATCAGAGCGGCACTGGCGGAGGGCCTGTGAACGGCGAGCATCCCGACAGGGACGACCTGGTCGCCTACGCGCTCGGCGCGCTCGAGCCCGAGGAGGAGCGGGCGGTGGAGGCGCACGCGCCAAGGTGCGCCCGCTGCACGCGCGAGCTCGAGGCGCTCGTACCCGCGGTGGGGGTGCTCGGCGAGTCGGTGGAGCAGCTCGAGCCCCCGCCGCAGCTGCGCGAGCGCGTCCTCGCGGAGGTGAACGCCGATGTTGAGCGCTCGGCCGAGCGCGAGGGTCCCGCTCCGCGCCGCCTGCGGCGGGGCTGGCGGGGACTGTTCGCGCGGCCCGCCTTCGCCGTCGGCCTGGCAATCATCGTCGCCGCTGTCGGCGGCTATCTGATCGCCGGCAACACCGGCGGCAGCGGCCCGGAGCAGGAGACGGTGGCCGTGGTCCCCGCCCAGCAGGGGATCGGCGGGACGCTGGCGGTGGACGAGAACTCCTCGATGCTCGACCTCCATGGCCTCGCCCAGCTGAAGGGCGAGGAGGTCTACCAGGTGTGGGTGGCCAATGGAGAGGCGGTGAGTCCCTCCTCCAACTTCATCCCTGACGACAATGGGAGGGCCATGACGGCGGTCGATGGCCACCTCCCATCGGGGACCCGGGTGATGGTCACCCGCGAGCCGCGGCCCGGCCTGACGGCGCCGACGACCCCCGTCCTGCTCAGCGCCACGGTCCAGTAGAAGGGCCCCCCGGGGGCTGGCAAGTCCGCTCGACTACGCTGGCCGTATATGGAGGCGGGCACCAGCACCCAGCAGCGCCAGACCTGTTACCGGCACCCGAATCGGGAGACGGGTGTCTCCTGCTCGAACTGCGGACGACCGATCTGCCCGGACTGCATGACCTCGACTCCGGTCGGGATGCGCTGCCCGGACTGCGCCCGTCAGACGACCAAGGTGAGGGTGGGGGCGGGGGCGTTCAGCCCGACCGCCGGCAAGATGCCCGCCACGATCGCGCTGATCGCGATCAACGTCATCGTCTTCGTGATCGAGCTCGTGGGCGGCGGAACCAGCTCGTTCAGCGGCGGCGGCTCGGTGATCCACGACTTCGGCCTCCGCGGACCCGACGTTGCGAACGGCGACTGGTGGCGGGTGATCACCGGTGGGTTCCTGCACGCGGGCTTCCTGCACCTGCTGCTCAACATGTACGTCCTCTACATCGCCGGGAGCATCCTGGAGCCCGGCATCGGCACGCCGCGCTTCCTGGGGATCTACTTCGTCTCCCTGGTCGCCGGCTCGCTCGGAGCGCTGCTCGTGGATCCGAACTCGCTGACCGTGGGCGCGTCCGGCGCGATCTTCGGGCTGATGGCCGCGGTCGTGGTGATCGCGCGCGGCCGCGGAGTCGAGCAGCTCGCCTCCCAGTTCGGGCTCTTCATCGTGCTCAACCTGGTGCTCACGTTCTCGATCTCGGGGATCTCGGTGGGGGGCCACATCGGCGGGCTGATCGGTGGCTTCGTGGCGGCCGGGCTCGTGCTCTTCGTCGAGCGGCGGATGAGCGGCAAGGCCGGGTTCGGGCTCGAGCTCGCCGGGATCGTGCTGATGATCGTGGCGACGTTCGCCGGCGCCTTACTCGTCGTCTAGTCGTCGATCGCCATCAGGGCGCGCTCGTACTGGGCCCGGTCGAAGGTGAAGGGGCCGAAATCGTCGTAGTCCCAGCCCGGCCGGGTCGGCTGCTCGAAGTCCGCCCAGGTGACCGTGTCGTCGCTGACGGTGATCCGGGCCATCAGGGGTGAGCAGCCGACATCGCCGCACCCGCACCCGAGCAGCGCCGTCTTGCCGTCGGAATCCTCGAACATCGGCGTGCCCCGTCCCCCGAGGAACTGCCCGGCGAGGTCGATCCGCATGTAGCCGGCCACCAGGCCGATGTAGTTGCCCGCGACGTCTTCCTCCTCGTCGACTCGCGCCGAGGGCAGCTCGGCCTCCCGGACCAGGTCCGGAAGCTCCACGCCGTTCACCTCGATCTTGATCTGCCGCAGACCGTCCGGAAAGTCCTCCCCAGCGGGCGCGAACTCGAAGCTCACCTCGTCCACGGCTTGATGATTACGGATCGCCTCAGCGGGGGTGGTGATCGTCCCGATCAAGGCCCAGCAGCCGCCCCGCGCGGGTCCGGACGGCGCCCGCTGCATCGAGCCCGGCGCCGGCAGCGCGGCGCGCGGCGCCGATTCCCGCCTCCGCGGCACCACCTCCGACGTCCTGGGCCGTCCGGATGCCACGCCGGGCAACGCGGCGGCCGATCGAGGCGGCCTCCCCGACGAGTACCCCGGGGAGCTCCGCGACGGTGTGTGAGCCGTCAGAGGCCCAGTCGTCCGCCCTGCCCGCAGTCGGCTGGGCCGCCGGCGGCGGCTCGGGCATCTTGATCCCGACCTCTTCGGCGAACCGCGCCTCTCGTGCCGTCGATCCGGACTCGGTCGGCATCTCGGCGGCTGTCTCAGGCGGCGGCTCGGCCGCGGCCGGCCTCTCCGGCTGCGCGGCCGCGGCGGAGGCGGCGCGCCGCTCCGCCTCGCGCTTCAGATCCTCGACCGACGCCTTCAGGGTCGACTTGTGCGCCCGGCGCGCGACCGGTCCCGGCAGCGGGATGCCCACCTCGAGCCCGAACTCGTACGTCGCCCGCGTGCGGCCCCCTCCGAGGTCCTCGAAGAGATAGTGGCCGTCGGCGTCGTTGATCCCGTTGCCTTCGACGAAGTCCCACTCGATGCGGGTCGGCTCGTCGTAGCGGTAGTCGAGCGTGTACTCGACCTTCCTCACCTTGGCGTCGACGACGAGGCGAACGCGCTTTCCCCGCCCGTGCTCGTCCCAGTCGAGCACCTCGGTGTCGACGACCGCGCTCTGCCAGGACGGAAACGTCTCGTAGTCGGTGATCGCGTCGAAACAGGTCTGGATCGGCGCCGCGATCTCGACGGTGTGCTCTGCCCAGTTGAGCCCCATCTCTCCTCCTGGCTAGACGCGCCCCGCGGCCGCGACGAGGGACACCGGTTCGAAGGTCACTCCCGCGGGCGCGTCAACCCTATCCGGGTGCAGCAGATGAGCGAGGAGCTCGGTGCCCTCGACGAGCCGCGGCCCCGGCCGGGAGAACGACGCGGCGGCGTCGACCGCAAAGATCCGCTTCCCCCCGATGGCGGCGACCTCGTCGGCGCGGCTCTCGACCTCGGCCCGGGCCTGGCGGGCGTCCCAGCCGCAGGGCATCGCAATGATCACCGCCGGCCGCGAGCTGACGAGCTCCTCCCAAGCCGCCGTCCGGGACTTCGCACCCTCGACGCCGAGGGCATCCTCGCCTCCCGCGATCTCGATCATCTCCGGAATCCAGTGGCCGCCGACGAAGGGAGGGTCGAGCCACTCGAGGGCGAGTACGCGGGGCCGGGGGGCGTTCGCGACGGCGTCGCCGACCTGCTCGAGGCGACGCTCGAGATCGTCGCGCAGCCGGGCAGATCGAGCGGCGACCCCCGCCGCTTCGCCGAGCCGGGGGATGTCGGCGAGCACCTCCCCGAGATTCGAGGGGTCGAGCGAGATCACGCGCGGCCGGGTCGGCAGCCGCCCGGCGACCGCCACCACGTCGTCATAGGAGACCGCGCAGACCTCACAGACGGCCTGGGTGACGATCAGGTCGACGCGCAGCTCGTGCAGCGCGGCCTCGTCGAGCTCGTAGAGGTGGCGGCCCTCGCCCGTGAGCCGCCTCACCTCGGCATCGATCTCTCCGGCGGACAGACCCTGGGGGACGAGGCTCCGAGTCAGGTGAGGCCTGCTCGCCGCCTCGGGTGGGTAGTCGCACTCGTGGGTGACGGCGACGACTTGATCGCCGAGACCGAGGGCGAATAGCATCTCGGTCGCCGAAGGAACCAGGCTCGCGATTCGCACCCGACGAATATGGCACTTCTGAGCGACGAGGAGATCAAGGAGAGGCTGAAGGGCCTCGATGGCTGGCGACAGCGCGGCGAGTACATCGTCAAGAGCTTCGACCGCAGCGATTTCGTCGGCTCGGTCGAGTTCGTCGACTCACTCGTACAGCCGGCGGAGGAGATGAACCATCACCCCGACATCGCGATCTCCTGGAGCCAGGTGGAGGTCGCGATCTCGACCCACGCCGAGGGCGGCCTCACCGAGAACGACTTCGAGCTGGCGCGAAAGGTCGACGCGCTCGCCTGAGCGCGGCGACGTTCTGAGCGTTCGCTAGCCTTGGCGACGTCGCCAGTGAACGACGACGAACCCCCTCGAAGTACGCGCGCCCATAGGGGCGTCACGAAACCGGCCGGACGCCGGTCTCTAGACCCGGTGCCGGGGCGATGACCGCTGTCTTCCTCGTCCTGCTGTTCCTGCTGATCGCGGCGAACGGCTTCTTCGTTGCCGCCGAGTTCGCGCTCGTCCGCAGCCGCCGCTCCCGGATCGAGCAGCTCGCCTCCGAGGGGGATGCGCGCGCGAGCACGGTGATCGACCAGCTCGATCACATCGACGAGTACCTGGCCGCCTGCCAGCTGGGGATCACCATGGCCTCGATCGGGATCGGCTTCCTCGGCGAGCCCGCCGTGGCCAAGCTGATCGAACCGATCTTCGGCGGCTTCTCCCACGGGGTGGCCGTTGCGATCTCGGTCGCCATCGCCTACGCCCTGACCACGGTCCTGCACGTGGTCGTCGGAGAGCAGGCCCCGAAGTACTTCGCGATCGCACGCCCCGAGCGCAGCGCCGAGTCCGTCTCGCGCCCGCTCCACTGGTTCCGCACGATCACCGCGCCGTTCACCGTCGCGCTCACCGTCCTCTCGAACGGACTGGTCCGCCTCTTCGGCGTGCGCCCCGAGGACATCGGCGAGGAGGAGCCCACGTCGGAGGACCTGCAGGTCCTGATCTCGCGCTCGGCCACCGGTGGCAAGCTCGATCCCGGCGAGGCCACGATGCTCGGCGGCGTCTTCCACCTGCACGAGCAGGAGGCGCGCGAGGTGATGACGCCGATCCCCGCCGTGGTCACGGTCGACGCGTCCGCGACCGTCTCGCAGGCGCTCAACCTCTGCATCTCCTCCGGGCACAACCGGCTCGTGGTGGTGGAGGAGGGGAACGCCGACCGGGTTCGGGGGATCGTCCACGCGCTCAGGCTCGTGCGCCTGTTGATGACGGAGGGGCCCGACGCGAGGATCGAGTCGGTGATCCGCGATGCGCTGATCGTCCCGGAGACCAAGCCCCTCGACGACCTCCTCACCGAGCTGCAGCGGCAGCGCTCCTCGATGGGTGTGGTGGTCGATGAGTACGGCCGCACGGTCGGGATCGTCACCGTCGAGGACATCCTCGAGGAGGTGGTGGGCGAGATCGAGGACGAGACGGATCCGCTCGCCGGCTCGCTTCGCCAGCTCTCCAACGGCGACTGGTACGTGCGCGGCCACGTCTCCCTGGGGGATCTCGCCGACCGCGGCATCGAGCTGCCGGTCGACACGGACGCCTACAACTCGGTCGGCGGCTACGTCTTCGGCGAGCTCGGACGGCTGCCGAAGCGCGGCGATCTGATCACGGCGGACGGCTACGAGATCCGGGTCGAGTCGGTGCGGGAGAACCGGATCGAGGCGGTTCGGATCCACCCGCAATCCGCATAACAGCGCGGTTGCAGGCCTTTTTCCTTCCGTCCGTTCACCGCTCTACGTTGGCGGAAATCCAGGGGTCCGAGGAGGCCACATGTGGGTCGTCCGATTCAGCGATAAGCAGCTCGAGGTGATCAGGGCGGTGCTCCGCTCGGAAGAGCATCGGGGACCGGCTCTGGAGGGCGCGCTCGAGGCACTGGACCTCGCTCGGTGGGACGACCTCCCCGAGGCGCAGCTCCCCTGGTCGGAGATCGAGGCCGAGGCCTCAAAGCAGGGTGTCTCGGAGGCGGATGTGATCTGGGATCGTTCCGGGCGCCATGATGAGCCCGCCGTGCCGCCCATCGCGACCAAGTCGCGGGTCAAGCGCAAGGGCAAGCAGGCGGCGTAGCGCGGGCGCGCCGCTGGCCGCGGGGCTGCTCGCGATCGCGGCGCTGACCGCCGCCGGCTGTGGCGGTGGCGACGGAAGCTCCTCCTCCTCGGCGAACCGCTTCGATGGCCCGAGAGCCATGTCGCTGGTCCGGGCGCAGGTCGCCGTGGGCCAGCGCCCGGCGGGGTCGCCGCAGCTGCGCAACCTGGCCGTGACCCTGCGGGAGCTGATGGGTTCGGAGCCCGGCTCCCCGCTCGAGGACGCGCGCTTCGAGCCGTTTCCGAGCACGGGCCCACAGCAGGGCCTGCGGAACATCGTCGGCGTACTCCCGGGCCGAGCACCCGCGATCCTGATCGGCGCGCACTACGACACGGAGTGGCACCCGCGTGGCTTCGTCGGGGCGAACGACAGCGCCGCCGGAACTGCGGCCGTCATCGAGCTCGCCCGCTCGCTTCCCGATGAGCTGCCGGAGGGCCACCGCGAGATCCGCTTCGTCCTCTTCGACGGCGAGGAGGATCCCCCGGGTTGCTCGGACCGGGATTTCCAGTTCTGCGCCCTCCGCGGATCACGTGCCTATGCAGCCGCACATCCGGGGCAGATCGGGGACATGATCCTGCTCGACTACATCGCCAACCGAGGAGCACAGATTCGGCGCGAGGCAAACTCGGACATCCCGCTCTGGGAGAAGCTTCGCCAGGCGGCGGAGGAAGTCGGTGCCTCGGACGTCTTCCCGCCGGGGGTCCAGGGCGGGGTGATCGACGACCACTACCCGTTCCTCGCGCAGGGTGTGCCCTCGATCGACCTGATCGACTTCGGATACCCGTACGCGGACACGGTCGAGGACACCGTCGACAAGCTCGACCCGGCCGTGCTCGACAAGGTCGGCGAGACCGTCGGCCAGCTCACCATCGACCTGAACGACTAGTCGTAGTCGTAGAAGCCGGCGCCGGCCTTGCGCCCCAGCCTGCCCTCGTCAACCAGCGCGATCAGGCGGCCGGGCGGACGGTGATGATCCTCGCCGCTGTCGGCGTAGAGGGTCTCCCCGATCGCGATGGCGACGTCGACTCCGATCAGGTCGAGCAGCGCGAGGGGCCCCATCGGATAGTTGGCGCCGAGCGTCATGCAGCGGTCGACGTCCTCGGCCTCCATCCCGGTCTGCTCCATCAGCCGGACGGCGTCGAAGAGATAGGGGAAGAGGAGGCGGTTGACGACGAACCCGGGCTCGTTCGGCACCTCGACGACGCTCTTGCCGATCGCCTCGCACCATCCTCGCGCCCGCGGCCTGATCTCCTCGCGGGCCGCGTCGGGGAGGCAGAGCTCGATCAGGTCCATCTTCGCCACCGGGTTGAAGGGATGGAGTCCGAAGACCCGCTCGGCGTGGCCGCTCTTCGACCCGATCTCGTCGAGGGAGAGCGAGGATGTAGTGCTCGCGAGGTCAGCGTCGCCGGCATTGTCCCCGGCCGACTTCAGCAGCTCGGCCTTCGTCGCGAGCTGCTCCACGACCGCTTCGACGATCAGGTCGCACTCGCCGAGGTCCGCGGGGGCGGTGGTCACCTTGATGCGCCCTCCGTCGGCGCCGTCCACCTTTGCTGCCAGCTTCTGGGCCTGCTCCTCCGCCCGCCAAGCCGAGGCGTCCGAGCGCGCCAGCAGCACCACATCGGTCGCCATGCTCGCGCAGGCGGCGAGCCCGGTGGCGATCGTGCCGCTGCCCGCGATCGCAGGCCGCTCATATGTAGGGGCGCCCGCCACGGGCGGGTGTCTATCACGGGCCGCGCGACCCGGGCGCGGCATGCGGCGGCGGCGTACAGTCGGCCCATGACCGCGCCACGGATCGAGTGGGCCGAGCGCATGGTGGCCCTCTGGAACGAGGGCGACATCGAGACCTGGCTCGACGAGGTCGGGCCGGACTTCGAGTTCACGCCGGATCCGAGCTTCCCCGACTGGGGCGTCTACAGCGGCGAGGAGTTTCGCCAGTGGATGCGTGACTGGACGCGGACGTGGAAGGACAACCGCTTCGAGATGCTGGGCTTCGATGACCGGGGGCAGCTCGCCCTGATCCGCTCGCGCTGGCACCTCGCGGCACCGGAATCCGGGGGCGAGGTCCCGGTCGCCGACTTCACCCTCGTGGTCTGGTGGGAGGGGCCGGAGGCACAGAAGCCTCACAGGATGTCCGCCTTCTTCGATCCTGAGCGCGCCGCCGAGGCGGCCCGGGCGGGCACTGGCTGACTGGCCAGTCATTGGGTGTATGCTCTGCACTACGAGACTTGGTTGCTTGAAGAAACCGACTGAGGAGGCACGAGGTGGCTGAGAACGGAAAGTTCGGTGGACGCGAGGTCGTGATCGTGGAGGCCGCCCGCCTTCCTGTCGGGCGCGGGCACGAGGAGAAGGGCTATTACAAGGACGTCCACGCCTCGAACCTGCTGGCCAAGACCTACGGCTCCGTGATCGAGCGCGCCGGCATCGATCCCTCCGAGGTTGAGGACGTGGTCGCCGGCTGCGTGCAGCAGTTCGGCGAGCAGGGCATCAACATCGCCCGGAACGCCTGGCTCGAGGCGGGGCTCCCGGTCGAGACTCCGGCCACCACCGTCGATCGCCAGTGCGGCTCCGCGCAGCAGGCGGTCAACTTCGCAGCCGCGCTCGTCGCGTCCGGCGTGCATGACGTCGCCATCGGCGGCGGCGTCGAGCACATGGGCCACATCTCCTTCGCGGACTCCGCCGAGGTGATGAAGGAGCACGGCTTCGCCTTCTCCCCGCAGCTGCTCGAGCGCTACAACCTCGTCCCCCAGGGCATCTCCGCCGAGATGATCGCCGACAAGTGGGAGATCCCCCGCTCGGAGCTCGACGAGATCGGCCTCCGCTCCCACACGCTCGCCCATCAGGCGACCGAGGAGGGCCGCTTCGAGCGGGAGATGATCCCCTGGCAGAACAACGGCGACACCTACGTGACCGACCAGGGCATTCGCCCGCCAGCCGAGGACTCCCTCGAGAAGCTGGCGTCGCTGAAGCCGGCCTTCAAGGAGGACGGCAAGATCACCGCCGGCAACTCCTCGCAGGTCTCCGACGGCGCCGCGGCCGTGCTCCTGATGACGCCGGAGAAGGCCGAGGAGCTCGGCGTCACGCCCCGCGCGAGGATCGTCGACCAGACGACCGTCGGCGTCGACCCGGTGATGATGCTCACCGGTCCGATCCCCGCCACCAGGAAGATCCTGGACCGCAACGGGATGAAGATCGACGACATCGACCTGATCGAGATCAACGAGGCGTTCGCCTCCGTCGTCGCCGCCTGGCGGCGGGAGCTCGAGCCGGACATGGACCGCGTCAACGTCAACGGCGGCGCGATCGCCATCGGCCACCCGCTGGGATCGACCGGCGCGAGGCTGATCACCACGCTGCTGCACGAGCTGGAGCGCTCCGACAAGGAGACCGGCTTCGTGACGATGTGCTGCGGTGGCGGTCTCGGTACGGCGACGCTGATCCAGCGCGTCTAGGGCAGCGACCCACTTCGTCCGGCGGCCGGTGCTTGCAGGTAGCGTGCCCGCCGGAGTGCGAAGCCGTCTCACGAAGCGGCCAGGTGCCGCGTTGACCTAGCGATGGCCCCGAGGCCCCCAGGCGCCCACGCCCGCAAGAGCGCTTCGAAGTGGTCCGCCGACGACCGTGACCTGAGGCGTGCCGACAAGGTGCTGCGCGGGGTGATGGATCAGACCGGGCCGATCCATCCCGAGATCGATCGTCGCGGCAGCCGCAGCGATCCCTACGAGGCGCTCGCGCGGGCGATCGTCGGCCAGCAGCTCTCCACCAAGGCGGCCGCCGCGATCTGGGGGAGGCTCCTGGACCAGTTCGGGGGCGAGACGCCGACGCCGGAGGAGATCCTCCGCAAGCGCCGGACCACCCTCCGGAAGGCCGGCCTCTCGAACGCCAAGGTCGAGTTCCTTCGTGACCTCGCCGCTCGCGTCAAGGACGGCCGCCTCGAGCTGACGCGGTTCAAGAACATGCCCGACGAGGACGTGATCGCGGAGCTCACCGCGGTCAAGGGCATCGGCCTCTGGACCGCCGAGATGTTCCTGATCTTCCACCTGGGGAGGCTCGACGTGGTCTCGGCCGGAGACCTCGGGATCCGGCGCGCGATCCAGATCGCGTATGGCCTCGATGAGCTCCCAAGCGTCGAGGAGGTGGAGCGCATCGCCGAGCCCTGGCGGCCGCACCGCACCCTGGCCGGCCTCTATCTCTGGCGCTCGCTCGACAACACGCCGGTCGAATCGGACCCGAAGTAGGTACGCCGATGTCCGCCCTCGACCGGATCTCGATAGCCGCGATCGGCGACACGACGGCCGACCTCGCCGACCAGGCCGCGCTGGCCGAAGCGGCCGGAATCGACTGCGTCTGGACGCCGGAGCTCTTCCGCAGCTCGGTGACGCAGGCGACCTGGCTCGCGGCCAAGACCGAGCGGATCGGCATCGGAACCGGGATCGCCTGGGCCTTCACCCGGAGCGCGTTCATCCTGGCGGTGACGGCCCTCGACATCGACGAGATGTCCGGCGGCAGGTTCCGCCTCGGGCTCGGCGCCGGCGTCAAGCGCCTGAACGAGACCTGGCACGCGGTGGAGTACGGGAAGCCGGCGCCGCATCTCCGCGAGACGATCGAGGCGACTCGCCTGATCATGGAGAAGGCCACGACCGGCGAGCCGATTCGCTACCAGGGCGAATACCAGGACATCGACATCAAGGGGTGGGTGCGGCCGCACAAGCCCGCCCGCGAGCGGGTTCCGATCTACACCGCGGCGATGCAGGAGGGGATGTGCCGGATGGCCGGCGACGTCGCCGACGGGCTGATCGGCCATCCCATGTGCCCGCCCCGCTGGGTGGACGAGGTGATGCTGCCCAACCTGGAGACCGGGCTACAGAGGTCGGGGCGGCAGCGCTCGGACATCGATTTCCTCCCCACCGTCTGCTGCGCGATCGACGACGACGAGGCCCGCGCGCTGGACGCCGCCCGCCGGACGATCGCCTTCTACTCCACGGTCCGTACCTACCGGCCCCTCTGGGAGATGCACGGCTTCGCCGACGCCGCGGCGGCGGCGGGGGACGCATTCCGCAGCGGGGACCTGGCCGCGGTGCCGGAGGCGATCCCCGACGCGATGGTCGACGCCTATACCGCGGCGGGCCCTCTCGACAAGGTGCGAGCGCGGGTCGAGGAGGCCGCCGATCGCGGCGATGGGGTCTGGCTCACCCCGCCCACCTACTTCATCCCGCCGGAGCAGATCGGCGAGTACCAACAGAAGATCATCGAAACGTTCGGGCCGAGCTAGGGTCGACGCGCCCGCCGAGCCCGCTCCGTATCAGCGGTGCTTCATCTTCTTTTTGCACTTCTTGGCGGCGGACGCCGAGCGGTGATGCTTCTTCTTTCGGCAGACCTTCTTGGGGCTGGGAGCCGGTGAGCCGCCGCCGGCAGGCTGCGAGCCCGGTGGCTGCGAGCCCGGTGGCGGCTCGGTTGACGGCTCGCCGAACTTCTGGACCCGGTGGTTGAGCGTGTCGGCGACGTAGACGTTGCCGGCCGCGTCGACGGTGATCCCTTGAGGGGCCTTGAACTGGCCGTCGCCCGTGCCGTCGCTCCCCCACCTGGCGAGGAAGGTCCCGGTGGAGGTGAACTCCTGCACCCGGTCGTTGATCGTGTCGGTCACGTAGACGTTGCCGGCGGCGTCGGTGGCGACCCCTTCAGGGCCGCCCATGGCGAACTGGCCATCGCCCGCACCTATGGTCCCCCACTTGGTGAGGAAGGTTCCGGTGGAGTCGAACTTCATCACCCGCGTGTTGAAGGTGTCGACGACGTAGACGTTGTTGGCGGTGTCGGTGGCGACCCCAATCGGATGGTCGAACTGGTTGTCGGCCGTACCTTCGGTCCCCCACGTGAGGACGAAGCCTCCGCTGGAGTCGAACTTCTCCACCCGGCTGTTGCCCTGATCGACGACGTAGACGTTGCCGGCGGTGTCGGTGGCGATCCCGACGGGAAAGTGGAACTTGCCGTCCGTATTGCCGTCGCTCCCCCATTTGGTGAGGAAGGCTCCGCCGGAGCTGAACTTCTCCACGCGGTGGTTGAACGAGTCGACGACGTAGAAGTTGCCCGTGGCGTCGCGGGCGATCCCAAAGGCACCGCTGAGCTGACCGTCGCCGGAGCCGGGGCTTCCCCACTTGTCGAGGAAGGTCCCGGTGGGGCTGAACTTCTGCACCCGCTCGTTGGTCCGATCGA
>Ga0081540_1000223_pt1 | contig 59812 bp, 59 predicted proteins | sample TabmetS2T1R1_FD_71024 | JGI IMG/M metagenome (GOLD analysis project Ga0081540, IMG submission 71024) | Tabebuia heterophylla rhizosphere microbial communities from the University of Puerto Rico - S2T1R1 | ecosystem: Host-associated > Plants > Roots > Rhizosphere ...
CGCGTTTGCCACCGCCGCTGCTTCCAGAAGTTCTTCATCCGTCGCATCGGGTTTCCCGATTTGCAGGTTCTCGCGGATGGTACCGTTAAACAAAAAGCAATCCTGCGTCACCATCCCAATCTGTTGCCTCAACCCGCGGATGCTGAAATCACGAATCGGATTTCCGTCGATCGAAATCTCGCCGCTATCGAACTCGTAGAAGCGGGTGAGCAGATTGATCACCGTGGATTTTCCCGCCCCGGTCGTACCTACGAGCGCGACCATATCACCTGCCCGTGCGTGAAATGAAATGTCACTAAGTGTCGGTAGCTCGCCGGAATAGCTGAAACTAACCTTCCGGAATTCAATCTCGCCGCGCACTGGCTCAGCGAACGTTTGGCCACCCTCCGGCTCTCCCGCTGAATCGAGAATTTCAAATACGCGTTCGCCCGAGGCGCGTCCTGCCTGCACCAGTTGATTCAGTTCATGCAGCTTCCCTATTGGTTCGTAGAGAAAACTCGCCAGCACGAGAAAAGCGCCAAGATCACCCAGTTGCATGGCCCCCGATAAAATATCGTGCGCCCCCACGGCGATCACCAGAAGCACGCCCAGCGAGCCGAACAAATACATTGAAGAATGATAAAGTGCCCACACCCGGGTTACGACGAGGCTGGCGCGCCGCAACTCGTCGCTCTCCTTATTGAAGCGACGATCTTCCTCAGTCTCGCGCACAAAGCTTTTGATCTGACGAATGCCAGAGAGATTGTCGTGCAGGAGCGAATTCATGGCCGAAGCGGCGCGGCGATGCACTCGGTACCGCCGGTGTGCCGTGAGCGTATACCAAAGCGCGCCGCCGGCGAGGAGCGGCACCGGCGCCAGCGCGACCAGCGCCAGTTTTGTGCTGAGGTAAAACATTCCTGCCACGACCACCAAGATCTGCAATACCGCCACCGTCCCTTTCTCGATGCCGTCGATCAGGACGCGCTCGACCGAGCTGACGTCCTCCAGAATCCGCGTCATCAGATCGCCGGTGGCACGATTATCGAACCAGCGCAGTGGCAGAGTTTGAATGTGCGAATACAGATCGCGGCGCAGGTCGAAAATGACTTTTTGCTCGAACGTGTTGTTGAGCAGGAGCCGAAGATAGTCCAGGCCTCTCTGAAGCAACATGGCGAAAGCCACGAGAATAAGCAGCGGGACCAAACGCTCGGGGTGGTGGCCGTTAATGACGTTATCAAGAATGTATTTCGTCGCCGCGGGCGGCACGATCACCATGAGCGTGCCCGCGATCGCGCAAGCCAGCGTCGCGATCGCAAGCAGCGGATAGCGTCTTAGATAAACAAAAACGCGCCAGACCGTTTTCATCTCTTTTAAAGCCTCAGTGACCTGACCCGACTTTCAAGCCCTAATGGGCCCCCATCGCTTTTAAAGCGCTATCAAATAATGCGATAATCCTTCAATTCCTTAAAGAAGGTCGCGACCGCAGTTTTGACTACGACCACCGTGGGAATAGCGAATAGCATTCCCCATAAACCCATGATGAGAGAGCCGGCGATGATGGCGATAACAACCACCAGCGGATGAACATTCACCGCGCTACCAAGAACAAACGGTTGGAATACAACATCGTCCAATATGTGTACGAGCACCACCAGAATCAGCACATACAGCGCCAGATCATTTGGATTCAATCCAGGAATTAGCGGGCTGATGTCTTCCGCGATCAACGCGTAACCAACACCAATCACCAGGGCGATGACTGTTCCCAGAAACGGAATGGCATTCAGAAGTCCGGAAACCACGCCAATGGCCACGGCGATGCTCAGCGGAATCCCAAGGAGGATCAACCCGATCGTAAGGCACAGGCCAACCAGAAAACATTCCAGCAATGTCCCGCGTAAATACCTGCCGATAGCGTCGTCGAGTCTGTCAAGAACCGTGAGCGACAGCTCAAAATAGCGATTGGGAACGAGGCTGATAAAGAAGCGGCGTATCTGTCCGTTATCGAAACCGAGAAAAATAAAGATCAATGGCGCCAACATCCACGCGGACACTTTGCTCTCCAGGCTCGTCCCCTGCTCTGCAGTCGGAGGTTGAGCCGGAGGAGGGGCAGCCGGGGTCGCGGACGGCGCCGCACTGGTGGGAGTCTTTTCGGAAATTACATATTCCCTGGTATTTTGATTCGCTCTAAAGTAATCAACGAACTTACCCGGAATGGGAGGTTTGCCGTTGTATCCGGCGGCATATTTCAGGAACAGATCGCGTTCCTCGGCGTTCAATTCGAGCGCCTGATTGACCTTGTCCATCAACGGGCCGGTTTCTTTTTCGATCAACGGCGTCACCGCGTTTGATTTTCCCTCCGGCAATTTTGCGATCAGTTGCCGGTATCTTTCGTTCAGTTTGTATTTCAGGCGGACCTTAAACTCGAGTTTCTGCTCTTCGTCAGGAATGTGTTTGCGAAGAGTGTTGAAAGCGAAGAACAAACCAAGACTAATCGCTGCGAAGGAACACAGGACTTGAAGCTCATGAGGCAACCAGCGGACCCGAAAGCGATCTTTCACCGGACGGAACAAGAAAGCCAATAAGGCGCCGACTACGATCGGTAAAATGAGGATCCTTAACTTCCAGATCAGGAATCCACCCAAAATCAAAGCCAGCGCTGCGAATGTGAGATAAAAGACCTTGCGCCGAACCTTGCGCTCTCGCTGCTGGTCTTCGAAGTCCTGACCGTTGCTCATTCCAAGCTGGCCGCGTCCACAGGTGTCTTCATCTGTACCAATTCATTGGTGGCGCGAAGGCGATCGGCGATCATCGTCGCGAGGGAACGGTAAATTTGGCACGCCGTTCGCGCGTGCCGACGCCTCAGTCCGGTAAGGTCGTTCCGATAAAGGGCGAGGGTCCGGGTCCGTTCCAAGGCCCTCGCGTTGGCCGAACGCGGTGTGTCCTCCAGCAACGCCATTTCGCCGAAAAAAGCGCCGCTTTCCAAAACAGCCAGACGCGTCGTGCTGGCCTCGCGACAAATTTCTATCGCAACTTTACCATCCAAGATTAGAAACATCGCCGCTCCTGGTTGTCCTTCTTCGAAAATCCATTCGTCAGTGTCATAAGTGCGTTCGAACATGATGTCGGAGGCGGTCTTGAGCTGCCGCTTGGAGAGTCGGTCAAAGAACGGCACGGTTTTCAGAAATTGAATGCGATCCAATTCAGGGCTTGAACGTTTCCAGCGTCCCAGCGTTTCCCACAACAATTTATCCGCGGCGAATTTTCGAGCCGACATTGGTATTAATCCGTTGAAACGACTTCGGCCAGCAGGAACTCCCCTCGAGGTTGAGACAATGGTAGTAAGGATCACCGCGTAATTTCAATCGAAAAAGATTGATGCAGTCTGCTTCCTAAATGGCGAATGGTTTGGCATAATTTCCGCCGTGTAGTCTTTTGAGCGCTTCTTTCTTGGAAACGCCCATGATTAGACTGCAAGACCAGTCTAATCATGGTTAGACCTATGCCACGCGCTAGTTGCAAGTCAGCCGAACCAGAGGATCAACTGCAAAGCTTCATCGAAAAATTCGAGTCCCAGCAGCGAGCCGTCATCCGCGCAGCGCGCAAGAAGCTACGTAAACGCTTCCCGACGGCGACGGAACTTGTTTACGACAACTACAATTTCTTCGTCATCGGATTCGGGCCTAACGATCGCCCTTCGGACTGTATCGTCACTATCGCAGCCGCCGCCAACGGCGTCGGCTTATGCTTTATCCGGGGCGCCGGCCTTCCAGATCCAGAGAAAATGCTACTTGGCTCTGGCAAGCAGACGCGCTTTGTTCGCTTACCTTCGGCAGACGTTCTAGAACAGCCAGCAGTTCAGGCACTCCTCTCAGTAGCCGCAGAGCATGCGCAGACCCCGTTGCCAGCTATTGGCCGCGGAAAACTTGTGATCCGTTCCGTATCAGCAAAGCAGCGACCTCGCCGCAAACCACGAAAAGTCTAACGACGCGCTGCGGCTGACAGATCGGGCGGCGTTATCGATTTACGCAGGTTTCATTCGCTGTTCACAGCGCACTCGATCTGACGTGGCGATTCTCCACGCTGTCTGGTAATTCGAAGGAAGAAATCGGTCAAATTCCTCGTCTCCCCTGAATCAGATTTATAATCAGCACGATGACTGCAATTACGAGCAGGAGATGGATCAAACCGCCTCCAATGTGACCAATGAAGCCAAGCAGCCAGAGCACGACCAGGATAACAATTATAGTCCAGAGCATGGGTAATCCTTTCGGTTAAGTTAAATTTCACCGCCTTGTTTATCCAGAGGGCACCCGTTCGCCAAGCTTTTTCGTTAATTAAATAGCGTTACGTGCCGACCGATGAAACTAACGGCCCTGATCCAATAATCGTCGGCCTGCTTGCCACGAAACCCACCCGCGGCTTATCTCTTTCTCGTTAAGTGTCTCTACAGCATGTCTACCCACAAGTCTCAAAAGCGAGATGAGCTACTCAACACGGTACGGGGTGCCTTGCAGCGAGCGGAGCGGTACTGCGCCCGGGCTCGTCGTTGGGATTCGCTCTTGTTGATTATCAGTATCATCTGTGGAGCAGTAGCCACTGTTCTTGCAGGTGGCACGGTTATAGGAGGCCAGCCCGCACTGGAGGCTGTCGGTGGATGGCGGATTCTCTGTTCGATTGTTGCCCTGTTAACGGCATCAGGCACCGTCGCGGGCGCCCTCCACAAAAGCTTTCAGATTACAACCCGCCTTTCGAGCGCGGAGAAGTGCGTCGCACGACTTAGAGCACTCGACGCTGCCATTGCTGCCAGCGATTTACCGACTGACAACGCATTGGAAACTTTCCAGCGTATTTCAGAAGAGCATGCTGCTTCTTTAGCTTGAGATCGCTTGACCCGGCATTTTATCGAGCGCTGCGGCGCTTGAACTTAGAAAGTCGAGAGTTGAGCGATTAGTACTGCGCTCAGCTCTTTTTCGCTAGATGACAATACGTGCGTGGCAAGGCACTGCTTCGTTACTTCAGCGCAGGTAATCGTGCGAGTTGCGAAGATAAAGGACAAGATCGTAGCCGTTGCCGCTCGAGAAAGGTTCGCCGTTGATTTTGAATCCACAGTCGAACGCGAAACTCAGAACGCGTTCGTCTGCCCGGGTCGTCGCGAAAATGTTCTCGTTCTTCGCGTAAGTAAGTAACTCACTCACGATCCGAGTAGAGAGTCGGCGTCCTTGGTACGATTTAGCCACAACGACCCAACCCAACTCAACAGGATATTCGTCTGCCGATACGGTTGCCCGCGCATCGCCGAACACCTTATTGCGGTACTCTGGCCTGGGGTGTTTCAGAGCGCCTGCTCCGATGAGTTGATCATCTGGCGCCCGTAGGAACAAGAGGCGAGAGGCGTTCCGGATCCTTTGCGCCAAGCCTTCCGAATTAACTGCGCCGCCTTCGATGACGAGCCTTTCGAAATCGGCCAACGCTTCTGCTGTGCAATCCGAAGGCACGAATATTGACGATCTAAGCATCGTAGCGTCGAGTTACTTCGCTTTCGAATGCAAAGCCGCGTGTGCGGCTATCTTGGAGCTGCGAACGAACGAAACCGGACGTTGCGTCCATTTGCATTCCATTCGTCGTATGATGCGCCGGCTGTGATCTGAAATTTGTCATTACCGACTGTGCCGACAACATACGTCTCCCACATATCGCCGCCACCTTTCCCGCTCCATCGGCCGTATAAGAATCCCACTTCGCCACCGGAATAGATCGGATTTGTTGGTGAGTTCAGCATCTCGTCGGGCGAATCTTTTGCGTCTGCCCCAAGATCCTTTCCACCCGTACCATGGACCCGGCCCGCGCTTGGCCTCTGCCCCGGCGGCTGATTACTGCTGAGGAATGCAGCTGGTAAGAAATCCGCCGAGGTGAATCCCAATTGAACCCACGAACTTGCAAAGCCATAGCTGGGACTGGCGATTCCGTTACCTAATTCCGGGCCGTCCAACCAAAGCGGCACCGAGCCGTTATGAAGCAGAAGTGAACTGCCGGCCGCGCCCCAAACGTTCGGCCGATAAAGGTTCAGTGACAAAGCGGAATTTGGTGTGCCAGGAGAGCGCAACTGCTGGCGTTTGGTCGAATGATGCGGCTGTTGCGCAAAAGTCGGCAATAATGCGCCGAGCAAACCCACGGCGACGCAAAGCGCACGCTTAACCATGGCACAATTCACATCTAAATAACGACAAATGCCAGTAAAATTTTGGGCAAGCGCGGGCAACGTTCGTTATTCGAGATTCGTGATCCGATGCACGGTTTACGCGTTGAAGGTTCAACGTGGCTAAGCCAACGACTGCCGAAAATATTCGATCGTTGCCTTGATCCCTTCGTCGAAATCCACACGCGGTTGCCAACCGAGGACTTCTTTTGCGCGGGCAATATCCGGTTGACGCACTCTCGGGTCATCGACGGGCAACGGCTTGTACTCAATTGCCGATTTTGTTCCGGTGATGCGAATTATTTCGTCGGCAAACTGCTTGATCGTCATCTCGCGTGGATTACCCAGGTTAACGGGTTCGTGGAAATCGCTCATGGCCAATTTGAAAATCCCGTCGATCAAATCGGACACATAACAGAACGAGCGGGTTTGTGAGCCATCGCCAAAAACAGTTAGTGGCTGACCATTCAGTGCCTGTCCGATAAATGCCGGGACCACGCGTCCATCACGCAATCGCATTCGCGGTCCGTACGTGTTGAATATGCGCACGATCCTGGTGTCCACGCGATGATAGCGATGATATGCCATGGTCATTGCCTCGGCGTAACGTTTCGCCTCATCATACACGCCGCGCGGCCCGATTGGGTTCACATTACCCCAGTAATCTTCCTTTTGCGGATGTTCGAGAGGATCGCCGTACGTCTCCGATGTCGAAGCAAGAATGAACGTGGCCTTTTTGTCCTTGGCTAGCCCCAGCGTATTATGTGTGCCAAGCGCGCCGACTTTTAATGTAGGAATCGGCAGTTCCAGATAATCAATCGGACTGGCCGGGGAAGCGAAGTGAAAAACGTAATCGATTTTCTGTTCCGGCAGAAAAATGAAATTGGAAACATTATGTTTAATGAATTGGAAGTTCTCGTTCCCGGCGAGGTGTCCAATGTTCGATGTGTTGCCGGTGATTAAATTGTCGACGGCGATGACGCGATGACCTTCCGCAAGTAACCGATCGCTCAAATGCGATCCGAGAAAACCGGCAGCACCGGTCACGACGGAAACAGGCTGGGAATTCTTTGTGGGCATTGCGCGGTTTATCTACAGGGGTGCGCATAAATTTGCCAGTACTAAGTCATGGCAACGACAAATGGCTCCGCTGCGTTCAACCGTCAAAGCGTTGAAGCAAAGGGGGCAATCATTCGGACTTCGTCATCCCTTCGTCATTCGACATTTGGATTCATTAGCTTTCGACTCAAAATCTGAAATCTTAACGAATTCATGCGCATTCTTTCCGGTATTCAACCCAGTGGCGCTCTGCACGTCGGTAATTATTTTGGCATGATGGAGCCGGCTGTCGCACTTCAAGCCGAAGGCGAAGCACTCTATTTCATCGCCGATTATCACGCACTTACCAGCTTACGCGATCCGGAAGCGCTCCGTGAAAACAGCCGTCGCGTCGCGCTGGATTTTCTGGCCTGCGGACTCGATCCCAATCGCGCCACGCTTTTTCGCCACTCGGACGTTCCACAAGTGACCGAACTTGCGTGGATCCTGTCGACCGTGGCGCCGATGGGTTTGCTGGAGCGCGCTCACTCTTACAAAGACAAGCTCGCCCGCGGATTACCTGCCACCGTTGGCTTGTTCAGTTACCCGGTGCTTATGGCGGCGGACATTTTGATTTACGACAGCGACGTTGTCCCTGTTGGTAAAGATCAGAAGCAGCACATTGAAATCACGCGCGATCTTGCTGTGAAAATGAACGAAACCTTCGGGCAATCCGAGCCGGACGGGCAGATCTTCAAGTTGCCTGAAGCGCGAATCAAAACCGCGACAGAAACCGTGCCCGGGATCGATGGTCAGAAAATGAGCAAAAGCTACGGTAACAACATCGACATCTTCGGCGACGAAAAGGAAATGCGAAAACGCGTAATGAGCATCGTGACCGATTCTACGCCGGTGGAAGCGCCGAAAGATCCGGCAAAATCGACAATCTTCAAACTTTACTCGCTGGTCTCGTCCAAGAATGAAATCACGGCGATCCGCGAACAGTTCCTAAAAGGCGGAATCGGCTACGGTGATTTCAAGAAGCAGCTTTTCGAAAAACTTTGGGAATATTTCGCGCCAATGCGCAAACGCCGAGAAGAAATTCTGGCCGACAAACCATATATTGACGGCGTTCTTAAAAAAGGCGCGGCCCGGGCGAACGAAATCGCGGACCAGGTGATGGAACGCGTCCGCGAAGCCGTGGGTCTGCGCTAATGACCAGCCTTCGAAAGACTCGTCCGCTTCGCTCGCACTTCGATCTGCCTGGTTTCAGCCTCGGCTGCCTTCAGGTCCTTGGCCTTTGTCACGTACGTCAGGATGGAATTCCAGAATCCTGAGCCGCCACTCGCCAACAGACCAAGAGCCAACGTTCCAGTCCAGTCATCCGGAATGCCTACGCCTTTTGGAATAGCTGCGTTCGAAAGCCAGGCAGTGGTTATGCCTGCAATTACAGCAAGTACCTGAAGAGCCGCCTTCCTCCATCCTTCTTGGGCGGGCTTTCGCCGTTGTTGATTGAGCCACGGAATGAGTCCCTTGATGATATCGACGAGTCGCTCCGAGGCGATGCTGAGGGCAATAAGCAGTGATATTACGGTTGTTAGTTTTGTGGTGTCCATAAGACAACTTTTTGTGCCGGGATTGAGTCTCTCTTGTCAATCGGGAAATGAACACCAGGATATACCATCGAGCAGTGACGACATACTCTCATCGTAATATGAGGCATTTACTTTGAATGATCGATCGTTCCGCGTTCCTCCAGCGTTAATTTCCCCGTGATTTCAACAGGACGTGGTGAAGGACTTTCTGCTCCAGACACGCCAGGCAATTTAAGCACTCGTGAAATCGTATCGGCTCCGCCCATCAACAGTAGACCGGTAAAGACGATATCAAGAAAAGAAAACAGGGATTGTGATACCTGCACTGTCGCGCCCGGTCCGGGAGAAGGCGATGGGGAGACGCCAGCAGACGGCGGCGCGGCGGCGCTCACTGCTGCGGCTTCTGGACGGAGTCCCATCGCGGTCAGAATGCGAACATGACCTAGACCTGCAAGCACGATCACCCGAAAAAGCCCGCTAAGATGAAATAGACAAGTTTTTGCCGTCTCTCCGCACCAATACGCGCCGCGGTTTCATCGATCAGTTTCGGATCGGGACACCAGCGAGCCCACTTTTTGTTGAAGCCTAGCAGAAATAACAGTCCGTTAACCACGCGGTCGATGGCGAACGCTGCGATTAGAACGAGTGCGATAGCGCTCACGCCATCCAACGGCATTGCTTGTGCAATCATAATGTTTGTTCTGGGTTAATGCGGCTTGAGGCACCGTTGTTCATTTACTCTCAATTAAATCACCGCCCGATTCTCGGGCGATTCTGAGCAATTCTGGGTCTGGCTGCTTACGAACGGCGCCGAGGTTACCTTGCCGTAACAGGACGCTTAATCGAGCGTAGCCGTCCGCGTCGCTCGAGTCGGGCTCGTATGGGACATTTGTGCGGTCAAAATCCGAGAACAAATACACCGCATCGCCATTTGGGTTGCGTCGTAGCGCCTCCTCCAGAGCATGCAACGCGTTCCTTGTATGCCCCGACACGCTGAAACCAAAGCCCAGAGGCGACAGGCGATCGCCAATGAAGATACCACTCGCCCGCAACTTCTCGAGCTGCTTTTGGAGAATGGGTTCCGTGTCAGGGAAATGCTTGCCACCCTCATTATGCGAGTGCATGGACCCGCTCGCGTCCACGGGAAGGATAACGCTTTTGGCGGCGAACGGCTTGCCCTCCACGAGAGCCACGCCTTTGCCAAATCGCGAGTGGTAGTTGAGGTATGAATGGTAGACATAAAGCGCCGCCAAGCCTAGCAGCAACCAGCTGACACTGCCGCTTGTCTGCCGGAAATCCTAAGCATTACCGGTGACTATTCGGTAATTATTCTGTCGCCCACTCCACCAGTGAAACGAAAATTTTCGGGTTACCGAATTTTGCGCCGTATTCAGTTAAGTCGGCTTCGGTGACTCTCGAGCCCGCGAGCATGCGCCGCATGCGTAGATTGGTATTTTCTTGGCCGCGATCTTACCCAGGGCTTCAGACAGTGGCGGCCATCCAACCGGGACGACTGCGTTGGCCACCGATTTTCGCATGAGAGAAACAGCCTCGCCGAGGAGAAAGATTTGAACCTCGTGCCCGGCTTCAGAGAGCGCGTCTCCGTGAAGAAATGGAAATGCCGCTTTCGTTGGATCGTCCGAACCCCAGGCACTCTTGATCATTATTTTTAGTTTCGCCCCGGCTGCGCCTGCAGTAGAAGGCGCGACGGCCGCGGCGAGCGGTAGCACTGCAAGGCGTTTCAGGAATGATCGCCGGATCACGCTATCCGATTTAACCAGAAACAGATCGCATCGGGCAATCTATTTCAAACCAATCTCAGCGACCTCGAGTTTGGCGAGCTGGTTTCGTTTGCTCCCGAGGCTTTGCTTGAATGGTTGCAGCGCTGTCGCGGTAAAACAAAACCCCGTGCGCGCGCAAATTGCTGATCAGCGCGTGCAGGTCATTAGCCAACTGTTGATTGTTCAGGAGAGTCGCAACCAGGCCCTGGCCTTGTGTGGCGGTGCGAAGGACCTTGCGCGTGTCATTGATCGCGTTCTGTAAATTGTCAGCTGCTTCTTTTGCGGAGGTCATTGTGGAACCCGCTTGTTCGATGACTCCATCCAACTTCTTTGAGGATTCTGCCAGTGCCGTTGTAGCCTGGTTCAAATGCTCCATGCTCGCCTTCAAGTTTTGCATGTTCTCCGATGAAAGGGTTTCCTCATTCAATTTTTGCACGGTTCCACGAGCGTCGGTTATCAGAGCGGTCCCCTCTCGTGTGATGTCATCGATCCCGCTCTCGCGCTTTCCATCGATAACCGCGTTCTTTTGCACGTACCCGGCCGGCTGCCCTGTCGGTGGTGTGACGGTGACAAAACGATCACCAAGAAGGCCGGAGCTCCCGACCGTGAATTTGCTGCCAAGCGGGATTTTCACGTAGTCGTAAATACGCAATGGCACAGCGACACCGGGACCGTTCGGAACCAGGCGTGGCCCACCGGCGACGTGGCCGATTCTAGCGCCTCCGAGCAGAACATCAGACCCTTTTAACAAACCGCTCGCGTCCGCAAAGCGAACAGTGAGCGGATAGTACGTCTTAACGCCTTCGCCAAGGCGGCCGAACTTTACGACTAGTGCAGCCAATGCAGCGCATCCAATAAAAACAAACGCGCCAACCTTGAACTCCAAACCGCGTTCATGCCGATTCATCTTTGAGCTTGTACTGTCAGTCCTAGCAGTCTTTTCGCAAGGAGCGGCGATTGTCTAATCGCCGTTTTTTCGGATCAGCAGGCCGCCATTCCTTGTTCGGACCGCCCGAGCAGAAAATCCTGAATGAGGGGATCGCTCGATCGTTGAAGCTGACTTGGAGTTCCATGAAAATAAATGCGTCCCTCGTGCAGATACGCAATTCGATCAGCCACATCGAACGCGCTTTTCATATCGTGAGTGACGACAACATTGGTCATTCCAAAACGCTGTTGCAGGCGGCGAATCAATCGGTTGATACTGTCCGCGACGACCGGATCGAGTCCGGAAGTAGGCTCATCATACAACACGCAGGAGGGGCGACGAATGATGGAGCGCGCGAGCCCAACTCGCTTTTTCATTCCACCACTTAAACTCTCCGGCATTTTGTCTTCCTGCCCCTCCATTTCCATCACTTCCAGCATCTCCGCGACCTTTTCGTGCAAAACCCTTGGATCGCGTTCGCCTGCTTCGCGCAATGGAAATGCAATGTTGTCTTCCACCGTCATGGAATCGAACAGCGCACCGCTTTGGAACAGAATGCCAACTTTCTTGCGAATCTCTCCGAGTTGTCGCTCGTCCAAGCCAATGATGTTTTGACCCTGGATCCAAATTTCCCCAGTGTCCGGCTCCATTAGCCCAACAATATGCTTGAGCAAAACGCTCTTGCCGCCGCCGCTTCGCCCAATGATGACAAGCGTTTCACCTGTCTTCACCTCGAGATTGATACCGCGCAAAATTTCCTGCTGCTCGATTTTTTTTGCCAGCGAACGCACCGCGATCATCGGGGACGAAGCATTCGCAACTGAATGAGGTTTCGTAGAAAGTTCTGGAGATGGAGGCGCTTCGATCATCGCAATTGCTGAGACTTTCACCCCTCACCCCGCAACTCTCAACCCTGATCAACTTCCGGCCGAACCGGATTACCAATGGCCTGCCGGGAAAATGATGTTCAATCCCATCGTCAGAAAGAAATTAACAATGAGAACCGCAAGCGAAGAATTCACCACCGCCTCAGTCGTTGCTCTTCCGACACCAACTGCACCTTCACGCGCGGTCAAGCCTTTGTGGCAACTGATGAAAACAATTAAGAGCGCGAAAACAAATGCCTTACTCAGCCCCATGATGATGTCCCTGGGTCGCGTCCAGTGCACCATGTTGTCGAGGTAATAAGGGCCATTGACGTCGAGCAAATAGACCGCAACCACGTATCCTGCCAAAATGCCGAAGGCGATACATTCCGCTACCAGCAAAGGCATCGAGACCATCATGGCCAGCGTTCGAGGCACGACGAGATAATCAATTGGATAAACTGCCAGCGCCCGAAGCGCATCGATCTGCTCGGTGACCTTCATCGTGCCAATCTCGGCCGACATCGCTGCGCCGACGCGCCCAGCCACCATTAAGGCGGTCAAGACCGGCGCCAACTCGCGGCACAACGAAACCGAAACCACCGCTCCCACCGCTGATCCCATTCCCAACTTATTGAACTGAAAAAATGCCTGGGCCGAAAAAACAGCACCAGTGAATCCACCCGTGATAATGACCAGGACCTGGGAAAGCAAGCCGATCTCGACGACCTGATTGAGGAACAATTTCCACCGAAGTTTATGCGTGAAAATGGAACGAAACGTCTCGCCAGCGAGCAGTACTAGCTCTCCCAGATATTGAAAGAATGAAAGGAGCCCTCCACCGAGGACGCTAAAAAAGCGGGTGATCATCAGTTAGGTGGTCCACCAGATTCGATACACGGATTCGAGCTGGGTGAGTTACGGTGAGAAGTGGAACGCGGATTACTATTCACTTCTCACTATTCACTTCTTACCTTCTTACGCAGTCAGCGGCTCTGTTTTTGTTCTGGGCCGAAGCTCCGGCGGAATCGCACCGATAAACAGGGGTTCCAGTCCGAGCTTGAGAAAAATCGCCCGAATCTCACGCAAGCTCAATGTCGCTCGGTCGAACTCGAAGTATACAAGATCGTGGTTTGTATCGATCTTGTAATGAAGACCCGTAATTGGCTCGAGTTGAAGGTCCAGCTCCAGGATTTTGTTCAGGTCACGCAAACCCCGCGCATACACTTCCAGTTCGATCATAACAGCCGGGAACGTAGCGGTGCGCCCGTCCCAGCGCAATTGTTTAGCATCTGGTTAGTTTGCACCAAGCACAAAGCTGCGATAAAAGATGTGCACTTGAAGGAATGAGACGCGTCACTCGCTTTTTGCTCGCGGGCAATCTTTTGCTTGGCGCGGCGTTTTTCGGCGGCTGCGAAACCGTTCCCCAGGGGATTCAACAAGCCAGGCTTGAGATGGCACAGAACATCGCAGCCGAACCCGCCGGCGATTATTTTATCGGAAGGCGTTATTACAAATCGGATTACAAGTTCTGGGGTTACATCCGGCGGCCGGGCCAACCCTGGAGCACTGCAGAATTAGTGATGTTGAACGAAAAACAGAAGCTTGCTCCAGATCGTGAACGTGTCGACATCGGAAGCGATAACAATTACGAATACAAACTCTACGGCTCCTTTAGCGGGGACAAGGTTTATGAACCTGCGAGCAATGGAATTTATCCTGAGTTCGTTTTGAAGGGCTACCAACTTATCTCCACGAACCCCCCGCCAATTTTCAAAAGTCAACTTCGTGGCCACGCCACGGCAGAAGATCTCCGTTACGTGGTAGAAAAACCGGAGTGATCGTATCCTTATTGTCATTTCGAGCGAAGTCGAGGAAGCTCTCACTGTCGCTTATGGCACGCCGGTCACTTAAACAATTCGAAATGTCTCGGCTCTTTTCGACATGACAGAAGGTGCTCGCGCTTCCGATAAGAAGGATCCTTTTGTTGAGGAATTCCTGCAGTATCTCGCAAACGAGCGAAATGCTTCGCCTCGTACGTTAAAGGCATATCGGCAGGCATTGACTGCGTTTCGCGCTGAAGACCAAACGCCGTGGAAACGATGCCGGGCGAACGATTTTCGCGATTACTTGTTTGCAATTGCGAAGCGAGGGCAGGCGCGTTCCTACGTGCGACTGCAATTCTCAGCGTTGCGCACGTTTTATCAGTTTCTCGGGGCTCGAAAAGGACTGCCCAGCAATCCCGTGCGCGAAGTACAATTGCCAAAGATCGAGAGAAAACTGCCGCTGGTCCTCACGCGCCAACAAGTCGAAGAGCTTCTTGCCGCCCCGACACGCGAGACAAAAACCAAGTCTGCGCCGGTTTGGATGCCTCTGCGCGATGTCGCCATTATGGAATTGTTCTACAGCAGTGGATTGCGATTGAGTGAACTGGCTGCGCTGGACGTGGCCAGCGTCGATCCTTACACAGAGTCTGTCCGAGTATTCGGCAAAGGCCGCAAGGAGCGAGTCTGTCCGGTGGGTTTCCCCGCTCTGGAGGCGATCTCACATTATCGCGTCACTGCAAACGTGCATTCGGGACCATTATTTATTAACAAGGCGCGAACGCGAATATCGACGCGTTCGATCTGGCTCGTCTTAAAACGCTATGTTCGTCACACATCAATTCCAATTTCAATCAGCCCGCACAAACTGCGGCACAGTTTTGCGACACATATGCTCGATCGTGGCGCCGATCTGCGCAGCGTTCAGGCATTGCTGGGACATGCCAGCCTTTCGACGACCCAGATCTATACTCATGTTACAACTGAACGCCTAAAGAAAGCTTACGCGGATGCTCATCCGCGGGCGTGATTGTTCTAGGCGCTGCGCGCTGAGGATCCGGAGTCAGTTCCTATATCTGCACCAAGCTACTAGCTGGCTGCGGACGCAGCCGCACTACTCTGCGGCTCCGCGACGTGAAAACTAAGCTTCCCGTCAGCGGCCATCACTTCGACTTTGTCGCCGGCCTTAACGTTGCCGCGGAGCAATTCTTCCGCCAACGGATCTTCGAGGAAACGTTCCACGGCGCGACGCATCGGCCGCGCTCCATATTGAGGATCGTATCCTTTCTCGATGAGAAATTCTTTCGCGTTTTCCTTCAATTCAATATGAACATCCTTGGCTTTAATGCGTGTCAGCACTTTGGCGACTTCCAGTTCTACGATTCGCAACAGCTCCGGTTTGCCAAGCGAATGGAAGACAATGATTTCGTCGAGCCGATTCAGAAACTCAGGTTTAAAGACGCGTTTGCTCTCATCGAGAATCTTGTCGCGCATCGAATCATAATCGTGTCCCTCCATCGGCGCGCCGAAACCCATCACGGTCTGCTTCTTCAACAGGTCGGCTCCGACATTGGAAGTCATAATGATGATCGTGTTCCGAAAATCGATCTTGCGCCCTAACGAGTCGGTGATTTTGCCGTCCTCGAGAATCTGCAAAAGCAAATGCATCACATCGGGATGCGCTTTTTCGATCTCGTCAAAAAGCACCACCGAGTACGGTCGACGACGTACAGCTTCGGAAAGTTGCCCGCCCTCCTCGTAACCGACGTAGCCCGGTGGCGAACCGATCAGACGCGAAGCGGTAAATTTTTCCATGTACTCTGACATGTCGATCTGAATCAAAGCATCGGCGTCGCCGAACATGAACTCTGCCAGTGTGCGGGCGAGATACGTCTTGCCAACGCCGGTAGGGCCGAGAAACACAAATGATCCGATTGGCCGCTTCGGATCTTTTAAATCCGCGCGCGACCGGCGTAAAGCTTTGCTGATCGCGGTAACCGCTTCGTCCTGGCCAATCACACGCTGCTTCATCTCGGTCTCCATCATGAGCAGCTTTTGCGTTTCCTCCTGCTCCATCCGTTGGAGAGGAACACCCGTCACTTTCGAGATGATGTGCATCATGTCGTCCGCAGTCACCACCACCTCTTTCTCTTCTCGCTCTTCGCGCCATTTGTTGAGAATGGCATCAAGCTTTTCCTTGGTTTGCTTCTCTTTGTCACGAAGCGCTGCGGCTTTCTCAAAATCCTGCGCTTTGATGGCGCCTTCTTTTTCCACCCGGATTTCTTCTATCTCCTTCTCGATGTCCTTCACATCGGGTGGTCGAGTCATGGCATTGATGCGGGCACGCGCGCCAGCCTCGTCCATGACGTCGATCGCCTTGTCGGGAAGAAATCGTCCAGTGATATAACGATCGGAAAATCTGACGGCCGTTTCCAACGCTTCGTCGGTGAGTTTCGCTTTGTGATGAGCCTCGTACTTCGGGCGCAAGCCTTTCAGGATTTGAATAGCTTCATCGACCGTCGGCGCATCTACCTTGATTGTCTGGAAGCGACGTTCCAGCGCTGCGTCTTTCTCGATATACTTGCGGTACTCGTTCATCGTCGTCGCGCCGACGCATTGTAATTCACCACGGCTCAACGCCGGCTTGATGATGTTCGATGCATCCATCGCGCCTTCTGCAGAACCAGCGCCGACGATTGTGTGCAGTTCGTCGATAAAGAGGATCACGTTTTTGGAACGGCGAATCTCATCCATGACCGCCTTGATGCGCTCTTCGAATTGGCCGCGGTATTTTGTGCCCGCTACCATTAACGCGAGATCAAGCGTGATCACGCGTCTGTCTCGCAACAATTCTGGCACATTCCCGTTTGCAATCTCCTGAGCCAGCCCTTCGGCAATAGCGGTCTTTCCGACACCGGCTTCGCCAATCAGAACAGGATTGTTTTTTGTTCGCCGGCAAAGCACTTGGATAACCCGCTCGATTTCGTTGCGCCGCCCAATTACCGGATCGAGTTCGCCCTTCTTCGCCAAATCGGTCAGGTCACGGCCAAATGCGCGAAGTGCCGGCGTTTTGACGTCCTTCTTCGTTGGCTCGCCACCTTCCTGCTCGGACTCGGTAGGTGTGAAATTTGGATCGAGCTCTTTGAGGATCTCATTGCGTGTGCGTTCAATGTCGAGTTCAAGACTCTTCAGGACTCTCGCGGCGACCCCCTCCCCTTCCCTTAAAAGTCCAAGCAAAATGTGTTCGGTACCGACGTAAGAATGATTGAGCGCCTTCGCTTCCTTGCCCGCCAGAGCGAGCACTTTTTTGACCCGAGGAGTGTAGGGAACGTTCCCTACCATCTTGGTTTCCGGTCCTGAGCCGACTTGTTTCTCCACCTCCATCCGCACGGTCTCCAGATCGAGGCCCATCTTCTGCAGAACATTGACGGCGACTCCCTGGCCTAGTTTGATAAGCCCCAACAGGAGGTGCTCGGTGCCGACGTAGTTGTGATTAAACCGGTCGGCTTCCTTGCGAGCAAGTGCCAGAACCTGTTGTGCCCGGGGTGTGAAATTATTCATCGTTCGATGGCACGACAACCGAGTCACCGCCCGATTGCCTCGCCATCTTACTAATATCAGGTTTGGGAAAGAGTTTCAAACGCTCGCGAATAATTTGGGCACGCAAATGGTCGCGCTCTTCAGCGTTCAGTTTCTGTTGCGAGCTTTTCTGCAAATGCGCCGGTTGCGTCTCGATGAACAATTCATCGATTTGCAGCCGCCGATCTTCTGGAAACGCGCCCAAGTCCATCCCAAGTTTGATGATTGAAAGCAGGTTGAGCGCCTCCTTGGATGCCATTGCGTGAGCGTAGGTTAAAACGCCGTACGCGCGACCGATCTGATCCAAAAGCGTGTTTGGTTTTTTTTGAAGCAATATTTGTCGCGCGTTGTGCTCCTTTTCGATGATTGTTTCAATTACTTTGCTCAGGCGACTGATGATTTCTTCTTCCTTCTCGCCAAGCGTGGTCTGATTTGAAATCTGAAAAAGATTGCCCATCGCCTCAGTGCCCTCGCCGTACAGACCGCGAACTGCGAGACCGATTTTGCTCACAGCTTGAATGACTTGATTGATCAATTCACTTAGGACAAGCCCTGGCAAATGCAACATCGCAGAGGCGCGCATTCCAGTACCGACGTTCGTAGGACATGCCGTCAGGTACCCCAACTGGGCATCGAAGGCGAAGTCCAGTTTGCTTTCGAGCGCGCTGTCGATTTTATCGACCAGTTTAAACGCCTGTTTCAACTGCAGACCAGAGCGAATCGATTGCATGCGCAAATGATCTTCTTCGTTGATCATAATGCTAAGTGTCTGCCGCCGATTCACGACGACCGCACTGCCGGCACCCTTGGCGGCATGCTCGCGACTGATCAGATGACGTTCCACCAGGACTTGTCTGTCCAGCGCCGACAGGTCCTGCAAGCTTTCCGCAAACGCCTCCTGCATTTCCGGAAGAGCTTCTACGCGCGTCCTGATCAATTCCAGAATGGAGCCACGCTCCGCCTTTTTCGCCCAACCCGGAAAAGGACGGTTACGCAAGTTGCGCGCGAGCCGGACGCGGCTGCTAATTACAATTTCGTGATGAGGCCCCTCACCGCGCAGCCATTCCCCGGCGGTAGCCAGCATATTGGAGATTTTCATGGCGATTTCGCGAGTTCGTTTTCGAGTTGTTTGATTTGATCGCGCAACGAAGCGGCGGTCTCATAATTCTCGTCAGCCACAGCTTTCTGCAGGTTCTCGGTCAAGGCGCGCATCCGATGATTAAGTGCCATGGTCCGCTGCGCCCGCTCCGGGAATTTTCCAACGTGCTCGGTCCCCTTGTGCATCGCTTTCAGGAGCGAACCCAGGCCATCCCCAAACGTGACGTAACACTCGCTGCAGCCGAGCCGGCCGGTTTTTTTGAAATCAGCCTGACTAAAGCCACACACTGCGCATTTCTGGGTCGATGCGCCTTTTTCAATTTCTTCCGCCGCTCCGATGCCAAGCAGCAAATCCGCCAGAGCGAAACCGGTGGGATCTTGTACGCCCTTCTCCTTGGAGCATGCGTCGCAAAGGTTCACCTTCTGCATTTTGCCTTCCAGAATCTGTGTCAGGAAGACCGTCGCGTCATTGCATTTGCAAACGTCACACAACATCTCGCTTAATTAGACCTTGCTGTTTTGGAAACATTCAACCTCAATATTTCCACGACGTTTCTGCGTCACAGCCGGCTTTGCTCAATTTTTAGGCGAAAATTGGCGTACCGGTTTCGCGTGTCACCTGACGAAATCGCGCGATAACGCGCGCGGTAATAGGCCCCGGCTTTCCGTTGCCGATGGGTCGCCCATCAGCTTTTACTACCGGGACGATCTCTGCGGCAGTGCCCGTAAGGAAACATTCGTCAGCAACAAAAACATCGTGACGCGTGATGTCAGTTTCTCGAACTTTGACGCCAAGTTCGGCGGCGATTTCAAACACGACCGAGCGCGTAATTCCTCGCAGCGCACCGGCCGCGACGGGAGGCGTGAAAATTTGGCCGCGCTTAACGATGAAGACATTATCAGCAGTGCATTCGGCAACATTCCCCGCGTCATTCAACATGAGCGCTTCATCCGCCCCCGCCAGATTTGCCTCAATCCGCGCCATCACGTTGTTCAAATAATTCAGCGATTTGACCGCCGGATTTAGCGCCGCCGGACTGCTGCGCCGGGTGGCACAGGTCACGATGGTTAATCCTTTCCGATAAAAATCCTCATGATAAAGGGCGATGGTCGCCGCGATGATAATGACGCTTGGAGACTTACATTGCGTGGGGTTCAGACCCAAATTGCCAATCCCTCGCGTGACCAGCAGCCGGATGTAGCCGTCACGCAAATGATTTTGCCGAATTGTTTCCAGCACCGCCTCGGTCATGTCTGCCATCGTCATCGGAATTTCCAGACAGATCGAACGCGCCGAATCCCACAGCCGGAGAAGGTGTTCTTCGAGCCGGAAGACGCGCCCATTGTAAAAGCGAATTCCTTCGAAGATTCCGTCGCCATAAAGCAGACCATGATCGAACACGGAAACCTTCGCGTTGGCTTCCGAGTAGAATTTTCCGTCAATGTAAATCTTCGCATCCTTGACGCCGGTTGTCCGACGCGGTCGGCTTTCGACTGCGGGTTCGATTACTGCCTCGGCCCCAGGCTCGTGAATTTTCGGTTCGTCCAGCACCGTCGCATCAGTGGTTTTCATAATTGCAAGAAAATCTCCAACGCTTAAGCAACCAATTCAAGTTGCAAAATATGAAGCGTTAAAATGTTAAAACGCCTAACGCTCCGCTCTTTGTAATGTTTCAACCTTTCACTTATTGCAAGACGCCGTCTTTGATCTGCAATTGACGATCGCCTCGTGCGGCGAGGCGAGCATCATGTGTCACCACAAGGAGTGTCATTTTCCGGGAACGCGTCAGGTCCATCAATAGGTTAATAATTGTATCCCCGGTTTTAGAATCGAGATTTCCCGTTGGCTCATCCGCGAAGATGATTTCGGGATTATTTGTTAACGCCCGCGCGATCGCCACGCGCTGTTGTTCGCCTCCTGAAAGTTCTGCCGGCAGATGATGCATACGGCTGGCCAAACCAACCGCCGTCAAGCTTTCTTCGGCGCGTTCCCTTGCAGATTGTCCACCGATCATCCCGGGCAGTGAGACGTTTTCCAGTGCAGTCAGCTCCGGCAACAAAAAATATCCCTGGAATATGAAACCCATTTTCTGATTTCGAAAACGCGCTTGTGAAGCAGACGTGCCGTTGTAAAGATTTCGTCCCTCGAATTCGACCGTCCCGGACTCTGGGCGCTCCAAACCTGCAAGGGTGTAGAGAAGTGTTGTTTTGCCTGCACCCGAAGCGCCGGAAAGAAAGACTGCTTCGTTGCGCGCAACCTCCATGGAGATACCGCGCAGCACTTCGATTCGGCGAGGCCCCATTCGGAATGATTGGAAAAGATTGCGCGCCACTAGTTGCGGAGTTGCCGTTTCCATCGAGGAAGGTTTGTCTTCTTATCTGCAGCAAAGACGATGCTAAAACAAGAGCGTCTCGCTGTGCGTACGCAGAAAGCCGCCGTGGAGTTAATTCGACGGCGGCTTCCCGGTTAACTGAAGTCTGTTAGCTCATCCCCAGCGATTGCAGGGTCGGCTGGTCAATGGCTGAAGTCGTATATAAGCCGTGATCGGCCTGGTAACCTGCGATCGCCTCGCGCGTGAGTGGCCCCAGCAGGCCGTCTACGTCACCTTGATAGTAGCCTTGCTCTTGTAATGCGGCCTGCACATTAGCGACAACTTGATCGGGTGGTAAGCCGTTGTATCCGTAGATCGGGCCGTCATAAGCGTAATACGCATCGGGCGCGTAGCCCCAGGCCGGATACCACCAGCCGGAATTCCAGTAGTACCATCCACCATATACGAAAACGACACGGTTGTAGTGGCCCCTCCACCAGCTTCGGTCGTGCCACACTGGTCTATAATTCCGAAAGGCCCAATAATTCTGCCCTTGCCAGTTTTGGCTTCCCCAAATTCGCCGGTTTTGTTGAAATTTCACAGCGGCGTATTTTGTCGGACGCGTGTTCGACGCCAAATTGAAACGCTGTGCTTTGTATTTTTTGTTCGATTGAAACGCAGCGGCAGAAGCCGTGTTACCTTTCCATTGCTTTGTCTTCTTGGAATACGCCGCAGAGTTAGCATATCGAGCAACCTGGGCATTCTGTGCGGCGGTTTGCTGAGAACCTTTCTTGGCCTTCTTCACGTTCGAGGCCGACTGATTAGACTGCCTGTTAGCCCCTTGTTGTGCCCGTTTTGGTTTTTTAGTTGCATATCGCCCAGCTTGCGCATTCTGTGCGGTCACTTTCTGCGAACTCTTTTTCGCCGGTTTTGCACTCGGTCTTGACTGATGAACCTGGTTGTTGGCGCCCTGCCGTCCTTTCGCCTTTTGATATGAAGCTGTCGCTGAGGCTGGCTGATAGTGCTTGGGCGTTGCCTTCTTAGCTCCGCCTGATGGACGCGCATACTGCGTCGACTGCGCCGGCCTACTCTTCTGCGCCTGCTTCTTTGCTTTCTTGTCGTTTTGCGCAGCCCCTACAGAACACGTGAGCGCAATGCTGCAAATTAAAATAAGGAACGTTCTCATGGTTTTTTTCACTTCAGACTCTTAGACTTTTTGCGTCGGCGATTTATTCAAAAGGTCAACGGCGGATGTCCAGCAGAGTGTTCTCATAAGCTTCTCTTCCTAAACCTGGGACGTTCCCAAGGCTCTCACTTATTCAACGTCACAGCGTCATTTTCCGGACGTCTCTTCGCGAGTTGAAAACGAGTCGTTGATGTTTGTGCGCTTGGAAAAACAAAGGCCACACACCCTGGTCGCCATACGGCCTTTGACAGAATGGCTTGTTTTTATGCTACGCCCAAGGTTTGCAAGGTTGGTTGATCAATGGTCGACGTAACCGCTAACCCATTATCGGCTTGAAACGCCGCCAATGCGGCACGCGTTTGCGGCCCCATGTTGCCGTCGATCGCTCCGGCGTAATAGCCTTGGTCTCGCAATGCGACTTGGACGTTTACAAGGACCTGGTCGGGCGTCGCGTCTGCATAGCCAGTATAAATAGGTCCGTCATACGAATACCAGCCGTACGGGTCATAGCCCCAGGCCGGATACCAATAGCCGCCATTCCAGCCCCACCAGCCGCCCAGCACGAACACGACGCGCGAGCAGTGGCTATGCCACCAGTCACGGCCGCGCCATTCCCGTTTGTAATTGTGAAACGCAGCATATCTCGAATCGTTGAAACGCGCGCCTCGCCAGTTGTTGGTGACGCGGACATTTCCTGCCCGATTATGCAAAACGTTACGCGCCAGACTGAGATTTCTCTGCCGGTTCACCGCCAGATTTCTGCGAGCGGCATTCCTGGTGGCCTGCGCTACGCGCGCGTTCCGCGTTTGTGTCGATTGCACGTGATCGGTTCGCTGAGAGTTCGCACGCGTAAGATTTCTCTCGCGACTGAGCGCCGCCCTTTTCCGCTCCGCAGTTTTTGCCTGATGATTCGCAACTCGCGAACTGCGCGCTTTGGGCTCAGCTTTCGCGGTTCGCCCCGTAGTCGTCTGAGCGACATTTCTTCCGTGTCCAAGTGCCGTTCTGTTGCGAGTCACGGTTCTGCGCTCGTCAGCATGGGTTCTAACTCTTGCTGCACTTAAGTGGCTACTCCGCGAAGCACGATTCACTCGCGCAACCGAATGGCCTCCACCGCTTCTGGGTGACACGACGTGCGCGCTCCGCGCACCACCGCCTCTCGTTGTTCCGTGCCCTCCTCCTTTATTTCTTTGGGCACTCCATGCCGTCAGCGTCAACGCAAGGATGCCGATGCATGTCAAATACACAATACGTTTCATGATTTCCCTTCTACTTCCTTTGCTGATTAAACGCCTGTCGTGCCCGGCGGGTTGCGATGTTTTCTAGTCAGGCGTGCTGTTGGCGCACAGCCTCAAACAACACAATTCCAACAGCAGTAGCGAGATTCAGGCTGCGGGTTCCATGCATTGGAATCCAAATGCAGCGATCGCTATTGGCGGCAAGCAGACTCTCCGGGAGGCCTTTTGTTTCAGGACCAAACACGAGAAAATCGTCGCGCCGAAATCTTGCTTCGTAGTAAGGGCGCTTGCTCTTCGTCGTTAGAAAAAAATAACTTGCTTCCGGCAGCTGCGACTCTTGCAGGGCCTCGAAGGAGTTCCACACTCTCAGGCTTACTTCATTCCAATAGTCGAGACCTGCTCGTTTCAGCTGTCGATCGTCGAGTGAAAATCCAAGCGGACGCACCAAATGCAGCGTTGATTGCGTGGCCAGACAGAGCCGACCGATGTTGCCTGTGTTTGGCGGAATCTCCGGTCTGACAAGGACAACATTAAACACGTAATCCTTCCGCTCCGCTTCGTCTTAACCTTACTCTGACTGCGAATCGTAGGCGCAGAAGAAGAGATAAGAAGGTGAAATCGACGGCTACAGTTTGCTCGCTACGAATTTTTCGAGTTTCACAACATCCGCGGCAAATTTGCGAATACCTTCAGCTGTTTTCTCCGTCGCCATTGCATTCTCATTCAGCAGATAGCGAAACGTTTTCTCATCGAGCTTTGGCTTCTCGATCTTTGCCTGCTTCGCCTTTTCCGGATCGAGTTTGCGTTCGAGCGGCTCGATTGATTTGGAAAGTTCCTTCATCAGTTCGGGACTGATCGTTAGTGCGTCGCAACCGGCCAGCTCGCGGATTTGTCCCACGTTACGGAAACTGGCGCCCATCACTTCGGTCCCGATATCGAATTTCTTATAATACGTATAAATTTCTGTAACCGATTGCACTCCTGGATCTTCTGCTCCAGTATAATCACGTTTCATCTCCTTTTTGTACCAATCGTAAATCCGCCCCACAAACGGCGAGATCAGCTGCACTTTCGCTTCCGCTGCACGGACTGCCTGTGGCAACGAAAACAAGAGCGTTAAGTTGCAGCGGATCCCCTCCTTTTGCAGTTGCTCCGCAGCATTCAATCCTTCCCAGGTCGACGCGATTTTAATCAAGATGCGTTCGCGGGAAATCTTGCGTTCTTCGTAAAGCTGGATCAGTCGCCTCGCTTTCTTAATTGAACCCTCGACATCAAACGATAACCGCGCGTCCGTTTCGGTTGAAACGCGTCCCGGCACAATCTGGAGAATGTCGCATCCAAATTGGACCAGGAGATGATCACAGATGTTTTCGATCTGCACGTGTCCGCTCAGACCTGACTTGCTCTGATCACTCAGTACTTCGTCGAGGACATGCGCGTACTCTGGTTTTTGCGTGGCGGCATAAACCAGACTCGGGTTTGTAGTCGCATCTTGCGGCTTGAATTCCTTCATGGTCTCAAAGTCCGCTGTGTCCGCAACAACTTTGGTAAACTTCTTGAGTTGATCGAGCTGACTCGGTTTCGTTTCAGTTTTTTTATCTTCGGCAATAGCAGTGCTCATAATAATTCTCCGTTTGGACTTCCTCTGAACGTATGCCTCGATCAAAAGATCGACAACGATAAAGTCTCGGCTGTGATTCTGAGCGAAGGTCGAGGAATCCCGTAGCAAATCTATGGGAAGCCTCAAGAGATAGTTCGCCTTGGCCTCAGGATGACAGCGGTTACGCAGAAACGGCGGGCCGCGCTTCGGCCGTGCGCTTTGAGCCAAGCGCGGCTTTGACGAAATTATTCCCGATCTCCCACATCGGTCCGGGGAATTTGCGGCATTCGGTAAGCACGTCGTCCAGCGCGTCCACGAACATGTCGACTTCTTTTTCGCCGATGATAAGCGGCGGTAAAATTTTCATCACGTCCATGGCATGGCCTGCGACTTGGGTAAGAATGCGATGTTTGCTCAGCATTTGCGTTACGATCATTTGCGCGAACAGCACCTTGTCGATCTTATGCAATAGCTTCCACGCCATCTTCAACTTGAACTCCTGCGGTTCATGAAATTCGATCCCAATCATGAGCCCCTTGCCGCGCACTTCTTTGATGAACGTGTGTTTAGCCCGCAGCGCATCCACTTTTTCCATTAGAAGTGCGCCTATCTTCGCGGAATTCTCAGTTAACCTTTCGTCGTCGATTATTTCCAGTGCTGCGAGCCCGCACGCCATTGCCAGATTGTTTCGGCCAAACGTCGTCGAGTGGACGACACAACGGTCCATGCGCGAAAAGGTTTTCCGGTAAATGTCGCGTCGCGCCACGATCGCGCCACACGGCACATAGCCGCCACTCAATGTTTTCGCCAGCGTGATGATGTCCGGCTCCAAATTCCAATGTTGAAATCCGAACATCTTTCCGGTGCGACCGAGTCCGGTCTGCACTTCATCAGAGATCAGCAACGTTCCGTATTTCCGGCAGAGTTCCTGCGCGCGAATCAGGAAATCGGTCTTGGAAGTTTGACAGCCTTTTCCCTGGACCGTCTCAATCACGAAGGCCGCCACGTCTCGCGAACGCAACTGTCGATCGAGTGCTTCGACGTCATCGAGTGGCACGCGCGCATCAAATCCCTCCATCAACGGGCCGAAGCCTTCAGTGAAACTTTCGCATCCCATCAAGGACAACGAACCGAGGCTCAGTCCGTGAAACGCGCTGGCAAGCGAAACCGCCCGTTTTCGCCCTGTGGCAGCCCGCGCAAACTTCAACGCGCCTTCCATCGCTTCGGTTCCTGAGTTGCAGAAGAACACCGCATTCAGATGCGACGGGGTTCGTTTCGTCAACGCCTCGGCGAGTAACCCGCTCAAAAGCGAGCAATCCATTTGCACCATGTTTGGCAGATCGAGATCGAGGACATCCCGAATCGCTTGTTTCACTAGCGGATGATTCCGCCCGATATTGAAAACGCTATAGCCACTTAGAAAATCCAGGTACGGCCGATTATCCATGTCATAGAGGTACGCGCCTTCCGCTCGCGCATAGACCTTGTCGAACCCGATTACTCGCTGCGCCTGAACCAGCGTCGGGTTTACGTGGCGCTCGTGGAGTTGATAATTTTCACCCAGTCGCGCCGCGATAATTTCTTTTAAATCAAAAGCCATCCTGTGACGTTCTGCGATTTGCGATCGAAACGCAAATTACGGCTGCCAGTCACGGTAAACGGTTGGTGCACCCATCTCCAAACTCGTCTTGGTCACATTGTGGCGTTCGAGTTGTTCCACCAGCCATTGGAACCACTCCCAACTTTTTTGCGTGCCGGCACGCGTACGCTCCAACTCGGCAAATGGGCGAAAATTCTGCCACGCGATCCGGGCGGTTCCACCGATTAAATCGGCTGCGACGGACAGCGGCACGATGCGCGCATAAACCGAGTAGCCGATTCCCTCCATGATGGTCGCGATCTTCAAACACGCTTCAAGCATGCGTGGATCGTTCTCCAGTTGCGCGGCGGTTGTGCCTTTCGGAATCGCATGCACGATCATCGAAGAACTCATCCATTCCGGCGTCATGAATGCCTGCACTGCGGCAAAAGCGGCGCGTTCTTCGCGGTCGCGCCGCGCCCGGCGCATTTCGACAAGACCAAATACAACGCCCACGAGCACGGTCATCGCCGTTGCGACATTTGCGATTGTTCCCAAATCCACGACGACAATCTGCTCCAGTGCGAGAAAATAAAAAGCCGCAGGATCATTTCGACCCTGCGGCTTTTGAATTCTTTAACCAACCAATCGTTGCCACACCGTGGCTAAGGCGGGTCAGTATTAGTCTTCAACAACTACTCGTTCGACCACTCGTTCCCTTTCGGGCCCGGTGTAGTAAACTCGCACCTTCTGCCCAGATCGTAGTGGCGCAGTCACGATTTTGCCCGCGCCGTCGACGACTCGCGCCGCCGTGCCCAAAGCAAAACTGACTGGACCTTGCTCACCCCTGACTATGACAGTCTTACCTGGCTCGTACGTGGTCACGGTGCCAGCTGTGTACGTTGTGCTCGTTGTCTGTGTTGTCGTTGCTGGTTCCGTTGTTGTTTCAGTTGTTGTTGTGCTCGTCTGCGCAAACGCCACTGGCGCAACTAACGCGCAGGCGAGAGCAATTAGTGTTCTTGTCATATATATAACTCCCTTATTTGTTTTGATGGTTTCTCCCGAGCGTGATGCTCGGCAGCTCGACAGGCATCCCTAGATTTCACCTGTCCATTTGTTCCTCTGACGGCTGCTGGCCGCCATCTATTCGAAAGGCACAGAGCTGGTCAGTCTAAAACGACTACGTGGTCAACGAGGCGCGTGTAGCCGTCGTTGGCGTAAAACACTACTACGCGCGCGCCGGGCTGAATGGAACCGCGAAAGGGCCGGCCAAACTTATCAAAGACAACTCCCGGTCCGAATGAGTCAAACCGCTCGGGATTCGCACTGTCGGTGCGAATCACCAGAGTCCCGGGAGGCTGATAGCTTGCTGCAGTCCCTCCCTGAGCCGAAATGACGGGGGCCGTTACTGTTACTCCCTCTACGGTAGTCAACCTTCTGGTAGTCTGCGCAAACGCCGGCGATGCCAAGATCACGCAAGCGAGTGCAATCATTGTTTTCTTAACCATGGGATGCCTCCTCCTATTAATACTGACACTCAAGGTTCGTAGTTCGAAGATGTGCCGGACGCGTCACGGATGTGACATTTGGTGAAAATTTTTATTTGAGCGATTGAGCGTTCTTAGGGATTCGATACGTTGCTCCGTCGATGATCAGCCAGACGCCGACTGCCGAACCAGCAGTCACCCCAGAACTTGTCAACGAACACGGACTCACTCCGGAAGAATACGAGCGCATTAAGAAGATTCTGGGTCGCGAGCCAAATTTCACTGAGTTAGGAATTTTCTCGGTAATGTGGAGCGAGCACTGCTCCTACAAAAATTCGAAAAAAGAACTGAAGAAATTTCCGACTACTGGTGCGGGCATTCTGGTAAAAGCCGGCGAAGAAAATGCAGGTGTCGTCGATATCGGCGGCGGTTGGGCGATCGCGTTCAAAATGGAGAGCCACAATCATCCGAGCGCGATCGAACCTTTCCAAGGCGCGGCCACAGGTGTCGGGGGAATTATCCGCGATATCTTTACGATGGGCGCACGCCCGGAATTCTGCCTCAACTCTCTGCGGTTTGGACCAATCACTGCCAAAAATTCGAAATCTGAATCCGCCGCAGGCGGACGAAATCCTAAATTGGCGGCGAACCGCCGCCTGTTCACCGGTGTTGTCTCCGGGATCGCGCATTACGGAAATTGCATTGGGATCCCTACGATTGGCGGTGAAATCTATTTCGACGAGAGTTTCGAGGGCAATCCACTCGTAAATGTTTTTTGTCTCGGCGTATTACGTCATGAACAACTGGCTCGCGGTACCGCAAGCGGCGTTGGTAATCCAGTTTTTTACGTTGGCGCGGAGACGGGTCGCGATGGCTTGGCCGGGGCAGCCTTCGCTTCGCGCGAATTGACAGACCAATCGCGCGAAGATCGTCCGGCCGTGCAAGTCGGCGATCCGTTCAAGGAGAAACTTTTGCTGGAAGCATGCCTTGAGCTTCTTAGTCATGACGCCGTCGCTGGGATTCAGGACATGGGCGCCGCGGGGCTGACCTGCTCGACATGTGAAACCGCCAGCCGTGCCGGAAGCGGCATCGAGATTGACCTCGCGAAAGTTCCAAAGCGCGAGCCCGGCATGACGGCATACGAGATTTTATTGAGCGAATCGCAGGAACGGATGCTGATCATTGCCAGGCGCGGCAAGGAAGAAGTGGTCCGGGCAATATTCGAAAAATGGGATGTGCCGTGTGTCGAGATTGGCCGTGTCGCCGATGACGGCATGATGCGTGTACGCGATGACGGAGCGATTGCCGCAGAGATTCCCGCCAGGGCGCTGGCCGACGAAGCGCCTCTTTATACAAGAGAAGCGAAACCGGTTGCATCCGGAATCGATGATCGCGGTCCGACGAATCTCGCCGAGATCGATAATCACGAAGCGCTGCGCGAACTATTGCGTGATCCTACCATTGCATCGAAAAACTGGGTTTATCGGCAGTACGATCACACGGTCCGAACCGGCACGCTTGTGAAACCGGGTTCGGACGCGGCCGTTTTCTTTGTGCGTTATGCAAACAAGATCCTCGCTGCGACTACTGATTGTAATTCGCTCTATTGCGCGCTGGATCCGCGCGAAGGCGGAAAAATTGCCGTCGCCGAAGCGGCGCGAAATCTCACTTGCTCGGGGGCGCGTCCTCTCGCAGTCACCGACAACTTAAACTTCGGCAACCCTTACAAACCGGAGAATTTTTGGCAGCTGCGAGAAGCGGTCGAAGGCATCGCCGAAGCCTGCCGCGCGTTTGGCACACCAGTAACCGGCGGGAATGTTTCCTTATATAATGAGAGCCCGGCGGGTGTGGTCGATCCAACTCCGACCATCGGAATGGTCGGTTTGATCGATAAGGAGGAGCACATCACCACTCAATGGTTCAAGAACGATGGGGACGTTATTATTCTGGTGGGTGAAATCGCCGGTACTGTAGCTGCGGGAACTGACCGCGTCGGGTCAACGATTGGCCACGGCAACAAAGCCGAGGTCAACGCCCTGCGCTACAGGCTCGGTGGCTCACGTTATCTTAAAGTCTGTCATGGTTTGAAACTTGGTCCGCCCCCACTGGTCGATCTGCCGTACGAAATCAAAATCCAAAATGCTGTGCGAGATTTGATTGGCGAAAGGGTGGTGAAAAGCGCGCACGATTGCAGCGAAGGCGGTCTCGCTGTCGCGCTCGCTGAATGTTGTTTCGATCCGAAAAAACGTTTCGGGGCGGAGATCGATCTCAAAGCAGGCGACATGTCTGCTGCGACAGCTCTCTTTAACGAATCACAGTCGCGAATTGTGATTTCGGTCGCGCCCGAAAACGTGCAAAAGATAATGTCGATTCTGCGGGAGCGAGAAATCCCATTTCAACGGCTTGGCAAAGTCGGCGGCAACCAACTTCGCATCCGGTTCGGCAGCGAAGAACTTTCCTGGCCCGTTGGAGATCTTTACGCTGATTGGTGGGACGCGATTCGCCGCGCGGTGGAAAGTGATTCCGGCGCCGAAGGCATTCCAAGCTTGTAAATGGAGCACGATAGAAATGTCCTTTTTCAGGGAGCGATCCCAGAAAATTACGACCGCTATCTCGGGCCCGTGATATTCGAGCCGTGGGCCGAAGATTTGGTGTCGCGACTCGCAGACAAGAAATATGAACGCGTCCTCGAAATTGCCTGTGGCACGGGAATTGTGACGCGGCGATTGCGCGACGCGTTGCCTGCGACAATCGAAATTTTCGCGACTGATTTGAACTCTGACATGTTCGAATTTGCGAAACCGAAATTTAGAGACAGCGAAAAAGTTATTTGGCAACAGGCAGACGCATCCGCTCTTCCGTTTCCCGATTGTTCGTTCGACGCTGCCGTTTGTCAGTTCGGCGTTATGTTCGTGCCAGACAAAGCGGCCGCTATGCGCGAGTCCTATCGTGTCCTGCGCAGCGGCGGCGTTTTTCTGTTTAACGTGTGGGATTCCTTCGAACTGAATCCGTTTGGCCAGATTGCGCATGCAACAATCGCTTCGTTCTTTGATCGCAATCCGCCCAGGTTTTACGAGATCCCGTTTGGTTTTCACGATTCGACGATCATCCGAAGACTGCTGCAAGACGCTGGCTTTGAAAAAATTGAATATTTCTCTGAAACGAAGCCGTGCCGAAGCAGATCAGCGAGGGAATTCGCCACTGGATTGGTGCGCGGCAATCCGGTCGGCGCTGAAGCAACCGAGCGTGGTGTTGATCCCGAGGACCTGATCGGTGCAGTTGCAAAACGGATTGCGGAACGTTTCGGCGATGCGCCGGTTGAGAGCATAATGCGTGCGATTGTTTGGCAGGCGATGAAGTCTTAACCCCGCGATTGAATGTGAAACAATTTGGTGGATTATTTCGTGTGATCTCTCCCTGGGACAAAATTGATCCAGACCAGGCGCCAGACACCGCCGTGCTGCCGCAGCACGAATGCGGATTGTTCGGCGTGTTCGGTCACCCGAACGCGGCGGTGCTGAGTTATTATGGCCTGTTTGCTTTGCAGCATCGCGGCCAGGAAAGCGCGGGAATCGTCACAAGCAACGGGCCCGGAACGACTTTTCTCCAGCACAAGGACATGGGTCTTGTGTCTCAGGTATTTGGACAGGACGAACTGGCCAGACTGAAAGGGACACGCGCCATCGGGCACACGCGCTATTCCACCACCGGGACCAGCACAATCAAAAACGCGCAACCCTTCGTGGTCGACTGCGTTCGCGGTCAAATGGCAATTGCGCACAACGGTAATTTGATCAATGCCGATCTTCTGCGCGACGAGCTTGAGAGAAAAGGCTCCATTTTCCAAACCACCGCCGACAGCGAAATCATTCTGCATCTTCTGGCGCAACCGTCGGAGAATGGCGGAAATGTACTTGCGGCGTTGCGCCGGATTCAGGGGGCGTTCTCGCTCATCATCATGAGTGAACGCGAGTTGATCGGCGTGCGCGATCCATTTGGGTGGCGCCCACTCTCCCTTGGCAAACTCGAGGACGCTTATATTCTGGCATCCGAGACGTGCGCTTTTGATCTGATTCATGCGGAGTTCGTCCGCGAAATTGAGCCCGGCGAAGTGTTGATCATTGATGAAAACGGATTGCGTTCCGAAAGACCGTTCCCGGATGCGAGGCCAGCATTCTGCATGTTTGAATACGTCTATTTCGCCCGCCCGGACAGTATGATCGGGGGGGTGAACGTCGGGAAGGTGCGCATGGAAATGGGACGCGAGCTGGCAAGAAAATTTCCTGTCGATGCAGACATCGTCGTGCCGGTGCCCGACTCCGGAAACTACGCCGCTCTTGGTTTCGCCCAGGAGTTAAACATTCCGTATGCTCACGCCTTTGTCCGTAATCACTATATTGGCCGAACGTTTTTGCAGCCGAGTCAGCTCATCCGCGACTTCGATGTGCGAGTAAAGTTGAACCTGATTAAGGAAATGGTGGCTGGAAAACGGGTTGTCGTTGTGGACGATTCGATCGTGCGCGGAACGACCGCGCGAGCGCGGGTAGTGAACTTGCGCGAAGCTGGCGCCAAAGAAGTGCACATGCGCGTAAGCTGTCCGCCACACCGGTTTGCTTGTCACTACGGAATAGACTTTCCCGATCCGGAAAAGTTGATTGCGAACCAGATGTCGATGGACGACATCTGCAAATATCTCGGTGTCGACAGTCTCGGCTACCTCGATGTGGAAGGCATGGTACGGGCGACCGGAAAACCGATGAATAGCTTTTGTCTCGCCTGTTTCAACGGAGATTATCCCCTCGCCGTTGATCCTGCACTGGACAAGTTCATCATGGAAAAACGCGACCAGCGCGCCAAAGCGCTCGCAGACCAGCAAGCACATCCGACATTATTCGGGGATTTGAAATAGTTGCTTGTCATTTCGAGCAGAGCGAAGCGGAGTCGAGAAATCTCTTGCCGTTAAGATCAAAAATCGAGATGTCTCGAGTTCGCTCGACATGACAAAAAAGAAAAAAGCTTACGCTCGTGCAGGCGTTGATGTCGACCTTGGCAATCGACTCAAAGGACAAATTCAATCGCTCGTTAGGCAAACACATGGGCCACAAGTGTTGGGTAAGATCGGCGGTTTTGGCGGCTTGTTCCGGGCGAGCTTCCCTGGAATTCGCGAGCCGGTACTGGTTGCAAGCATTGACGGCGTCGGAACGAAACTAAAAATCGCATTTGCTCTGAACAAGCATCATACGGTCGGGGCCGACCTCGTTAACCATTGTGTAAACGACATCGCGGTTTTGGGCGCACGGCCGCTGTTTTTTTTGGATTATATCGGATGCGGAAAACTCGAAGCTCGTGTGTTCCAACAATTGCTGCGCGGTATTTCACGCGCCTGTCGATCCGCAGGTTGCGCCCTGATCGGCGGGGAGACAGCACAGATGCCAGGAATTTATCGCAAGGGCGAATACGATCTCGCTGGCTGCATCATTGGCGTCGTCGACCGCGGCAAGATCATCGACGGCAGGAAGATTCGTCCCGGCGACGTAATTCTGGCACTGGAATCGAATGGTTTGCATACCAACGGTTACTCGCTCGCACGCGAAATTCTGTTCCGCAAAATGCGGCTCAAAGCTACGTCGCGCCTGCCCGGTTTGGCGAAAACAGTCGGCCAGGAATTACTGCGTGTGCACACAAATTATCAGCCTGTTCTGTCGAAAATTCCAAGTGGCATGATCAAAGGTCTTGCCCACATCACAGGCGGCGGGCTCATTGACAACCTCCCGCGAACGTTACCTGCAAAATGTGACGCTGTGATCGATACGAAAAGCTGGCGTGTGCCTCGGATCTTTGAGGTCTTGAAGGAAAACGGAAACATCGATTCTCGTGAGATGTATCAGGTTTTCAATATGGGAATTGGGATGGTGGTGGTGATTTCTGAACGTGACGTTGAACGTGCGGCGCTAATGTTAAAAGCAAAACGAATCGGCCAAGTCACACGCGGAAATGGCGCCGTCCGTCTGAAGTTCTGACGCGTTGCTGTTGCGGGCAACACTTCCAGGACCCGCCTATTCAGGTACCCGCGGCGAAACCTCGTCCACGGTGTTCGCGGGCATCTCAACTTGCGGCGTCGACTCGCTTCCGACGACTTTGCCTCGACGCGTTACCCGCTGCAGACCAGCGCGGTGTGCTGCAAGATCCACAAGCTCTGCTACCCGCGACTTGAGCAAACGCGCGCGCGTCCAAAGAAACACCAGAAAGAGCAGGTACGGAACAATGGCCCAAAGATCTACGTGCGAGATATTGAGCTGCCTATAGATCAACAAACTTAAGGCGATCAGATTGAAAATAATGGTCGTCGTGACAAACCGGCTGCGGAGCCGAACACGGGTTAAACACTTACCGCCACCGTGATACTCAGTGACGGTTTGAAGCGCGATGCTCCACCAAAAATTCCCATAGATTTGGATGTCCCACTCATTCCACCCACTGTCAGTGGAATAACGCCAGCCTTCTTCCTCCAGCAGCTCGAAGATCGTGCCGAGCAAATAGTGGCGGTCCCTCCCCTGCTCACTCCAAAAAACCCGGCGACTTAGACTCGCTCCAAAACGGCTGCGCTCCGGTAGATGTTCGTGCGTCCGAATTACGCTTGCAGGTGTGCGCTTGAAATGCAGCCAGGTGAAATAACGCGAGAATCCGCGCACGAGTGGCTGGACAAAAGCTAAAAACATGACGAGCAGCCGCGCCCCCGCGGTATCGAATTTTTGTTCGATGGATGCTCGCACCATATAGGAAAGAGCAACACACAGCGTGCCGCCAAGCATCAGGTACGGGACGATGCGCAATGCCGGAAGGAAAATCCCCAGGCCGAACAGGAAAATCGTCAGGGCAAACCATTCAATGCTGCTTAGGTAGGCGGCTACATCTGACTGAGGCGTGGGATAAATCGATTGGAAAAAACCTTCACCAAACATTCCGTGATAGATCACCGGCCGGTTTAGGAACCAGCTAAACCGTGGCGTGCCGTAGATTTGTCCGCGCCATTTCGCCGTGCCTGTTGGTCCGAAAAAGATCAAATGCTTGAACCGTAGCAGTGACTCTGCTTCGCCATAGCCGTCCTGTTGCTTAAAAAAAGCGCGAAGCGTAAAACGTCGGTAGTGCCAGACGATCGCGGTTGGACTGAAAGAAACGACCCAGCCGGCCTGCTGAATTCGCCAGCAAAAATCGACGTCATCCCCTGCTTTGCGGTATTCGGTATCAAAGCCGCCGACGCCTTCAAAAGCCCAGCGATAGAAAGCCATGTTACAACCGGGAATGTGCTCGGCGACTACATCAGTGAGCAGCACATGGCTCGGTCCGCCCGGGGCCGCTGCAACACAGGCCTGGATCCAATTTTTGGCCGGCGGGGTGACATTCGGTCCGCCTACTCCGGCGTAATCACCACTCACCAAAGTGCCAATGAGATAATAGAGCCAATCCGGATCAACCATGCAGTCAGAATCGGTGTAGGCGAACACTTCCCCCTTGGCAGCGGCGGCGCCCGTATTGCGGGCGTGGCTCAATCCCTGATTGCTTTGATGAATATAGCGCACCCATGGGAACTGCGCTGCGATGTAAGATGTATCATCGGTCGAGCCGTCATCGACCAGAATGACTTCGTACTCGTGAAAATTTAGTTTGCCTAACGAATCAAGGCAGGACGCAAGAGTCGCGCCCCCATTGTACGAACAAACAATTACCGAAACGAACGGTGCCTTCGGCAAGGGACGATGAGGCAAAATGGAATTGTTTCGGCCCAGTTTCTCTTCCAGCATGTAGAACGCCTTCTTCGGTCGGCGTTCCCGCGTAACGATCCCAAACGCCCAGTCGGTAATTTCCTGCCCGCCGGTGAACCATTCGTCCGTCCAGGTAAAAAAAATGGTTCCAGCAAGACCACATTTTACGACGCTGTCGATATGCCAGCCGAGCATCTCGGCCTGCTCATCCTGTGAATGCCGGATCGTGTCCATGCCGAATTCCCCAAGAATAAGCGGATGCTCGCCAGTGAGATTTTGCAGTCGCAACAGGTAACCTTCGAAATCACGCTGATTGTGAAGGTAAACATTGAAACAGCAAAAGTCGGCATTCTGCGGCAGCAGATATTCCGTCGGCGGGTACGTAGCATAGGAAAAGAGGGCATCCGGATCGATAGCGCGGCCGATCCGAATCAGTTCCTCCACAAATTCAATCACCCGACGCGCGCCGAGCCAGCGAGCCATTGTACTGGAGATTTCGTTGCCGACCAGATAGCCAAGAATTGCTGGATGCCCCGCGTATTTGCCTACCGTCTCCCGGACTGCTTCGGCAATTTGCCTGCGAATCGACCGCTCGCGCAGAAACTCAATGTGTTTTTCCCAAGGAAGCGTCACTAACACGCGCATCCCTGTGTGCGTGCATCGGTCCAGAAACCAGGGCGGCGGTGAGTGGTAAATCCGCACAACATTCAAGCCGGCCTGGCGCATGAGGGCTAGATCGGTATCGACCTGTTCGGGCCGTCCGAGATAGTTCCCTTCCGCGTCCGGCTTGAAAGGACCGTATGTAACGCCTTTGACGAAAAACTTTTTGTCACCTTCCAAAAAGAATTTCGCCGCGGGGCGAATTCGCTGGTTTGCCGCCGTTGTCATGTCGAGCGAAGTCGAGACATCCCCCAATATTTAGTGCGATTCAATCAAGAGATCCTCGACTCCGCTCGGAATGACAAAAGAGAACCGCTGGCGCGGTCGAAGATTCTAAGCGCTTTCTCTGGAAAACACGAGTTGTTTCCTTTACAAGATCGCCAACACGTCGCGAATGACTGCTCCTGTTCCCTCCAGATCTTCCGCCGTATGCGCCGTGGATAGGAACCCGGTCTCAAATTGCGATGGTGCGAAATAGATGCCGCGTTTTAGACAAGCATGAAAGAATCTCGCGAACGTTCTCAAATCGCTACGCCGCGCGCCAGCAAGATCGGCGATCGGTCCCGAGGCGAAGAACAAGCAGAACATCGAACCGACCCTGTGGAATGTGACATCGGTCTTTGCGAATTTGATGGCATTTTGCGCGATCTTTTCGAATTGCGTGCCAAGTTCTTCGAGTAATTTCCATCCGTTGACCCGTTCGAGCTCGCGCAGTTGCGTGAGACCTGCGGCCATTGCCAGAGGATTTCCAGACAACGTCCCCGCCTGATACACGGGACCATCAGGCGAAAGCTGGTCCATGATTTCGGCCGCTCCGCCGAACGCCCCGACCGGCAGTCCGCCACCAATCACCTTCCCCAGTGCTGTAAGATCCGGGTTAACTCCGTAAAATTCCTGGGCGCCGCCGCGTGCCAGACGGAACCCTGTAATTACTTCGTCAAAAATCAAAAGCGCGTCGTTGGCTGTGCACTCGTTTCGAAGGATCGACAAAAAACCCTCGCTCGGAAAGTAAAGACCCGCGTTGGCGGGAACAGGCTCCACAATTACCGCTGCGATTTCTCCCTTGTTCTCAGCAAAGGCCCTTCGCACCAGATCGGTATTATTGAAGGGCAGTGAAATGGTGAGATCGGCAAATACCCGCGGCACGCCGGCGCTGTCAGGCCGCCCATGAGTCAGCGCGCCACTGCCTGTTTTCACCAGGAGTCCATCGACGTGGCCATGGTAACAACCGTCGAACTTGATAATCTTATCACGTCGGGTGAAGGCACGCGCGAGGCGAATGCACGACATGGTCGCTTCCGTGCCGCTGTTTACCATCCGTAATTTCTCGATCGATGGCACCCACTTGCAGATCAATTCCGCCATCTCCACTTCAAGTGGATTCGGAATTCCAAAACTTAGGCCGCGGGTGGCAGCTTCGCGCACGGCATCCACGACGGCTTTCGGCGCGTGACCGAGGATCGCCGGCCCCCAGCTTCCTACGTAGTCGATGTATTCGTTCCCATCGACATCCCAGACCTTCCCGCCCTTCGCGTGGGCCACAAAAAATGGAGCGCCATCCACATTGCGAAACGCGCGCACCGGCGAATTCACACCGCCTGGAATCCGCTTCTGCGCGGCTGCAAACAGCTGTGAGGAGCGAGATGTCACCACTCAAGATAACTGTTAGATTGCTTGCTCGCGACGGCTTTCGGCGTTGAATCGTTAATCATTTCATTAATCGCCAATAACCGATCACGAATCACATTCGTTGGTACGGATCGCGTCGCCGCGTTGACACACTTTGCTCCCACGTTACGCTCATTGCTCGCACAAATGGCGGGGTAGCCAAGTGGTAAGGTCGCGGTCTGCAAAACCGCTATTCGCGGGTTCGATTCCCGCCCCCGCCTCTTTTCATAGGTAAAGTCGCAGTAATCAGGATCGAAAAGTGGCTTAGTCAGAACAAGAATCAAAACAAATTTACTGATTTCCAGCAACGTTCGACAGTGTCCGCTGACGTTGATTTTCGGCTATCGTCGAGGCAAATCGTTTCTACAGTCTCGCCGCGCTGCTGAGCGCTCGAATTCGTGACGCGATCAGAAGCCGATCACTTGTCGATCGAGGATGCGCTGCAGCTTCTGCGCGAAGCGTTCGAGATAAATCAGCTCGCACTCGAGCCAGTTCATTGGCAGTTCACCGCCCAGCTGCTCAATGCGTTTGCAGATGGCGAGCCGCTCCCCCTGCTTTTGTTGCGACGAAGTCTTCAGATCCTTGCGTGTACTTACGGGAACCGATGGGCAAAGTTCCAAAAAAAGCGTTGTGTATTCGTTCATCGCCAGGCACGAGACGAGACCGAACTCGAAGAATCGGAGGAATTCCGTCCTAAGTAGCATTGTTGCGAAGGGCCTGACGGCGTCGCACCCGACCGTCACTCACTCGAACGTGTCGGATAATTGGCCCCGTGACGCGGGATTTTAGTTTGCACTGAGTCCTGCGCAGCGAGGGTCGTACTGGCGCTCCCACCACTCGCTCCGGAAGTGATCGCCAAGGTAACAGACGGGTAACCTTTCTATTGTTGGGAGCTCGGAGCTTACTCGTAGCTTGAAACCAGTCTCCGTGGGGACACGCCGGGCTGTGGGAGCAGGGAGCGTTAATGGTGTGTCCCCACTCTTTTTCATCACGGGTTGGGACGTTCACGTACCCGCGCGCGCGAATGTGGACGCAGCGGGTCCGGATCAACTACGTCACATCAGCGGACGAAGATGGCCGCCGCTTGCACCCGGTGGTTAATCAGCGGTCCGCCGACAGTGCCACCACCGCCGTAAAAACTATTCCCACCATAACCGAAACCGCCCCCGCCAATGGCTAAGCCCCCAGCCGAGACATCGTAGACGCGCTTCAGTAAAATGCCGTTTGCGCCAAGCGCAGCCGCTTGCTCCCGCAAGCGGGAGATGCCAAGATCCATGGAGGGCCGATCAGGAAAAATCCAACTGGTTCCTGCGGGAGAATCGATGATCGCTATCCGCTCAAAATGACGCGGCGGCACTTGGTAGACGCGCACTGCTTGAGGGCTAATTGGCGGCCGCACTTGACCGACGATGAAGGGCTGCGTGGCGCAACCGAACATCAAACAGGCCACGGCGAGCGTTGCTGCGCAAATCCGGAGAAATTTCATATCAAATTAACTTCGTGCCGGACTGCGAAGTTGCGCTTCAACATTGTAGCTGCTGCCGTCAAATCGGCTGTGCCACGATTGGTCACAAAAAAGTCACATCAAATGTCTTGCACGCGACGAAGATCGGGAGCTTAAACGAGGGCATGAACCCCCAAGAAAAAACGTGCCCCAGCAATGTTACGCCTTTTGTTCTTGAAGGCCGCTGGGCGCTCGATGGCCTGGACCGACGGACGATGCGATGGCTGAGCAAGGTAGCTAAGCGAAACCGTGTCGGGGTCGCCGATGTCATCTACGAAGCTGTCGAGTCAATCGTCGCGAAATGCGAGGCCGAGGCCGAACTCGAACAGAAAATTATTAAGTTCCGCTGCCCCTGAAAAGGCAATTTTGTCCCGAAAATTGTGAAGAACCACGTTAAGTCGTCTAACCAATCGTTCCGCCGAACGCTGGCCGCTGCGCTACAAGGTTGAAGGATGAATTGAAAATTGAGCATCGGTACTCGCTGGCCTCGCGCGCGTGAACGTAATTGTCTAATATCAGATCTCTAGCGGCGTGGTTAAAATCACTTCCCTGTCCGTCAAAAGTGTGCGGATGTTTTCGCCGACGGCTTGTTTATAATATCCGGCATTTCGATGGAGCGTTAATGCCGAATCATCGGAATACCCTTCGAAAAGGATCAACGTGTTCGGATCCGAGTTATCCTGATGTACCTGATAGAAAAGATTCCCCTTCTCTTGGATGCTCTTTGCTTTCAACTCCTTCAAGATCGACAAAACATTCTCCAGTTGTCCTGGCCTTACCTTCCATTTCGCAAATACATGAATTGGCGTGGCACTCATTTTATCCCGGTTTTATGCGTTGGATTCTAAAATGGTGACCACCCTTACGCCGACGCCCAGGGCCGAGGCAGGATTCTGACCGGTGACCAACCGGCCGTCGGTGATGCTATATGGTTGCCAGGGTTCGACGAAACTGAAGTTACACCCATGGCCCCGCAAGGCTGTTTCCAGTTCGAAAGGCACATCAGCTTGGGCATAATCCTCTTCTTCGTCATTGCTGAAGGCGGTGATATTCTTGCCCTTGATCAGCCAGGAGCCATCGTTGAGTTTGACATTCAACAGGGACACCGGGCCATGACAAACGGCGCTGACCACTTTGCCGCTTTCCCACATGGTCTTGTGAATGTTGTGAACGAGTTCGTTTTCGGGCATGTCAACCATCGGAGCCAGTCCGCCGGGTACGAAAACGGCATCATATTGGTCGAGGTTGCCGATCTCGGTGATAGGCTTTGTCACCTTTATTTGAGCCAGCCCTTCACCATTGAGGAAGATCTGATTGAGTTCATTATTCTTCTCCGTCATCCCGTCCAGTGGTGCTTCTCCCCCTTTGATGCTGTAGATGTCGACGTCATAGCCCTGCCTCCTGAAGGTAACGTAAGGATGGGCCGTTTCAGTTAGGAAGTTACCCGTGGGCCTTTTCTTCGGGCCGATCTGGTTGACGCTGGACACGATGAAGAGAATCTTCTTTTTCATGATCTGCGTTTATTTTCCCTTCGTATGGGTTGTTAGTGGTTTTAGTGTTTTGCTGCGCCCGTCGCCGCTTCGGTGAAAACGTCAGCAACCTTCTCGGGCTCCTGCAACATGGCAACGTGACAGGTCTGCAAGGGCATTGCTTTCGAAGGTCTCGCCGGCCCTATCTGCCTAGAGTCGGCTGGATTTCCATCCTTGTGGCGTGGACGCCGCCTTCTGCAAGGTCCGGCAGCTTGGCAAACCATTCCTTCACATATGGCATGTTGTTGTGTGCTTCAAAGTCTTCTTTCGTTGCAAACACTTCATAGAAAATAAAGTGTCCTGGACTCTCGCGATCTTCTTGGAAGAAGTAGACAAGGTTTTTAGGATCACTGCGCACTAGAGAGATCAGTGGCAGGGTGGCGGCGCGTAAATCCTCTCTCTTGCCCGGTTTCGCGCGAACCTCAGCAATTACCGAGTATGCGCCTTTCGGAATCTTCGCGTATCCGCTACCCGGTCCGGCTTGACCAAATGCGATCTTCATCGAAGAGACGCAGAAAACCACTATCACGATCAACATTTGACTGCAGAATTTCGGGTTCATAAGAAATCTCCTTTCACAAAGAATCATCGACGGTGTGGCAGTTGAGATGCGCAGACGGCCCACGCGAGTCTCGGGCAGCGCAGTTGGCCATCTTCATAAGTTTGGCTTCGTGCTAGTTTTCGGCCTTTTCCATGACGCCTGTTGCCGCCTTCCGGATCACGTCCAGCACAAAATCAGGTTGAGACAGCATCGGGACATGGCTGCTGTCCGTTTCGAACGTTGTCGCCCCCATGCGTTTTGCGACGAAGCGTTCTAACTCGGTCTGAATGGTTTGGTCCTTCGTGGCTACGATGTACCAGCTTGGTTTAGATTTCCACGCGGTCCCTTCCACCTTTTGATTGAAGAGATCGGCCGTCGGAGCGGCCTGTGTTGCCCAGACGAGGCGCTGCTCATGTTCCGGCAGATCGCCGGCAAAGAACGGAACAGCGTCTGGTTTCAGCCAAATACGTCCGTCTGCCACTTCTAGGTGCGAAAAGATGTCCGTAGCCGGAAACTTTTCCTGCAGACTTTGTGTTGTCTCATCATCATCTGGCGCGAACGCAGCGACGTAGACGAGTGCGGCTACACGGGCGTCCGTTCCAGCGGCGGTGATGACGGAGCCCCCGTAGGAGTGGCCGACTAGGATTGCGGGCTCCCTGACTCGACCGAGAGCTCTCTTGACATTAATGACATCTCCAGCATGCGAGTCCAAACTGTGCTGGGACGCGATTACCTCGAAGCCTTCTTTTTGAAGCGTCGGGATCAACTTAGCGAAGCATGAGCCGTCGGCCCATAGTCCGTGAACAAAGACGATGCTTGGTTTGCGCTGGTTAGCCATGAACGTGTTGCTTTCTTTTGATTTAGATTTTTCTAATTAGACAGACGCCGGCTGTCCAAGGTCGGCTTAATATGACTAATGTCCTTAACTTGTCGTTTGCTTTCGCCTCTTTTCTAAAGCCCCGTCGAAGATTTGTTTGACCGGACTCAACGCTTGAACAAACTCAAGCGCTTCACCCTCTGGTCCACGGGCATAAATCAAAGCCCATCCGTTCGACTTGCCCTCGGTGATCTTGTTCGACATCGTCTCCAGAGGCACCTTCTTACGTCCTTCCTCCGTCGTGACCGCAACGATGCGATTACACCGCACATTGGTCATTCCGCGACGCATTGACTCGGCTTCGAGATCGTGAACGAATTTGTTGAAGTCAATGTCATCCCGCAGATAGAAACAGAGGTGAAGCGATCTTGGATACGCAGGACTTCGATGGTCGTGCGCAGGCGCCCAGGCGGCGCCGCTCCCCGATGGTTGGGAATGCTCACGATAGTGCAGCAGCTCCAAGACCATGTTGTCGAACTGTATGAAGCGTACGTCTAATCGTTGTTGTCCGCCGCGCAGGTCCGGAACTCCGATTGTAAAGGGATTAATTTTCTGCTCGAACGCTTCGATCTCGTCATTCAACAACAAGGTGTTGTGAATCTTTTCTCCGTGGAAATCTCCGTCCCGCATGATTTCCGTTCCGCCCAGGATCTCGGTATAGAACTCAAACGCGCGATCCATGTTTTGCACGGTCATGCCAAAGTGCTGGAAGCCGCGAATTCTCTGGCCCAACGGGGCACTGTCCCTGTCGGCAGAAGCGCTTTCAATTGGAGTTGTTGCTGCCTCCATCGCGGTTGTTGGGGCTATAACGCTTGCGATCGTTATCGCGCCGATACCTCGAATTACCTCCCGACGGCTTAACTTGTTCTTATCGGAAAGAGTCTGTTCCATGATTTGTCTCCTTAGTTTGGGTTATTCGTTTCTACTTCTCTGTAACAGTTTTAAAAGCGGACATTTCAGAAAAAATGAAATTAGCTACAAATCCAAACGCGATCGAAGGCTGCCCCCCCGCGATAACAATCTCAGTCATATTGATCCCCGTCTTGGGGTGAGGTTGTGAACAGGTCCTTAAATCTTCTGGGCTGAGAACGCAGGTACTGCTTTGGAGCTCTGATGTGCGCTCCCAGCTCTGCTGCGGCATGCCACGGCCAGCGGGGGTCGTACAACATCGTTCGCGCCAAGGCGATCATATCGGCGTCACCTGTTCCAACAATCGCCTCCGCCTGCTCGAATGCGGTAATGAGTCCTACAGCAATGACAGGCATACCGATCGATTGCTTTACTGCACGAGCCAGCGGAACCTGGTAGCTGGGTCCAACTGGAATTTTCTGAGCGGGGTGCAGGCCGCCACTCGAGATATGAATCGCATTGCAGCCGTGATCCTCCAGTGCTTTTGCAAAGACAATAGACTGCTCCAAATCCCAGCCTCCATCGACCCAATCGGTAGCTGACAGACGCGCGCTCACCGGCTTTTCACCGGCAACCGCGCCGCGCACAGCGTCAAAAACCTCGAGCGGGAAACGCATACGGTTTTCGAGCGATCCGCCGTACTCATCATCTCGTTTGTTGGAAAGCGGCGAAAGGAACTGGTGCAGTAGATACCCGTGAGCAGCGTGAAGCTGGATTAACTGGATGCCCAGCCTATCAGCGCGACGTGCAGCAGCCACGAAAGCTTCGCAAATCCGCCCGATTTCGTCTCGCGTGAGAGCGGTGGGTGGAAGTTCTTTTTCTCCGAAAGGAATCGCGGACGGCCCTACCGTCTGCCAGCCACGAGCATCTTCAGGAGGAAATTGCGCGCCGCCGTCCCATGGCACGTCGGTCGAGGCTTTCCGGCCTGCGTGATTCAATTGGATGCCGATTGGCATATCGAAGCACTTTCGAATGCCCTCCAGGACCCTGCGCATGGCTGCTTCTGTCTCGTCATTCCAAAGGCCGACGTCGCCGTACGTGATACGCCCTTCCGGTAGCACCGCTGTCGCCTCGATGGTAAGCAAGGCCGCACCGGAAAGTACAAATTGGCCAAGGTGCACGAGGTGCCAATCGATCATGCACCCGTTTACGGCCGAATATTGGCACATCGGCGCAATGACAATACGATTGGCCAATTCGAGGTTGCCGACGCGGAGAGGTCTGAACAGTGCGGGCTGTGCCATGAAGCGCCTCCTGATGGGTAATAGAAGTTAGTCGCGCTCCTTTTAGTCAAAGTTCTGATGTCTCGCGCCAAAGATCGATTCCTCCGTCCTTGGCGAACTGATCGATGTCCGCGAGTTCGTCGGCGCTAAATTCCAGTTGCTTGAGCGCGTCGAGTGAGCCGTCTAATTGATCGATCGTGCGAGCCCCGATCAAAGCAGAAGTTACACGCTCATCTCGAAGGACCCAGGCTATCGCCATCTGGGCTAGCGTCTGCCCACGCTTCTTTGCGATTGCCGCCAGCCCCCGAACGTTTTTTAGATTTTCATCGGACAAGAAATCCTTCGAGAAAGTTTCCCGTTCGGGCGCGCGCCCACTCGATGCACTCCCGCCGATGTATTTATTGGTTAACAACCCCTGGGCCAGCGCGGAGAAACCAATGCAGCCGACACCAAGATTCCCGAGTAGGTCCAGAAGGCCATTTTCGACGTGGCGGTTTAGCATGGAGTAGGACGGCTGATGAATGAGCAGGTGGACACCTTCGCTCTTCAAAAGCTCGTAGGCGTGCCTCGTTCGCTCCGGGCTGTACGAAGAAATCCCCACGTACAGGGTCTTCCCTTGCCTAACGAGCTGGGCCAGGGCCGACATTGTCTCCTCCATTGGAACCTCGGGCCAGGGACGGTGCGCGTAGAAAATGTCCACATAGTCCACACCTAACCGTTGCAAGCTCTGGTCCAGAGACGCGACGACGTGCTTCTTGGAGGCGCCGATGCCGTACGGTCCCGGCCACATTTCATATCCCGCCTTCGTGGAGACCAACAACTCGTCTCGGAGCCGCCCGCCGAAATCTTTCTTCAAAATCGCTCCAAGAGTTTCCTCAGCGCTGCCGTTGGGAGGGCCGTACATGTTCGCCAAATCGAAGTGAGTTACTCCTCGGTCGAACGCGTGTTGAACGACTGCGCGGCAAGTTTCAAAGATATTCACTCCGCCGAAGTTCTGCCAGAACCCCAAAGAAATGGCCGGCAGCACCAAGCCGCTGTTTCCGCAGCGGCGAAATTTTGCGCCCTCGTATCGCTTTTGATTCGGTTCGTACGTCGTCACGTTAGCTCCCTTCGTAAAGGTGAAATTACTGAACGGTGTGGGCTGAAAGGCCGACTCTTCTGGAAGGTGCGAATCGGGCAGCAAGAGCCTTCAAGCCATCTTCGAAGATGCCTTGAAACAACTTCGAGGCTTCGCTGTCGCTGACGCCCTTCGCGATGAAGGTTCCCGACCAGTCGACGAGACACCCACTTTCTCCCGCCTTCTCATGCACACTGATCGTGGCCAGATAGTCGGTTATCGGGAATGGTGCCTGAATGATGGAGTAGCTGTAGCTTCGAGCAGCGTTGTCGAATTTCTCGAGCCGTTCGACGATGGTCACGCCGTTTGAGGCGGCTAAATGCCGGACTCGGCCTCCCTCGGTCGTTTCACTCCTCGGGATGTTAGGCGACCAATCGGGCAGCGAATTAAAGCCACCAATCAACTGCCAGACTTTATCCGCCGAAACCGGTAGGTCGATCCATGCGGACGCTTGTGTCATAGTATTTCGCTTGTTGCTAAGTATCGGTTGAGGTAAAAGGTCAAAATTTCACTACAGCCCGACCGACGACTTTGTTTGCTCTCAGCAGGTCGAGATACTCGTTGATCTGCTCGAACGCGATGGTCTTGATGGTGTGGCGGATCTTGTCCTGAGCCGCCAGTGCCATGACCTCGGTCAAGTCGGCATTGTTGCCCCAGAACGAACCGTGAAAGGTCTGTTCGCGAGAAATCCTCGGGAAGAGCGGGATATCGATGCGGTCTCCGATAAACCCCACGTCGGCATAGTGCCCACCGATGCCCAGCAGGCCGAATCCCATTTGCATCATCTCTGTAGCACCGGCGCAGTCAATGATGGCGTCGAGATCACTCTGGCCTGTGGCCTTGCTAAGTTCCGTGGCAATCTCCTTGGTGGTCTTGTTCCTGACGCTAATGGCGTGATCGGCCCCGTAGTCCTTGGCCACCGCGAGTTTGTCGGGGTTGCGGGCGAAGGCGACGACCCTTGCGCCACCTCCGAGGATCTTGGCATACTGAACCGCATAACTGCCAAGTCCACCGATCCCAAAAACTCCGATCACTCGGTCCGGGCCTAGCGCCCCGGCATCGCGGAGTTTCTTGATGCCTCGATAGGGGGTCAAACCCGCGTCGGTGAGCGGCGCGAGTTCCTCGAATTTCAGACGTCGCTCCACCTTGATGGCATAGCGAGCCGGGACGGGAAGGAATTCCGCGAAGCCTCCATACGGCCCAAACCCTGGCCAGCGTACGTGGGGACAAATCTGCGTGTCGCCGACCAGGCAATGGCGGCAAGTGCCATCACCCCATCCGGGCGCGACGACCACATGGTCGCCTTCCTCGAACCCTGCCGATTTCGACACGGCCCCGCCGATCTTGCTTACAACGCCCGTGATTTCATGGCCCGGGGTGACCGGAGGCTTGATATCTCCATAACCCTGAAAAAACTTGTCCACAAGGAGCACATCGCTACGGCACATGCCACAGGCCTTGACGTTGACGAGAATTTCATCCGCTTGAATATCGGGAACCGGCACGTCCTCGAGGACGAGGGGTTTGTTATATTCGTGTATGCGTGCTGCTTTCATATTTATCTCCTGTGTGTGTTTTGGTTAATCTTGTTTCTTCAAACGGTTTTCTCCCACCGGCTGTCGGCTCTCTTGTAGAAGGCGTTGCCCCCTCCTTTAACTTTGCCGTTCAGGCGGTGGTTAGGCGGAAATTCAAGCATAAGGGGGCGGCGGAAATTGAATCCGGCCAGGCTGTTGACTAAGAACCGATCCGGGCCGTAGGCGGAGGCCCTGGAATGGAACCAGAAAAACTGACCTACCTTTTGAGCAAAACTGGAACGGAGTCCTTTCATATTATCGAGAGATCTGAGCTAGCGTGTGCGACTCAGCCGAATTCGAATTGCCTTCGTTTGTGAAAACGTGACTAAGAAGTTTGCTGGCAGCACGCCCACAGCGTCGGGTCCAATAGCTGAACGCGCCTAACGACAGATCACCGAGCAGCTCCTCGCGAACGGTTTCCGCCGCGAGATTCAGCAATTGGCAAGTGTTTAGGAATGAAAACGGCCACGAACAATCATCGGACATGACCCAGCGATAAGCATCGAGATAGAATTCCCGCTCGACCGCGCTCGTTCCACCATGGAATCGTCGCAGATCGGCGGCGGCCTGCTTCAGGATTCCGGCCGCCAAATCTTTCCTCGCTATCCCGCAAATGTATTCGTCGGCAGCGTTCATGTTCTTGGTTTGGTTTGTTCATTCGTTTCTACAACCCTTTGAGGCAGCCATTTCAGAAAAAGAGAGATGTTTTGCTAACTCAGCTTGCGGTACGCACCGCGGCTCTTTGGACTCGGTGGGAGTTCGGGAATTGCCGAGCGGCTGTCTTAGTGAGACGTTCATTTCCAGATATCCACTGGTGCCGCCGAAGCCGAAGCCACGAGTGGCAAAAATGTAACAACTCGGTTTCAACTCTCGGGTCGAAGAAATAACTGAGTGTGATTCGTTAGGCTCCTTGCCAGCTTCACGCGACGCCGGAATATTTCAGCAACTCAGCAATTCCAAACTTCCCGTCAGGGCCGGCGAGTTCGGGCCGCCATTTCGGATCACTCAAGAATGATGTCGGATCGTGCCGAAGCAGTTCAAAGATAACTTCGGCAACGATTCTGCCGCCTACTTCGCCAAGGCGCTCCCCATTTTGCTGAGCCTCTGCTTCGGCAAGCACGTACAACCAAAGCGGCGTTTCGGACCAGGTCGAGTGCGTGGTTTTCAAGTCAGTTTCCGTACAGACAGCAAGACCCAGCGCTCTCGCAATTGTTTCGCCCGACGGTAATGCTACTGAGTGACCGCGATAGAGATCTCTCGAGGCCAACGAACTAAATTCGGTCTTTGGCGTTTCCCCAACCAAGGCTTTCGGAAGTCTCATCAACGCGGAAACAAGTTGTGGACCAATCCTGCGGCTTGATTGCGGCGGCGGCTCACCTTCAAAGTCGAATAGGAGCTTCCAATCAATCTGTCGTTCAGCCGTGACCGAACAAACTCCGACCAGGTCGGGGAAGATTGGAACGCCGCGTAACTTGGAGTTGACATCATAGTTCGCTCGAATCTGCGCATGACCAAATCGATAGGCGCCGTCGGAGAACTCGACCGGGATGAATGCTCTCCCAGAAAACTGGCATACCTTTGGGCCGGATTGAAGTAACTCGTCGACCAGCTCGTCCCCGACACTGAGCGGGAGAAATTCGTGGAGCACAATCCATTGATAGTGCCACCGCACCATTTGCGTGGCGTGCCGGAAGACCTCGCTGGCGTCGATACCTTGTTCGCGCAGGTGATCTACAATGCGATTGTGAAAGCGCAGGAAAGCAAGGTGGAGTTGGGAAACGAATAAATGCGTATCGTTGCGCGGATCGCCGATGATGGCGAGGCCTTGTTCGTTGCGAGGCAGATCACCCGTTTCGCTGCCATTATGACCTACAAGTAGTTTATCCGGATCATGAACGTCGTAGAGATAAGGCTGACCAACCGGTCCGGCGCCATAAAGACATTCAAGATCGAGGCGTGGCGAGCGGAAATTTTGCAAGACGCTTACATCTTCGGTCTCTTGCAACGGTGATCGGTCATGTGTGATGTCGTGGGCAACAAACTGCCCGAAGAAGGGCCAACCCGCGGCGATTCTCGGGTTGTCTTCTCCGAAGCCGCGGTGAACACCAGTGCGATGCTCAATCGGACCACCCGCAGCACCATACTTTAGTAGTTCGTCGCCGGTCGCTTTTTGACAGGGCAGTTCGGGAAAGAGCCGGCCAAATCGGCCTTCCGGCAAATCCGGCAAACGAGGACGTTCACTGAATTGAACGTGCGGATCAGCGTATGCGCTTTTCATTTTCAGCCCAAACATGTAATCAGGATTTCATCACGGCTCTGCCAACAATGTCGCCCGTTCTGAGCAGATCAAGGTTCTCATTGATTTCATCAAATTTGAAGAGCTTGCTGCAGTGACGAATCTTGTTCTCGCGGGCAAGCGCCATGACCTCACTCAAGCCGGTGTAGTTACCCATGGGACGACGGTGCCTGGTGACCAAGTGCGGTGATAGCCGCCTCGGCAACCGCAATGTCTTGTTCAACAGTGCCGGCGCTTGCTCCAACCGCACCGACGATGGTTCCGTCCAAAACGACGGGCACGCCTCCGCCGAAGATGACAACCTTTCCCGCGTTACTTTCTTGAATGCCAAAGAGTGGCTTTCCTGACTGCGCGAGAGTCGCGAGGTAGGAAGTCGTTTTATCGAAGATTCTGGCTGTGGTTGCCTTGTCGATCGCGAGGTCGACGGAGCCGATGAGCGCGCCGTCCTGGCGTAGGAAGGCCACCAAGTGACCACCGGCATCGACCACGGCAACGCAGTAAGGGATGGCTAAACTTGCAGCCTTGGCCTCGGCTGCCGATAACATGCGCTTTGCGTCTTCGAGCGTAAGACTGGTGTATGTTCGCGGCATAAGTAGTTAGGCGTTCTCGATCCACACGGTTTGTGCGTTGACAAAGGCGTGTGCACCGAAGTGTGAAAGCTCGCGTCCGTAGCCGCTGTTTTTGACGCCGCCTACGGGAACACGAGGGTTAGTGCCAGTGAAGCCGTTGATGAAAACACCGCCGGTGTAGAGATCGCGCGCGATTTTGCGAGCCAACTCGACGTCTCTGGTCCAGAGATTGCCGCTCAAACCGTACTGGCTTGCGTTAGCTGCACGGACTGCCGAATCAATGTCTGGAACGCGGGTTAACGCGGCGACGGGACCGAACGTCTCCTCATCGAACACAGGCATGCCTTCGGTTACGCCGCTCAACACAGTAGGTGGATAAAAAGCGCCATTGCCCTCCACAGGTTTACCGCCGCACAGCACGCGTGCGCCCTTGGCAATGCTGCCTTCCACCTGTTTGTGCAGCGAATTACGAAGGTCGGCACGGGCCATCGGGCCCATGTCGATCGCAGCATCAAAGGGATCACCGACACGAATCGCCTTCGTTGCCTCAACGAACCGTCGTTCGAATTCGTCGGCGATCTTCCCTACCAGAATGAAACGTTTTGCAGCGAGGCAGACCTGACCTGCGTTGTGGAACCGCGCACTGATTCCAGCCCTAACAGCCTTCGGAATGTCGGCGTCTTCGCAGACGATGAATGCGTCGGACCCTCCCAGTTCCATCACGGTCTTTTTGATGACTTTCCCCGCTTCGGAGGCGACTGCGGAGCCTGCCCGCACACTCCCGGTTACGGAAGCACCTTGAACACGCCCATCATTGATGACCTTAGCGACGTCGTCTCGCTGGAGAATCAAGTTCTGAAAGACACCTTCCGGGAAGCCGGCTTCCAGCATGACCCGCTCGAACTCGAGTGAACTTCTTTGCGTGTTATGTGAATGTTTCACTAAGACGACGTTGCCGGCCAACATCGTCGGGATGGCCATACGCGTGAGCTGCCAGATCGGAAAATTCCACGGCATAATCGCGAGGATTGGCCCAAGGGGCAGATAGGAGACGTAGGCATTGACCGCTCCTGTGGGAGCAGGTTCATCCGCCATAATCTTCGGTCCGTGCTCGGAGTACCAATCCGCTTCATGCGCGCACTTCTCAATCTCGGCCTCAGCCTCGGAGAAGATCTTTCCCATTTCCGTAGAGATGATCTTCGCGAGTTGCGCCTTGTTTTTTCTCAAGCTGTTCCCGAGCTCCGTAAAAAGCCGGGCTCGTTTGTGAACCGAGAGCTTGCGAAACGATTGAAAGCTCTTGTTGGCCTGCGCGACGACTCTCTCTATTTGCGCCGGTGAGAAGTACGAGAATGCTTCGATCTCCTCATCAGTAGACGGGTTTACGGTCGTAAATCCCGTCTTATTCGCATTTGCTCCTCGTCGCTGGTTATCATTAACGATCGAGGGAGTTGACCTAACTATTTCCCTGGGAGCTACGTTCACCGTGCTCATGCTGCCTTCGCCTCCTTCGCAGTCTGCAGCACCTCGATTAGCTTGGCCGCAATCGGATGGTCGGACCTTGGATTCTGACCAGTGATGAGCTCGCGATCGACAATCACGTGGGGCGCGAAATCAACGGACCCATTGATCACCTTACCTCCAGCCATGCTGAGCGCGTAAGGCATGTTGAAATACATCTTTGCGTGAAGGATGTCGTTCTCGACCCACTTCTCTTCCGAGGCGGAAAAAATGGTCATCTTGTAACCGGCATATTGCCAGCCCTTCGCCCATTCCTTGGCTTTGTTCTCATCACCTGCGATGAGCGCTGCGCGAAACTCCCGCGCGTGAGGCAGTGCCGAGATGAGCGCGATGGGGCCGTGGCACAGCAAGGCCGTGGGCTTCGAATGCTGATGGAAATAACGAAGGATCTCACCCGCGTCAGGATCTTGCATCAAGTCGACAACCGGCGCCTGCCCTCCGGGCACGAACACGGCAGCGTAGCCGTCTAACCCTTCCTTGATCGCCGAGCGCAGCGTACTGACCTGATTTACTGCCGGATCATTTGCCCAGAACTCCTTGGCACGCGAGTAAGCGGCCTGGTCGCCGCCAAAATGCACCGGCGAATCCGAAGCTTCATCGATATGCGGCTTGGTGCCTTTCGGGGTTGCAAGTACGACGTCGTATCCTGCCTCGATCAAAGCCATCGCCGGAACGACGGTTTCGTTGAGATAATTACCCGTGGGCCCGGTGCCGCCGCCCTGAACCTCAATGCGAGTAGCGTTGGAACCGAGCACAAGAACTTTGCTTTTTGCCATATTATTTATCCTTTCGTTAGTTTCTGTTGTTGTTGTTCATTCGTTTCTACAACGCTTTGAATGAGCCATTTCAAAAGACGGAAATTTTTCGCACCGCGTTGTTTGCGGTACGACGGCGTTTGGCGCTCGATGGCAGTCCGAGATTTGCCGAGGACTCAGCTCAGCGAAGAATTTCTTTCGATTGCGGCGTTTACTTGCTCGCCTCTTTGGGCGCCAAGGATGCGACGATTTGCTCGAAGCGCGGATCGCCGCGGAGCGGGTCCCAGAAGGGCGACAGTTTAAGCATGCCGTAGCTTGCAATTAAACATCCAGCGGGTGTCCGAGGTACCGTCGCCAACTGCTGCAGTGCCAAATCCTTCTCCCCGACCCACGCCGCAATTAGAGCAAAGTAGGCGACGAGTAACTGCCCATCGATAGAGTCTTTCCCCAGGGGCAGCAGTTCCATTGCGTGCCGGCCTTCCTGTAAGGCAGCTTCCCTGTTGCCAAGTGCCGCATCGATCAAACCGAGGACGCAGAGCGGGGGTCCGTAGTCCATCTGTTTTTGCACCAGACCCTCCTGTTCCCGTCGCGCAATGGCAAATGACTTCCGCGCGCGAGCTTCATCGTGCATGGCACGAGCCAGCAGGCCTTCGCCAAACTGGCGGCTTAAGACAATCGAGTCGTCAGCCCAAAAAGGAGTGTTGCCCAAGGCTGTTAATGCCTGTTCGGCAGCCGGCCAGTCCCGCTCGGCGAGCGCGCAATCAAACCAGGTATCTGCGGCGTCGGCAACTGATGCGGGGCGCTCGGCGCGGAGCCGGTCAATAAACTGGTGCATAGGCACCGTGTCCGCCCGCCACAATAGATCGACAAGGGTAACAGTAGACGCTGCGCTAATGTCGTCCGGTGTAATTTCCAGAATGCGCTGGAATGTTCCCTTCGCTTCGGCGTAACGTCGAAGCCATAAATAGCTAATCGCCAGCTGTGAAAACGTCAAAGGATTGCGTGGATCGAGCGCCACCGCCTGTTCCAAGGCGCGCACTCCTTCTTCATGCTTGCCCTCGCGACGAAGAATGTAACCTGTCAATTCAGGTATGCGAGGATCGTTGGGCAGCCCGGCACGCGCCGCATCTAGTTCGCTGAGCGCCCCCTTATAGTCGCGAAAAGCATCGTACAGGTGCGACCCGCGCGCCAGGTGGGTTTCCGCACTCTTAGGGCGTAGCTCTGTTGCCCGTTGTAGAGCAACTTCAGCTGCCGCCAGACGCGCCGGAGTATGATCGTCCCAAAACTTGTATAATAGATCGTGTGCCCGCGTAAGCTGACAAAAGGCAGCGTGAAAAGATGGATCGCGCGCCACCGCACCATTCAAAAGTTCAATTGCCCGGAACAAATTCTTGTCACCGGAAATAGTCAGGCTTGTTGGCACTATGAGCGTTTTGGCGCGGCTGTACTGGTCGAAGGCGATTAGATCAGAGGTGGGTCGTTGCTCGATAGCGTTCTGCTCGGCGGGCGAGAGCTTTGCCTGCAATTGTTCGGCAATGGATTTGGCAATCTCACTTTGGATGGCGAAGACATCGGCCAGATCACGGTCATAGGTTTGCGCCCATAGCTGCGCGTCGCTACGGGCATCGACTAACTGCGCGTGGACGCGCACGCGATTACCTGAGCGCTGAACGCTTCCTTCTACCACATTGGCGACTCCCAGTTGCTGCGTGATCTCCCGAAGATTGCGCGTAACACCGCTCTTATACTGCAACACGGAAGTGCGGCTGATGACTTTCAGATCCGCAATCTTTGCCAAGTCTGTGAGGATCTCGTCCTGCACCCCATCGGTGAAGTAAACATCGGCTTTGTCTTCGCTTCGGTTTTCAAACGGAAGCACCGCAATCGATTTTTCGTGAGTCGATGGCACTGCCGATGCGGAGGATCGCATCTGACGGTATGACCACACCCCCCATGCGATGACGAGGACAAGCACAATTCCAATTGCTGTTAGGGCAAATCGCAGCCGCCGCAGCGACTTGCCTTCTGCGCTGAATTTTGTATGGCAGCGGTGGATCGCGGAAAGTAAATCGCGCGCTGTCTGTGGCCGATCCTTCGGATTCGGAGCCAGCATCGACTTCAAAAGCGCGAAGCATTGCGCTGGAATATGCAGACCCTTGAGTTGCTCCCACGGTAGCTCTTCGGTCTGTTGCTCGTGAATATCTTGCAATGTCCTTCCGACAAACGGCGTCCGGCCAGTGAGCAGATACCAAAACGTTAGGCCCAATGAGTAAATGTCGGAACGCGTGTCGATCGGTGCCTGGTTGGGCGAGACAAATTGTTCTGGGCTAGCAAAGGCGGGCGTGCCAATAAAACCAGCCTGTGTCTGCTGGGCACCTGCACCAGCTTGAGTTGTCAACACCTTGGCGACTCCATAATCAATTACTTTGACTACCGGCGCCCCGCTCGGATCAGACTCGAGCATGATGTTGGATGGTTTGATGTCGCGGTGAACCACGCCGCACGCCTCGGCTGCCACCAACGCGCGTGCAGTTTGTTCGATTATTTCCAGGGTAAGATCGAGTGGCAGAGGACCATCGCGGAGAACCCGGGCTTCCAGCGTTTCACCTTCCACCAACTCCATCGCGTAAAAGCATTCCCCGTCCTGTTCTCCGTAATGACTTACGCGGGCAACATTAGGATGACGAATTTGTGCTGCTGCTCGCGCTTCACGAAGGAAGCGCGACTGCACACCGGGATTTTTTGCCACGCTGCGATCAATGACTTTCAGCGCAACGGGCGAATTCAATATCGTATCGCGAGCGCGGTAGGTTACCGCCATCGCTCCAGCGCCCAATTCGAATGGAAAACCATCTGCCGCCATCTCCACTTCAAACTGCGCGTATTTCAACGGTCGAGGCGTTAACCGCGTGGTCGTCTGTTGCGTTTGTCCGTCCTCGTCACCAATCCCGACACTCACCAGACAACGCAGACATTTTTGATTCTGACCAACTCGCGTGAATGGCCGTCCGCACAAGCTACAGTTCGCTGGACTGCGCAGCTCCGACTCTGGATTGTGTTCGGCCGTCCTCACCTCAGCAGGATTTCATACAGGTAATGGAACGCAGCGAAAAATTTCTTCGGATTCATTGCGCTGTTTACTTGCTCGCCTCTTTGGGCGCCAAGGAGGCGACGATTTGCTCGAAGCGCGGATCGCCGCGGAGCGGATCCCAGAAGGGCAGCAGTTTTAGGGCGCCGTAGCTCAGCGCCTCCGAAGCGACGGGGGCACGCAGTCCCGTTTCCAGTTGATGCAATGCTAACTCCTTCTCGCCCACCCATGCCGCGGTAATGGCAAAGTATTGAGCGGCCTTACTTCCGGTGTTGACGTCTTTTTCCATCGGCGTGAGCGCGATCGCCCGGCGCCCTTCTTCCAGAGCTTGCTGTTTGCGTCCCAAGCCGGCGTCAATCATAGCGAGGACGCAGAGCGTCGGTCCGTAATCCGGCTGCCCCTGCACTATCTTTTCCTGCTGCACGCGAGCCGCTTCAAAAGCAGCGTGCGCGCGTGCCTCATCTTTGGTCGTGCGCGCCAGCATCCCTTCCCCAAAACTGTGGCTCAAATTAATCCCACTTTCGATCCAGCAGGGATTGTCACCCAGCGCGACGAGCGCGCGCTCGGCATCAGCTGCATTGCGTTCAGCCAGCGCGCCAATAAACCAAGCGTCGGCCACGGGAGCGATGGAGTTTGGTCCTTGCGCGAGGATGGAGTCAATTGTCTGGTGGAGCGGCTGAGTGTCCGCTTTCCACCAGAGTTCAAACTGTCCGCGGGCGGTGCGCGTTTCGACGTTGTCGGGCATGATGCTGAGCGCGCGATCCAGCGCAGCGATGGCCTCGGCCCAACGCCCCAGGTTTTGATAACTGAGCGCGATCTGTTGCAGAGTAGAAAAGTTACGCGGGTCAAGCTCCACCGCGCGCTGTAGGTTGTGTAACCCTTCTTCCTGTTGGCCACGGCGCCGCAAAATGTAGCCGGTTACTTCGAAGAGACGCGGATCATTCGGTAAAACTCGCCGCACGATCTCCAACTCTGCCAATGCTCCCACATAGTCGCGCCGCCCATAATAAAGAAATTGCGCGCGCGCCAAATGCGTTTCGCCGGCATCCGGCCGCAGTCGTGTCGCGGCTTGGAGAGCCGTTTCCGCCAGGGCCAGCCGAGCAGGAGTATGATCAATGCCGGAAACTGCGTAGAGCTGTTCGTGCGCGCGGGCAAGCTGGCAGTAGGCAGCAAAAAATGAGGGATCGCGCTTCACCGCCCCATCAAGTAGCTCGATCGCCTTCCGCCTGTCTGGATCGCTCGTCAGGCTGAAACCTGTCGTGAGGAGAAGTGACTTCGCCCGACTGTAAAGGTCGAAAGCCGCCAGGTCAGTAGTGGGCGGTTGTTCGATCGCTTTCTTCTCGTTAGGCGAAAGCTTCGCTTGCAACTGGTCGGCGATGGCTTTGGCAATCTCACTTTGAATGGCGAAGACATCGGCCAGGTCGCGGTCATAGGTTTGCGCCCACAGATGGGCATCATTGCGAGCATCGATTAACTGCGCGTTCACCCGAATCTTGTTAGCGGTGCGTTGCACGCTGCCCTCCACCACATGCGCGACGCCCAGTTCCTCGCCGATCTTGCGCATATTACGCGCGACTCCGCTCTTATACTGCATCACGGAAGCGCGGCTAATGACTCTCAGATCCGCAATCTTCGCCAGGTCGGTCAAAATCTCGTCCTGCACGCCGTCAGTGAAAAAAGCATTATCGGGGTCGCGGCTCAGATTTTGAAAGGGAAGCACCGCAATCGATTTGGGAGCGACGGAAGCGACGATTTGCTTGAAGCGAGGATCGCCGCGCAGCGGATCAAACATCGGATCGAGCCGGAGTAGCGCTCCAGTGAGCGGCACGGTAGACATTGGCGCAGCCGCGTAAGGGACTGAGAGTAGTTTCTGCAAAGTAACTATGGCGCGGTCAGGCTCTCTCATCTGCGCTGCTACTCGAGCGAGTACTTCGATCGAACCTGGACCATAGAATGGATCCTTCTCCGTTGGAATCGCGGCCATCGCCTTCTCGACGAATGAGAATGCGGCAGCCTTATCTCCGAGCCCCGTACAGATCAGCGCGAGATCTCCAAGTAATGAAAAATTTTCTGGCTGTTCGTTAACAAAAGGTTCCAGCTCGCTTCGCGCCCGGCGCCAACTTTCGATAGCCGCGGCGTGATCGCCCGCGACTTCCTGCGCCCAGCCTAACCAAAAGCGCAACTCGCCATTTAAGTCACTCAGCGCTGGATCGCTTTTGTCGAGCATCTCCTTTAACCTACCAGTGACCTGCGCGGGATGACGTTCGAGGATCGCTTGGTAAACTTGCGCTTCCCACGCATTGACGTTGTCGGCTGCCGATGGACGGAGCGGAGCAAGCAGTAGCGCAGCCCGCGGTAGGTCGCCTTCAGCTTGCGCGATAGCTGCTTTGTAAACGAGGGTATCCAGGTCGTCTGGGACAATATTGAGGACCTCATCAAGCTTTCGCGACGCGTCGGAAAAACGACGGAGGCTGATATAGGATGAGGCATGCTGACTGAGCAGGAAAACGTTACGCGGGTCGATCCGCTCGGCTTCATTGAAGTAGGCCTCGCTCTGGTCCCACTGGCCGCGCCTGCGCGCGACAACTGCTAAAAACAGAGGAATCTGGCTGCTATTGGGCAGAAGCGGACGTGCTTGCTGAAAATAGCGCACCGCAGTGTCGTAATCTTTCTCGCAGGAATAGTAGTAAAAACCCTTGGCTAAAATCGCTTCGCCTAGATTGGGCTGAAGAGCGAGTGCAGTTTCAGCCGCCTGTCGTGCTTCTTCGCGAAGGCCAATCGCTGGCTGAAGAGTGTTTGTGAGGTAGCCGCGCGCGTCCACGTATGACAACAATGCCCAGCTCAGAGCAAACTTCGGATCCAGCCGCACCGCTTCCCTAAGATATTTTTGCGCGCCGATGGCGTTTGCGGGACTATTCGTGCTTTTCAGAGAATAGGCCAGGCCGCGCATGTAGGCATCATAAGCGTCGACATTGTCGGTGGGTTTTGCGGCGAGAACTTGCTCCTCCGGTCCAGTAAGGCGCGCCCGCAATTGATCGGCAGTGGCCTTCGCCACATCACTTTCAACGGAAAAGACGTCCGTCAGTTTTCTATCGTAGGAGTCGGCCCAAAGATGAGAACCGTCAGCAGTTTTAATCAGCTGCACATTCACCCGCACCGTCTCGCCGCTCTTCTGGACGCTTCCCTCTAAAATATGTGCGACGCCAAGTTGTCTGGCGATTTCAGCCAAGTTTTCAGGCGCGCTTTTATAATTCTCTGTTGAAGCACGCGAGATCACCTTTAAGTCGGCGATCTTAGACAGCCGAACCAGGATCTCGTCCTGGATACCTTCCGCGAGATATGCATTGGCTTTATCTTCGCTCCGGTTTTCAAAGGGCAGCACCGCAATTGATTTTTCCAGGATGGGGGGCGGTGCCAATGCGGAGGATCGCATCTGACGGTATGACCACGCGCCCAATGCGATCACGAGTACCAACACAACTCCAATTCCCGCCAACGCAAATCGCAGCCGCCGCAGCGACCGGCCTTCTGCGCTGAATTTGGTATGGCAGCGATGGACCGCGGAAAGCAAATCGCGTGCTGTTTGTGGCCGATCTTTCGGATCGGGAGCCAACATCGACTTCAGAAGCGCGAAGCATTGCGCTGGAATATGCAGACCCTTGAGTTGTTCCCACGGTAACTCTTCGCTCTGTCGATCGTGAATATCCTGCAATGTCCTTCCGACAAATGGCGTCCGGCCAGTGAGCAGATACCAAAACGTTAGGCCCAGTGAGTAAATGTCGGAACGCGTGTCGATCGGTGCCTGGTCGGGCGACACAAATTGTTCTGGGCTAGCAAAGGCGGGCGTGCCAATAAAACCAGCCTGTGTCTGCTGGGCACCTGCACCAGCTTGAGTTGTCAACACCTTGGCGACTCCATAATCAATTACTTTGACTA